>Ga0307479_10001618_pt1 | contig 20605 bp, 19 predicted proteins | sample atmos_gasesECM4C_FD_203743 | JGI IMG/M metagenome (GOLD analysis project Ga0307479, IMG submission 203743) | Hardwood forest soil microbial communities from Morgan-Monroe State Forest, Indiana, United States - atmos_gasesECM4C_515 | ecosystem: Environmental > Terrestrial > Soil > Temperate...
GCGTCCGTTGCCAGTCCTGGCTGTTATCGCCGGCATGCCAGGCGCGCACGTCTTCAACGACACGCCTGATCAATGCATCCTTGGGAACGAACCCGAGCCCGACATCCAGCAGCTTCTGTACGTCGGACTCGACGAACGCTTGCGCTTCCATGGCTGCCAGAAGTTTCGCCGCCTGAACCGCTTCCCCGTCGTGGCTGACACGGGCCGCCTGCTCGGCCAGGTAGGCGGCCTGATCGGGATTGCCCGGACTGACCATCGCCCACCCATCGATGAAGATCTGCGCACCGATCTGCTCCGCCACCGTCTTGCCGTTTAGTTCGATCGAACCGCTCAGCGGCGCCGGTACGCCGGACTTCAAACGCAGATAGGCGGTATGTTCAGTGGAATTTCCGATCCCGCCCCACCACAGGATCGAACGGTCCTCCACGATGTAATTGAGCCAGGTGTTGCCGATCTGCTCCGAAGTCAAATGTCTCGGAAAGCCGTAATCGGCCAGCGCTCGCGGGAAGGCAAAGGTGCCGGAAATGTCATCGTCGGTGACAATGAGATGATGCGAGCGTAGCGCGACGTCACGGCGTTCATTGACGTAAAAATTGATCGGGCCTAATTCCCGCATGATGCGTTCATAGGGCCAGCCCTCGAAGGGACGGCCAAGATAGACGCCAATGATTTTGCCGAGCACACCGGCATAGACCCGCTCGGCATAGCCGTAAGGAATTTCAGGCACGCATCGCTCCCTTGGCTCGCCGGTCAGGCGGACGAGCGCTTTAAGATTTCGAATTTGAGCTCGAAGCTCTCTCCCGGCGATGCAAGCCCTCCCGGCTGCAATCGCCCAATGAGCGTGTGGGCAGCCAATACCCCCAGGTCGAATTCGGGCTGCCGAACCGTCGTCAGGCCGAGCAGCTTTGCTGCCGGAATATCGTCGAATCCGGCGATGGCGATATCGTCGGGAACGGACAGGCCGGCGGTACGCGCGGCCACCATTGCTCCCACCGCGAGCATGTCATTCGCGCAGAACACCGCGGTCGCGCGATCGCGCGACCGTGAAAGGATCTCACCCATGGCGCGGGCGCCGGATTGCTCGGAGTACCGGCTGTCGGTGACGAATTCCGGGACGAGTCCGGCTGCGCGCATCGCAGAAGCGTAACCGAATGCGCGACGAGCGCTCGGTCCGACCTCCGCCAGGATCATCGTGATACGCTGATGGCCACGCTCGATCAGATATCGCGTCATCGCCACTGAGGCTTCCGCGTTCTCGATATACACGCTGTCGATCGGCAACGGTCCTCTCGGCTTGTACTGGCTTTCGAGGCGCACGATCGGGATCCCCTTACGCGCCAGCGTGGTCAGCTGCGGGACGCGCAGATGAAAGAACGTTCCCACCACGCCGTCGGCGCGTCCCTGGAGAAGCCAGTTTGTTGCCCGCTCTTCGCCTTCGGGGCGACCGTCCGTGTCAAAGATGAGCACATCATAACCGGCGGAAGCAGCGACTGATTGCAGGCCCCGAACAAGACCCGGATAAAACGGATTGGTGATATCGGGGATGACACATGCAAGTGTCATTGTTCGCGCGCTGCGCAGCACGCGGGCCGGATGGTTGGGCTGGTAGCCGAGTTCACCAGCCAGTTTGAGAATGCGCTCGCGCGTTGCCGCGGGGAGGGACGGCGTTTCGGTCTTGTTGAGCACCATTGAGACGGCCGCCTGCGAAACGCCAGCAGCTATCGCGATATCCTTCTGCGTCGGGCGAACGGCTACGCGTTTGTCGCGCCTGGCTTCCCGGGATTCTGTGGTTGACCCCATCATTCTCTTTAATTATACGTATTACTAAAGAAAATCAACCACCCCGAATTATCCATCATCGGGAAGAGAGAGGACGCCGCCATGCCATGGTCCCGACGCCAGGTCGTTGCCGCCATTCCTGCCGCAGCTCTCGCCGCCTTGCCGCGAGGGCCGGCCATCGCGCAGGACGGACGGAAGGTGGTTACGTTCTGGTTCGCGCAAGCGAATTCGGATGGGCAAGCGGCGCTGCGGAATGATCTTGTTGATGCATTCAATGCGTCGCAGGACAAGTACCGGCTTCAGTTGGAAGTGAAGGGCGCGGCGATCAATAACGTCTTGAAGGTCGCGCTGGTCGCTGGCAACGGTCCCGACATCGTGCAGACCTCAGGTCCTGCCTATCTCACCGCTATCGCCAAGGCCGGTCAGGTGCTTCCACTCGACGAACTCGCCGGCAAGTTCAATTGGAAGGAGCGGTTTTTGCCGGCGTTGCTTAACACCGGCGTTTACGACGGCAAGCTTTATGCGCTCCCTCGCGACTACGAGTCGATGCACTTGTTCTACAATAAAGATGTCTTCAAGCAGAACGGCTGGAAGCTGCCGACCAACCGCGCTGACTTCGAGCAAATCGCGGACGCTGCCCTGGCAAAGGGGATCATTCCGTTTGGCGCCGGCAATGCGGACTGGAAGGGCGTCAACGAGTGGTTGATGACTGTGTTCTTCAATAACGTCGCCGGCCCCGACAATGTCCGCAAGGCGCTCTCGGGAGACATGCCGTGGACTTCGGCGCCGTTCGCCGAGGCCGTTGAGCTTTCGAAAGCGTGGTACAGGAAGGGATATTTCGGCAAAAACTATTTTTCGCTGACGAACGAGCAGAGTTTTCTGCAGGTCGTCAGCGGCAAGGCAGCCATGGCCTTCAACGGAACATGGTCCTTCGGGACCAAATCCTACGGCATGTCCCAGCCAGATACGGTCATGGATGTCGTCCCCATTCCTGGTCTCAGCCCGGCCGTAACGTCGCCGCTGGTGCATCTGGCGTGCGGTGCGACACTCTCGATCGCGAAGACCTCGCAGAGTGCTGACGGCGCTGCAGCCGTGTTCGAGTTCATGCTGTCGAGCAGTTTCTATCAGAACATCAATCGCGACTGGCCCGGTAAATGGGCGCTCCCGGTGAAAGATCTTTCGCCGGAACTCCTGCAGGGGATCGGCTACCCGCTGTTCGAAAAGACGATCGCCGGATTGCACGAAGCGTTCAGCAAGGGACAATTCGGCTTCACGACCTGGACATTCTGGCCCAACGCAACCAATAGCTATATGACGGAAGGCATCGAGCAGGTGTGGCTCAACCGGCTCTCGACTGATGATTATCTCAACCATATCCAGATGGTGTTCAGCCAGGAGTTTAGGGAAGGCAAGGTGCCACCACTTCCACCCCGCACGGCGTGAGCGATGCGATGTGGCTGTTCGCGCTTCCCGCGCTGCTGATCAACGTCTGCATCATTCTGATTCCTGCCTTGCTGACGCTGATGATGGCTTTCTTTGCCTGGGACGGGATCGGCGTACCGGCTTGGGCGGGGCTCGCCAACTTCCAGCGCATGTTCGGCGATGCGGTCTTCTGGTTGGCGCTGACCAATAACTTCATCTGGACCGCTATTTTCCTGACGGTTCCGATCTGCATCGCGCTGGCGATGGCCGCGGCGCTTCTGTTGTCGCCGCGTTCTCGCGCCGTTGTTCAGCCCATCATCTTTCTGCCGCGGATCCTTGCCGTCGCCGTCTCCGGGCGCATCTTCCAGGGCATGATCTTCAGCCCGGCGACCGGTCTGGTCGCGTGGCTCAACGAACATGGATTCTCGGTCGCCGACCCGCTCGCCGATCCCGATCGGTCGCTCTACGCCGTTGCCGCCGTCGATATCTGGCACTGGTGGGGCTTTCTGGCGGTCGTCTTTCTCGCGGCGATGCGACAAATCAGCATCGACCAGATCGAGGCGGCGCGGCTCGACGGCGCCGGATTCCTGGCTCTGTTGCGTTACGTTTTGGTGCCCGGCATTCGCCCAACGCTGACGCTGATGCTGATCCTGACTGTGATCTGGTCATTCCAGGTGTTCGAATTCATCTACATTGTTACCCAGGGAGGACCCGCCTATGGCAGCGAGGTTCTTGCGACACTGGCCTACCGGCATGCCTTCTTCGAAGGCGACGTCGGTCAGGCAGCCGCCGCCGCCAGCGTCATGAGCCTTTTCGGCCTGTGCGCTACGGCTGCGTATCTCTGGATTCAGATACGCGACAGCGCCGACGCGACATGACCGCTGACCGTTTGAACAAGGCACTCAGCTTAGCGCTGATCGGGATCGCGTCGTTTACATCTCTGTTGCCTATCGCGCTCGCGGTCATGAACGCGCTGAAGACGACGGTAGAGATATCAACCAATCCGCTTGCTCCGCCGACGACCTTTCATGTGGAGAATTTCACTTCGGCGTGGAAGAGCGCGGCGCTCGGCCCGAGCCTTCTTCATAGCGCCGAAGTGGCGGGCTTGACCATCCTGCTGGTTTGCCTCACGGCGGCTCCCTGTGCATACGTGCTGGCGCGTCAGCGAGGCAAGGGATGGCGTATCCTCATCTTCTATTTCATGGCCTCCATTACGGTGCCCGTGCAGCTCTATTTGTATCCCCTGTACTTCATCTTCGCCAAACTCGGACTGGTGAACTCTATTCCCGCCGTTGCGCTGATCTACACCGCGATGTTCTCGCCGTTCGCGATCTTCTTGTTGCGGACCTACGTCATTTCAATCCCGTTCGCGCTTGAAGAGGCGGCCCAAGTCGACGGAGCAACGCCATGGCAGAAGTTCTTCTATGTCATTCTGCCCATGATGCGGCCGGGCTTGTTGACGGTTGCGATCATCGTAGGGCTGAATGCCTCGAATGAATTCGTTATTGCAGTAACGTTTCTGCAAGACGACAGCACCATCACGGCGATCGTGAAATTCTATAACCTGACCGGACAATATTCTACCGACTGGGGCCAAATGCTCGCCGCGGCGGTGATGATCGTGTTGCCTGTTGTGCTGGTCTTCGTATTTCTACAGCGCCGTTTTATCGACGGTATGACGGCCGGCGCGGTCAAGGCATAGCTAGGACGCGAGCTACGTTTCCCGACGGCTCGCTAGAACGCGCCTTCTTGGGCGATCGGGCCGTCGTATCTGCGCCCGATAGTGGCGCTTACGGTTACTAGCCGCGAGAGGTTGCGTTCGAGCCGTTGGAACTTTGTTTGCTTGATGACCAAGCCTCTCAGGGCAGGAATACTGCCCGACACAAAGGAAGAACGCCGATTAAACCGATTCTACTTTGGCGAACTCAGATTTTTCTCGACAACGCGCGCGAGGGAAACGACCGGTCGCTGCGTGCCCGCAGAAATTTCGGCCGAGCACGCGCCAAGCCCGAAGCGCCAGACCTTGACCCACGCAATGGACCACGCGCATGAGCGCATGACCCAGCGGCAAGGAAAGCCGCCGGGGCTTTGGGGGCGGTCAGAGAGAACGGGGCTACCGTATTCATACGGGAAACCTTTCCCATCGATGGCCGTACTAAATGATCGGCTACGGCCTCCGTCAATGGGCACTGGGGCAATCGTAGGTTTTGATCCTTAGGGCGGGGGGCCCCGATGGAGCGCGATACTTGGCTGTTTGCTATCTGGCTAGCGTGGTGTGCTGTTCTTGTGGGTGCGCTACCTTTTTTGATCCTGGCGCACTGAGGGCAGGATCCGCCGTCCGGCCGGGAGGGGGCGGATCAAGCCGCCCGATCTTGTGCGCCACAACGCGGGCATCGTGCTGGTCGTGGTCTGCGCCTTCGCTCTCGAGGGCGGCGATCACCCGCAGGAGCTAGGCTTCACGCGAACCAACGGCGCGGCCATTCACGTCCCCGCGTGGGTCGTCCATGGCATTTGATGCGGACACCGTCGCCGTCAAATATCCCACATCGGAACGCTCACAGAAGCCCAATACAGGCCGTGACGATCATGAAAATACCAAGCGCTAACACTGTGGTATCCACAATGATGCCAATGATGAGCTCGCCCGACGGGAACAAAAGCCGCGCTATTGCGACAAACGCAGACATGGGGATCAACGCTTTACTTGACGAACAGGGAATCGCCTTCCGGCAATGTCAAGCTGAACTGTTCCGGTATTAATACGGTGCTGTCAAGATTCCTCCGCCAAAAGATCGCGATTGTCTCGTTTTAGACATGGTGGTGCCATGCCCTCAAGTTCGCCACCATCACGCCGGACCGGGGCACCAACGGTAGTGGTCGGCAGGTGAGGGTGGGCATCCCTCATGATTCCGCCGATGGCGCCCGGAAGGGAGCCGCTACGGGTTGAGGCCGTGCGGCCCGCCTCTGTCTTCATAGAGTCTTAGGTTGTGCGCGTCGCACCAAGCCTTAATGGCATCCAATTCGAACCGGTCGCCGTTCGGCTTTTCGATGTAGAGCACTTTGACGTGGACCGAACGCGTGATCAGATCGCACGCCTTTTCCAAAGCGCGCTTATCCGAATCGAATTCGTCCGATCCAACTGCGGGCGGCTGTACGTTTTCGTCTCGGGTCCACAGCTTCCACATTGGCGTCCCTCCAATTGGGTTCGTCCATTTCAACCTCTGATCGCTGACATTAGGATTTTACCCGTACTTCTACGGACTCTATTTTCGGACAGGGGTGTTCTATTGGAGGAACATCGGCGAGATTTGAGCACCGAATTTTTTGTTAATCCGGCGTAGGCCGCGGAGGCGCAATTGATCCGCGGCCTTTTCGATGGGGAGGGGCTTTCGATGCCGCCAGAACCCGCACCAGCGTATCAGATGGATTTTTTCGAGCGTTGCTTTGTCGTCCTCGCCGTCATGGGATCTTTGGGCGTGATCGCTGACGTGATCTGGATGAAGGTGCATTGAGTAACGACGGCGCCAGCACGCGGTGTCTCTCAATGCGGCGATCGGGATTGACCGGTTTTTCTTAACAGCCGTCAGAAGCCGGACTCAGCAGCGGTCTTCCTGGAGTCGTGGAGGGCTATCCAGGCCAGCCGTCGCCGGCGATCCGCGGGCGATCATCGGCACCGAACGAACGGGCGCGCAGCTAAAGCGGCCTGAAGTTTCGCACCCAGTAATTCTACGGACAACCAGGGCTGGAACGACTTTAGCTGTATGACGTTCAGTGACTGTGCCGGCTGCCAGCCCCACCGGCGCGCGAAGCCCCGGTTCTCAGTCGCCGCCTGAGCCGGGGCTTTTCGGTTCAGGCTGGATTGTTTTCAGACCCGGCCCGCAACCTGAAGGCACGCCAGCGGGTTGCTAGACTTGGCGAGGCGCTTGAAGACTGGCAAGTCGCTTTTCCAGCGCGGCGATGGTGGCCCTCAGATTATCCCGGCGCGCCGTCAGCGTTGTAGCGAGGATGGGATATGCAGGGTGCGACGCTTCGAGCACCCCCGCGCGCTCCTCCTCCGCGGCAATGTCTTGGTCGAGAAGTTGGGCGCGTCGATCGAGATTGCTAATCAATGCCGCGATCCAGGACACGTCCCTTTGTGCGACGGCATTCGCACGCTCAGTGTGGTGCTGATGTCTCATTGTGGCACTCCGAATGCTCCGATTTGGGCCGGCTCGAGGCCCTTTGTCTCGACACCGCAAAAGCCGCGCCAAGACAGTGCGGTGACTCACCGGGCGGCGATCGAGATTGACCGGATCCACTCCTTACTATCGAGAAGGTGCCCAACGGCGAACGATGAAGCTACTGATCAACACCGGATCGCGAGGCTTGACGGAGGCTTATCGCGGCCGGTCGTCGCCGGCGATGCGCGCGGCAAATCAGTTCTGGCTGCAGGGGCGACGCCCTCCACCCCATCATACGCTCCCGTATCCAATAGACCGAAGCTTCCTCCTGAAATAGGGAAACTGAGTCCAGATCTAGCCGAAGAGACAGAAAACCTCTGTGTTTGCTGACGTTGAAAGGCTACGGGCTATTGTGCGACCTCAATAGTCCAGGTTCCCAGCAATAGTCACGGCAGTATCGGCCGCATGCGAGCACCAGCTTGAACTTGCACCGGGGCCGAGCTCTCAAAGTGATCGGCGCACGCTCAACTCGACGCGAATGACCCAAACTGGATCTTGCGTTACCGTGCCGCCGACATCTGTTTTTTGAGAGGCAGTTCTTCGTTACGGCGATTCGCATCACTTGGGCTAACCGACCTGCCTCCCGTGGGAACAATGATCATCCCGCATCGTGGGGCGATCAGCGGAGTCACACACCCGCAGGCTGGGTCAGCGCCCGTATAAGTTCACTGATGTTGGGTACACCGATGCCTGTAACCATGTCGTAGCCAGGACCTGCGCTGAATTCACCATTGCTTCCCGCCTTGATATCACGAAAACACGCCGATCCCATCAGCGGGTAGATCAGTGGATTCAGAAATGGCAGAGGTGGCATACCCGCAGTCGTGCGCGCTTCGTTCATCAACGCGCAAAAGCCAGCCCAGACGGGTGCGCTCCAACTCGTTCCGCCAATCTGCGTTACCTGGTTGTGCAGAACGAGAAAGGCACCGGTGTTGGGGTCCGCCACGAGACTGACATCCGGCACGAGTCGCGCATTGCCGCCCGGAACACCTTTGCCCGTCTGCCATCGCGGTCGATCGAAAAAGATGCTCTTCCCCCCGCCGCTGCCGGTCCAAGCCGTTTCGCTCGCAACTTGACCACCGGCCGCGAGGGTCAAGCTCGTACCGCCGATTGCGACCACGCACGAATCGGTTGATTCGTACTCCGCTTGCAGGGGACCGGTCGAACTATGTCCGGTACCATCGGGATTTGAGCCTGCGTCCCCGCTTGAAACGAAGACGTTGACGCCCGCAGCGGAAAGCCGCAAGAACTTCTGATGCTGGGTCGCAACCTCACCTTGAGGTCCGCCCATGAAGGTTTCGCCGAGACCCAGGCTGATGGATAACTGTCGCATTCCGGGCTGGGTTGCCAGATCGTCGAAAATCCGATCAAGCGCCAAATCGAGATCCACGAACTCGAGCGTGCCGGTTGCGTAGATCCTTATTTTGGCGCCCGGCGCTATGCCGCTTGCCCATTCGACATCTAACGTCTCCTCACCCTCTTGGGTCGGTAGAGGGCCCCCCTTCAGGTTGATCGTCTCAATCTGGTCCAACGTTACCGAAGAGTTGTTTCTATTCCAAAACAGCTCAAGGTCGGAATCCGCAGGTGCCGTATCAATCAGGATCGCAATGGTCTGGCCTTTTCCGGTTACGGTCAAACCGTCTGCATTGTAGGCCTTCATTATCTCGCTCACCAGATAAGGCGGCGCATTTTCGACATTAGGCGAAGGAGCGCCGGGCGTCGCGCTCACTGATCGAGATCGTATTGCCGAGCTTCGCCGTGCCGACGATTTCTTTCCAGTGGGACCATTGGCGGGATCGTTTGTCACAAGAGACGTGCGGTTTCCGGCTTTCGGCGGACATATCCTGAAATGCTTCTGCGCCTTACGGAAAGGCTGCAAGCCGATAATGGCTTGCACGTTCTTGGCGACGTCGGCCGGCATACTTGGAGCATTTTGGGCGGCAGTATAGGTGAGGCCTCCCTTCGTGACCCTCACCATGTTCACCGCGAGACTCTTCTCGATCTTGCCTACGCTGGCCTCGGCGTAAACGCCGGTATTGTCCGCGGCGACCTGAGTGACTTTAAATCCCTGGCTCTCAAGCCACGAGACCAGATTCTTGGTGTCGGCTACGGCAGGGGAATACTTCTGCTTTAACTCGCCGAGGGGAACGACTTCCCCCTTTGCCACCCTGTCCTCCAGTTCCGCCTGAGACGCGGTGGGCATTGCGATCGAAAACAGGAGCCTCATCGTTTCGTCCCCATGCTCGGGTGACGCCGCGTTGACCATGAGTCCGTGGAGGGCGGGTCCCTGTTCGGGAAGCGGCGTCACGCTGTCAGTAAAGACCTTTCTGTCGGCCATTGCTGTCTCCTATGAGAAAATGTTTAGTTGGCAATCATCATAAGCTTTCGACGGCGACAAACTGGTGCGAGGCCGGTCGATCCGGAACACGGCTCGATGACGGCAAGCACGCGAGCCTTCGCCGTGATCTCATAACCGTTAGTGGCGCGCGCATGCATGTGAGCACGTGGATCAATTGCGATGCCGCGTCCAGCGCGACAGACGTGATGCACGTTGGGCCAACCTCTATCTTGCTCGTTACCTGCACACTGGTTGTGTGATCCGGTTCACAGTCCTCAGTTAAACTTCGCTGCGTTGGAGCGGCCTGCGAATTTCGCGAGGCATTCGACGGAAAACTTTTGGAGCACATGGAAGTATGGCTGCGCCGGCACGATCCGAGCCTTTCGCGCGACCAACGTGCTTGCAATCGCCGACGAGGTGAGAACTTATTGTTTGCGGTGCATGAGCCTGTTATTGGCACAGACTAGCAGATTGAACATGGCTAGGTCGCGAGTGCGGCCTTCGATCTGGAGTTTCGTCCGGATCGACCAGACGTGTTTGGGTCGCAGCGGTGGTTTTGCCCCGGTCAGCTTTCCCTTATTCCACGGCACGCGCTTGGGCACGTGGGTCGCATTCACCTGATCCTGCATGGCCATGCTCCTCGGCTCAGTTAGAGAGGCGGGAAGCATGTGTCAGCAAGTTAGGCATTGGAATCGGGTCCTTTTTCCCGCCAAAGAGAGTTCGCGTCCAACCCAGCCCGTTTGACCCTTCTCGGACATCAGCGACCTCCAAAGTTCCTTCGATCCAGCCGTCTTCAAAGTGACCAGATTGGGTCGCCACAATTGCCCAGCATTCTAATCGTTGGAGTGGGCATAACGTGTCTGCCGAGCGCCAAAGGGAGTGAAATCAGATGATCATGTCTCGAGCTCTTTGGGTACCGATTGCAGCCGCAACGGTTCTTGTTGGTGTGCTGCTTTCCGCGTCAGCCTTCGCGCAGGCGCATATCCGCGGCACGCTGACCGCCGCGAAGGACGGAACGATCAGCGTCCAGACCGCCAAGGGCGGAATGGAATCGATCAAACTCGCCAGCGACGCAGGCCTTTTCCTGGTGACAACGGCCGACATGAGCGCCATCCAGGCCGGCAAGTTCGTCGGCATTACGTCGGTCGAGCAGGACGGCAAGCGCGTTGCACGCGAAGTTCATGTGTTTGATGAATCGCTGCGCGGACTGGCCGAGGGGCACTATCCCTGGGATCTTGAATCCAAGCCGAACATGATGACCAACGCCAATATCGCCAAGATCGAAGAGGTCGGAACGGACCGCGTGGTCAGGCTGAATTACTCCGGCGGTGAACAGACAATCACAATCCCGACGAGCGCGACGGTCGTCGCCTTTGACAAGGCGCCGGCCGATCAACTGGCCGTTGGGCGCAAGGTCTTCGTCGTTATGAAGAAGGACGGCCCGGAAGCCGCCGCGGTCGTGATCGGCGCTGAGGGCGTCAAGCCGCCGATGTGACGACGCGATAGTCTCGGCGAGGCGATCGGCCCCACGGCCGATTGATCTATCGGCACACGGCGCTGGTCCACGCGTCTTACTCGATCAATGTCGTGATTCCAGCGATTCGAGCCCCAATCACTAGGCAGCGCCACAGCTACGCTCTCATTTCGACCAGCGTTACGCGAAAGTCGGAGGCCGCGTTGTGCAATAACTGATAAGCCAGCAGCACGCCGCTTGCGCCGCCGCCGATGATGATTGCGTGTCGCGCAGCAGATCGGCTCATGCGATCGGCCGCGCTTGGCCTGCCAAAGGCACTGGCACGAGCTCGCGAGCGCCGTCAGCGCTGACGTTGCGGGGCAATTGCAATCGCGCTGTGCCCGTTTGCGATGGGTCGTTGAACTGGTGGGTGCGTGCATCTTTCCGTCCGGAGGTTTGGTCAAGCGGAGTGCGTTCACGAAAGGAGGGCGACGCCTTTCCGGCTCGATCTCAGCGTCGCGGCGGTGCAGTTCGTCGGAGTGAAACCTCGCTCTTCGAGCCGGCTCACTCGTCAGTTCGGAGATGTGCGATGAAGAGGCGACCTGACACGTCCGAAAACTCATCGGCGACTTCTCGGTAAATCGACGCCTCTTCTTCGGTCGCAATCCGGGTTTGAAGAGGGACGTTCTTGTCCCATTCTTTGCGCTTGTTCGCCAAGAATCCGCTGAGGGAGGGCGCGAACCATGGCGCGCGAGTAAATTCTTCGGCCTTAGCAAGACTCTCCGCCTCAAATGCAAAGGTCGCCCTATCGAGGACATCCAGCACGAATACCGGCCGTTCCCGACGCTGCATGAGTGTGTCCTCGCTGGATGGGATCTGCATCTTCAAAATCGCGGGGGAGTCATGGCGGAAACCGGCGCGACAGCGGTGAACCAGGACGATGACGGCAAGATGAAGGGATCCGGCACGGAGCGGCACACACGGTAATGGGGCGGTGAGCAGCGCGGCAGTTGCGTTGCGCCCATGTGAACCAAAACCGGATATTCAGGTATGGGCCGGTACCCATTGTCATTTGTTTGCGTGCTCACAGCGCGTGATCGAAGTTGGTGAAAGCGATATTTCGATTCTAGGAGCGGGCGCATGGCAGTCAACGAAATGACTGACCGTATTTGTGCAGGCAAGAACAACGAACTTTCGTCGGCTTCACCTTTCTTGGAAGGGCATATCCGGGAAGCCGCAAAGGCCAACGAACTGTGCAGATAACACCCGCGTAATGGGTCGTCTGCCTCAGGTGAAGCTGGAAATCCTTTCATCGTTGTTGAGCGCGCCGGTGGAGACAATCACTTTCATCGCAACAACATTCGAAATTCCATTTCATTGACGATGTCACCACCGCGCCGCATGATTAGTCCCGTTGAATCGAGCGGCGAGAGGCCGCCAATAGACCAACTTACCTGACGAAAACTTCGCAGTGAGGTACGCAGAACTGTGTGTTCTGCGGCGAGGCGAAGCTATGTCAAAAGCAGGAGCAACCATGTCCAATCGAGAACAGCGTAATGGGGCGGCGCTGGATCGCCGCACCCTGCTGCGCGCGAGCCTCGCGGCTGCATTTGCGGCGCCGGCCAGCGCGCTGGGGGCACAGGCCTTTTCGGCACGGGCCGTACCTCCCGCGATCGATTTCTCCGAATTCCCGATCTGCAAGACATCCTCCGACGCGCCACCGCTCACCGGTGCGCCGCGCAAATTGAAGTTGTCGTGGAACGCCGGCGCTGTATGCCTGGCGCCGCTTCCCGTCGCGATCGATCACGGGTTTTTCCAGAAGCAGAATCTCGATGTCGAGCTCGTCAATTACAGCGGCTCGACCGATCAGTTGCTGGAAGCCATTGCCACAGGAAAGACGGACGCCGGTCTCGGCATGGCGCTGCGATGGCTCAAACCGCTGGAGCAGGGGTTTGACGTGAAGATTGCCGCCGGAACGCATGGTGGCTGCATGCGCGTGTTGACGCGCGTCAATTCCGGCGTTGACAAGCTCGCCGACCTCAAGGGCAAGATCGTCGCGGTCGGCGATCTGGCCGGGCCGGACAAGAATTTCTTCTCGATCCAGCTTGCCAAGCTGGGCATTGATCCCAACAGGGACGTCGACTGGCGGCCCTATCCCGGCAATCTGTTGAACCTCGCGGTCGAGAAGGGTGAAGTCCAGGCGTTCCTGTCCGCCGATCCGCTTGGCTACCTTTGGCTGAAAGACAGCGCGTACAAGGAGGTCGCCACCAACCTCGACGGCGAGTACAGGGACAAGAGCTGCTGCATCGTGGGGCTACGCGGCAGTCTCGTCCGCGAGGAGCCGGAAGTTGCGCGCGCCATGACCCAGGCGCTGCTGGATGCGGCGATGTTCACCTCGCAGAACCCGGACAAGGCCGCGAAATCGTTTCAGCCCTATGCGCCGAAGGCAGCGATGCTCGCCGATCTCGAGGCCATGGTCCGCTATCACACCCATCACCATCATCCGGTCGGCGAGGTCCTCAAACAGGAACTCAGGGCCTATGCGGACGATCTGAAGACCGTCTCGGTGTTCAAGCCGGGCACTGATACAGCGAAATTTGCGGAGCGGATCTATGTCGACGTATTCGGCGTCTAAGGCGGTCGGGTTCCCGCAATCGGTGGAGGAGGGGGTCGCACTAGCAGGACGTCCGCTGTCGCTTCCCAACGCATTGCTGGCAAACGGCACCGGTGTCTTCGCGAGTCTGGCGTGGGTCGCTTTCGGGCTCTCATGCCTGCTGTGGGAAGATCTGGGCGACTGGTCGAGGACCCATGCGCTCGCGATCGCTGCCTTTATCATTGCCGGAGGCATCCTGGCAGCGACCGCGAGTGGCAAATGGCTCGGACGTTTTGGAACAGGACTGCAACCTCGTGCTGCATGGCTGCTGGCGCTCGGATTATTCCTCAGTATGTGGGAGGTCGCTACCGCAAAATTTGCGTGGCTGCCGCTGCCGTTCTTTCCGCCGCCGCAGGCGATAATCGAAGTCTATACCGATGACCTTCCAAAACTGTTCGACAGCGTTTTGGCCTCCGTCAAGCTTCAACTGGGCGGCTACGCGATCGGCGCCGCTGCCGGCTTCCTGACCGGCGTATCGATCGGCTGGTCGCGCAGCGTCGGCTATTGGGTGCATCCGGTGCTTCGATTTATCGGGCCGCTGCCGGCAACGGCCTGGCTTCCGATCGCCTTCTTCACGTTTCCATCGAGCTGGAGCGCCAGCACGTTCCTGATTGCACTGGCAACGGGTTTTCCGGTGACAGTGCTGACCTGGTCCGGTGTCGCGAGCGTGAGCAATGCTTACTATGACGTTGCGCGTACGCTGGGCGCCAAGCCATCCTTCCTTGTGCTGAAGGTGGCGATACCGGCTGCATTGCCGCATGTCTTCGTCGGCCTGTTCATGGGTCTCGGGTCGTCGTTTGCCGTATTGGTGGTGGCCGAAATGATCGGCGTCAAAGCGGGCCTTGGTTGGTATTTGCAGTGGGCGCAAGGTTGGGCCGCGTACGCCAACATGTACGCCGCGCTCCTCGTGATGTCGCTGTTGTGTTCGGGTGCGGTCACGCTCCTGTTCAAGATCCGCGATCGTTTGCTCGTCTGGCAGAAGGGCGTCGTCAAATGGTAGCGCAGGCCATTGCAGAACCCATTACTCATCCCGCGGTCGGTGCGGCGCTCGACTTAGCGCATGTCAACCATTCGTTCGATATTGATGGTGCCGAACTCCCGGTCCTGGACGACGTCAGCCTCAGACTAAAAGCCGGCGAGTTCGTCGCGTTGCTGGGACCCTCCGGCTGCGGCAAGTCCACGCTGTTGCGGCTGGTCGCAGGATTGGATCGCGCACGATCCGGGGTGTTGCGTGAAGACGACAACGCTATTGCCGGCCCCCATCCATCGCGCGTGGTCGTGTTTCAGGATCCGACCTTGTTTCCATGGCGTTCGGTCTGGGACAATGTCGCGCTCGGTCTGGAAGCGCAGGGGATCCTGAAAGGCCACCGGCAAAGGGTCGATGCCGCACTCGACCTCGTCGGCCTTTCGGCGTTCCGTAATGCCTATCCGCACCAACTATCCGGCGGCATGGCGCAGCGCGTGGCGCTGGCGCGGGCCCTCGTCAACGACCCGAAAATCCTCATTCTCGACGAGCCGCTCGGCAAGCTCGATTCGCTGACGCGCATCGCCATGCAAGCCGAGATCGTGGCGCTCTGGCAGAAAGCAGGTTTTACCACCTTGCTTGTCACGCACGATGTCGAGGAGGCTCTCTTCCTCGCCAATCGTGTCGTGGTTCTCAGCGACCGGCCGGCCCGCATCAAGGCCAATATCGCGGTACAGCGGCCGCATCCGCGTCACCGAGGCGATCCCTACCTGGCGGAATTGCGAAAGCAAATTCTTGGCCTGCTTGGACTGGACGCAACATGGTGACGATATCAGGCAATATGGCGGCGCGGGAATCGCCGCAGCAAGGCGGACCCGACAGCATCGAGCGCGCTTCTCGCCTTTCCGCAACCTTTGCTGAACGGGCGGTGGCACATGACCGCGACGGCAGCTTCCCCTTCGAGAATTTCCAGGATTTGTCGGAAGCCGGTCTGCTCTCGCTGACCGTTCCGTTGGCGCTCGGTGGCGGAGGGGCAGGTGCCCTGGTTTCGGCGCGCATTCTTGGCATATTCGGCAAATCCGATCCGTCGACCGCACTCGTGTTATCGATGCACTACATTCAGCACTTGGCGATGGCGCGCAGCACTCGCTGGCCCGGCCGTCTTGTACGCAAGCTCGCAAAGGAAGCAGTGGAAGGGATCGCCCTCATTAACGCGCTTCGCGTGGAGCCCGAACTGGGATCGCCTGCTCGTGGCGGTCTCCCTTCGACGATCGCCAGACGCACGGAGACCGGGTGGCGGCTAAGCGGTCGCAAGATCTATTCGACCGGCGCGCCGATCCTGAAATGGTATGCGGTCTGGGCGAAGACGGATGACGCGGAAACGCGGGTGGGGTTGTTTCTGGTTCCGGCCGGGCTGCCGGGAACGCGGATCGTCGAGACCTGGGATCACCTGGGCCTGCGCGCCAGCGGTAGTCACGATGTGATCTTCGAAGATGTTGTTTTTCCCCTTGACTACGAGATCGACGTTCGCAGGCCGGAGGAGTGGCGAACGCCGGATTTCACGCAGGCCACCATTCACGCCATCTTCGTTGCCGCAATCTATGATGGCGTCGCCCGCGCGGCGCGTGATTGGCTCCTCGGATTCCTCAAGAGCCGGGTTCCGGCCAACCTCGGTGCTCCGTTGGCGACGTTGCCGCGCAGCCAGGAAATCTTAGGTGCAATCGAAGCGCGCTTGATCGTGAATGCCCGCTTGATCGAGAGCTTTGCGACGGATTTCGATGATGGCGTTCTACTCAGTGCCGCTGAGTCCAACGTGATCAAGTTGACCGTGACGAACAACGCAGTCTCGGTCATTGAAGACGCGCTGTCGCTGACCGGCAATCACGGCCTGTCGCGGGCCAACCCGCTGGAGCGGCACTACCGCGATGTCCTTTGCGGCCGCGTGCATACGCCGCAGGATGACACGACTCGCCTCAGTCTCGGCCGTTCGGCTTTGGGACTGTGATAATCCAGAAACAGCAGGAAAGGAGACAGATATGTCCGTCGAGTTCATCGGATACATCACGAACAACAATTCGTCGGAGACCATCGTTCGCAACGGTCCGGTGCTGGATCCGACCCATATCGAGACGGTGGCAAAGGCGCATGAGAATGCAGGCTTCGATCGGGCACTGCTTGCCTTTCATTCGACATCGCCCGACGGATTGCAGGTCGGTCAGCACGTGCTCAGCGTGACCGAACGGCTCAACGTCCTGATCGCGCAGCGGCCCGGATTTACCTCGCCAACCCTGCTGGCGCGGCAGCTTGCGACGGTCGACCAATTCTCCCGCGGCCGCGTCGCCCTGCATGTCATCACGGGGGGTAACGCGACCGAGTTGAAGCAGGACGGAAATACTATCGACGACAAGGACGAACGCTATGCTCGGACTAGCGAATTTCTGGATGTCGTGCGTGCGGAATGGACCAGCGACAAACCGTTCAGCTACACAGGGAAATACTATCAGGTGCAAAACGGCTTCTCACATGTGAAGCCCTATCGGCCCGAGGGCATACGGATCTTCGTTGGCGGGGCCTCCGATGCGGCGATTGAGGTGGCGGGAAAACATGCCGACACCTTCGCGCTGTGGGGAGAATCCTATGCGCAGGTGCGGGACGTCACCGCGCGCGTTCACAGTGCGACGGCGCAACACGGACGGCCCACGCCACGATTCAGCCTCTCGGTGCGGCCGATCATCGCCGATACCGAGAAGAAGGCCTGGGAGAAAGCGGAGGCCATTCTCCAACGTGCGATCGCCTTGCAGGATAAGACCGGTTACCGCAAACCGGCAGACGGACATGCCACCGCCGGCGCGCGCCGCCTGCTGGCGCTCGCGGATCAGGGCAGCCGGATCGACAAGCGCTTGTGGACCGAAATCGCCAAGTTGACCGGCGCCAACAGCAACACGACGGCGCTTGTTGGAACGCCCGAACAAGTCGCCGAAGTGTTTGGCGACTATTACGACCTCGGTGTTAGCCATTTCCTGATCAGGGGTTTTGATCCGCTGATCGACGCCATCGAATACGGCCGCGAGCTCATTCCATTAACGCGCAAGCTGATTGCGGAACGTCAGGTCGCAAAAGGAGTTGCCGCCGAATGATCCGGCTTCTTATCGCCGCCAGCCTTCTCGTTGGCGCCATTAGTCCAGCTGCGGCGCAGCTCACCTTGCGCGTCGGCGACCAGAAGGGGAATTCGCAGGCCGTGATGGAGGCGGCCGGCGTATTGAAGGACTTTCCCTACAAGATAGAGTGGAAGGAGTTTCCGGCCGCAGCCCCGCTGCTGGAAGCGCTCACCGCCGGCGCGATCGAGACCGGGCTGGTGGGCGATGCCCCCTTCACGTTCGCGGCGGCCGCCAATGCATCGGTCAAAGCGATCGCCGCGATCAGGCAGTCGCGGGAAGGCCTGGCTATTCTTGTTCCCGAGAAGTCGGGCATTCAAAGCTTCGAGGACCTGCGCGGCAAGAAGATCGCCACCGGCCGCGGCTCGATCGGCCATCAGTTGATCCTCGCAGCGCTCGAGTCGAGGGGGTGGAGGACAAACGACGTCCAGATCGTTTTTCTTGCGCCGTCCGATGCGAAGGTGGCTTACACGCAAGGTTCGGTGGACGCCTGGTCTACCTGGGAGCCCTATGTCAGCCAGGAAGAGGTGCTGTTCAAATCCCGCCGCGTGATAACGGCGGAAGGCCTGACACCCGGCCTCAGCTTTCAGGTCGCCTCTCCAGAGGCCATTCGCAACAAGCGTGAGGCGCTTTTCGACTTCGTGCGGCGGCTCACAGCAGCGCGGGCGTGGTCACTCGGCGACGTCAACGGCTATGCCGAGACGTGGAGCAAGCTGATGAACATCCCGACCGCAGTGTCCTTGAATTGGCTGGCACGGGCGAAGATCCGGATTGCGCCAATTGACGATAGCGTCGTCGCTGACGAACAGAAGACGATCGATCTCTATTTCCGGTCCGGCCTGATCAGCCGCAAGCTGGATGCATCTGACATCGTCGACCGGTCTTTCTCCGAGGCGATCGCGAAAGGTGCGGGACTATGAGGCACGGACCTTCGGCCTAATCTGTCAGCGATCAACGAACCGTGAGGCGATAGCAAACCTCCGGAGAGCCGTCACTCTGGATAATGTTTTTTCCGGTTTTCGGCTTTCAGGAACGGCAACGTTGCTATTTCAAAGGTGCACCTTGCCGGGAGAAGCGCCTCACCCAAGTAAAATTCAACACCGGCGTTCTGGAGATTTGCCATGGGCCTTCAAGAAACAAAAATCGAATCGCTTCCCTTCGTGACAGCCGAGCTAAACTATCTCGCTCCAACGTCGGCCAAACCGCAGACTTACGCATTCGATCCGCCGCCGGGCGAACCCAAATCGACGGCACTGCCGGAACCGCACCAGGTTCCGATTTTCGACGCGCGTTTGATCGCGGGCAGTATCTCGCTGGATCGTCAGGGCTTTGCGTTGGTTCGTCACCCGACCGCGGTCAAGAATTTCTATGACGACAAAGAAGTGACGAGCATCTACTATCCCGCGGCGGAAGCGTTCATCAGGGCGACATTGAGGGCGGATCGCGTCTTCATCTTCGACCATACCGTTCGCAAGCGGGTTGAAGGCGCGCCCGATATACGCGGTGCGGGTCCGCGACAGCCGGCCACTCGGGTCCATGTCGATCAGACCGCCGCCTCCGGCCCTAACCGCGTTCGCGAGCATTTGCCTGATGAGGCCGAGGAACTCCTGAAGGGCCGCGTGCAAGTTATCAATTTGTGGAGGCCCATACGGGGTCCGTTGCGCGATGCGCCGCTCGCCATGTGCGATGGCCAGACCGTTGCCCCCGATGATCTCGTCGCCTCCGACCTGATCTATCCCAATCGGCGCGGCGAAACCTATTCCGTGAAATACAACTCCAACCATCGTTGGTTCTATTTCCCGGAAATGACAGCCGACGAGGCTCTGCTGCTGAAATGCTACGATTCCGCTACCGATGGCAGGACGCGATTTGGGCCGCATACGGCGTTCGCCGATCCGACGACGCCGGCGGACGCACCGCCGCGTGAGAGTATCGAACTGCGCACGCTCGTATTCCACAGGCATTGATCTTGGAGAGAGTTTAGCTCCTCAGCGCCGCCAGTAACTTGTTTGGGCGCTCGGCGATCATCGGATGGCCGGCGCCGCAGGGCCAATGGCAACGAATGTTATTTTGGCCCCGGCCGAACGGTCGTGCGTGGCGCGGTCCGGATGATGCCGTTTTTGATCAGGTCGCCGCAGATCTCCTTCAACAGCGCCGCAGTCTCCCGTGTTGCACGGCTGATTGGGCGCCCGTGCGGCAGGGCCAGCACGCGTTCGGCACGCATCCAGGGCAATAGCGCCATCGAAAGGTGGCCCGCCTCGACCTCCTGATAAATCCCTGAATAAGGCAGCAGGGCATAGCCGAGGCCCGAAGCGACGATGCGCTTCATCGGCGTGCTGCTCTCGACGCGCACCGAATACGGAACTTCCTCGGGGAACGGGTTGCGGCTGAGTGGGAGGACGGCACGCGGGAGGCGTCTCACTTCGTTGACCGTGAGCCTGCCACGCCTCAGCAAAGGATCGCGCGGCGGTCCAATCAGGAAGACCTGCTCCGCTACCAGCGTTTCATATTCGAGATGATCGTTCGGCTGCGGCTGTGTGACCATCGCGAGATCAAGCTGCCCGCGCAGCAGGCGGTCGGAGGCAAGCTCCGTCAACGCCTCGCTCAATTCGAGCTGCACC
>Ga0307479_10001619_pt1 | contig 20599 bp, 20 predicted proteins | sample atmos_gasesECM4C_FD_203743 | JGI IMG/M metagenome (GOLD analysis project Ga0307479, IMG submission 203743) | Hardwood forest soil microbial communities from Morgan-Monroe State Forest, Indiana, United States - atmos_gasesECM4C_515 | ecosystem: Environmental > Terrestrial > Soil > Temperate...
TGGCGTTCATCTTGGCATGAAATTCGCAACACACCACGCCATCGCCTAGATCGAGCAAGCTCGCGCCGGAATTGCGTTCCACTTCGCGGCCCGCATCTTTCAAAGACTTGAGAATAATCACGCCCTTCGGCTCTTCCACAGCCTTTGCGGCGCCGCTCTTCCAATCAAAAACCGTCGTTTTGCCTTTTCCCGATTCGTAAAAACCCTTCCGGCCGCTCGCCAGAATTTTCTCTACAATCGGCGGCAGCGCTCGCCCTTCTTTTTGCACCTGCGCCGCAAAGGCTTTCACGCCGAGCGCGTCCATTTGCTCAAACGGCCCCATCTCCCAGCCGAATCCCCAGCGCATCGCGCGGTCTACATCCTCCAGGTGATCTGAAATCTCCGGAATGCGCCGCGCCGCGTACAAGCACATTTCGGAAATGGCACCCCAGAGGAATTGCTGCGCCTTGTCGCCCTTTTGCCCTTCGAGCACCGGTCCAATCAGCGCGCGAAGCCGCTCGCGCGTATCCTCGATCGCTTTCCCAGCCTCGAGCGATGCGAATTTCGCTTTCTGCCGCGGACGGTACTCCATGGTGTTCACGTCGAGCGCCAGAATTTCTTCCTCACCCTTCACTTTCTTGTAAAAACCCTGCCCGGTTTTTTCGCCCAGCCATCCCCGCCGCGCCATCTCTTCGAGGAATCCAGGCACTTTGTAAATCTCGCGCGACTCATCGTTCGGCACGTTTTCGTAAATGTTTTTCACCACGTGCAGCAGCACATCGAGCCCCACAATATCCGCAGTGCGAAATGTCGCGGACTTCGGCTGTCCGACGGCCGGCCCCGTGCACGCGTCCACTTCCTCCACTGTCATTCCCAGAGTGGTCATTAACCGCAGCGCGTTCAGCATCGAAAAAGTTCCAATGCGGTTGGCAATAAAATTTGGCGTGTCTTTCGCCACCACTACGCCCTTGCCCAACCGCCGATCACAGAATTCGTCCAGGGTCTCGATTACGTCCGCGGATGTCCTCGGCCCGGGGATTATTTCCACCAACTTCAGATAGCGTGGCGGATTGAAAAAATGCGTTCCCGCCCAGTGCTGCTGAAACTCTTCGCTCATTCCCTCGGCGATCAAGCGCACGGGCAGCCCCGAAGTATTCGTGGTCACAATTGCGCCGGGTTTACGGAATTGCGCCACGCGGGCCAGGAGTTTTCTCTTGATTTCCAGGTTTTCCGCGACTGCCTCAATGATCCAGTCGGCCTCCGCGCACCGCGCCAAATCATCTTCGAAGTTTCCGATCGTCACTTTCTCGGCGAGCGACGGCGTGAAAAACGCGGCCGGCCTGGCTTTTTTAGCTGCTTCCAGTCCCGCGCGCACGATTTTGTTGCGGTCAGCGCCCGGCTCCGGAGGCACAATGTCCAGCAAGACGCAGGGCAGACCCGCGTTCGCGAAGTGCGCCGCGATCCGAGAACCCATGGTCCCCGCGCCAAGGACGACCGCTTTCTCAATGCGATGTCTCATGAGATCCCTTTCACAGAATTTGTACGGTAGGACAGGTTACAAAACCGGCATGCGCGGGTCAAACCGAGTGACGCGCGTGGCGTATCACACTACAATAGAAACAACATGACCGAACCTCGAGTGAGCATAGCGCTTGATTGGCTGCGGAGCGCCAAAGACAAGTTCCGCAGCTTCGCCTATGGCGAAGAGCGCCAGCCTGAGCGTCCGCGTGTCGGGCTGGCTCTCGCGGGAGGTTTCGCGCGCGGCATCGCGCATATTGGCGTCCTGCGAGTGCTGCGCGATGCCGGCATTCCTATCGATTGCGTTTCCGGCACCAGCGTGGGTGCGCTCATCGGCGCGGGGTTCTGCGCCGGCTCTTCGCTTGAAGACATGCAAAAGATCGGCGCGGCCACCACTTTCGCCGATTTCGGCCGTTGGACTCCGTCCTGGCTGGGTCTCGCCACGAATCAGCGCATGGAGAAATATTTTACGCGATTCACTCCGGTAAGAACTTTCGAGGAACTCACTATCCCGCTCGCGGTTGTCGCCACGGACATCAACGCCGGCATCTCCGTCTTTTACACCCGCGGCGAACTCGCCCTGCCCATCCGCGCCTCATGCGCCTATCCGGGCCTATTCGTGCCGATTCAGTTCGAAGGCCGCACTCTCGTTGACGGTTTCCTCACCTCTCCGGTGCCGGTCGAAGGTGCTTTGCTGCTTGGCGCGGACATCGTGATCGCTGTTTATCTCGAAGCAGGGAACCTCGAGCACCCGCGCACGTTCACGGATATTCTCAGCCGCTCATTCACCATCATTCAGCGCCACGCGGATCTCGCTTGGCGCCAGCAGACGGATGTCATCATCGAGCCGGATGTAAAGCCGTTCGTCTGGGACGATTTCACGCGCACGCCCGATCTTGTCCTCGCTGGTGAAGCCGCCGCGCTTGCCGCCCTCCCGGAGATCCGGGCCGCCCTCAGCGGACAAAAACGCAACGCCGCGGCGGAAAAAGTTGCAGAAAAGCTCGGGTAGGAAACGACCCCTAATCCACCTTCACTTCCACCAGGACCGCCTGCCCTTCCCCTTTTCCCCGCTGCGTCAGCCACGTGCTCAAACCCTCCGCAAAACGCTCCGGCGTCAACCGAAAACTCGCTTCCACTCTCCCTTCGCCAACCGGAAGAGTGTCATCAAAATCTGCGGCGTTCGTAAAATTTCGCATGCAAAATTGATCCAGCCATTCGAGCGGGCACGCCTTTCGCTCACCGCGAATCACAACGTCTACCCGAAACTTTTGTGCATACATGTTCCGATGATAGCACTCTGCTTGTGAATTCTTTTTCTCCGCGGAAAATCTAAATGTGGGGAAAATGCTCCTGGTGCTGCCGCAGAAGAAAATGGTCGGTCATACCGGCGATGTAATCGCAAACGACGACCGGGCGGGTTTCCGTTCGTGCCGACTCCTCGTAAGTCGCCGGCATGGAGCCGGGCTTGCCCAAGTAATACGCGAAAAGTTCTTCGAGGCAGCGCACAGAGCGATCGCGATCTTCAGTAATAGCTGGAAGACTGTAAACATGTGAAAAGAGGAAGCGCTTCAGTTCGGAGTTTTGAGCGGCGCGCTCTTCGCTAAAGCCCGCCAAGCGGCGCGGCGCGCGCCGGATGCCCTCGACCGTCTTGACGCCGGCGACACTGACCATCTCCGCAGTTGTCTCGATGAGATCGGTCGCAAGAAGATCAATCACGCGTTTGAGCGCTTCATTGAATTTGAGTTTTGTGGACTCACCGGGATGCGCGGCATGCACTCGGCCGTAAGCCTCACCGAAACTCCGCACCTCATTGCGCAGAGCATCAAGATCCAAGAGCTGCGCTTCGAGCGCGTCGTCGAGATCGGCGGTGTTATAGGCGATCTCATCCACCCAATCGATGAGCTGGGCCTCAAGCGGCGGGAGGAATTCAAGGAGGTATTCGGCGAGTTGGGGAAATTCGGCGGCGCGGTAGTCACGCGAGTGCTTGATAATGCCTTCGCGCACTTCAAAGGTCAGGTTAAGCCCGGGAAAATCGAGATAACGCTGTTCAAAACGCTCCACGATGCGCAGCGCGTGAAGATTGTGATTGAACGAGCCGCCGTGTGCGCGCATCAGCTCATCGAGTTTGTGCTCACCGGCATGCCCAAAAGGCGGGTGGCCGATGTCGTGAACCAGTGCGAGGGCTTCCGCGAGATCCGTATTGAGGCCCAGCGCCGCAGCGACGGTGCGGGCGATCTGCGTCACCTCGAGTGTGTGCGTCAGGCGATTGCGAAAATGGTCGGAAAAACGCGTGGTGAAGACTTGCGTCTTGGCTTCGAGGCGGCGGAAAGCGCGCGAGTGAATGATGCGATCACGGTCGCGCGCATAGTCATTCCGGTAGGGATGCGGCGTTTCGGGATATCGGCGGCCGCGCGAAGCTTCCGCGCTCATGGCCCATGGCGCGTGCATCGGCAATGGTGCAGGTGATGGCACTGATACGATGGGCCGCTCCCTCGCATCGCACTTCGTTCACGGCCGGGACGCGGAATGGCTTCCTGCTCGAGCGATCAGGACTTCGGCGAGATCATGTCCAGGCCGCGGTCCGCCTCTTCGGAGATACTCGTGTCCGGGAATTCTTTCTTGATTTGTTGGTACACGCTCGCCGCTTCCTGCGGACTGGTCTGCCGGAGCTGGCCCGCAAGCTCCAGGAGGACGAAAGGCCGAGGCACAAGCACCGTGGGCTTGTCGGCAAGCGCGCGAAGAATCCTAATGGCATCGGCCGTCTTTCCCGTCCGCGAATAAATTGCCGCGGTCTGGTATTGCGCCATCGCCGCGAGTTCCTTGTCGCTGCCTCCGCTGATCTTCTTCAATTCTTCCAGCGCCTGGTTATGGCGTCCCAGATCCTCGAGCGTCAGGGCGGCGTAATAACGGGCAAGCTTGCCGGGATTCGTGCTGGGATATTTGTCCGCCACCGCAGTGAACTTCACGGTGGCATCCTCCGCGCGCGCGGCTTCATCGTGGTAGGTGAACTCGCCGGATTCGACTGTTTCGTTGGCGGTGCGGATGCGTCCGTCAAAGGCCTTCAGCGCCACGTCGAGCGCTGCCGTGGCTTCCACGGTTTTCCGGTCATGGTAGATTCTCCAGCCCCCAACGCTCCCGCCAACGACAAGCGCGAGGAGAATAACAACTCCTGTCAGCCGCCCGTGCGAATAGACGGCCTCGGCTCCGTGTTCGATGGAGTCGCGGATTTTGTCCTGCTTCAATTCCTTGCGTGAAAGATGTTCAGGCACTGCTGCTCCCTTGCTGGATTTTGGAGACTTCAATCGTAGCACAAGAGGCGCGTTTGCCGCAGGAACGCGGAGCTCCACCTGGGCTTGATGCGAGGCAGATTAACCTTTGCGGCAAAAAAAGTACCTGGCAGATTGTTGCTCGCCCGGATCGTGCTAATTTGGATTCATGCAAACCGCTTGTGTCCATTGCGGGACGCAACACGCTCTCAAGGACGCCCACCTCGGAATCCATCCCAAAGTGCAGTTTCGTTGCTCGAAGTGTGGGAAGATCACGGTCGTGGAGGTAAAGATGCGGCCCGACCAGACCGTGGTTATTTCTCCGCTGCCGTCTTTTGCACGCGCGACCGCGACAAGCTCGAATCTGAAGTTGCCGCCGATTGATGAGGGGATGAGGCTGCCGCAGAAGGCGAACGTCGTGCTTTCGATTGTGTCCGGGCCCGAGAAGGGCAAAGTTCACAAATTGACCAAGCCCCGTGTCGTCTTGGGGCGGCAGGGCTCGGACATTCCCCTGAACGATGCCGAAATTTCCCGTTATCACTGCGTGCTGGAAGTTCGCGAAACCTATATCAATCTCAAGGATATGGATTCCACCAACGGTACTTTCTTTGACGAAGAGCGCGTTCGCGCGGCGATACTGCAGAACGGCGCGGAATTCCGGATTGGCACGAGCCTTATCCGCGTTAGCTTCGAACCCAAGTAAAGCGCGTTCCTGGCCGCGCCTTTCTTTTTTTCGTTTTCTTGCAACGCTTCCAGGACTTCTTTCCCGCGCGGCGCAATTCCCATCGGCTATCTTTGTGAGATACTGACACGGATCCACCAATTTCCTGGCGCCGCCGATGAATCGCCTCTCCGCCTGCCTAATCACGCTCAATGAGGAACACAACCTGCCGCGCGCGCTGGCATCGCTTCGCGGAATCGCCGATGAAATTGTAGTGGTCGATTCCGGAAGCACGGATCGGACCGAGGAGATCGCGCGGAATTGCGGAGCTGCATTCCGCATGCGTCCCTGGACGAATTACTCCGAACAAAAAAACTATGCGGCATCCTGCGCGCAGAACGAATGGATTTTGTCGCTCGATGCGGATGAGGAATTGAGCAGCGCGCTGCAGACGTCGTTGCTGGAATGGAAAAAACGTCCCCCGCGGTTTTGCGTGTACGAAATGGCGCGGCGCGCCTGGTATTTGGGCGAGTGGATCGGGCACTCGGGGTGGTATCCGGATTTCCAACGGCGGCTGTATCTGCGCGATGAAGCGCAATTCAGCGGAATCATTCACGAGGCATTGCGATTTGATGGAAAGACCGGGCGGCTGTACGGCGATTTACTGCATTATACGGTGCGTACTTTCGCCGAGCACGAAGCGAAAGTCGCGCACTATACGACGCTTGCGGCGCAGCAGATGTTCGCGGAGGGAAAACGGAAATGGCGGGCGGCCATGTGGCTGGCGACCCCATGGAGCTGGTTTCACAATTTTTTCCTGCGCGGCGGATTCCTCGATGGATATCGCGGCGCTCTGATTGCGCAGATGTCAGCGCGAGCAGTTCACATGAAATACAGAAAACTAGGACACCTTGCTAATACCGCGGCAAAACAGGAACGCGGATGAAAGTTCTCTTTGTGGACCTTGAACGCGAATGGCGCGGCGGGCAGAGCCAGGCCTTCCTTACAATTCAAGGCTTACGGGACAATGGCCATGAAGTTGAGTTGCTGGCGGCGCGAAATTCGCCGCTGACGCAGCGGACCGCGCGGAAAGGGATTCCGGTTCACCAGGTTCCGCGATTTGGCCTTCGTGCATGGGCAGCGACTGCCATGCGGCGGCTGATCGCGGAAGGCCGGTTCGACCTTGTGCACCTGAATGAGCCGCACGCCGTGACTTCAGCTTGGATGGCGGGAGTGCAAGCCAGAGTGCCGCTTCTTTTTTCGCGGCGAATCGGATTTCCATTGCAAAAAAATTGGGTGTCCCGGCGGCGTTATCAGGCGGTAGATCGATTTCTACCGAACTGCACCGACGTGGCGCACAGCCTGTTGGAAGCGGGGATCGCGCCGGAACGCATGACGGTTGTATATGAGGGCGTCGAACTGCCCCCGCCGATGACACGCGAAATGCGTCTGACCGCACGGAAACAATGGGGCGCCAAGGAAAATGAGTTTTTGTTTGGTTGCACGAGCGTTTTTGTTCCCGAGAAGGGCCAGCAGCATGTAATCGAAGCGCTCCCGCAAGTGCGCGAAAAGTTTCCGCAGGCGCGGCTGCTGCTCGCGGGCGACGGAAGGTGCAGGGCAGAGCTGGAATCGCTCGCCAATCAGCTCAAACAAAATGACGCGGTAGTTTTTGCAGGGTTCGTGGAAAATGTCGACCAGGTCTACGCTGCTCTCGACGCTTTTGTCTTCCCCTCCGAAATCGAAGGAACCGGGACGGCGCTGCAGGCCGCGATGGCTTGGAGACTGCCGTGCATTTCCACGGCGCGAGGAGGCCTGAACGAGGTCGTCGAAAACGAACGAACCGCGATTGTCGCCGAACCCGATGGAGAAGAATTTGGCCGAGCGATGATCCGGCTGTTGGACGACGAGGCGTTGCGGAAAAAACTAGGAGGGGCGGGGCGCTGCGAGATCGAGAAGAGATTTTCCGCGGAACAAATGGTGAGAAACACTATTCGTGTTTATGAAGATGTGATGACCAGCCGGCGAAAGCGATGAAACAGCCCAAACTAACGGTGATTCAGCGCGCAGTGCTCGAACGCGCGGTGGCGCTGGGCTTGGCTGCGGGAGCGCGGATTCTCGACGCGCCCTGCGGGAGCGGCGCCCTTGCCGCCGCACTGGCAGAACGGGGGTTTGCAACGGTCGGAGCCGATGTGGATACGGAAGCTGCGGCGATGCTGGGTCCGGCGTTCTCGCAGGTGAACCTGAATGAATCACTTCCCTGGAAGGAACAGAGTTTCGATGCGGTATTTTCGACCGAGGGTATCGAGCATCTTGAAAATCATTTTTCTTTCTTGCGGGAGATATGCCGGATTCTGAAGCCGGGAGGAGTTTTGCTCTTGACGACGCCCAATATCACGGCGCTGCGCTCCAGAGTGCGCTTCTTCGGCAGCGGCTTTTTCGGACGCGACTCGCGGCCGCTGAATGAAGCAGGGAGGCATCCGCTCCATCATATCGGTTTGGCGACGTTTCCCGAGCTGCGCTACAAACTGCACATGTCTGGATTTCGCCTGACGGAGGTCCGCCACACGCACATCAAACCAATAAGCTATCTTTACGCATTCTATACGCCGTGGATGTGGCTTTACACGAAGCTGGCATTTCGGAAAGAAAAGGATCCCGAACAACGAAAGAGAAACAAAGAGATTCTTTCAACGCTGCTCTCGCCCTCGGCGTTATTCGGAGAGTGTCTGTTGCTCGTCGCAAAAAAAGAATGAAGCGCCGGGCGGCTCCTTCTTCTTCCGCACGGCGCTTCAAATTTTCCTATTTTTGTTTTGCACCAGTATTTGAATTCCCTTGTTCCTTGCGTTCCCTCCTCTCCGCTCGACCGGTACGTCAAGCTTTCTTTGGGGTTTGAACAACCCATCGCCCTTTTGGCTCAAGGAACTCCACGCCAACCGCAAAGCCCTCGCTTTGCAATGGCTGGCAGTAGGCCACCCGAGCCGATGAGCGAAATTCTCCCGTGCGCGAAATGAACGTCAGCCGCTCGTTTTTCTGCCAACGGCGGAAACTGACGACGCGAGCGCCGCACGCGCTTACATTCTCCGTAAAAGTCGATTCCGCGCCGGGGAAGTCGCGATGGCCGTCCAGATAGACCCCAATCTCCATGGGGATGCGGCGCTCCGCGCGGTGAAAAGAATAGAGCCGGCTCTGAGGCACGATCGTCGCTCATCCTCATAGGCACGCGGCAATGCGCGTGAGATTCTGGACGTTGCTTCCACCGCCATGCTGCTTCATGCCATAGAGGGCCCGGTCGGCGGCTCCAAGAAGTTTCTCGGGTGAATCCCCATCCTCGGGGAAAGCAGCCACACCGGCGCTGAACGAAAGCGCGGGCACCTCCGTTTCCGCAGCGAGCCGCTCGCGGATGCGGCCGACAACGCGCGCGGCAATATCGCGGCCCGCTTCCGGCAACACCACGGCAAATTCGTCGCCGCCGTAGCGGGCGGCGGTATCAATCGCCCGGGAATGGTTTCTCAAAAGTTTTCCGATGCGCACTAGCGCGCGGCTGCCGGTCAAGTGCCCGAACTGATCATTGACGGACTTGAGGCCATCCATATCGAGAAGCACGACGCTGAACGGGCGCTGCGTGCGGCGCGAACGGTCCAGCTCGGCTTCCAGGACGCTGATCAATCGGCGGTAATTGGCCAGGCCAGTAAGCGAATCGCTGACAGCCATCGAACGAACTTGATCGAACAAGCGGGCTTGATCAAGCAACGCGCCGCCCAGCATGACGATATAGCTGGCGGTCTTGCTCAACTCGGCGAGGAAGAACGGTCCATCGAAGAGATGCCGGGAGAACGTCGCTGAAATGTGACAAATAAAGTTGAGCGCAGCGACAGCGAATAATGAATAGTCGTAGAGAGACGCGGGATTTTTCTCTTTGCGGTCGTTCTTCAGCCGCTGGCGGAAGAAAATCGCGGCAAGGAGAAACAGCGCCCCGGGAAGCAAGTCCCACGGCCGAGAGAAAAGGTTGGCGCCGTGGACGGCAGGTGAAGCCGGCGCCGCAAGGAATGCAGCGCTGGTCAGATACGCCGCGATGGTGACAACGAGCAGCGCCCCTGCGGCTTCCTTGCTGGGCTGGCGCGCGGTCGGCATGTAGTGCTCGACGGCGAGAGCCGCGAGCAGCAGTACGGCAAGAAGGGTGCGGCTGACCATCCAACCCATGGGGACCTGCGAGAGCGCGGCGGGACCGGAAGCCAGCAGATCGTTCAAGCCAAAGTAGTTGATCGTCTCAATGATGCCAGACAGAACGAAGCCGAAAGCGAGAATGAGCGCGGTGCGGTCGTGCGTGCCGCGGAAACGAACCAAGGCGTTCGCGGCGTAACAGAAGCTGAGTAGTGTTCCGCCAACTTCCAAATAAAGATAAATCTCCGGGGAACCGGAAACATTGGCATAGCGCAGATAGAAGATGGCGGCGAGAAAAAGGACGACCAAACCGGCGGAGCAAGCCCAAAGAATGCGAGATTGTAGCTTCTTAGAGTCGACGGGAAGACCGTCGATCCTTAGAAACCCTACGATATTGTCCCAACCGCCCACGAAATCCCCCAAATGCCGACAAAAACCCGACAACTCCCAAGAAATGCAACTTTGTGCCCTTTTCTGTCAAAATCTATGGTCCTGCAAACTGTTTAATTTGAATAGTTTAGGAAGCTCACGAAATCAGAGGATAGCTAGGATACTGGGTGCGAGACAGAAGAATGAGAGAAGAGAACGCTCCTCCTTCGAGCTAAAATATTTGTTACCTAGCAGTTACCGGTCCTGCGGTCAGCTGTTTGCATGAGAAGAGAGGGTGTCTCATACTGAGACTGTCTCACCGGTAGCAACTCTCATTTGCGAACTATAGCTTGGGCTTGGGAGGAGGAAGTTCGCGCGCCGCTACGACATCGGCAAAGTTGCAGGTCTTGTGGGATCCGTCGCAGAAAGGCTTGCTGGCGGAGTGGCCGCAGCGGCAAAGGCTAATGACGGTGCGTCCTGCGAGGCCAAACGGGCGCCCCTCCGGATCCACGATTTCAAAATCGCCTTCCACGCGTATCGGTCCGTTATTGCTGACGGTGATTCTAGTTGCGGACATTCCGGCCTCCGGAGAAAGAGAGAGCACGCCCTCTATTCGAGCGTGCTCCCTAGAGTACGCAGTCTTTGTCAGGAACTCAAGGAAGCGGCGCGCGCCTCCTCCGCAGTTTCACGAATCTCGCGCAGCTTTCCGGTTCGCACGTCATAGATGAAACCATGAACGTCAATGTCGCGCGGAAGAAACGGATTGCTCCGGATGGTCTGAAGCTGTTTCTTCACGCTCTTCTCCACGTCCGAAAAGGAATGGAAGTGCAGGTGCGAAGCATCGTGCCCCGTTTCCGTTTTCAGTTTCTCGCGGAGCTTCTCATCCGTAAACGTAAGCATCCCGCAATCGGTGTGTTGAATAACGTAGTAGGTGCGCGTGCCCAGCAGGTGGGAGGAGATGATGAGCGAACGCAAGGCATCCTCGGTCACCAGCCCGCCGGCGTTGCGGATGATGTGTGCGTCTCCCGTTTTGAGGCCGAGGAACTGCTCGACGGTGAGACGCGCGTCCATGCAAGCGACGACGGCAAGTTTTCGCGCCGGCGGCATTGGCAGATGCCCCAGCGCGAATTTCTCCGCGTAGTGTTGATTTGCTGTCAGATTTTCTTCGTAGATTCCCATGACTGCCTCCTAGACGGAATTTGGATCGCGACCGCTCAAAAACAAAGACCGCCGAACCAGAAGGCGCGGCGGTTGAAAGACATGATCAGTATTTCGGGACGGAGGGATCAACCTCGTCGGACCACGCGAGGATACCGCCCCTGAGATTGAGAATTTTGCGGAAGCCTGCTTTACGCAGGAAATCGACGGCTTCGGCAGAACGCTTGCCGCTGCGGCAGTGCGCGACAATCTCCCGGGAGGAATCGAGTTCGTGGACGCGGCGCGGCAGCTCGCCCAGCGGGATCAAGTGCCCCTTGAGATTGCAAATCTGAAATTCGTGGGGCTCGCGCACGTCGAGGATGAAGAGGTCGTCGCCGCGATCGAGGCGCGATTTCAATTCGCGCGGCGTGATCTCCGGAACCTGCACGTTGGGTGCAGGCGCTTCTTCGCCGCGCACCCCGCAGAACTCGTAGTAGTCAATGAGCTGCTTGATAGTGCGATGCTCGCCGCACATCGGGCAATTGGGATTCTTGCGGAGCTTCAGTTCGCGGAACTTCATGCCCAGCGCGTCAAAGAGCAGCAGGCGGCCGATCAGATTTTCACCTCGCCCGAGAATCAGCTTGATGGTTTCCATTGCCTGGATTGAGCCAACGATGCCGGGCAACACGCCGAGAACGCCGCCTTCCGCGCATGACGGAACAAGGCCCGGGGGAGGCGGTTCGGGATAGAGGCAGCGGTAGCAAGGCCCATCGGGCATGCCAAAGACAGTGACCTGGCCTTCGAATCGAAAAATTGAGCCATAAACATTGGGCTTACCGAGCAAGACGCAGGCATCGTTAACGAGATAGCGCGTGGGGAAATTGTCCGTGCCATCAACGATGATGTCGAAATCCTTGAAAAGTTCGAGCGCGTTTTCGCTGGTGAGCTTGGTCTCGAAAGTCTCGATCTGAATGTCGGGATTGAGATTGGCAAGCCGCGAGCGAGCGGCTTCCGCTTTGGGTTTGCCAACGTCGCTCGAGCCGAAGGTGACCTGGCGCTGGAGATTGGTGAAGTCCACGACGTCGAAATCAACGAGGCCGAGCCTGCCGATGCCGGCGGCGGCGAGATAGAGACCGAGCGGCGCGCCGAGGCCGCCGGCGCCAATCAGCAGCACTTTGGCATTCTTGAGCTTGAGCTGCCCCTCCATGCCGACCTCGGGCATGATGAGATGGCGGCTGTAGCGAAGAATTTCTTCGTTGGAAAGGCTAGTCCCGGTTTTCTCGGGGCTGGCCGCCGGGTTCGTCCCGGTCAGGGGCTGAAGTTTGATGGCCATTGCAATTCCTTACTCCTCCACGTTTGCTATTGTGTCCGAAATGACGGCTCTAACGACAGCCGCCCGCGATGGACGGGACAATACTGATCGTGTCTCCGTCCTTGGTGGGCGTGTTCTCTTTCGCCAGATAGCGAATGTCCTCGTCATTCACGTAAACATTGACAAAGCTGCGAAGTTTTCCGTCATCGGTGAAAAGATGTTTGCGCAAATCGGCGAATTCGGTGGTGAGACGCCCTAGGGCTTCTCCAACGGTCGCGGCTTTGAATTCGGCCGAATCGCGCTTGCCCGCGTAAGGGCGAAGCGGCGTCGGGATAATTACTTTCACTGCCATGTCTGTTCTCCTCAAACTGCGGCGCGCTCGAGAATCTCGAGTGCTTCGGACGAAAACTCCGCGCGATCATCATTCAGCCGCCAGGAGGTCATCTCCTGCGGCGCGCCGTTCTGCACGCTGACGATAATGTAGCTATACCACGGCCAGGCGTGCTCGCGATCAAATTCGCTGGGACGCGCCGGATGGTCGGGATGCGAATGATACCAGCCAACGACGTCGAGACCTTGCTGGCGCGCCACCTTGTCGGCATCGAGAACATCCTCGCCGGTAACGGAAAAGCGGTTGCGCGGCGAATCGTCGCGGCGATTGACGAGCGCGTGCAAGCCGAGGACCTCACGTCCGGGTGTCTCGCTACGCGCCTCCGAATCACGGCCGAGTAGCGCGCCGCAGCATTCGTGCGGATACGTCTCCGCTCCGTGGCGGCGGATTTTTTCCGCCAGGTGCTTGCTGATCCAGAGTGTCGGCGTGGCAGACATTTTCAAACTTCGTCCCAGAAGCGTTCGTTCAAATATTTGGCGGCGGAATCCGCGAAAACGGTAACGATGACGGCGCGCTCGTTTTTCGGAATGCGCGCAGCCACTTGAAAGCAGCCAAGCAGCGCCGCGGCGGAGCTGGGGCTGACGAGCAAGCCCTCTTCGCGTGCCAGTCGTTTTACGAGGCGATACGCCTCTTCAGTGGAAACATGCAAATTTTCATCGGCAAGCGCGTCGTCGTAAATCGCGGGACGTATCGCGGTCGCCATGTGCTTCCAGCCTTCCAGCCCGTGAAAAGATGCGTCCGGCTGCAAGCTGATGCAGCGAATGCTCGGGTTCAACTCCTTGAGGCGCCGTGCGGTGCCGACAAATGTGCCGCTCGTTCCGAGTGCGGCCACGAAATGTGTGATGCGGCCTCCGGTCTGCTTCCAGATTTCGCTGGCCGTGGTGCGGTAGTGCGCTTGCCAGTTGGCCGGATTGCTGTACTGGTCGGGATAGAAATATTTTTGCGGCTCGGCCGCCACGATCTCGTGAACCCGGCGAATAGCGCCGTCGGTGCCCTCATCGCTCGGCGTAATGACCAGTTCCGCGCCAAACGCACCGAGGATGCGTTTGCGCTCGGGCGAGGCACTGTCGGGAAGGCACAGTTTGACGGCATAGCCGAGCGCTGCGCCAATCATGGCGTAAGCAATGCCCGTATTGCCGCTCGTGGCGTCTATTATGACCTTGCCGGAGCTAAGCGCACCGCTCTGTAGGCCGGCCTGGATCATGCTGAGTGCCGGCCGATCCTTAACCGAGCCGCCAGGATTAAACCATTCCGCCTTGGCGCAGAATTCCACGTTGGGAAACTCTTTGGCGATGCGCTCAAGCCGCAGGAGCGGAGTGTTGCCAATGCACTCGAGCACAGACTGTCCGGCCGGTTTAACAGCCGGTGACGGCTGGGCCAGTGCGGCTTGTTTGGTCGTGGGCATGGCTAAGCTTAGGGCCGAGACGAGGCTACCCCCTCCCCGGTTTTATATAAGTGCGCATTCTAAAGGAGTTAGCGCTCCCGTAAGTTCTTTGAAATGAACACTTATGAGATTGCTCGGAAGTGCGGATTCTAAAAGGGTTAGCTGCAGCGGAAAAAAGGCCTAGCTGGGCCAGGTCTGCCGCAGTCGCGGCTCGTGCGCCCAGCCTGTCAATCACGCGCGTATTATACTGCATAAGTGACCATTGTGTCAACTGATTTGCTGCCGCCGCTGAATCCAGGAGTACCCCAGCTTGCTCCCTCGGCGATACCCGGAAAGGCGACCATTTTACTCCTAATTCGATGCAATGACCATCCTCCGGGATATAAGCTGATTTTACCGCAACTTACACGAATCACCCTCTTTCTTGTAGAGAATGCTGCCGCGGGAAGCTTGAGCTTTTGAGTCATGGACAATCAGGCCGAAAAAAAGAGCAGGAACCGCGAATCTTCGGTTCCTGCCCGTTTTGCCAGAGCTCGCGCGCTGTTAGAACGTCAGATGCAACGCCATCTGAATGAACCGCGGGCTGCCGACGGTATGCTGAATCACGCCCAACTGACCACCAGGAGGGCACTGAAACGCGCCTCCCGACAATGTCGGGGGACCGGGAGGAGAATTGGGGTTAATGATAGTGGTCGGGAGCCCGCAGAACGAACTCGTTGGACCCGTTTGAAAAAATGGTGGATTGGGGAAGTTCGGCGCAAAGCTAACATTGTTGTTGGGAGTATCGAAGCTGGGATGGTTAAAGATATTGAAAAACTGCGCGTTGTACTTGAGATGGAAGCGCTCGGTCAGCTTGAAATCCTTGAAGACCGAGAAATCGAAGCGAGTCTGGAATGGGCCCCGGAACATGTTGCGACCGCCGGAACCATAGCCTGTTTCGAAATTGTCGCAAATCATGGGGGGACCCGGATCGCAGGGAGGAACGCCGTTTGTCCCCGGAGCGAAAGGTACGGGAGGACCGAACGCCGCAGCATTCAGCACCGGTTTCCCGGCGTTGACACCGGTGGTTCCCTGCAGAAAAGGACTGACGTTTTGGGAACCCAGGCCGCCGATAGGGACAATGGGATTTGTGATGAAATTTTGCGTGCCCCAGAAAATGCTGCCGACGCTTCCGGAGAAATCTGTCACGCTGTACGGCTGGCCGCTTTGCAGCACGGTGATTCCGCCGATGCCCCACCCGTTGACCACGTGTTTCACAAGCGTCGAGGCGTGCGGGAGCGTCGGAAACGTGTACTGGTAGCTGACAGTAAAGACGTGCCTGCGATCAAAGTCAGAGTTGCCATAGGCCGAACGAGGGTTGAGGGGGTCGTTGCCATTATAGAAGAGGCCGAGGGCGCTTTGCTCATCGAGAGTGTGCGACCAGGTGTAGGAGCCGGTGACGAGGAGGCCGTGGCTCAAGCGCTTGGTTACGCTCGCTTGCAGAGCGTTGTAGCTCGACACCCCCTCCGCTTCATTGAAATCGGAATTGGCCTCATAGCCAATAAAGGGGACACGAAGGTCGATATTGCCTTGGGGGAAACCGGCGACGATCGTACCAAGGGTCTCCCCAGAGGTTACGTTATACGCATAGGAGAAGTTTTGTTGGTTGGCGCCTCCTTTGAGCGCCGGGTTCTGCGGCGTCGCGATGCGTGCCTGATTGAACGGTATGGGCATAACCAGGTGAACGGCGTGATTGCCAATGTAGGCGACGTTGACCAATAGAGTGTTGACGGGTTGCCACTGCAAATCCAGATTCCAGTTTTGCGAATAAGGCAATTTGTTGTTTGGGTCGTATCCCCCGAAGAAAAACGGGCCACAACCCCGATTAATCCCATTGTTTGAACAAAACGTTGTCTTAGTGGCGGCTAGCTGCGTGGCGTTCGGGACAAGCGAAGCCACTCCGGCCAAACTGGTGGGCGGCGCAGGCGGTGCCCCTGAACCGAAGGGATTGGAAAATGTGCCCGGTCCGGCGGGAGCAGTAGGCGCCGGAGTGAAGATCTGGACGACAAACGGAGGAGCAACGGTAACTCCAAACGGACCGCTGATATCGCCGCCGGCGCCCGGAGAGAACTCCGTGAAGAATTCGCCGCGGTCGTAGTACATTCCGTAACCCGCGCGGATCACGAAATTCTTGAGAAAGGAGGGGCTCCAGACGGCGCCGATACGCGGGCCAAACCCCCATTGCCGCCCCGTGAGAGTGGAATTGCTCACACCCTTGGTCGGAAAAGACTTGTTGTTTCCAGCCACAACGAGCCCGATGTTGTTTAGGACATCGCCGGCTACGTCATACGAGTAATTCTGGCGATAGAAGTTGGTAAGCAACCCGTTCTTTTCATAGAGCGGGCCATCCCAATCCCAGCGCAGGCCAACGGTTAGCGTCAGATTGGAGCGGAGTTTGATTCCGTCCTGGACATAGATTCCCACTTGCTTGGCGCGATAGTAGCGGTTGCTGGCACCATTGAGGAAAAAGCTCGAGCCCTGGCCGCCGAAACCGCAAGAATTGCTCGGACTGCATAACAAACCCTGCAGGAATCCAGGAAAGTCCGCGAAGGTGAGATTGGCGTCCTGATTGTTTTTGTTCAGGACATTGAGCTGAATATAGTCATAGTTGAATCCGGTCGAGATGGTGTGACGGCCGTGCACCCAGTTGAGACTCGAGGCGCCTTCGAAGGTGTTCTGGGAAAGTCCGGCATGGGCGAAGTTATCGATGGGGCCAATGGAGAGCGCGTGACCGTTGTTAGTGGTGTCCGCCGTGTGAATGTTGATGGTGGGGAATAGACTACTCCCGAAAGCATTGATGCCTACGTCGGAGGGCTTAAGAAATTGCGCGGTGTTGGCAAAGGCGACTTGGCGGAGGAAACCGCCCCGCTGTTCCCAGGTGAGGTTGGGGGTCAGGATCGCCGTGTTGCTGAGGGAGGCCACCTGGCTTCCTGCATGCAGCGTTTGCGGGAATCCAAGGAGCTGGCTCTCGGCAAAAGGGCTCACATTGGGGTCGCGCTGATAGTAATACTTCGCCGCGAGACGATCCTTGGGGCCGAAGATGTAGTCGACATTGCCGTTGACTTGGTCGGCGCGAAAGCGCGATGCTGGCCCCTGCACCACGGACGAGGCGTTATGGGCCATCTCCAGTTGATTAGCGTTGGCAGCCGCGCTGGGGATGAAGAAACTGCCATCCGCTGCCTTGGCGTTGAGAAGTTTCCTGGCCACGGGATCGATCGTGCCGCTGAAACACGCGGGATGACCTGTAGTTCCGCATAGACCGGAGGGATCGATAAACGCATTGGCTGCGGCGATCAGACCGGCATCACTCCTGTCGTTGGTCAAGCCAAAGGGAACGGGGACAAAAGAAGTTCCGTTCTCCTGGTCGGTAACACGCTGGCCCTGATAAGAAGCAAAGAAGAAAAGCTTCTCCTTCCTGATGGGTCCGCCAATGAAGCCGCCGAACACATTGCGATGCAACGGCGGGCGGGAGAGACCAACGGCATTGAAGAAGAACGGACTGGAATTCCACCCTGTGGTCTGGTGATACTCATAGCCGCCACCGTGGAAATCATTGGTGCCGGACTTGGTGATAAGCGAGATGTGGGCGCCGCTGTTGGCACCCTGCGACGCGTCGTACATAGAAGTGTTGACGCGCAATTCCTCGACCGTTTCGGGCGGAGGAGTGGGCAAGGCCTGGCCGATGGCGCCGTAGACCGAGGTGCTAGTCTGGATGTCGCCAGTGCCCGCGCTGCTAAAGATCTCTCCCGTGTTCAGCACCACGCGGTTGCCGGTAAGCTGGCTGGATGACTTTCCATTGAAGATGTTATTGGCGCTCACACCGTTGAAAGTGAAGCTGTTGCTGGTGTCGCGCTGGCCGTTGGCCCAGATGCTCTGGTTGCCGAGGCCGGCGTTCGTGCCGGTAGTGTTCAGCAGGTCGGCATTGACGCCGGGTGCGAGTATCGCGAGTTGCGTGAAGCTGCCGGTGCCAAGGGGGGTGGATTCAATCAGGTCGGTGCCGAGGACGTAGCCGTTGGTGGTGTCGGTCTGGTTCAACAAGGGAGTCGCAGTGACGGTGACGCTCGTCGAGACCTCGCCGGGCTGAAGCGAACCGTTCACGGTCGTTGTGCGATCGCCTTGCACGAGGATCGCGGAGTGCACTTCGGTCTTGAATCCGTCCTTCGTCAGAGTGACGGTGTACGTGCCGATGGGCAAGTCCACGATGCTGAACGAGCCATCATTTTTGGTGGTTGCGGTCTGCTCGAGGCCGGTGTCCACGTTGTGGACCTTCACCCTAGCGCCCTGCACCACGCCGCCACTGCTGTCCTTAACGGTACCGTTAATGGAACCCAGCGTTTGTTGCGCATTTGAAGGCAAAACGAACAGGAAAAGAACAGCAAGAGCAGCAACAGCCGAACCAATGGCTTTTAACATCGGAAAACACCCCTTTTTCCCTCAACCAATTTATGAAAGCCGTATATCACACACCCCTTGCGTAAATCGAGTCCTGCCCTGTGGATTTCAGAGGCACCAGGACAATGGTGTTCCTTGATAGGGGAGAAGAATGAATAGAAATATCGACAAATATAACAATCCGGTGAATAAGACCTGAATGTATCTTCAGATTATTTCCACAACCAAAATTGAGCCGATTGGCCGTCCCCTTGACTCCTTTACAGACGCACGCGCATTCATTACCCTGAATAGGCTATGTGGAATATCGAAGAGCGTTTCTCGCAGAAGGCGATTGAGAGTTTGGCGGCGCTGGGCTTTTCCGTCGGCAGCACGCGCGGCGTCGTGCGCGTGGAAAAATATGGCTGCGGCGCGGAATTCCGCAAAGGCTCGGACGGTCTTTACCAAATGACGGTTCTTCCCACCATCATGATCAACGGCCAGTTCACGCGCCTGTGGGACGCCGGCTATCAAAAATTCTTGATTACCGACGATGGCCATAAGCTCCCCGCTCTGGCGACACATCTCGAGAACTTGCGCAAGTTCAACGAAGAATTGCGCACCGCGCTGGGCGTGCCCACGTTCTACAACGAAGCGCTTGGCTCGGTGAGTCAGGTGAGCGTATACGACCGCGTTAAGGGCCGCAAAGGCGACGTGCCCGACAAGACTGTCGGCGTGCACGAAACCGGCGGCGAACATTAAAGCGAATTTTCGCTCTTACTTTTGGACAGGGTTAGCGGGCTTGCACCGCATCGCGCAGCTGCTGCCGGAATTGCTCCACGTTGACGCGATGCTTGGCTACCTTGCGGGCACCAAGAAAAATCACCGGCACGTCCCATCCATAGCGTTCTCGCAAAACCGAATCCTCGTCAATGTTCACTTCGCGCAAAGAAGCGCCGAACTCGCGAAGCAGCGGCGCAATCGCGGCCTTGGCTTCCTCGCACAAATGGCATTCCGGTCGCGTGTAAAGCGTCACTTCACGCGGACCCGCTCCAGCCAGGTGCACGTCTTCGGGATGTGATCCGGGTTCGAGGCTCACGGTTTCGGGTTTGAATATGCCTGAAATGGTCCCGAGTGGGGATGGAAGGCGTGTGCGCGGTAGAGCTCCGCAATTTGCCGGAAATGCCCGAGGTCGTGGGAAGCCCATTCGTTGAGCATTTGCGCGAGCGTGATGGTGCCAAGCTCGGAATGCACGCCGGTGCGCGCACCGGCGGAAGCCGGAAGACCCTTCAATAGAGCGAGGGTGGAGCGGCGAGTGCGTGTGAGATGCGCGAGATGCTCCCCAGCCGAGCCACGGGAATAGTCGCCTCGGGCGGAGGCTCCCGCCTGATCATATTTCTGCAAAGTCGGTGAATCTTCAGCGACGATGCGAAGGGCCCGCTCGGCATATACATGTTCCAGGTCCGAAAGGTGTGCGAGGACTTCAGAGATGGACCAGCGATCCGCCGCGGGCTTCCAGTGCAAGAGTTCCCCAGGCAAATCGCAAAGCATCGTTTCAAAGAGAACCGGCGTCTTTTGCAGAAGCGAGATGGCGGGTTGAATGGAGCTTGCGGGGGCGGGTTGCATGCGGCACCTCCCATGCAAACCTCGATTCTACGCCGAAAAAACCGCCGGAAGAAGAACAAGCGCATAATACGAGCAGCAGGAATGGACGAGAGGCGGAGCGCATGGGACGCGTCGTAGCGTTGATGGACGATCTATTTTTCCAGATGAAGCTCGCGGAAACCGCGAAGCAACTCGGCGTCGAAGTGAAAGTGGCGGCCAATGGCGAAGCCCTGCTCGGTTTGTTGGAGTCGGAGCCAAAGCTGGTGATCGTGGATTTGAACGCGCGCAGCCAGCCCGTTCGGGCGATCGAGCGGCTGCGGGCCGCACATGCGAACTTGCACGTTGTCGGATTTCTGTCGCACGTGCAGCGCGAACTGGCTGCGCAAGCGCAACAGGCAGGCTGCAA
>Ga0307479_10001620_pt1 | contig 20579 bp, 16 predicted proteins | sample atmos_gasesECM4C_FD_203743 | JGI IMG/M metagenome (GOLD analysis project Ga0307479, IMG submission 203743) | Hardwood forest soil microbial communities from Morgan-Monroe State Forest, Indiana, United States - atmos_gasesECM4C_515 | ecosystem: Environmental > Terrestrial > Soil > Temperate...
GGGTGGCCCGCATGGCCGCGAGGGAGAGCGCGTTGCCCGCCAGGGTGCCGCCGATTCCGCCGGTATCGCAGTCTTCCAGATTCTGTTTCGCGAGGATGCAGTGCGCCACTTCCTCAGTGAAGCCGTATGCTGCGCCTGGGACGCCTCCTGCGATGGGCTTTCCGAAAATGAGGAAATCCGGCTCGAGGTTCTCGGCCCGCGAGTACCCTCCCGGCCCGGCGCAGATGGTATGCGTTTCATCGATGATCAGCAGGGTGCCGTGCTTGCGGGTGATTTCTCGCAGAGCCTGATGGTATTCCGGCTCGGGCAGGACGATGCCAACGTTGGTCATGGCCGGCTCGGCCAGCACGCACGCCACATCCTCGGCGGCCAACGCAGACTCCAGCGCGGAGAGATCGTTGAATTCGACGACTCGCGTGGTGACAGCTGGATCGACGGGCGGACCGACGTTGCCGCGCCGCGGCTGTTCGGCCCCGTCGTTCAACGTGACAAACGTCTCATCGACCGTGCCGTGATAGCACCAGTTGAACACCAGGATCTTGGGCCGGCTCGTGATGTGGCGCGCCAGGCGGATGGCGAAACGATTGGCATCCGTCGCGCTCAACGCGAACTGCCAACAAGGCAGACCAAACCGCTTCTGCAACTCTTCGCCCACCACGATGGCATCTTCGCTCGGCAGCATCAACGTGATCCCTCGTCGCGCCTGCTGCTCCACCGCCGAAACCGTCGCCGAGGGGCAATGGCCCGTCATCGCGCCCGTGTCGCCCAGGCAGAAATCAACGTAGCGGTGGCCGTCCACGTCGAAGAACTCGGAGCCGCGCGCTTCCCGCACGAACGGCGGGAAAGCGCCCGCCCACTTCGCCATCCAGTGCATCGGCACACCGCCCAGCAGGGATTTGCGGGCACGCTCGAAAAGGGCGGCCGACTTGGGACGTTCGGCAACAAAGCGCTTCTGTTCGCGCTCCATGAGCGCTTGCAGGCGGGAGCGGTCGATCTGGTTCATGTTTGTCATGGAAGCTGGGCTTGGTGAGAAAGCTGAGAGTCTACGCGGTAGCTCTACACGCACGCAAGCGACCCCAGATCCGGCCGGCCTCCCCGTGCCTCGACATCCGATGCGGCTGGGGTAGAGTTATAAACAGTCTTCTTCGTTCTCCTCGAGCGCAGGTCAATCACCGATTCCTCACGAGGTACAAGAACATGAAGAAGACCATTGCACCTAAAGGGAAGGCCCCCCAGAAGGGAACGGTGATCGATGCCGCCGCCCTGGTGGCGAGTCGAAAACACCATCCCAAACCAGCCCCGGGACGCTCGTTTGCAGCAGATCTCTTGCCCGTAAGTTTTCAAACAATTGTCGACCCGCAGAAGAACCCGCCCCAGCCGTGGCGGGATCTGCCGCCCCCGACCGGTGCTTTGCCGTTTCACCTGTCGCTCGACAGTGTGCTCTCGGCCGAGGCCATGCAATCGATCGAAAGCTCCGGTACGCTGGTTTTTCACGCCGTTGGCGATACCGGTGGAGTCAACACGCCGACTTATGTTGAGAACGTGGCCAGCTAAATGGAGACCGACTTCTCCGGCAGCGATCCTTCCACCCATCCCTCGTTTTTCTACCATCTCGGGGACGTCGTCTACTACGACGGCGAGCTGGCGAACTACTTCCCCGAATTCTACGAACCTTACATCAACTACCCGGCGCCTATCTTTGCGATTCCCGGCAACCACGATGGCGACGTGGACCCGCAGACGATGGAGAGCAGCCTGGAAGGTTTCGTGCGGAATTTCTGCAGCCAGGTTCCAGGACACACGCCCGAAGCACAGGATGCCACCGCACCACGATGACCCAGCCCAACGTCTACTGGACGCTGCTGACGCCGCTGGTGACGTTCATCGGACTCTACAGCAACTGTCCCGAAGGCGGACAGCTAAGCCCGGCACAGATCAGCTGGTTTGAGAGGGAACTGAAATCAGCCCCGGAGGACCGTGCCCTGATCGTAGCGGTGCACCACCCGGTCTACTCGGCCTACGGACCCAAACCGGGCAGCCAGCACCTGTACAGCGTCCTGGAAAGCGCGGTGCTGACGGCTGGACGTCTTCCCGACTTGGTGCTTTCCAGAAATGTGCACAACTATCAGCGATTTGGCGGCGTTCTGAATGGCAAGACAGTTCCGATGATTGTGGCCGGCGCCGGAGGCTACAACAAACAACTGCACGTGCTGTCGAAGGCGTTCCACAATGCCAAGCTCCCCATCAGCATGACAGGCTCCAATGGGAGTTGGAGAGCTTCTGCGACAGCCAGCACGGCTATCTGCGAATCACGGTGACGAAGAAGGAGTTGTCCTGCGAGTCGCGGTCCCAGACACGAGTTCTCCCCAAAAGGGGGCCCCTAAAGGCCTTCGACACGCTCACCATTTCGACCCCGCAGTATGCGTGAGTCCAACAAAACAGGCACGGACGTGGGGTCCGTGCACTCGTTGACGATTCGCGGAAGCTCTACAAGATGTATCGGGACAAATCCTGATCCTTCACGATATCGGCCAGGGTCTTGCCCACGTAGGCAGCGTCGATGGTGATGTGCTGGCCTTTTCTCTCCGGCGCCTCGAAGCTGATCTCATCGAGTACACGCTCCATGATGGTGTGCAAACGGCGCGCGCCGATGTTTTCGGTGCCTTCATTCACACGAAACGCGAAGCGGGCGACCTCTTCGAGCGAGTCGTGCGTGAATTCGAGTTTCACGCCTTCGGTCTCGAGTAGCGCGGTGTACTGCTTCACCAACGATGACTTCGGCTCGGTCAGAATCTTGATGAAGTCGTCCATGGTGAGCGACTGCAGTTCGACCCGGATGGGGAAGCGTCCCTGCAGCTCGGGGATGAGGTCGCTGGGCTTGGATACGTGGAACGCACCCGCCGCTACAAACAGAATGTGGTCCGTACGGACCATGCCGTAACGCGTGTTCACCGTGGTGCCTTCAACGATGGGCAGGATGTCGCGTTGCACACCTTCCCGCGAAACATCAGGGCCATGCCCGCTTTCGCGGCCGGCGATCTTGTCAATCTCGTCGAGGAAAATGATTCCGGAGTTTTCTACGCGATCAATCGCCGTCCGGGTTACCTGGTCCATATCGATGAGGCGCTGCTCTTCTTCCTGGATCAGGTACTCGAAGGCCTCGTTAACTTTCATCTTCCGCTTCTTGCTGCGCTGCCCGAAGATGTTCGGCAACATGTCTTTGATGTTGACGTCCATCTCCTCGACGCCCTGGTTCGAGATGATTTCGAACGATGGGAAATTGCGCTCCCTGACTTCGATTTCGACGATGCGCTCGTCCAGCTTGCCCTCGCGCAACTGCTGGCGCAGCTTCTCGCGCGTGCGGGACTGCGAATCGGTGAGGTCCGTGCCGGAACCCTCGATCACCACGCCACCGCTGGTGCTGTCGGCCGTTCGTGGAGCGGGCGGAGGCAGCAACAGATCGAGCAAGCGCTCTTCCGCGTTCAGTTCGGCCTTGTCGGCGACGTCTTCGAGCTTCTCTTCGCGGATCATGTCGATGGCGATCTCGACCAGGTCGCGAATCATAGATTCAACGTCTCGTCCCACGTAGCCGACCTCGGTGAACTTCGAGGCTTCCACCTTCAGAAAAGGCGAGTTGGTGAGCTTGGCGAGGCGACGGGCAATCTCGGTTTTACCCACGCCGGTAGGACCAATCATGATGATGTTCTTGGGAATGATTTCTTCGGCCAAGTCGGGCGTGAGTTTCTGGCGGCGCATGCGATTGCGCAGGGCGATGGCCACGGCGCGCTTCGCGGCTTGTTGGCCGACCACGTACTTGTCAAGCTCGGCCACAATTTCGCGCGGCGTCAGATCGTCGAGGGCGAGTTGTTCTTCTTCGGCGGTAGGGGGCAGATAGATGGCCATAAAATGCAGTTCCCGGTTCTCAGTTGTCGGTCCTCAGTCTCGGTGGAAAGAACCACACCCGTGGCCCTCGCTGAGAACTGAGAACCGGGAACTGAGAACGGTTCTCTTACAACTCCTCAATCGTCACGTTCTCATTCGTATAGATGCACATCTTGCCGGCAATCTTCATGGCTTCCTCGGCGATCTCGCGGGCAGAAAGTTTCGTGTGCTCGGCCAGCGCCTGCGCCGCGGCTTGCGCGTACGGTCCGCCCGAGCCGATTGCCGCGATCCCGCCATCGGGCTCGATCACGTCGCCCTGGCCGCTCAACATGAACGTCTGGTCCTTGTCGCAAACCAGCAGCAGGGCTTCGAGGTGCCGCAGGTATTTGTCCGTGCGCCAGTCCTTGGCTAATTCGACTGCCGCCCGGCCGATATTTCCATGATACTGCTCCAGCTTCGATTCGAAACGGCTGAAGAGGGAGAAAGCATCGGCGGTGGAGCCGGCAAAACCCGCCAGAATCTTGTCCTGGTACAGGCGCCGGATCTTCTTTGCGGTGTGTTTGATCACGGAGTCGCCCAACGTCACCTGGCCGTCTCCAGCCAAAACCACTTTCCCTTCGCGGCGAACCGACAAAACCGTAGTGGAACGGATCAGTCTCTTTTTCGTCATGAGCGCAATTTTTTATTATAACAGCGCAAATACAAGCCCTTCGAACAGAGCCTGGGCCCTCGCTTCGCAAGATCGCGCCCCTGGTTTCAAGCACCACCGCCGCAATTCGCCGTAGCTGTCCAAAGTAACTGGCCGCGGTGCTAGCACCGACGTACTGCAGCGTACCCGCGGACCGGGTGCTAGAGTCTCCGAAAAAACAGTTTCACCTGACCCTTCGAAGGAGCTACGTGTATGTTGTTCTTGTTTGGTGTACGACGCAAAGAGAAGACTATCGGGCAGGTGGAGCGTGCCTGTTCCAAGTGTGCTCGGCCGACGGTTCACACCGCCCTGGAACAGAAAAGTTGGTTCACGCTCTTTTTCATTCCGGCGATTCCGTTCGGTGCCACCTACCTGACGCGCTGCAACCTCTGCGGCATGAAGTACAAGAGCACGGCGGAGTTGAAAGACCAAGCGTCGGGCATGGCGATGGCCGCCAAAGCCTGAGGTTCAGCGGCTACTCGCTCACTAGGCTCAGGCGTTCACCGTCTCTGGGGTTGGCTTCCCCGCCAGCAACTGCCGCAGAACGTATTGCAGAATCCCCCCGTTGGCGTAGTATTGCGCCTCCTGCGGCGTATCGATGCGGACAGCGGTCGTGAACTCGGTCGTCTTGCCGTTAGCGGTCGCGCGCACCTTGATCTGGCGTCCCGGTGCGAAATGCTCGACGAGTTCCCGAATTCCCGTGATTTCGAAAACTTCTTCCCCGGTCAGTTTCAGCGATTCCGCGCTCTCGCCCGGCAGGAACTGCAAGGGAAGAATTCCCATCCCTACCAGGTTCGAGCGGTGAATGCGCTCGTAGCTCTCGGCCACGACGGCGTGCACTCCCAACAGCCGCGGACCCTTGGCCGCCCAGTCGCGCGACGAGCCTGACCCGTATTCCTTCCCCGCGAGGATGACCAGGGGTGTGCCTTCCGCGATGTATTTCGCGGACGCGTCGTAGATCGACATCTCAGCACCGCCCGGCAAGTGGCGCGTGAAGCCGCCTTCCAGGCTCGGCACCATCTTGTTCCGCAGGCGAACGTTGGCGAAGGTGCCGCGCACCATAACCTCGTGGTTTCCGCGACGTGAACCGTAGGAATTGAAGTCCGCGGGCTTTACGCCGTGTTCGATCAAATATTTCCCGCCCGGGCTGTCTTTCTTGATTGAGCCTGCCGGTGAAATGTGGTCCGTGGTGACGCTGTCACCGAGGACGGCGAGCACCCGCGCCCCGCGAACGTCTTCGACAGCAGACGGCTTCAGCGACATTTCGTCGAAATACGGCGCTTTGCGTATGTAGGTGGAGTCCTGCTCCCAGACGTAGGTCTGGCCCTGCGGCACGGGCAGCGAGCGCCAGTGCGAATCGCCGTCATAGACCTCGCCGTAACTCTTGCGGAACATGTCGGAGGAAATTTGCTGGACCGCCTGCTCCACCTCCTGCTGCGTCGGCCAGATATCGGCCAGGTGCACGGGCTTACCGTCCTTGTCGCGCCCAAGCGCATCTCTCTTCAGGTCGACATCCACTCGTCCCGCCAGCGCAAAGGCGACCACCAGCGGCGGGGACATGAGGTAATTGGCGCGGACTTCTGAATTGATGCGGCCTTCAAAATTGCGGTTCCCGGAAAGCACTGAAGCGACCACCAGGTCTTTCTCGTCGATCGCCTGCGAGACCTCAGTGGGAAGTGGACCTGAGTTTCCAATGCACGTCGTGCAGCCATATCCGACCAGGTTGAACTTCAGCTTCTCGAGATACTGGAGCAATCCTGCTTTCGCCAGATAGTCGGTAACCACTTTCGATCCGGGGGCCAGTGACGTCTTCACCCATGGAGGAGTCTGAAGGCCACGTTCCACCGCCTTCTTCGCGAGCAGCCCGGCGGCCATCAGCACTGACGGATTCGACGTGTTGGTGCAGCTTGTGATGGCCGCGATCACCACGCTCCCGTGTTTCAGCGCGCTCTTCACGTCCCGCGGAACATGCTCGTGGACGTTCGGATCTTCTACTCCAACCGCGGCGGGATTGCCGCCTTCCTGCTCCCACCGGCTGACTTGCTTGACGGCGCTGTCGTTGGAGGCCGCGACACCGGCCTTCGCTTTCGGCTTGATGAGCGACGGCAGAGCCTGCCGGAACGATTCGCCCGTCTTCGACAGCACCACGCGATCCTGCGGCCGCTTCGGCCCCGCCAGACTCGATTCCACGGTTGCGAGGTCGAGCGCCATCAGTTCGGAGTACTCGGCTTCGGGAGTCTTCGCGTCGTGGAACAGCCCCTGCTCGCGCGCGTAAGCTTCCACCAAAGCAATCTGCTCCTCGGAGCGGCCCGTGAGACGCAGGTAGCGCAGGCTCTCTTTGTCGATCGGAAAGATGCCGCAGGTCGCGCCGTACTCCGGGGCCATGTTCGCGATGGTGGCGCGGTCGGCGAGCGGGAGATCGTGTAACCCGGGGCCGAAATACTCGACAAACTTCCCCACTACACCGTGCTTGCGCAGCATTTCGGTGAGCGTAAGCACCAGATCGGTCGCCGTCGCGCCTTCCGGCAGGCGCCCCGTCAATTTCACTCCGACCACAAGCGGGATGAGCATCGAAACCGGCTGGCCGAGCATGGCCGCCTCAGCCTCGATTCCGCCCACGCCCCAGCCCAAAACTCCGAGCCCGTTGATCATGGTGGTGTGCGAATCGGTGCCCACCAGCGTGTCGGGATAGGCGACGCGCTTGCCGTCTGACTCCTGCACGAACACCACCCGCGCCAGGTACTCAAGATTCACCTGGTGCACAATGCCGGTGTCAGGCGGAACGATGGCCAGGTTATGAAAGGCCTTCTGCCCCCAGCGGAGAAACGCGTAGCGTTCTTTGTTGCGCAGGAACTCCAACTCGGCGTTGAGCCCGAACGCCTGTGCAGAACCAAACTCGTCGACCTGCACGGAATGGTCTATCACCAACTCCGCAGGTTGCAGCGGATTGATTAGCTTGGGGTCGCCACCGAGACGCTTCATCGCATCGCGCATGGCAGCGAGGTCAACTACTGCCGGCACTCCCGTGAAGTCCTGCAGCAGCACGCGGCTGGGCGTAAAGGCGATTTCCTTGTCCGGCTTCGACTTGCTGTTCCAGGCTGCCAGCGCGCGCACCTCTTCCTTGGTTACATTGCGACCGTCTTCGGTGCGCAGCAGGTTCTCAAGCAGAATTCGCAGCGAGTAGGGCAGGTGCTTCGTAGAGATGCCCTGCTTGTCGAGCGCGTCGAGACCGTAAATATCGTATTCTTTGTTGCCGACGCGAAGGCTGGAGCGGCTTTGGAAGCTGTTCAACGACATGAGTGCGGTCCTTTCGAGGTTCGCGCGAGCGTTACTCTCGCGCCCAAACCGGCCGTCCCCGGGGGCGGGTTTTGGCGGCTCACCCTGCTTATCTAGATGTTTCAGACCCGGGGCAGGTAGCCTTCTAGTTTAAAACGTTCCGCCGAAGGTTTGGTAGAGCAGAAGGCCATTGAGTCCAATAATTATGCTGACGGTGAAATAGGCCATCCAGTTGGTGCGCCGATGGTTCACGAGATCACCCATCAAATCCTGGCGGCGAGTCAGGATGATCAAGGGCACAAGCGCGAACGGAAGAGCAAAACTTAAGACAACCTGGGAGAGCACCAGAATCTTCAAGGGATCCAGGCCCGCGGCAATCACTGCGATGGCGGGCAACATAGTGAGGAAGCGGCGCAGGAAGATGCTCATCTTCACGTCGAGGAAGCCTTCCAGAATGACTTGGCCCGCCATCGTTCCGACCGTCGACGACGACAGCCCAGAGAAAAGCAGCGCGATGGCGAAAGCGGTTGCGGAGAGATTGCCAAGCAGTGGCTTCAGCGTCTCATGCGCCTGTTCGATGGTGGCCACTGGCCGCCCGGCATGAGCAAAAACGGCCGCGGCCATGATGATCATGGCCGAGTTCACCAGCCAGGCGCCGTTCATCGCGGCCAGAACGTCGATGAGTTCGTAGTGCGCGTGCCGCAGCTTTTTTATGTACTGCCCGGTGGGGCAGCTGAAACTGTCTTCTTTCAACCGCGCCTGGACCAGCGCGGAATGCAAGTACACCACGTGCGGCATCACGGTTGCTCCCAGCATGCCGACCGCGATGTAGACGCTGCCCGAAGTGAGGTGGGGGATCACTACATCGCGGGCAACTTGTCCCCAGGCCGGCTTGGACAGGAAAATCTCGATCGCATAGCACGCGGAGATCCCAAAGACGAACCCCATGATGACCTGCTCCAGGCGGCGAAACCCGTAAAGCTCGCTGGCCAGGATCAGAAACACCGCGACACCCGTAACCAGCGCAGCCGGCAGCAGTGGAATATGGAAGAGCAGGTAGAACCCCAGCACCGCGCCCAGGAATTCCGCCAGGTCGGTAGCGACAGCAGCCAGCTCGGCTGCGACCCACAGGCCGAAGTTTAGTTTTGGGGCAAATTCGCGGCGGCAGTTTTGCGGAAGTGTGTAGCCGGTGGCGATTCCGAGTTTTGCCGAAAGGTACTGGACGAGAATGGCCATCGCGTTCGACCACAGCAATACCCACAGGAGCGTGTAGCCGAATTCTGTTCCGCCTTGGATGTTGGTGGCGAAGTTGCCGGGATCGATGTACGCAACGCTGGCGACGAACGCAGGTCCGAAATAAGCCCATACCTGGCGGCTGCGAAACGCGGGCAGCCACTTGAACCGGATGCGTCCATTCACACCGGCGGCGGCTTGAGGCGAATCTGCCATGGATCCCAAGGCTCCCCAGGGGGAAAGGGAATTGGTTAGCTCGAGTATACCGCAATGGGTAAACTATGGTTAAGCATTTTGTGCAATACCGATGATCGGAGAAACAGCGGCAGCGATGTCAGCTCCCGGCCCGGTGCCGGCTTTCGGAAATCACCCAGACGCGGTCCGCCGCCGCCCCGCCCAGCGAAACGTTCCCGGCCCCGGTATTCAAGGTAAGAGTCTGGTCGTAGTTCTTGCCGATCACGCGCACTTTGGCTCCTGGGCGGATGGCGCGCGTCTCGAGGAATTCCAGCAATTTCCGGTCCCGCTCGTAGATGCCGCTGACCATATAGTTGCCCGGCTCGGCCTCCGACAATAAGAGCAAATCGCGGTGCCGGCGACTGGCCGGGCTCTCCAGTTCGCTCAAATTCCCGTGCGGACAGGCCCCGCCGCGTCCCAGCCGGGCCAGCAGCTTGGCTTCGAAGTCAGGGGAGACCGCATGCTCCAGGCGCTCGGCTTCGTCGTGCACCTTGTACCACTCCATGCCGAAAATCTCTGAAAGCATGCGTTCAATCAGGTGATGGCGCAGGGTCAAGTGGCGTGCAATCTTCCGCCCCGCCGCCGTTAGGCGCACGTTGCCATCCGCCTGCACGCGCACGAAACCATCTTTCTTCAGGCGGCGCAGAGCCATGGTCACGGCCGGAGGCGATACCTTCAGCCAGTGCGCCAGGGTCGCGGAGATAACCGTTTCTCCTTCGCTCTCGGCTTCGAGAATGGCCTTGAGGTAATCCTCTTTGGAGACCGTGATCATTCCGAAGATTATACGGCGTAGTTAAGCGCGGTTAATCTGGGAAACTCGCAGCCACTCTCGAGACAACCCTTCCGCAGCGGACGGTGCTGACGATTCACTCACCCGCGCCCCGTCCCTTTCGCGAGCGCCAGCCACTTAGGAGGCCTGCGAGTCGTCGGCTGGCGACTGACGACTTGCGACTTGCGACTGCCTTTCCAACGTTTGACATCGCTCCTCGCTCGCCCCTACCCTTGTCTATCCAAAATTATGAAGGTCCTTGTCATCGGCGGCGGAGGGCGCGAGCACGCACTGGTATGGAAGCTGCGGCAGTCTCCGCGCGTGACCAAGCTGTATTGCGCTCCCGGCAACGGCGGCATCGCGCAGGAGGCCGAGTGCCGGGCGGCGGACGTGAAGAGCCTCGAGTCGATGGTTGCGGTGGCAGAGCAAGTGCAGCCGGATCTGACGATCATTGGTCCGGAGTTGCCGCTGACGCTGGGCGTGGTCGACGAATTTCAGCGCCACGGCTGGCCCACCTTCGGTCCTACCCGGGCCGCGGCGCAACTGGAATCGAGTAAGAGCTTCGCCAAGGAATTCATGCAGCGCCACCGCATCCCCACCGCGCACTACGCGATCTGCAAATCCGTGGACGAAGTGCGCGCTGCGCTGTCCCACTTCCACGCGCCCATCGTGGTGAAAGCCGATGGGCTGGCCGCCGGCAAGGGCGTGGTAATCGCCAAGACAAAAGAGGAAGCAGCTTCGGTTGCGACGGAAATGTTGAGTGGCAAGATGCTCGGGGAAGCGGGCACCCGGGTTGTGCTGGAAGAATGCCTGAAGGGCGACGAGCTTTCGTTCCTGCTCTTCAGCGACGGGGAGCGCGTGGTGCCGCTGGTCGCGGCGCAGGATCACAAGCGCGTCAGCGACGACGATATCGGACCGAACACGGGCGGCATGGGCGCGTACTCTACGCAGACCATCGTCGACGAGAAAATGCGGGACTGGCTGGTGCACCACATCGCACAGCCCGTGGTAGCAGGGATGAAGGCCGAGGGCGCGGAGTACAAGGGTGTGCTGTACTGCGGCCTCATGATGACCGCGCGTGGTCCCATGGTTCTCGAATTCAACTGCCGCTTTGGCGATCCCGAAACCCAGCCCATCCTCATGCGCCTGGAGAGCGACTTGGTCGACGCGCTGGAGGCGTCAGTCGGAGGCCGGGTGAGCGATGGTGATTTCCGGTGGTCGCCCGATGCTTCTGTGTGCGTGGTTATCGCATCAGGCGGATATCCGGGAACGTTTGAAGCGGGGAAGAAAATCGCCGGCCTCGAACAAGCTGGCGCTCTCGGAGGCGTAAAAGTTTTCCATGCTGCGACCAGTAAACGCGATGACGTGTATTTCACGTCGGGAGGTCGTGTCCTCGGGGTCACGGCCCGGGCCGGGGACTTGGCCAACGCGGTCGAGCGCGCTTACCACGCCGTCTCATCGATCGGCTTCGAAGGCATGCACTATCGCAAGGACATCGCGGCCAGAGCATTGAAGAGATAAGGGAATATATGAAGTATTCCTCTCTACTGTTCACAGTCCCGATGATCCTTTCGGTCGTGGCGGGGTCTTTAATCTTCATGTTAGTTCCTTACTGGCTACTCCGTCGTCAGCGCCTAACCCCAGCACGCAAGATAGTCGTCGGATTCGCTTTAAATAGGCCTGTTGATCCCTCTTGCGTTTGAGGCTAAGTACGAGATGACCCACACTGAGATACTTTCGCAGTCAGTTTGGCTGTGGCCAGCATCCTTAGGGTTGATGGCATTGGACCCTTACGCAACGACCTCAGAAATTGTCATGGGGTTTGGAATCACCGCGCTTTCCAACGTCGGGCTATATGCCCTTATCGGATGGATAGTGAGTCTGATCAGGAGTGGTTCGGGGACGCGACGAGCATAGGTGCTAGAAGAACATGAATCCATTAGTTTCTATCGTCATGGGCAGCGACTCGGACCTCGAGATCATGCGCGAGGCCGGCAAGGCTCTGGAAGAATTCGGCATCGCGTACGAAATGGACGTCACCTCGGCGCACCGTTCGCCCGACCGCACCGCCGATTTCGCCCGCAAGGCGGCTGGGCGCGGCATTCGCGTGATCATCGCGGGCGCCGGCGGAGCCGCGCATCTTGCAGGCGTCGTCGCAGCGCACACGACTTTGCCAGTAATCGGGGTACCGATCCCGTCCACTTCCCTGCAAGGGATGGATTCCTTGCTCGCGACCGTGCAGATGCCAGCGGGCATTCCCGTAGCGACGGTTGCGATCGGCAAACCCGGCGCCACTAACGCGGGCATCCTTGCGGCGCAGATGATCGGGCTTTCCGACTCGGCGGTCGCTAACAAGCTCGCTGGCTACAAGGAGAAGCTGGCTCGCGGCGTCGAGGATAAATCCAAGAAACTGCAGAGTTCCTTGGGATCCTGACCACTCTCGCTGCCCTTCGCTCTGCGCCGCACAACACCCATAAAGGAGATCGCTGTGGATCCCGGCATTCAATTCGCGGAACTCTTGGCCTACAATGCCGACGAAAACAGCCGCTGGAAACAGTGGTTCGGAGAGCATCCAGAGGCCCTCGACTTGCCGTGTGATGTCGCCGGCGCCGGGACCGTGCGGAAACTGCTCTTTCACATCTTCGCCGCCGAGCTCTCCTTTGGGAACCGTGTGCTCGGTCTCCTCCAGCCTAATTTCGAGAATTTGCCCACCGGCACGCTGGACGAACTGTTCGCGATCGGCGAAGAGGCGCGGGGGAAATTCCGTGAGTTCATTGCCAACTCAACACCGGAGGACTGGGCTCAGGTCGACTCATTGGGCTTTGGCGATCTCAAAGCCAGCCGTCGAAAGATGGTGGCCCAGGCCGTGCTGCACAGCGTTCATCATCGCGGGCAACTTGCAACTTTCTTACGGCAGCAAGGCTTCAAGCAGTTCTGGATTCACGATTTCATCCTGAGCAAGGTGATCGAGTAGGGATCGGAAATGGTCGGGCGATGGGACTCGACTGGCTGGCCCGCAGCTTCTAAAGGCGCGTCGATCCACAAGCTGTTACGACATGCCTAAGGGCATGCCCTGACACAAACCTTTTCCGTGCCTGTGGAGGAATGTCACGATGCAACTCCTCTGACGCCGCGAAGCCTGCCTGATGTCCTCTGTGGCTCCGTGTCTGCGTGGTGAACTAAAGTTTCAATCCCTTCAAGTACTCCCGGAACTTGTCGCCCAGATCCGGGCGCTTCAGAGCAAATTCCACGGTGGCCTTCAGGAAGCCGAGCTTGTCGCCGGTGTCATGCCGGCGGCCCTCGTACACGTACGCGTAGATTCTCTGTTCTCGCAGCAGCGACCGCAGACCATCGGTCAATTGCAATTCCCCGCCGGTGCCGTGTGGCGTGGTGGCAAGGAGTTCGAAGACACGCGGAGTAAGAATGTAGCGGCCGATGATCGCCAGGTTCGACGGTGCTTCCTCGGGTTTGGGCTTCTCCACCATGTTGTTGATCTCGAATAACCGCCCGTTGAAGCGGCCATCGGCAGGCTTCACGTCGAGCACGCCGTAGGCGGAGATGGAAGGGCCCTCTACGATCTGAGTGGCAACTACCGAGCATTGCGTCTCTTCGAAGACCCTCATCATCTGCTTGAGGCAAGGTTCTTCCGCGTCGATGACGTCGTCGGCCAGCAGAACGGCGAAGGCCTCCTGCCCGACCAGTTCGCGCGCCTGCAGAACGGCATGCCCGAGGCCGAGCGCTTCCTTCTGGCGTACATAGGCCAGGTGAATCATGTCCGAGATGGAATGAACGATTTTCAGCAGGTCGGTCTTCTTCCGCTCCTCGAGCATCTTCTCGAGTTCATAGCTGACGTCGAAATGATCTTCGATCGATTGCTTGCCGCGGCCAGTGACGATGATGATCTGGTCGCAACCCGCCGCCAGAGCTTCTTCCACCCCGTATTGAATGATGGGCTTGTCGACGATGGGCAGCATTTCCTTGGGCTGCGCCTTTGTAGCGGGCAGGAAGCGCGTGCCCAGCCCGGCGGCGGGGAAAACCGCTTTCCGAACTTTCATCGGCATAGGACTTGTCTCTCCTGTGCAGCGCCTCAAACAGAGGCAACCCGGGTCCTGAGGTACCGACCACAATAGCAGGGGCAGAGTGCTTCTGCGAAGGGACAATGGCTTAGATCATTGAGGGTATTTCCCGTAGTGAGACGCTCAACATTTCAAACACGAGAATTTATCGTGCTCGGACCGGGCGGGGAACTTGCTTGAGCAAAACGAAAGCCGCCGTCCTTGCGGACGGCGGCGTATCGTTCGGTACAACCTTCTTACTGCGCTGATAGCTGCGCGCCCGTCAGGTAGAAGAGCACGTAAGCTTTGATGGTTCCGCCCGGTTGGGGTACACCGAATGCCTTCACCGGAGTCCCGGCCACCAGCGCGGCCGAGACGGTTGCAAGACCGGACGAACTGGTCAGGTCCTTCGGGCTCACGGTGACGATCCCGTTGGTCGTATCGATCTGGTAGACCAGCGTTGCGGAACCCGAAACGCTGCTGAGATCCACGGTCACCGGGTTCGCACCGCCAGGAACGGTCATCGCGATGGTGCCGCCGGTGCTCGTCGACGCCCAGCCGGCGCTGACGGTGCCGAGTGGAACGGGCGTAGGCAAGAGCACCGTCCAGCGTGCCGACCATGCGTTTGGAGCCGCCGGATCGTTCCAGGTCGCGTAGCTGACGCCCCAGGCCGACATCGGGCTCACGGTGCCCCCGAAGCTCACCGTTCCATTCGTCGCCGAAACAAAGTCGGTGATCGCATTGGACCCGCTCTCCGCCAGCGTCGGGAAGGTGAAGTTCCACCACTTGAAGCCGTCGACCGGGGTCCCACTGGAGTCGACGCCGTTCGGAGTGCCGCTCGAGATGTAGTTCAAGGTGATGGAGTAGTCATCGGCGGGCGTGCGGAAGTTCCCCGTGTAAACGAAGCCGGTTCCGTTAGGCGCGGAGATCCGACCGTCGTACTTGGCGATCTCGATGTCGACGGTCTTCGCTACGAGCGGGACCGCCGCTACATCGGCCACGCCCACGTGCACCTTAAAGCCGCGTACCAGGTTCTTGGCGGCCAGGAAGCCGGTACCGGTTGCGATCGGTGTCGCATCCGCCAAGGCGTCCTGCGGAGCCCGGAAGAAGAACTGGGTGTTGGCATCGACCGTGACCAGAATACCGCCACCATCTTCACCCTGCACCACGATCACGTCGGTCGTCGAGTTCACGTGCAGCACGTGGCCCTCCGGGTTGAGCCACACCGTGTTGAAGTTGCTGCTCGCCCAGATGCGAACCGCGACGAGGGTGCCATCCTCCTGATAACGGGCGGCGATGCGGACGAACTTCCCGTTCAGGCTGCTGGAGTTGGAAAAATTCATGACGGTGGTAACGCTCTTCGCGTCCATGTCATAAACCAGGGTACCGTTGGTCGAGTCGGCCAGAATCGTCAACATCTGCGAAGACTGAAGAGCGGTCTCCGGATTCGTAGCCGGGTACACCGGATAGTCTTTGTTGATTGTGATCGAGGTGGAACCCACCGTGGTCACGGTTCCGTACATGTGCCGCAACACGAGCCAGGCAACGTTGCGGATAGGATGGTGACGCATCGGACCTCGGAAGTTCACTGCCCACGTGGTCGGCCCAGGAATCACCGGCACGTGCGCCACGATGAACGCGGGGTGCGACAGGTCGAATTCCACGTCGAGCGGTGAGTTCAGGTTGGCGGTGACCACCAGCGGTGTGTCGAACTTCAGGTTCACCGCCTGCCCGAGGTGCCCTGCGTTCCTTTGATCTGGATCTGGCTGGATGGGATGGTTGCACCGGGCGTGCCCGCAAAGCCCGCCTCGGGATCCGCGGAAGCGGTCAAGACCACGTCACCGGGATTTCCGCCGATAGTGAGCGTCGCGCCGGTGTATGCGCCGGCCGGCACCTGAGCGGCCCCAGAATGTCGCCCAACTGATCCAACTGGACCAGGTTGATCATCGGCGCTGGCGAGGATGCGGTGAACACCGTCACCGGCGTACCGCCGCCCTGCGGAGTAAGCGAAACACTCGACACCTTGACGCCGATCATGGCCCAATCTTCGGTCGAGGCGTCCTGCACCATGACCGTGACATTGCCGTTCTGAGATTGCGTCCCGCCAGACGACCCTGACGACGAACCGCCGCAGGCCACGAACAACAGCGGCGGGGCCGCTGTCACGAACAGCAGAATCCAACGAGAAATCTTTGCCTTTCGTGCTTCCATGACATCACTCCTGTGGTTTTGGTCTTCCGGGGAGTACGACAGACTGCTTCTGATATCGCCTACGGGATAACAAACACCAGACACTCCGGCAAAGTTGCGTCGAGATGGGCCGATTGCAGGCCGGCGTTGCTCTCCATTAGGACATGTACTTCTGCGTGTGGAAATGGACCGAGTAAGCCAGCCCGAAGTGCCTGTCCGGCTTGGGCTTAGCAGGGAGAGTCCGGCGGAGAGCTCTTCGCAAGGGAGTCACCGAAGTGATTCGGAAGGGTTTCAGATGTTCAGCTGGATGGGGGAACAAACCACCTTACGGCCTCACGCCTTCGGCCGCCTTCTCGGCCCCGGCGAGTTCCTCCAGCAGGTGCTTCAGATGACTCAGGACGTCTTCGGCCGCGGTTGCCTTCTGCGTGAGCTTCAGAGTCCCATCCGGGCTGAACTGCGTGCTGCGTTGAGAGGCGACGAAGCGGGCAAGCCGCTCGGGATCGACGGTCGCGGTCTGGCGGAATTTGATGCTCACCTGGTCGCGCTTGCGCTCGATGGCGTTCACCCCGACCCGCACGGCGAGCAGTTTGAGATCGGCGTAGTCGAGCAGGTTGCGCACGGCGATCGGCGGTTCGCCGTAGCGGTCGATTAGTTCGGCGCGAACGTCGTGTAGCTGCGATTCGCGCTCCACTCCGGCGACGCGTTTGTACATCCGCAGGCGCTGGTTCTCTTCCGGGATGTATTCGGCCGGAATGCGGATGTTGAGACCGAGGTTGAGCTGGGTCGCAATTTCCTCTTCCGGCATTTCTCCCTTTAACTCGCGAACCGCGCGGTCGAGCATCTGGGTATAAAGCTCGAAGCCGATGGCTTCGATGTGACCGCTCTGTTCTCCACCCAGCATGTTGCCTGCGCCGCGCAGTTCGAGATCGAGGGCCGCGATCTTGAAACCAGCACCCAGGTCGGAGAATTCCTTCAGCGCTGCCAGGCGCCGGCGCGCAATGGACGTCAGCTCAATTTCTGAGGGCAGCAGCAGGTAGGCATAGGCCCGGCGGTCGGAGCGCCCCACGCGGCCGCGCAACTGGTAGAGCTCGGACAGTCCCAGACGCTCCGCCCGGTTGATGAGGATGGTGTTGCACAGCGGGATGTCGAGTCCGTTCTCGATGATCGTCGTGGCGACCAGGATATCGGCCTCGTGATGCATGAATTTCAGCATCACTTTCTCGAGTTCGGTTTCGTTCATCTGGCCGTGGCCGACCAGGATGCGCGCCTTCGGCGCCAGTTCCTGCAGTTTCGCCGCGATTTCCCAGATGCTTTCCACCCGGTTGTGGACGAAGTACACCTGGCCGCCGCGCTCGAGTTCCTGCTCGAGGGCCGACTGGATCAGCCTTTCGTCCCAGCTCGCGACCACCGTCTGGATGGCCATGCGGTCTTTTGGCGGCGTTTCGATGACGCTCATATCCCGCAGGCCGACCAGCGACATGTGCAGAGTGCGCGGAATGGGCGTGGCAGACATGGTGAGCACATCCACCTGCTTGCGCATCTGCTTCAGGCGCTCTTTGTGGCGCACGCCGAAACGCTGTTCTTCGTCGACGATGAGCAGCCCGAGGTCGGAGAACTTAATGTCCTTTGACAGGATGCGATGCGTCCCGATGAGCACATCCACCTTGCCCGCTTCCACCTTCTGCAGGATTCCTTTCTGCTGCCTGGGGGAGCGAAAACGGCTGATCATCTCAATCGCCACCGGGAACGGGGCAAACCGCTGCTTGAATGTCTCGTAGTGCTGGAATGCGAGCACTGTCGTAGGGGCCAGGACGGCGACCTGTTTGTTGTCGCTGATCGCCTTGAAGGCAGCCCGCATCGCGACTTCGGTTTTGCCGTAGCCGACGTCACCACACAACAGGCGATCCATGGGGCGGCCGGATTCCATGTCCGCCTTCACATCGGCGATGGCCTGTTCCTGGTCTTCGGTCTCGGTGAACTCGAAAGCGTCCTCGAACTCTTTCATCCACTCAGTGTCGGTGGGAAAGGCGTGGCCCTGGGCCATCTGCCGCTGCGCATAGAGTTTGAGGAGCTCGTCGGCCATGTCCTTCATGGCCTTGCGCACGCGTGCCTTGGTCTTCGCCCAGGTGGCCGTGCCCAAGTGACTCAATGCCGGCTTCGCCCCTTCCGAGGAGCGATATTTCTGAATCAGATCCAGGCGCGTCAGGGGGACGTAGAGTCGCGCGGCCTCGGCGAACTCCAGCAGCATGAATTCCGCCGGGCCGTCACCCTGGTTGATTTCCTTCAGCCCCTGGTACTGGGCGATGCCGTGCTCGACGTGGACCACGTAGTCGCCAACCTGCAGGTCGCGAAAATCGGAGAGGAACGCCGAGACCTTCGACTTGTGCCGCTGCGGCCGGGATGCGACGAGTTCGGATTCGTCAAAAAGATCGCGAGCGCCGAAGATCGCCAGCTTGGCGTCGGGGAAGATGACGCCATCCGGAACGTAGGCTTTGACCAGCGTCGTGGACAGGACATCTCCCGTAAAGTAGGCGGTCTGGTCGGCATAGCTTTCACCGCCCCGCGTGCGGCTGCCCAGGCGAAACGAGACGTTGTACTCGCTGAAAATGTCGGCGAGGCGCTCCACTTCCCCGGTGTTGGGAGCGGCAAACACGACGCTCGTTCCATTCGCGATCAGCTTCTGCACTTCTTCCAGCATGGCCGGCACGGAGCCGTGAAAACGAGGCGTAGGCTGAGACGAAAATTGCATCGAAGTCTCTTGTTGTTCGGCTCGGGTGATGCCCAAATGCTCGACATCCGCTCCCGGAAGAGTGGCGAGGTTCTGCCACCAGTCGTCGGGAGACAAGTAAAGGTCCGTCGGCTTCACCAGGTTGCCGATGCCGCTGCGCTCGTGCGCTTCCTCGATGCGGGTCCAGGTGCGGTCGAGCTCTTGTCTCAGGTTATCGCGCTCGTCGGTCAAGACGGCCGCGTGCGCCAGGAGTTCGAACAGGCTGCGGCTCTCGCGTGCGAGCGGGGCATAGAACTCCCAACCGGGAAACACCGTGACCCCGCCGGACCGTACAGCCTGCTCGATGACCTCCTCATTGCCGGTGATGCGTTTCCCAGACAAGCGCACGTGAATGGCGCCCAGCAGTTCTTCACGGACCGGCGTCTCGGTTAGCGGAAGGAGCAAGGCTTCGTCGACCGGGCTGGAGGATCGCTGCGTTGCCGGGTCGAACTTGCGAATCGACTCGACTTCATCGCCGAAGAACTCAACCCGCACCGGGCGGTCGGCCTCGGGCGAATACACATCAAGAATGCCGCCGCGCAGCGCATATTCTCCGGGCATTTCGACCACGTCGGTCGCGTTGTAGCCGACGGTGTGGAGGTGCTGGATGAGAGCCTCGGTGTCGAACGTCTCCCCGCGCCGGATGGTGCGGGCGAGGTCGGTGTAGTACTCGGTCGATGCCAGCCGAATGGTGGTGGCCGCGATCGGGGCAACCACGATCGACACGGCTCCGGTCGCAATCTTCCACAGCGCCGTCGCACGTTCTTCCTGGATCTCCGGGTGGGGGGACAGGTTCTGGAAGGGCAGGACGTCGCGCGTAGGCAAGGTGACGATGGAATCGGGATCTGCGGCCCCGGTCAGCTCTGCGAACCCCTGCAGCACCGGCAGAAGGTCTTCGGCGGCCCGATTGTCTGTAACGACAACGATGAGGGGCCGTCCAGCAGCCCTTTGCAGAAGCACGAGCAAGAGCGCCTTGGCGGTTGGCGTAACGCCGGACACACTAACCCGCCCCGTGCCCTCTTTCAGATGGGAGGCCACACGCGAGAAAACCGGTAACTTTTCCACGTCCGCGAAGAGTTCGCGAACGAAGGGTAGGCCCATTCCTTGTTTATTCTAACAGCGGACTGCACATCGTCGATCCGCAGCGCTCAAAAGGAATTACGCTGTCACCCCACGAAGTAGGGGCCGGGTCAGGCATGTGGGCCCACCGCCGCCGTTGATGCAAATCTCCGACCCAGGAAACGTGTACACCTCGAATCCAGCTGCGCGTAGACGCAGGTTCGTCTTCTCGTTCTCTGCGAGCGCCACCGACCGTCCTTCGCCCAGCGAGAGCACGTTGCAGGCGAGCGTCTCGCGCTCGGAGGTGTCCATCTCAACGGATCCGTAGCCCCGTGCCTGGAGCAGTTCGACCGTCTCCACCGCCAGCCAGGGCAGATCCACCAGCGCCGTGTTCTCATCCAGCAGGCTGATCAACGACATCAAGTG
>Ga0307479_10001621_pt1 | contig 20570 bp, 25 predicted proteins | sample atmos_gasesECM4C_FD_203743 | JGI IMG/M metagenome (GOLD analysis project Ga0307479, IMG submission 203743) | Hardwood forest soil microbial communities from Morgan-Monroe State Forest, Indiana, United States - atmos_gasesECM4C_515 | ecosystem: Environmental > Terrestrial > Soil > Temperate...
CCGGTCGGGGCTACTCCGCACGCATCTGGCGCGCGCTGGATACTGAATAGTGGCGGGGGTGAACTACCTCCAGGCCCCCGCCTGCCCGACCCCGTGGACAAGCGGCTAAGTCACCTGCCCTTCAAGCAGGCCATCATCGGTTCGAATCCGATCGGGGCCACTGGTACCCTGGAGGTACTTCGACGCGGAGTGGAGCAGTTCGGTAGCTCGCTGGGCTCATAACCCAGAGGCCGCAGGTTCAAATCCTGCCTCCGCCACCAATCCCCGGTAGCTCAATTTGGCAGAGCAACTGGCCGTTAACCAGCGCGTTCTAGGTTCGAGTCCTGGTCGGGGAGCGCAATTCACATGGTCCTGTAGGGGAGCTGGCCGTCCCCGTCGCCCCGTCAAGGCGAAGACCACGGGTTCGAATCCCGTTAGGACCGCTTAACCGCCCTGGCGCCAGTGCCTGACCCGGTACCTGCGGGTATTGGTCTCGGATTGGGAGAGACGCCACAGCGTCCACCATTCGCCGATGCGCAGGCAGACGAAGCCACCGGCGATGACGCCGGCCAGGAAGTAGACCACGGTGATTACGGTACAGATTCATCTTGACCTGTGTCAAAGATGGCCGTCTGCGCGCAGCTCCCGGAGCAGGTACAGGACGCCGAGCATGTCCAGCAGCTCCGCGAGGTCGGCGGGCTTGGCTTCAGCTCTGACCACGCAGCAGGCTACCCGGATGGCTGCTTCCTTCATCAGTGGTGCGGGAAGGTCCGGACAGCAGCTCTGCTCGCGGCGGAGCAGAATCTCATCGACTTCCGCGAGCTGGACGACATAGCAGTGCTGGCCGATGCGCCGGGCGGATTTGAACTGGCCCGCCTGGACCATCAGGTGGACGGCCTGGCGGCTGAGGTTCAGCAGCTTGGCCGCGTCGGGCACGGTCAGCCAGCCGGGCAGCTCGGGAACTTCCATGTCGCCGTGTGGCATGCACAGAGTTTACTTAGGTCAAGGGCGCTTAGCTCAGTCCGGAAGAGCGCTGGCCCGACAAGCCAGAGGCCGCAGGTTCGAACCCTGCATCGCCCACGCAGTACCACGCGCCAGTAGCCCAACGGATAGAGCGCTTGACTACGGATCAGGAGGATGGGGGTTCGAGTCCCTCCTGGCGCACTCACGGTCTTTCAGGCGGACATAGCCTGCGGCCGGAACGATGAAGCCAGGCGGCGGAGTCACCGCCTGCGCACACAGGCATTCATCACCCTGGCTGTTCACGTACAGCACGTGCGGGCCGCCGCAGATGGCGGCCGGGCAGTCATCCTCCGCGCACCAGTACTCCACGGTGCCGGAGTCTAGGGCGTTTAGCTCAGCGGAAGAGCGGCGGGTCCACACCCCGTGACATTTGCGCAGGTTCGAACCCTGCATCGCCCACCGGGTCGCGACCCATATGGCTGAGGGAGCAGTTTGTGAAGCTGTTACTGACGGGTTCGAATCCCGTGCGACCCTCCACGGCGGAATGACCGGAGATGGCATCGAGCCCTGCTTCCGCCACCTAGCGCTCGTAGCCCAGCAGGACAGAGCACTTGGTTCCGAACCAAGAGGTCGGGGGTTCGAGTCCCTCCGAGCGCACGGGCGTCTGCGTGAAATGGCTAGCGACCCGCCTGCAAAGCGGGATACATGCCGGTTCGACTCCGGTGACGCCTTCCAGAGGCCCGGTAGCTCAGTGGATAGAGCGTGCGGTTCCTAACCGTCCGGCCGGGGGTTCGAGTCCCTCTCGGGCCGCTATGATGTTCGCGCTGTGGTCTTGAAGGCTTGACTCTGGTCAAGCGAACTACTAGACTCACGTCAAGCAACCGGATCAAAGGGCAGGGCGAGGCAGATGACGAGCATCGAGCAGATGGTCTTCACCCGGACGCACCGGGTGTCGCTGGATAGCGCGCGGTTCGGCCATGGCGCCGATGCGGGCGCCACGCAGGTCCGCCAGCTCGACGCGGTGCTGATGAGCGCGGGCTTCAAGCTGTCGACGGACCTGGTGCGCGCGATGAGCGCGCTCGACCCCTCGTACGTCATCGACAAGGCTGTCGAGGTCATTGCCTGGGCGCGCGAGCTGGCGGGCGCGCATGTGCGGCACAACCCGTACTTCATCGACTTCCCGCGCAACGTGCCGGACACGCTGGAGTTCTGGGCCGGGTGCCTGCGGGACGCGGTGCTGGTCGGCGCGGGCGTGCGGAGCGGTATCGCGGTTTCGCTCAGCGGCCGGGCGCAGTTCTTCGTCGACCTGCTCAGCCTGCCGGCCTACGGCCGGTACCAGCACACCTATGCGGAGATGCTGGAGCATCACGCTGAGCTGGAGCCGCTGCTGTCCGACCGGATGACGCTGGTTCACCTGGGCGGCTCGGCTGCCGACGAGGCCGCCGTGCTGTACTCGGAGCTGGCTGGCTCGGCTGTGCCCCTGTCGGGCACGGAGCTGGACATGCTGCGGGTGCTGGCTGAGGCGTGTATCGGCATGCCGGCGCGGCCGGACATCAAGGTCCGGGAGAACCGTGCCGTGATCAACGCCGTCCGGGTCCGGGCTGGCGTGGAGCCAGAGGTCACGGTCGTGACCGACGTGCTCCGGCTGGCGGCTGAGCTGTGCGGTACCGACGTCACGCTGACCACCCCGCCGAAGGTCATCTCGCTGCCGCGCGTGCAGCGCGGGGCGCTCATGCGGGCGCTCCAGGCTGTAGCGAACGAGCACGGCCTCGGTGACGTTATGCAGCGCCCGGAGCCGTGGAAGCGGCTCGGCGAGCGCGTGCACCCGCACGAGTTCGGGCAGTACCCGGCGGCGCAGCTCGTGTTCGCTGCCGCGCGTGGCGAGTACCCGGCGCGGAGTCTGGCCAGTCATGTGGAGGGCGCGTTCCGCAGCGGCAACACGCTGGCTGCCGCCCGCTGGATGCCTCCGGGCATGCTGTGGCGGAGTGCTGACCGCGTGCTGCGCTCGGTCAGCCCGTCCGACGTCACCAGCCTGATGCGCTACTTCGAGGCGACAGCGCCGGATGTGGCCGGACGGGTCCTGCTGGGCACGCGCCAGCACCTGATGAACCGGGTCCGTCCGTCCGCGATCTCTCGCGTCTTCGCCAACCGGCGGGGCCGGGCCTGGGTCGCTGCCGACTCGCGGGCTCCGCTGGACGAGGGCCTGGTGCGCGAGCTGAACGGCATCATCGACGCGGAAGTCCTGCGCCGGGTGCCGGAGGCGGACCTCCTGGTCATCGACCCTGCCATCCTGGGTGCCGCGCTGCCGCTCAGCAACAAGGCGACTGCCGAGGGGCTGGGCGTGTGGCCGCGCGGCTCGGTCATCCCGCTGGGTGAGGGCGACACGCTCCGGTTCTTCACGTACTGGAAGCAGCGTTCCGAGCGGACGGACTTCGACCTGTCGGCGCTGTTCACCGACGAGCAGTTCGGCAGTGCGGAGCACGTCAGCTACACGCGGCTGCACGGCGGGTTCGCCGTGCACTCGGGCGACATTGTGGAGGCGGCGGACGGCGCTACGGAGTTCATCGACGTGAGCCTGGGCGGGTTCGGCCGTGGCTACATCGTCCCGCAGGTGTACGTGTTTGCCGGTGAGGGGTTCAGCAAGGTCGAGGAGAACTTCTTCGGCTTCATGACCCGGTTCGGTGAGCAGCGCGGGGCGCCGTTCGAGGCCCGGACGGTGCGGATGAAGTCCGTGCTGGACGGCGACGGTCGGACGGCGATGCCGCTGGCGTTCTACCGTGGCGAGGATGGCAAGGTGTACGCCAAGTGGCTGCACCTGTACCTGAAGGGCCAGATGGCGGGGCTCGGCGGGTACCGGATCGAGGAGAACAAGGTCACGACCCAGCTCCTGGCCCGGTCTATCATGCAGTACGATTACCTGCGCGTTGCCTATATCGCCGAGGCGATGAAGCGGCGTGCGGGCCAGGTGCTCGATGTCAAGGACGCCCTGACGGCTCACGAGGGCCAGAAGGTGACGTTCCTCGGGATCGAGCAGACCGACAACGTGCTGGCCGGCGCGGACGTGGTGTCGCTCGCGAGCCTCGCCCGCCTGGTCCCGGCGTAATATAGACCGTGAGGCCATGGGTGCGCTTCCTTCTAATCTTCTGAGAAAAGAGCCATAGCTCACCCGCTTTCCTCACCCGAGACAACTGAATCCGGCGGCCATGGGTGCGCTTCCTTCCCTAGCCAACAAACCGGTGCGCGCAGGTTCGAGTCCTGCCCTCCGTTCGCGGAGGTAGCTCAGCGGCAGAGCGCCGGTCTCATAGACATAGCCCGCCCGCTCTCCGCCGTCATATGTTCGAGGCCCTGCGGCCATCGGAGCGCTTCCTTCTAGCTGCCTCACAGGCAGCGGTATACGGAACCGCTATTAGCTCTCCGGCTACCCGCAGGGCCTCGCCGATTCTCCGGGCATGGCTCACCTGAACAGCTCCTGGGTACAGTTCCTGGGCGACGTCGGCAACAAGCCCGGCGCGCAGCAGGGCGATGTCGTCGTCGAGCTGGCTGCTCCGGTGAACGGCCTGTCGAGTGTCACCTGCCCGAGCGCTGACCTGAACGTGGCGGTTGAGGCGGGGCAGTTCATCGCCGTGCACGTCATGCTGAAAGACGGCCGGCGCCTGTTCGTCCCGGCCGGGAACATCGCGGGCATCATCGACGCCCCGGTCAAGACCGAGGCGGAGCCCAGGGCCACGGCCAGCCCCCGCGCCAGGAAGTAGACGATTCCACCAGGCGTGACGACACCTGGCGGCGGACAAGGCTCGTACAGCCCGAATGTGCAGCCGCCTGGCGGCATGGGTGTCACCAGCCAGGGGTTCGGCCAGGAGGGTTATGTCCTCGCTGACGAGCAGGTCCAGCCCCGGCCGCCGGATGAGGCACAGAACTTCGCGGTCGGCGTCCCGTACTTCCTGCCGTTCGCCACCCCGTACCGGGATTCCTGGGAAGTCTTTCGTGACGACCCCATCTCGATCCGCCAGCTTGTCACCATGCGCCGCCGGGACGGCCAGGCCCGCGCGCTGTACCGGCTGCTGACTAAGCCGCTGCTGGCCGCCATGAAGAATGCCGACGTGGTGCCGGTCGACGGCCAGGAAGGCGGCACCGAGGAAGCGCAGTTCTGCAAGGACCTGCTGTTCGCGCCCCGGTCCCAGGGTGGCATGACGCATTCGTTCGACCGGTTCATCAAGCAGATGCTGCTGGCGCTGTTCAACGGGTTCAGCGCCTGGGAGATGGTCTACTGGGTCCCGAAAACCGGGCCTAACAAGGGCAAGATCACTTTGCGGAAGATGGACTGGCGTCCATCGGAGACGCTGACGTTCCTGCTTGATGGCCAGGGCGAGTTCAACGGGTTCCGCCAGAGGACCTTTTTCCAGGGCCGGACCATCGACGTCAAGATTCCGAAAGAGACAGCGCTTTATTACGCTCACGAGGAAGCGGAGCGTCCCTTTTACGGCGTGAGCATGTTCGAAAGTGCCTTTTACCACTATGACAAGAAGGAGAAGCTCTACTACATCGCGCACCTCGCAGCCCAGCGGGCTGCCGTGGGACTGCGGGTCGGCACGATGGTCCCGAATGCGGCTGCGGCGGACAAGAACAACTTCGTCAAGGCGCTGGCGCAGCTCGGGCTGGCTCAGTACATCGCGCTGCCCTCGGCGGACTGGACGGTGCAGACCCTCAATGAGGCCGCTGCGCGGTTTGACTTCCTCGGGCTCATCAATCATCACAATTCGCAGATGAGCAAGAGCGTGCTCGCGCAGTGGTTCGACAATGAGCAGGGCGGCGGCCAGGGTGACAGCACTCTTGTTGATTTCGGCAAGCAGGATGACGTGACGTTCTTCCTGATGCTGGAGGGCATCCTGGAGGAAATGGCCCAGGTCATCAACGAGCACATATTCCCCAAGTTCGTTGACTGGAATTTCGGCAGCGAGAAGTACCCGGTCTTCAAGTGGGGTCCGCTCACCGAGGAAGCCAAGGCCGCTATCCAGGACACCTTCGACAAGCTCGCCGCCGCTGGCCAGCAGGCGAATGTCACGCCGGAGTTCATGCTGGACCTGGAGTCCCGGCTGGCCCAGGACTTCGGATTCGATATCGATTACGACAAAATCAAGAAGGAACGCGAGAAGCAGCAGAAGCTCATGGCTCAGCAGATGCAGCAGCAAATGCAGATGCAGCAGCCTCCGGGTGCCGGGCAGAACGCGGGGCAGACGGGCACCTCGCTCGCGCCGCCGCCGTTCCCGCCGCGCGGGCTCCTGCCTCCCGGTAACGGCGGCCCGCCGGGCGGCCCCTCGGGCGGCAGCGCGGTCGGCTCCAGCACCCGGGGCAACGGGCTGGGCGGATGAGCGCCGGGGAAGCGCTGGCCGCGCTCGCCCGGGACCTGGTGGAGGAGATTGCCGCCGGGCGGGCCATCGAGCTGGCCGCCCAGCAGCAGGCCCGGTCCCGGCCCGAGTTCCAGCGCCCGGACGCGGACGCGCTGCCGTTCGCCTGGCGGCCCAAGCAGGCCGCTGCCGCCGTGCATCCCGTTCTCGGCCAGCACCTGATGCGGCTGCCCGGCGATACCATCTCCTGCCATGCCTACCGGCATCTCGGCGTGCAGCCTCCGCAGGCCGCGCCGCCACCGGGACGATTCGCCCAGGGTGCCAGCAATAACGCAGGAAGCACCGGACGCGGACGTCCTGGCGGGGCTCGTAGAGCGGCTAAGTTACCGCGAGGGCTGGGAATTCCTCCTGGTCAACGAGATGGACCGGGGGCAGGGCTCGAAGGGCACTACTCTGGTCATCACCGTGACCACGCCGGACAGCTATCAGCCGGATCGCCTCACTTCGGTCAGCCACTACATGCTCGTCCCGCCCGCCAGTTACAACGAGCGGTCCTGGCGCAAGTGGCTGTTCGACCAGGTTGGCCTGGTAGAGCAGCATGAGCGCATGGAGTTCTTCCGCATCGACGGCAGGCCGGCCTACCCGCCTGCACACGGGCCGGGCAACGACCCGTACCTGCTGCTTGACTACGGGACGGCAGAGGACGCGGAGACCAGCTTCCGGGGTATCCGGGCAGAGGGTTCGCAGCCGCACCTGAGACAGCCTGCCGGTGGCGGAGACTGAGACCGGGCGCCAGCTCGGCGTCGCGGTACGTGAGGCGCTCGCCCCGGCGGCTGGCTACCTGGCCCTGGTCACGCTGAACAACCCGGCCGGGAGCGCGGATGAGCTGCTCCGCCGCCCGGACACCAGTGCCGTGCTCGCCGACGCGCTGGGTGCCGCCCGGGATGCCGCCATCGCCGTCGTCCAGCAGGAGTGGTTCGCGGCCGGGGCGGCTCCGGACAGCCTCTACCAGCACCTGCTGTCGGACGTCAGCCGGACGTTTGACGCCCTGTCTCACCTGCGCGGCCTGGTCCGGCACGCGCATGCTTCGGTACCGCTCCGCTGGTTCGTGCCGGGAGCGAGCACGCCAGGCGCGAACCCGGCGATGGAAGCCGCCGCCGAGCGCTCTGCCGCTGTCCGGGACGCCATCCTCGGATGGGCACGCCAGGCTGCGCTCCGCACCCGGATGACGGTCAGCATGGCCGAGGGGGCCGGGCTGGCCCATGCCGCGCTCGCGGACGCGATGGCACGCGAGGCCGCCGGGGAGCGCCTGGAGAAGCGATGGCGGGCGCAGCGCGGCTGCTGCATGTGGTGCCGCCGGCTCGACGGCATTACTATCGGCCTGCACGAGAGTTTTGCCCCGTACCTGGGCGGCCCGGTGGCCGTTCCCGTGGCTCAGGCCCGGCGCGTGGCGACGCCTGCCGGGGAGCGCAGATTCGGGTTGCCGAAGGGTGCGCCTCTCATATACACCCACCCCCCGCGCCTATATCATGAGGAGCTGCAAGGGCCTCTGCTTCATCCGTTCTGCCGGTGCCGGCTGGAGATCACCCGAGCTGGGGGGCCAGCTACTTCAGCGGGAGGCAAGCATGGCGGTGCGGGACAGCCAGGCCACGAGGGGTTCCTGACAGCGGCAGCTATCCGTGCGATACCGGAGGACCAGTACCAGGCGCAGCTTGCTTTCATGCAGGCTGCTGTCCACGAGCTGGGCGCCGTGCTGAGGAAGATGTCCGAGGGCCGCAGGGCCTGACGACCAATGACCGGGGGATCGATGTTTTACCTGACAACGGTGCAAGGTGGCTGACCAGACACGCCGGTACTTCGCTGACAGCACCGTCTCGTACGCACTAGCCGCAATTGCGCTTGTTGACTATGCACGGTCGCATCCTGGCGAGGATTTCGCCTTCGGGCCGCTCAGCGCGCAGCAGATGACCGAGCACGGGCTGACCCTCTCCGGCCGGGACCTGGAGGGCGCGGCGGAGGTGCTGGCGGGGATCGAGGGCCTGACCGAGTACCGGCCGGACGAGGACCGCAACGGGGACAAGGCTGGCAGCCTGGCCCGATTAGCCCTGCGTGACGGGCTGGACGGTACGCGAGGACGTCCTGGAGCTTGCCCCGGTACGCGGCTACGTCCGCGAGGAGCGCGGGCGCCCCGAGCAGGTCCGGCCGTACCAGCGCGCGTGGTGGATTCCGCATCCGGACTGGGAAGCCGGGCAGCAGCGCTGGGTGGCCGCCGGTGAAGCCGCCTACAAGCAGCGCGGAGCGGCGGCCCGAGCCAAGGACAAAGCCAGTGATGCCGCTGAAGCCGGGCGCCTTGGCGAGCCCGGCCGGGAGCCGCACGGGTACGAGCCGCCGGACCCGGCCCGCCTGGTCAACGAGAAGGCCAGGGCGCACAAGAGCCCTGGTGACCACCCGTTCTTCCAGCGCAACCCGGTGTCCGCGAAGAACATCATCGCCGCCTATGACGGGGCGACCCCGGCCGAGCGGCATCAGGGCATGCGCTGGTACGCCGACGCGCACCGGCTGGCGTGGGCGCTCGGGGGCGGAGACGCGGAGCTGGGGGCCAAGGTGCTGTCGGCTTACTCGCCCAGGACCGGCTGGCCGCTCAATATGTTCAACGCGGCGCGCTCGCTGGCGGAGGGCCGGGCGCTGGGGCCTGGTGAGGGCGTCATCATGGGCCAGGCGCAGAAGACGGCTCAGGCCGCGATTGACGGCGGCGACATCGACTCCGTGCTGCCCGCGCCGAAGACCAACGCCTTCGCGCGGCTGATGACGCTCGGCGAGGACCATCCGGAGGACCGGCTCGGCTCGGTGGTCGTCGACCGGCATGCGCTGTCGGTCGCGGCCGGGCGCCGGCTGACGAAGGCTGACACCGAGGGCAAGGGCGAGTTCGGCAGCCCCATCGGCAAGGAGCCGTTCTACAGCCATGTCGCCGATGAGTACCGCAAGGCCGCGCTGGAGCTGTCCCAGCGTGAGGGTGCGGAGATTGCCCCGCATCAGGTGCAGGCCATCACCTGGCTGCGCCAGCAGCGAGTGAACTCCGCGCAGGAGCTGGCCGAGGGCCGGTCAGGCGCCAAGGGGTTGCAGACGTCGATGCGCAACCACTGGGAGCAATGGCAGAGCTGGGCACAGGCGCACGGCATCCGCACCGAGCTGGGCACCACGGCGGTCGGTCCCGTGCCCATCACCGAGGCAGAGGCCAGAGGCAACAGCAGGCCGCTGGACGCGGCTGAGTGGCATCAGGTCGCCTCGCGCGGCCGGGACCTGATGCACGCCATGGAGGGCGACCGCTCGGCGCCGCAGGGCCTGGTCTCGAACTGGGACTCGGTGCGGGAGAGCGCCTGGCAGGAGGTGCAGCAGTCCTGGGGCGGCATGACGGTAGACGCGCACACCGGCGAGGCGCTGCCGCAGGGCGCGGATAAGTTCGCGCTGACGGTCAAGCCGCCGGGCATCGAGACCATCTCCATCCCGGAGGGCGGTACCGAAGCCGAGTTCGACAGGGCCATGGACCAGGCGCTCCAGAGGTTCGGCCCGCTGCTGGAGCAGAGCGGTCACTACCTGGGCATCTTCCATGACGATGAGAACCACCGGATCGACATCGACCCTGTGGTGGTGGTAGACAGCCAGGACGACGCGGAGGCGATTGGCGCGTATACGCACAACATCGGCGGTGCCTACCGGTTCAGCGACGGCAACGGGTACTTCCCGCCGCACATCAAGGGCCAGCAGTGATACACTTGACCTGAGTCAAGGAGAGATGTTGCCAGCGCAGCCGCAGACCAGCTTCGAGGGACCGGGCCAGTGGCGGTCCCAGGCGGAGCGCGCCCGGCGCCCGGAGGGCAACGTCTTCGCTCAGCTCGCGGAGGCGGCCACCATGCTGGCCGACCGGGGCGAGGCTGAGGCGCAGCAGCTCGTGCACCGGGCCGAGGCCGAGCTTCAGGCAGGCCAGAATGACCTGGGCTCGCAGCTCCTGCTGGCCGCCGCGCGGGCCTGCGGCCCTAACTGTCAGGCGTACGCCGCCGGGCTCCGGGCGCTCGCCGAGTGCATCCCGCCTGACCCCCAGGCGCCCGGCGCCAAGCCGCCGCCGGACAAGCCGGAGAACGCTCCCGGCGATGAGGGAATGCCTGCCCTGGACTGACCTCCGATTAGCTGGTCATGGGCGATGACCAGCGCTACATCATCCCGTCTCCGGGAGAGGCCACCTTCGAGCCGGTCACTGAGGTGCCGGTCGAGCTTGCCCGCACCCGCCGGGTGCAGGGGCGACTGTTCGAGAAGCACATCCTGAACAAGGGCGTGCTCCTGCATCCGAAGACGGGTGCGAAGATCACCATCGATGACGCCTTCGTGGCCTCGATGCAGGAGAACTTCGCCCAGGGCTACTGCGACATCGTGCAGGTGCCGCTGGCCAATGACAAGAACGAGCATGTCGAGAACCCCGGCGCCAACATCGGCGAGGTGGTCGGCATCCAGTCGCGCGGCAGCAAGGTGTACGCCCTCATCGATGCCCGGGACGCGGACGCGGCCGGCAAGCTCGGCAAGACCTACCTCGGCGCGAGCGCGTTCCTGAGCACGAATTACACCGACTCCAAGACCAACGCCAAGGTCGGACCCACCCTGCTGCATGTCGCGGTGACCAACCGGCCCTACGTGACGGGCCTGGATGACTACAAGGAAGTCCTGGCAGCTACGGCCGATAACACCGGCGAGGTAGTCGTCCTGTCACCCGCGCCGGAGGAGCCCGCCATGACGAGGGAAGAGCTGATTGCGGCGCTGAAGGCTGACCATGGCATCGACGTCGCGGCGCTCCAGGCCGCTGCCGCAGCGGTGCCGGACAATTCCGGGCTGGCTGCCTCCGTCGTGGATGCCCTGAAGCAGGCGGGTGTCGTGCAGCTCGCCGCCGGGACTGAGGGCCAGGTCTCCCAGCAGGACGTGGTGAACGCCGTCCTGGAGCTGGCCAGCGCGAATAAGGCGCAGGCCGACGACATCGTGCAGCTCAAGCGGCAGGCCGCCGAGCGTGAGGTGGACGCCTTCATCGGCGTGGGCCGGCTGCTGCCGAAGACGCGGGAGGTCGCTGTCGGCATGCTGCTGTCCGGCCGCCGCACCGACCTGGACGCCATCCTGGCCCCCGCCGACAAGCCGTACGTGGCCCTGTCCAAGCAGGAGGGCGTCGCCAAGCCGGATGGCGAGCACCAGCAGGAGACGGACATCGACGCCGAGGTGGCCCGTCTCACGGCTGAGCACAAGCAGTTCTTCTCCCCGAACGGCACGAGCAAGTAGGAGCAGCGTAGATGCCTGCCAACGACTCGGTGGAGTTCGATTACCCGCCTGGTTACACCAAGCCGACTCATGAGTACGGCCAGCCGTTCGGGGATGAGTTCCATGCCGAAGCGGTTGAGGAGCTTCTCCTCAGCACCGCCGGCTTCACCCAGCGCGGTGTCACGCTGGCGGCCGGCCAGGGCGTGCTGCCCACGGGAACGATCATCGCCCGGCATACCGCGTCCGGGAAGTACTTCGCCTACCAGAGCGGCGCCAGCGACGGCAGGCAGATCGCCATCGGCGTGCTGCGGGACTCGCGGGACACCGGCGGCCCCGGCGCGGCCAGCCTGTCTGCGTACAACGCGAACACGAACAACGTCAACCCGGACGGCGTGACGCTGGTCGGCGGCAGCGTCGTGTTCCCGGCCAGCCCGGCGGGCAAGGTCTCCGGCGACGCGCTCGGCAATATGGTGATCCGGGGCATCCTCAACGCCAACATCGTCAGCGGTACCGACACGGCCAGCCTCATTCCGAACACCAACGGCCTCGGCTCGGGCACGACGATGGCGGTCGCGCTGCTCGGCGCCCGGCTCGTACCGTTCGGCGCTCCGGTGTCTGCCAGCGGTCCCGTCCCGTTCCCTGGCGGGCCGATGGACGGCAACCCGGCGGGCGGTCCTACCGGGACGAACGCCTTCATTTTCTAGGATTGAACGGGCCAGGTCTTGCCCGGTCACGGAACCCCCGGATGCCACCGCTCCGGGGGTTTCCTTCTGTCCAGGCCGATTAGGCACGGTAGCCGCGCATGCGGCCAGGCCAGCCAGGTGGCCCTCCGAGAGAGGGCGGCGCAGGCCGGGCTCCTGTTCAGGGGTCGCTGACACAAGCCGGACACAAGCCCGAGGAGTGACACCCGTGCCGGACATCAGCCTCCTGGAGCCCGTGGTCCTCCGAGGCGTCGTGGAGAAGTTCACGACCCCGGAGACCCTCATGCTGCTCAACAGGCTGGACCAGACGCCGTGGCCGTTCCCGTCCGCGACGTGGGACGTCATCAAGGGCTCGCGAGCGGTCGCCCGGCCCAACGTCCCGAACAGTGAAGCGCATATCATCTCTCGCCTGGGCCGGAGCCAGGAGTCGGCCAGCTTCATTTACCTGCGCGAGAAGAAGGTCTTCGAGCCGACCACGCTGCACTGGCTGCGGACGCCGGGTGAAATCGCCAAGATCAACGCCGAGCGTGCCGTGCTCAGGGAGATCAACGACCTGAACATGCGCTTCGACAACTTCGCGGAGTGGAGCTGCTGGCAGGCCCTCGGCGGCGGCATTAACTACAACTACGCGGACATCCAGGCCGTCGTCGACTTCAAGTTCCCGTCCTCGCACTTCGTCACCCCGGCCACCCCGTGGGTGAACAACACCGCGCTGAAGTACTACACGGCGGGCGGCGCCGGCACGGGCTCGCAGAACGACCCGGCCACCCTCGGCCAGGCCAACACCCGGCTGACCGCGCCCGGCGGCACCATCACCTACGCCACGCCGGTCAGCATCCTGGAGGATGTCCGGTCCTGGAAGCGCCTGCTTCAGATTCACGGACGGGTGCCGGCGAAGGAGTGCTTCGCCACCTCGGTCACGATGATGGCGCTGATGGAGGCATGGGTCTCCGCCGTCACCGGCGCCACGGTGTCCATCCCGGCCACCATGCTGTCCGACCGGATGAAGGACGAGTTCTACAGCACGGGCATCATGTCCGGGTTCATGGGCCTGACCTGGACAACCGTGGAGCAGGTTTTCGAGTCAGACCTCGGCAACCTGACCTTCTTCGTGCCAGACGGCCAGATGTACCTCGGCAACTACACGGACCAGCGCCCGGTTGAGCTGTTGATCGGCCCGACCGCAGACGACGAGGCTCCCGAGGGCTTCACCGGGAAGTACGCCAAGACCTGGAAGGAGAAGGACCCGTCCGCGAGGCAGTACCTGCTGGAATGGCACCTGCTGCCCATCGTGACGCGGCCTGAGCAGATGCTCGTGGCGACCGGCATCGTCGGCACCACCGGCGGTGCCAGCGCTCCGGCCGGCTACTGGGCCGGCTCCGTGGGCAACGCGCCTGGCGGCGGTACCATCGACTAGAAGGCGTACACCTGTTCTCAGTCCAGTCAGAACCCCCGGCGGCATACCGGGGGTTCTGTCGTTAGGCTGACTGAGGTTGCGGAGCCTGTTGCCGGCTGACGATTCCCCCGGGCATGGCAGGACTTACCGGCGAGCAGGTCGTGGTCGACGTTGTTGCGGCGTCCGAGCGGCTGGTCCCGAGCACGCAACCTACAACTGAACCAGGGGAAAGATTGGAGGTTGCGCCGGACGCGCCAAGGGAGATTGCAGGTCTGGCCGACGACCAGCCCCCGCAGCACTGCGCGCTGGGGCACGAGACCCCGGCGGGGTTCCGGTTCTGCCCGACCTGCGGGCTGTCCATGGACGCCCGGCCGTTCGTCCCCGGCGAGCCGCAGCGGCCCAAGCCCGAGGCCGAGCTGACGCCGGAGGAGACGACTGAGAGGGACCGCCAGCACGCCGAGGCGCTCGCCGTACTGCGCAAGTTCGAGGCCGAGCCGCCGCAGTACCAGCCGGACACGGGCAGGGGCGTCCTCATTCACTTCATCGAAGACGGGCTGACCGCGTTCGGCCAGGTCTGGTACCGGGGCCAGGAACTCCAGATCAGCCCGGACCACCCGCGCTGGGCCGAGGCCCTGGGGTGGATCACGCAGGACCGGTACCAGCAGATCGAGCGCTACGGCAGGCAGTTCTTCGACTCCGGTCCCTGGCCCGGCCGCCGGTCCTACGCGGACGCGGCGGGCAGCTTCGAGCAGCTCACCGTTACCGACCACCAGGGCAACAAGCTGACGTACGGCGGCCCGTCCGAGGCCGAGCTGCTGGCCGCCGACGAGGCCGAGCAGCGCCGGGGCCGGAGCGTGCCCGCTGCGCCCGCGTTCAGGTGAGCTGATGACCTTCCCCGCAGGGCTGACCGTCATCCAGGTCACCGGGCTGCACATCGAGGGCCTGGACGGTACCCCGCTGTCCGGCGTCATCGTCTTCAGCGCCAGCGGGCCGGTCGTCGACCCGGCCGTCAGCGCCCTGCTGGAGGGCTCGGCGACAGGCGAGGTCACAGACGGTGTGATGGCCCCGGTTACGCTCCCCACGACCGACTGCGTGACCCCCGGGTTCACCTACACCATCACCCAGCGGTTGCAGACGCCGGACGGCGTGGAAGGCTCGCCGCCGCCGGCTGCCGGGGTGGCCATCCCGCACACGCTCGGCGCCACGGTGGACCTGACGGCGCTGCTGTAGCCGATTGCCGGGCGGGGAGCCGTTCGTAAGCCCCGGCGCAGGGTCCGTCAAGGTAGCACCGGGCCGTGGTGGTCGATGCAGTGTCGCCCCAGCGGTCTCGACTCGGAGTTCTAGCGACCCTCCGCCGGATGGCGGTCAGCGGCTCCCCCTCGTAGTAACTCCCGGAAGCTAGGCCCGGGACAAGCGCAGCGGGGTGAGAGCCGTGGGTGCCCCCGGGCTGCTCCAGCCGGGCTTGAAGGCGGCTCGCTGCGTGAGCGGACCTCCCGGGCTGGTGAAGGCAGGTCGGCTCAGTGAGGGAGGGCAGCCTCTCTCCGGCGGTACCGGGCGCGATGCCACTCAGGCGGGTTGCCGGTGGGTACCTGAAGGTTAGACATCTAACTCTAACCTTCAACCTTAACTTTAAGGATGCTGGAGGGAGGGAGGTCCCCTGCCCGGAAACAACTAACGGCTCCGGCGACCTGCGGGAACGGCTCCGTCCCGGGCCGACGATATGCCCGGCATGACGACGGACCCGGCCGCTGCCGCCCCAGGGACGCACGACGAGCACGAGGACCATGGCTGGGACATAGAGATTCCAGATCACCCGCCCCGCCGGGACTCGCCGGAATACGCCGAGAGCCGCCGGAAACTGCATGAGCTGGCCGGCCAGGGCACGTTCTACGGACCTGCCCCGTGCCAGGACCACCACGGCGGCGGGCTGTGGCTGATGGACGCCGGGGGCTGGTTCCTGGTCCGGAACCTGGCGGGCATCGAGTGGTCCGCCCAGTTCTGCGCCGACCCGGCGAAGGTCAACGAGCTGCGCCGGAACGCGCAGCGGCTGTACGCCGCGTTCCCCGAGGCCGTCCGGGTGCTCGGCATCGCGGACCTGCTGAGCACCCCGGTGACGGACGCGGCGGGGGTGGCCCGCTGGACGGACTCGATCTGCAACGCCTCCGTCCCGCTGCCGGCCGGGCTGCATTCCGGCGTGCTGCCCGCCGCTGCCGGGTTCCATCACTACCCGGCGCCGGTGGCCGAGATCGTCACGTTCAAGCGCGCCGACTTCGACCTGTTCGTCACCGACAGCGCGGGTCACCAGGCCGCCGTCGTCCCTAATTCGCCGCCGGGCTCGGGGGATGAGTCGGTGCAGGTGCTGTGGGCCTCGCAGGGCTCGGCGCTGCACGCCGCCCACATGGCCGCCAGGGCGCGCGGGGGAGCCCTCGTCCTTGACCCGGGTCATGAGGTTGCCCGGCTCGCGTTCGCCCGGCAGCGGGCCGCACAGGCCGCCCGGGATACCTTCCCGTACGATGCCGCCAGCCAGGGCAGTGCCGGGGAGGAGAGCGCCTGAGATGGCCTGGCCGGTGCCGACGCTGCCCGAGCTGGCTGAGTACACGGGCCGCCCGGAGACGTCCTACACGTCCTACGCGGTCAGCGCGCTGCTCCAGGCCACCGTCATGTTCACCGCGCTGACCGAGCTGTCGGCCGCCGACTACGCGCCGATGGCGCCGGATGACCAGCAGCTCGCGAACTCGGGCGTCATGGCGATGGCGGACTGGCTGTACCTGCGCTGGCCCTACCAGCAGGTGCTGGCCAGCCCGATGCAGACCGAGACGGTCGGCTCGTACAGTTACAGCAAGCCCATCCAGGAGATGGCCCGGAACGCGCAGGCCATCGAAGTGACCGCCGAGAAGACCGGGGTCGACATGTTCGACCTGGCGGTGCGCCTGCTGGCCCGCCGGACCCGGGCCAACGGCGTGTTCTACGGGCAGGTCACCGGCTTCGAGTGGCATCACCACGAGCGGGACGAGGGCGCCTGGATCAAGTGGGATAAGCGCGAGCAGCGCATGGTCCTGACCGGGCCGGCTGATAGAGATCAGTTCGACCTCCAGTTCTTCGGCATCAACGCGCCGCTCTTCCCCATGGACCCCGGGGTCTAGCCGATTGCAGGTTCAGCGTGACGTCCCGGGATGAGGTTGCCGTGAGCCTGAACCGCCAGGTCGAGCAGGTCCTCCAGGCCGTCCGGAGAATCGAGCAGAAGGTGGATGCCCTCATGACCTCCCAGGCCGACATTGACGCCGCAGCCGCCGCCATCCAGGCCGCCGTCACCGACCTCCAGACGCAGAGCGGGGCCGTGGCCACCGGGGTGGCCGCCATCCAGGCGGAGATTGCCGCGCTGAGCAAGCAGGGCGTTGACACGACCGGGCTGGACGCCGCCGTGGCGCTGCTCGCTCCCGCGCAGCAGGGCATGGACGCCGCCGTGGCTACCGTCACCGCCGTGGTGCCCCCGGCTCCGCCCGGCCCCTGACCGCCCCGTGCTCCCCGCGTATAAGAGAGCATGAGTGATATTTACGCGGAGCTGGCCGCCGCTATCCTCGGCAAGCCGGTTTCTCAGGTCGGCAAGGACGAGCGAGCTGTTGCCAAGCAGGCATACTGGCAGACATACGCGCTGGTAGCCGGGCTGCCGGACAACAAGCCGGTCGCTGAGCTGACGGCCTCGCTGGCCGAGCTGCACCGCGAGGGCGCGCTGGCGGGGGTCAGCGCGGTCATCCAGGCCCGGGTGGCCATGGTGCGCGGTCAGGTGCCGGTGCCCGGGGGTGACCTGGTGACCGCCGCGATGTGGCACCAGGCCGCCGAAGCTGTCCGCCCCAGGCTGGAGCGCCTCGCGCTGGCCGCCGCGATCCTCACCATCGAGCTGGACGCGGAGGCGCTGAGCCGTGGCTGACAACGTGTACGCCAGCATGACCTGGCAGCCTCGCTGGAACGGCGCCGAAGCCGTCGCCGCGCTGACCACCAACGGGGCCGACGTCATGGCCACCGGGTTCTTCGGGGTGCTCCGGTTCCGGATGGATGACGATGCCTCGGTAGCGGCGATCGTCAGGCACGCCCGTGCGTTCGCCGACATGGTGGAGCACGAGAAGCTGGACCGGGACACCGCCTGGATGGCCAGCGCTCCGGCTGATGACCGCAACTCGCTGGATTAGCTGTGCTGCCCGTTCTCCCTCCGCCGCTGGGCCACGGCGAGTGGTTCGTCATCGCGGAGGGCCGCAACGCCGGGCTGTGGCATATGCGGGGCTGGGTCTTGCACGCGCAGTACTGCGGCCCGCAGGGTGACCCGAGGCTGAGCGAGTACCTGGCTCACGGCGTGTGCCCGAGGTGCGCGGCGGTGGTCCTGACGAAGCAGACGGGCGCGCCCGGCGACTGGATTGGCCGGGAGGTCATGGCGCACGAGGACTGGCACCACCGGACGGACTACCCTCACCCGGCTACGCCGTGAGTACGCCGGGTGAGGTGGCCGCGCCGTCGTTCACCCGGGGCCGGGTCTGCTCGCATGACATCCCGGGCCATGCCCGTACGTGCCTGTGCGGGCTGCGCGTCGCTGTAGTTGCCGGGGACTGGCAGCTTGCCCTGTTCGCGTGGACCCGCGAGCCCGGCCGTCTTCAGCCGCGCCTGCCGCTGCGCGTCGAGGACGGCGTGCCGTGACCAAGCGCGTCCTGGTGACCTGCTCGCGGAGCTGGACCGACTGGGAGACCGCCCGCCGGATACTGCGCCGCGTGCACGACCTCGCGCCGGACGCCATCCTGGTCTCCGGCCACGCCCGGGTCGGCGACCAGGACCTGGAGCGCATCTGGCAGGGCCTCGGCGGCGAGGTCGAGCTGCACCCGGTGCTGAGCTGGTACAAGGGCAAGAGGTTCAACAGCCAGGCGGGGTTCGAGCGCAGCGAGAAGATGGCGGACCTGGGTGCCACCGTGTGCCTGGCCTTCATCGGCCCGTGCGAGAAGGACGACTGCATCATGCGCGGCCTGCACGGCTCGCATGGCGCTGAGCACTGCGCGGATTACGCCGAGAAGCGGTGCCGCATCCCCGTGCAGCGGTTCCTGGACCCGATTCTCCGGGCGTGCCCGCCCTCACTCACATAGCCGGACTCCAGGTGCAGGTCGGCTGCCGCCTCCGGCAGCGGTGCGCCTGGTGCGGCTGCGTCCTCGCCGACTACGACCTGTCCCGGCTGGCCGTCCACCCGCCGCCACCGCCCGGTCAGGAGGTGCGCCCCGCGATGTGGGAGCCGCAGGGCCTGGTCCGGGTCGACGGCAATGCCTATTTCGTGGTTGAGCACGAGGACGGCGCGGACCTGCCCGCCGATGCCTGCGCCCAGCTTGATGACGAGGTGACCGTGTGACCACGCCGTATGTCCCGTTCGCTCCCGGCCAGAGCGGCATGCGGCTGTTCTACAGCTCGACCTGCCAGGTGCTGCGGCTCCAGCCCGCGCTCCTGGCGGGCGGCGGCATGTCGATGACCTGGGAGGTGCTCAGTTCCGTGGTGGACCCGGTGCTCGACCAGCCGGGCCTGCTCCAGTGCCGCCTGGACCTGACTTTCCTGCGTCCCGGCAAGGACCAGCCGTCACCCGTCGTGGCCGGCCGCGCCCCCGACCGGGTGGGCGTGTGCTTCTTCGACCTGGCCACCGACGCCTCCGGGGTGCCGCTGGTCCTTGCCGGCGACCTGCTGGAGTGCGTGGCCGGGCCTATCTTCGGCACCTTCGAGATTCGTCTCATCCCTGATGTCGCCCAGGACTTCACTGGCGCGCATCATGTCGAGGTGCAGGTCATCGAGCGCTCGCAGGCTCTGAAGACGGGCAGTCCGACACCGTTCCCGGGCGGAGCGCCGTGAGCGAGCCTGCTGAGCTGCCGTCCCGGGGGTTCGAGGACATCATGACGCGCATCGAGCTGGGCTGGCGGGTGACCATGTGCTTCAAGGAGTCAGCCCAGCTCGCGGAGGAAGCTGCTGATGGGTGCTTACTTCACCGTCTACCTGGACGGTGCCGGGGAGGAACTGGACCGGCTGGCGCGCGGGCCGGGACCGGAGACTCTCGCGGCCATGGAGTCCGCTCTCCTGGCCGGGTACGCGCTGTCCGAGGCGAAGGTTCACGTGATTACCGGGGTGCTGAAGGCATCCGGGCACCCGTCGTCGTCCTACGACCTGTTCACCTGGACCGGCACGATGAACTTCGCCCGTGACCCGGGCATCTACGAGCTGGCCCGTGCCGACGCGAAGACAGCGAACCATCCCGAGGGCGGCCACTACTTCATGAAGCACGGTGGCCCGCTGTTCCTGCGCGGGGTCCGGCAGGCTATCTGGGACTGGGTGACGGACGGCAAGGGCGGGGTGGCCCCGTCCGGCGGGCTCGGCCCGTTCAGCGGCGGCGACACGCTGCGCTAGGCGGTCCCGATTAAGCCTGCGTGGACGACGTGGCCAGCGGGGCGGTCAGGTACCTGGCCGGGTTCGCCGACGTCACCAGCCTGCTCGGGTCCTTCCCGCTGAGCGACCCCATCACCGCCAATACCGGGAAGCCCTGGCTGTTCTCTGATAACAACCAGGGCGTGCTGACCGTCATGGAGGGCAGCTCGGCCGCCGCGATCGTGTGCTCCGACTTCGGCGGGTGGGACGTGCCGCCGCCGTACGGCACCGTGCGGTTCCGCCGCCTGCGGCTGGACATCTGGATCGACCCGGCCCGCGACGCCTCCCGTAACGTCACCGAGTCCAGCTCGGTAACCACGAACCGGGGGCTGGCGCTGTTCGCCGCCGTGCAGTTCCATATGCAGCGGACTGACCCGGACGTGGTGCTCTGGGGGGACCTGTGCACGGTGGGCTGCCAGCTCCTGACCGACATCCAGTTCCTGCCGGTCCCGGACGGCG
>Ga0307479_10001622_pt1 | contig 20569 bp, 16 predicted proteins | sample atmos_gasesECM4C_FD_203743 | JGI IMG/M metagenome (GOLD analysis project Ga0307479, IMG submission 203743) | Hardwood forest soil microbial communities from Morgan-Monroe State Forest, Indiana, United States - atmos_gasesECM4C_515 | ecosystem: Environmental > Terrestrial > Soil > Temperate...
GTGACGAGTGGCTAGAAAAATAGCATCACACCCTTCGCGTGGAGAGAGTAAGAAGGCACGATTTCTTGCGCTTGCGAACCGACTCTTGGAAACCAAGCATCCCATCAAGCGGCGGAAGCTTAAGAGGAGCCCTTGCGCGCGTGACTTTTGGGAAATAATGCAAAGAGTCCAAGCCCGCTAATGAAAAAAACGCCGCGGACCGAAATCCGCGGCGTCTCCAGTTTCCAGCCTCGGGCTTACATCTTCTAGTAAATGTCGTACTGTTCCCAGTGCAGCGTCGGGTCGGCCTGGATGATGATGCTCTTCTTCGTCCAGCGCTCGAGCTCCTCGATGAGCGAGGATTCGCGCGTCTTCAGCGCCTTTGAAATTTCCGGGTGAACGCGCAGCGTCAGGCTGCCGGAGTCCATCTCGGGCGCCATCTTGCGGGCTTCCGTCTGGATTTCGTAACACAGTGTGGGAATGGATTTCACCATGCCTGAGCCAGTGCAGTAGGGACACGGCTGGCAGAGCGTGCGCTCAAGCGCCTGCTTGGTGCGCTTGCGCGTGATGGCGATGAGGCCGAACTCGTTGAAGCGGAGCATCTTCGAAGGCGCGCGATCCGCGCGAAGGGCGTCTTCGAGAGCGGCCATCACTTTTTCCCGGTTGCGGCGGTCTTCCATGTCAATGAAGTCGATCACGATGATGCCGCCCAGATCGCGCAAACGCATCTGGCGGACGATTTCCTTCACGGCTTCCAGGTTGGTGCGGACAATGGTGTCTTCCAGACGGTTGGAGCCTTTGCCAACGAATTTTCCGGTGTTGACATCAATGGCAACGAGCGCCTCCGTGTGGTTGATGACGATGTAGCCGCCCGATTTGAGCCACACTTTCGGCCGCAATCCCTTGTCGATTTCCTGCTGGATGCCAAACTCTTCGAAGACCGGCGTTTCCTTCGTGTAGAGCTTCACGCGGTTGACGAGCTGCGGCTGGAAGCGGCTCATGAATTCCACCACTTTGGTGTACTCGTCTTCGGTGTCCACCCAAATAGCCGAGAAGTCCGGAGTGATGTAATCGCGCAGGATACGCTCGACGAGATTGAGGTCGCGGTGCAGCAGCGACGGGGCCTTGCGCTGTTCCGAGCGCGACTTGATCTCGGCCCATGTGCGCGTGAGGAATTCGACGTCGGTGCGAACCTCGTCGGGCGAGGCGCTTGCAGCCGCCGTGCGAACGATAAAGCCGCCGCCGGATGTGCCCTTTGCCTCGTTCACCAAGTGGCGCAGGCGAGCGCGATCTTCCGCTGAGGAAATCTTACGCGACACTCCCGTGTGATCGAGCGTCGGCATGTAAACCAGAAAGCGCCCCGGCAGTGCGACGTGACTCGTAATGCGCGCGCCTTTCTTGCCCAGGGGTTCCTTGGCGATCTGAACGATGATTTCCTGGCCTTGCTTCAGAAGGTCGGCAATCAACTGGGTGCGGCGGGGCTGCGGGCGGCTGTGGCCGTGGCTACCGCTGTACCCGTGCTGGGGGCGGCGTCCGCGATCATCGCGGCGTCCGCGGTCGCGTCCACCGCGGCGAGCCGGATTCTGCATGCGTGAGCGGAAATCGTTTCGGACCTCCGCCTTCGAAGGCTGCGATTCCTGCGTCAACGGGCTTTCCAAATGCGCGGGGGAGCCGTTCTCAGCGGAAGCCGACATTGCTTCGGCCTCGGTTGTGTCGGCGTGATCCAGTTCTTCCGGCGGCCCGATCATTCCTTCCGCCTCGGCCTCTGCTTCTGCCTCCATGGTTCCGGCCTCTTCAGCTTCGGCTTCCTCCGCGTCCGAGACGGCTTCTTCCGCTTCGGAAACTGCGGTTCCCGTGGATTCCGCGTTGAAAGCCCTTTCTTCCGCGTGGCGCGCGGCTTCATCGCTCTGCGCTTCGGCAATGTGCTCGGCGACGGCAGTGGCCTCTTCCTCGCTCAGGTCCGGGTCGGCGTGAATCTCACCGATTATATGGGCGTCCGGATCCTCATGGGCCTCGTGGATTTCGTGAGCCGCGAACTCCGCATGCTCCTCACGCGGTTCGGGCTCTTCGTGTTCGTGAGGTTCATGACGATGTCCGGCGTGTTCCGGGGTGGCCACCGGTAACGCTTGGCTCTCGATCGCGGCCGGTTCGTGCGTTTTCCATTTCGAGAGGCTCTCGCCGGGAAGCGGCTCGAGACCCGTGGAGGAAAACGATGGCCGGAACTCGGAGTGCGATTGCGGCGCCACTTCCGGAGCGGATTCGCTGACCGCTTCGACCGGCGCAGGCAACTGCATTGCCGTTGGAACCTCATGCCCCTGAACATTCTCCAGCAACCCCGGCGCTGAGCCAGCAGGCATGGGAGGCCGTTCCCGGTATTTCGCGAAAGATTCACCCGGCAGAATCACGGGGACATAGTTCTCTGCGGGTCCTGAATCGCTCGGGCGATCTTCATACGAACGCGGCGAAGCATACTTCGACGGCGGCAGTTCGCGCCCATAGCGACGGTCGCCACCGCGGCCCCCTCCGCTGCCTCCCCGACCTCCGCGTCCACCTGGACGACCGGGGCGTCCCCCGCGTCGGCCAAAATCGCGGCCCCCGCGAGGACGCTCAAAGCGGCTGCGGTCGTGTGCCGGTGTATAAGGGGGTGCTGTCGGAGACAAACCTGCCGGCGGGGCCAAGGGAATTTGCGGAGGCTTGAACGATTCTGTAGCACTGGCAGTGCCGGGCGCATCCGCTGCCACCGAAGAGGTGGGTACGGACTCGACATCGCTCGGCTCGAGTGACGGGGCAGTGCCGGTGTTTGCGGCAAACGCTTGTCCGCCCTGATCCTCCATTTTCTGAATCTTGTCTTCGGCGGTGGTGACGATGTGATCGAATTCTTCGATGTCTTCCAGGAAGTCACTGACGTACAGGAAGGCGTCACCATCAAGGCCGATGTCCACAAACGCCGACTGCATGCCTGGCAGCACGCGCGTTACGCGGCCTTTGTAGATGCTTCCTACTAACGCAAACTCTTTCTCCCTCTCGACGTAATACTCACAGAGTTGACCTTCTTCCATAATGGCGACCCGCGTCTCGTGCGGGTTCGCTGATACGACCATTTCCTTCGACATGTAAACTCCTCACGGCGCATCGGAGGGCGGCGGCGCGTACACGTGCGCGCGCACGAACGGCGTGGCGGGAGGCGCTGCCTTCCACTGGCCACGGCGGGCCGCTTATAAGCGGATTGCCCCCAGGTATGGTTGCTTTCCTCACCCGATGCGTCTCTCAATCAAGTTTAGCTCCGCGGCCACGGTTGCGAATTCGCGGCGCGGGCACTGAATCATTCGTGGCTCAGTTGACGAAGCGCCGCATGCGGACGTTCATCACCAGGCCCAAAGCCAAAAATACAAAGGCCGTCGCCGACCCCCCGTAACTCATCAGCGGCAACGGAATACCGGTGACCGGCACGTAGCCGATCACCATCGAAGCGTTGACCAGAACGTGAAATCCCAAGATGGCGGTAACGCCCATCACAACGTACACGCCCGCCCTGTCTTTTGCTTTCTGCGCGTTGTCCACCAGGCGCAGTATCAACCCAAGATACAGTAGCAATACGACGCAAACTCCGATAAAGCCCTGCTCTTCCGCTAAAGCGGCCAGAATAAAATCCGAGTATCGCACAGGCACAAAGCCCAGTTGGTTCTGGCTGCCTTTGCCGAATCCTTTTCCCCAGAATCCTCCGGAGCCGACAGCGATTTCCGATTGCAGTATCTGATAGCCTGCGCCGCGAGGGTTCTCCTCTGGGTGAAGAAAAGTCTGGATGCGTTGCTGCTGGTACGGCTTCAGATGATGCCGCATATTCCAGCCAAAGGGAATCATTAACGCAATCACCAGTACGCCTGCCGCCCAATGTTTCCATTCAATCCCGGCGATGAATGCTCCCACGAGCGCGACGGGAACCAGCACCATTGCCGTTCCTAAGTCGGGCTGGATCAAAATCAAGCCCACGGGGATCAGGGTAAGAACGCCCACCTTCACCAGATCCAGCAGCGCCATCCTGTCGGTGCGTACTTCGCTAAAGTAGCGCGCCAGCACTATGATTATAATCAACTTCATTAGCTCTGACACTTGGAAATATGCCAGGCCGCCCAGAGAGACCCACCGTTTTGCCCCGAACCGCGAGTGGCCAATCACCAGAACAATCAATAACATAGCCACTCCGAACACATAGAGCGCGGGGGCCTGGTCCAGCAAGGTGTGATAGTCGATGCGTGAGATCACGAACATCCCGGCAATTCCGGCTGCAATCCACATCAACTGCTTCCACTGCATGCCAACCATGGGGCTTGCGTGCGTGGAAGAATAAATCTCAAGCACACCCAGGCCACTGATTGTGAAAACGATCGCGAGTAGCGTCCAATCGAAGTCCTGCACGTGCGGGCGGTCTTTCACGGTTGTTGGGCTCCTACGGTTGCAACCACGGCGCGAGAAGCACTGGGCTGCCCCTCCGGCTCGGCATTGGCTTGTTGCTGCGACCGCGCATTCTTCTTGTCGTAGTACGCCTTCACGATGTCTCGCGCAATTGGCCCAGCCACTGCCCCGCCGTGCTCGCCGCCTTGAACCAACACCGCCACAACGATTTCGGGGTTGCGGCGCGGAGCATATCCGACGAACCAGGCATTGTCTTTGAACTCTCTCTGCCTCCCCAGCCTATTCCGCACGTCATAACCAATCACCTGGGCACTGCCCGACTTGCCGCAGAACTCGATGTTCTGCAATTTGGCGCCGGCTGCGGTGCCGCCCTCGTTCACGACGCCGTACATTCCCTGGGTTACTTTCTCGACGGTGTCTTCGGAAATTGCAAAGTGTTCCGCGTGCGGGTTCTGAAAGTTCTTCAAAAGGTGCGGCTCGACGAGAGTTCCGCCGCTTGCCACGCCGGCAATCATGCGAGCAAGTTGAATGGGAGTGGTGGTCACCGCGCCCTGGCCCACAGCAACAGAGATCGTTTCGCCCGCGTACCACTTGCGGTGAAAAACTCGTTCCACCCATTCTTCCGACGGGACGAGACCGGGCTCTTCGCTCGGCAGATCAATGCCCGTGCGATGTCCCAGGCCGAGCGCATTGGCGTAATAAGAGATGCGATCGATGCCCAGCAGCTTTCCGACGTTGTAGAAATATACGTCGCAGGATTGCACGATGGCTTTGTGAAAGTCCACGACGCCATGGCCGGCCGTTTTTCCGAAGACGTGGCATTTGAACATGCGTCCATAGAAAGTGGCATAGCCGGGGCAAAATGCAGTCATGCTTTCCGGAATCGCCTTCGATTCCAGCATGGCCGTTGCCATGACAATCTTGAACACGGAACCCGGTGCGAGTTGCGCCTGTATGGAGCGGTTCAGCAGAGGAGTTTCAGGGTCCGTATTGAGTGACTGCCATTCTTCCGTGGGAATTCGCACCGCAAAGTCGTTAGGGTCGAAGGTGGGGCGGCTCAATATTGCAAGAACTTCACCCGTCCGCGCATCCATTGCCACGACGGAGCCTTCCTTGTCCGCCATGTCGTTTTCAGCAATCGCCTGCAAATCGTAATCAATGGTGAGCTGGATCGGCTTCCCAGGTATCGCTTCGACGTTGTCAAGCGTACGCATCACTTTGCCAAGGCTATTGACCACAACGCGCCGCATCCCGTCGGTGCCCTCGAGCGTTTCGTTGTATTGCCGTTCAAGGCCGGCTTTGCCGACGATGTCGCCGGGGCGATAGCGGCCGTCGCTTTCTTCGAGCTGCTGCGCCGAAACTTCGCCTACGTAGCCGATGGCGCTGGCGAGCTGCGAACCGTGCGGATAGCGCCGCCGCTGAACCATCATCAATTCGAGTACGGGAATGTCGGCACGGTGCGATTCGACAAAAGCAATATCTGCAAGGCTGGCCGCTGGCTTGATCACGACCGGCTGAAATTTGGGTTCGTTCTTGGCGCTGTCGAGCTGTTGTTGGAGGTCCCCCTTGCTAATACCCAGCCCTTCCTCGATCTGCGGGAGAGCTTTCTCGATTGCTTTTGGCTCATCGCGAAGGAGGAGAATGCTGAAGGAGGGAAAACTGTCCACAAGAATGCGGCCTTCGCGGTCCAGCATGGCGCCGCGAGGGGCGATGATCGGAATCGAGCGAACGCGGTTACGTTCCGCAAGATCCGCGAAGTGCCCCGATTGAACGACTTGCAGTTTCCAGAATCCTATCAACAGCAGAATTACCAAGCCCACGGAGCCGTATGAAATCAATGCCAGGCGACCCTGGGGAATTTTCTGGTCGTTAACGGTCCAGCGTGCCAACAAAACTCCTGCGCGGCGGGTCGTACTCGGCCCTCATGCGCTTCCTGTCCGATTCGGACGTAAACTGAAGTGTCCTTTAAACTACACTGGAGCGAGGGGCGACCGCAAGCCGGCGATGTCCATTCGGTCAACGCAATCGGAGGTTTGGGGCGGCAATTGATGTTCTTCGTTTTGGGCGGCAGAATCAAAGCTACGAAGACCGGCGAAGACGATCGAGGAGCGCGAAAAGAACGACACCGGCGCCCGCCGTAACGATCGAATCCAGCAGGAGGCGTGGAGAGAAAAACGGCGTCTGAAGATCCAGCAAAACGTGTTGCGTGATCGTCAGCACCGCTTGATGGAAATGGAAAAACAGGAATATAAGTCCGAAGCGGCTGGCTGGGTGCTCTGTGTCAATCCGTGCTCCTATGGACGAGGCGACATATCCGACAATCGTTTTGGCGATTCCATACATGCCGATGGGATCGTGGCTGAGAGCATCCTGGAATATTCCGATAGCGGCTCCTAGGAAAAGCCCTGTCACCGGGTTCCGCCGGCTCACTCCGAAATAAATCGTAACAAGAAGCGGCAAATCGATGAGCTCGGACCAGCGGCCGTACTTGTGAAGAAATGCCTGCAGAACGAGCGCGAGGAGCGCCGCCCCCAACACCGTGCCACCGTAATACTTGTGCACTTCGATGTTGGATCCTGACTCCGCGCCGGGATTGAGCATGTAAGACATTTTAGCGTTGCGGCTCGGGTGTCGGAATTTTTATTCCGGCGGACTGGTTCGCAGTGGGCGCAGACTTGAGAGCGCCCGTTTTCGGCTGTGATGATGGGGAAGATGGCGCAGAAGGTGCGACCGAACCACCATTCGTCTTTTTCGGTGTCAGCTCCTGCTGCGACAGCAATACGAGAACTTCTTCCAGGCGGTCCAGGCGCGCGGCGGGCCGGATACGGATCACCTGAAACGGATTTCCGGGATCGGCGCTGGCAACGGCGCCAATCGGCAAGTCTTTCGGAAAAATTCGATCTTCACCGGAAGTGGTAATCGCTTCGCCCACCTGCACTTTTTCATCGTTCACGATGTATTCCATGTGGGGCTCCGGATCACCACTTCCCTTCACTACTCCATGAGTTCTTGTGCTCGCAATTAGAGCTCCTACGCCACTGTCCTTGTCATTGATCAGAAGCACCTGGGCCGACGCCGGGAACACCTCTACGATCTTTCCCACCACACCATCCGGAGTTATGACACCCATATTGCGGCGTATGTGGTCGTGCTCGCCGCGATTGATGAAGAGCGTATGCGAAGTGGGGTCGGCACTCGCGCCAATCACCTCTGCCGCAAGCATCGCCGCTTCCGGGTGGGCTTCACGGAAACTTTGCAGCACACCCAGACGCTGCTCCTCGGCCGCCTGGCTTTCGAGTTGCTGATTGCGCAACCGGAGCTGTTCCACCTCGCCGCGCAACTTCTGATTTTCAGCGCGCGCATCGTGCAGCGAAACGTATCCGTACCAAACACCGCTTATCTTCGAGAATGCCAGAGTTCCCGCGCGTTCTACCGGTGTAAGCATCTCGACGGCCCAATAGCGGACCAGCCGCACGTGATCCTCGCCGTTCTCCCGTTTGATCTGGAATGCCAGCAGCAATACTTGTGCGAGAACGATCCCAGCAAGGAGTGCCAGCGGGCGGCGGCGGATAGTATCGATCATGGTCCTGGAATCAATCGATTGAGACGAGACGTAGCAGCCGGAAATCGCTTAGCATCTTGCCCGTTCCCAGAACCACCGAAGCCAGCGGGTCATCGGCAATCGACACGGGCAGCCCCGTTTCCTCCCGGATTCGTTTGTCGAGGTTCTTGATTAGCGCGCCTCCGCCGGTAAGCACAATGCCGCGATCGCTGATATCGGCGGAAAGCTCGGGCGGCGTACGCTCGAGAGCCACGCGGATCGCATTTAGGATCGTGGAAATGCACTCGGAGAGGGCCTCGCGGATTTCACTGTCGTCAATCGTTACCGTTCGCGGAACGCCTTCAATCAGGTTCCGACCTTTCACTTCGAGCGTCAGCGGCTTTTCCAGCGGGTACGCCGACCCAATCTCGATCTTGATTTGTTCAGCGGTGCGCTCGCCCACGAGCAGGTTGTATTTCCGCTTCAAGTAGTGCATCACCGCTTCGTCCATTTCATTTCCGGCGACGCGGACCGATCGCGAATACACGATTCCGCTCATCGAGATCACAGCAATGTCCGTGGTGCCGCCGCCGATATCAACCACCATGTTCCCCGACGGCTCCTCAATCGGCAGGCCCGCGCCGATGGCCGCGGCCATGGCCTGCTCGACAAGATACACTTCGCTCGCTCGCGCCCGGTAAGCCGAGTCCTGTACGGCGCGCTTTTCCACCGGCGTGATTTCGCTGGGCACGCCGATCACGATCCGTGGATGCACGAGAACTCGCCGGTTGTGCGCCTTCTGGATGAAGTGGGTGAGCATTTTTTCCGTCACTTTGAAATCGGCGATCACTCCGTCTTTCATCGGCTTCACGGCTACGACGTTTCCCGGAGTTCTGCCCAGCATTTCCTTCGCTTCGCGGCCCACCGCAACCACTTCGCCGTTGTTTTTATTGATGGCAACGATGGAAGGCTCGTTGACAACAATTCCTTTGCCGCGCGCGAAAACGAGTGTGTTTGCGGTGCCCAGGTCAATCGCCAGATCGGACGAAAACAGGCTGAAGACCGACCGCATGTTGTAGCCGTTCTTGGTCACTGAATGCTTCCCCCCAAGTTCCGCATGAGCGCCGCTTCTCCAAATGACTAAGGGACCACAACGTCCGTACGCTTGATCGCCGTTCCGCCCCGCCGATTCTGTCCCGTAACAACGATTGTGTGGCTGCCCCGCGCCATGGGCTGCGTGAAATAACGGAAACGCCCGTCGGCCTGAATGTCGGCCACTTGTTCCCCATTCACGATCAGCGCAGCGCCCGGCTCGGTTCGGCCGATCACTTCCACTACGTTTCCGTGCAGTTCCGTATTTTCGACCTCAAGCAACATTTCCTGCTGTTTGCCCTGCGCCACCACCGTGAACTTGTACGAATTACTGGGATCGCTGACATTATTCTGTTCGTCGATCGCGCGCACTCGCCAGAAATAATCTCCTGGATCAAGTCCGGTGATTTCCACTCCCGGTTCAGCGGTTTTCTTTTCCGTGACCACATGGTTGAACATTGCCGTCGTGCTGGCCTGGAAGACATAGGTCCTGGCCGTCGGGACGGGCTTCCACGAGAAGTGAATCGAATCGTGCTTCGGGTCCGATAGGATCAGGGGTGCCATATTAAGCGGTTGCGTTAATTCGGGAGGAGCCAGCACATCCGACTTCGTGATGGCCCCGCCGGTCGGGAACGAAGCGCGCTCCCACTGGCCGATGTCCAGATGCTGGCCGTCGCGGTTCAATTCCGCGCTACCGGAAGCGACGGTAATTTCCTGTTGCTGCGTCTTCGGATCGCTCCGCACGGCAGCGCGGCTGTTCTCACGCAATGACGCAACCGCATTTTCAAAAGATACTTCCGCCTTCGACCCCGGCACTTCCCATGTTCCCGTGGCCAGGTCCACTTGGCCGGAACTGATATGCACACCGACGCTCGTGGCGTGATCCTGGGCCACCACATTCTCTTCGACGGTCACCAGCGTGTCGCCCTTGACTGTGTACGTGGTCCCGTCAGCGAACGCGATGCGCGCTACCCCTTCGGAACCGGTTTGTACGAGGTCGCCCTTATCGAGCGTAATCTGATAATCCGCGTTCGTCCATTGGACGGAATTGACTTTCTTCACCTGCACCTTTCCGTCCAAGTTCACGAATCTCGCCTGCCGCGCTGTAATCGTCGCCACGCCACTGTCCTTCGGCCCAAGCGCATCTGAAATATGACGGATCAAGCTCGCAGAACCTTCCGGGAAGACCAGATAAATTGTGGCCATTACGATCGCTGCAATTACAATAATGTAGAGCGCCACAGTGCGGTAACGCACCGTATGCCAATACACTTCCACGCGTGAGATTTTTTGCTTCTGTGCCGATGTCAATTTCGCTTCTGTCATGTGATTTGGGGCTAATTTAGCAATCTAGCATAGGGGTCTGGGCCTTTCAACACAGGGCGGAAACGGTTGCGAAATCGCTAACATCTCCTGGCGCACATCCGTCAAGGGTCTCATCTCCAAATGACCCAATCAATTGCGCCCAGGCCCCTAATTCTCCAGCTTTAGGAAGTGGCAGGAGCCATTTTGGGTGTTGACCGAGACCGCCTGATTTAGGGAGACTAAGAGCTCCGGTAGGCGTTTTCACTGCCTCCTTCTGCCTTCCGCGGCGGCCCCGGCTGTCCTTCAAGGCCAGCGAAGTCATAGGACCGCGAGGAAATGTGCTATGAATGAAACAATAGGCGAACTGCTTCCCCCGCCCCGAATTTTGCTGACGCCGGGGCCTTCGAACATGGATCCCCGCGTGTATCGCGCGCTCGCGACGCCGATGATCGGCCACCTCGACCCTTGGTTTCTTGAGATGATGGGCGACGTCCAAGTGTTGTTGCGCCACGTTTTTCAGACGGAGAATCGCGTCACGTATCCGATTTCCGCGTCGGGTTCCGGCGGCATCGAAGCCGCCGTATTGAATCCGCTGGAAGAAGGCGATGAGTGCATTGTCTGCGTGAACGGAATGTTCTCAGAACGCATGGCCATTATCGCGGAGCGAAGTCCCGCGAAAGTTATTCGCGTGGATGCGCCTCTCGGGCGCGTCGTGGATCCCGAAGATGTTCGCCGCGCGGGCAAGGGGAAAAAAATCAAATTCGTGGGGCTTGCGCATGGGGAAACGTCAACCGCCGTCGTGCAGCGCATCGCGGATTACCGCAAAGTAGCCGACGACCTCGGCGCATTGCTCATCGTGGACACGGTCGCGTCGCTCGCTGGGATTCCGCTGGACGTGGACCGCGAACGCATCGACATTTGTTTCAGCGGTTCGCAGAAAGCGATCAGCGCGCCTCCGGGGATGTCTCCCATCACGGTCAACGCCCGTGTGGAGGAATTGATCCGCGCGCGCAAGACGCCGATGGCAAGCTGGTATTTCGATTTCGCTCCGATCCTGAACTACTGGGGCAAGGAGCGGACGTATCATCACACGCCCCCTATATCCCTGATCTACGGGTTGCGCGAGGCTCTGCGAGTGGTTCTCGAAGAAGGGCTCGAAGCGCGATGGGAGCGCCACTTGCACAATCAACAGGCGCTCATCTCTGGCCTCGAAGCGATGGGCCTCGAGTTGTTCGTGCAGAACCCGGCGGACCGTCTTGCGACGGTGACGAGCGTTAAAATCCCCGCGGCGTTGGACGACACGCGCGTGCGGCACCAATTGCTCGATGAATTCAATATCGAAATCGCCGGCGGCATCGGGCCCACCAAAGGCCAAATCTGGCGTGTCGGCTTGATGGGCTATTCAAGCCAGAAGACGAACGTTCTTCTCTTCCTCGGCGCGTTTGAAAAAGTCCTGCTCGACCAAGGTTTCCGCGTTCCATCGGGCGCGGGTGCCGGCGCCGCGGTTCGCACGTATCACGAAATCGCGCAGCCCATTGCTGCCAGCGCGCGGAAATAGGCGAAACGATGCCCAAAGCGGCGTTTCCGACAATTCCAAATCTAGGCGCCATGAGTGATTTCATCGGCGCGTTCGATGTTCCTTCGAAAGTGACCGACTATATCTATCGCTGCCGCTTTTCCCATTGTTGGAACGGGATCGCCACCCGGCATAGTGACACGATGGATTGCAAATTCTTCGTGGATGGAAAAGGGGTCATACTGGGCTTGGCTCATCCCGCATTCGTCGCCTTTCGCGAACGCGCAGGACGAAATCTCACCGACCGCGAGGCAAGCTACATCGCCGCCGAATATCTCCGCGGCAGGCTTGAACAGGAAGACGAACACTCGCTCTATGATGTTTCCGCGGTCGACGTCGCCCGCATCATCGTCAAGCTCGGCATCCGCTGAAGGTTTATCGCGGCTACGGAGTCGGAGTCTTCGCGGAATTTTCCTTTTTCGCCAGCGAACGGATGTAGTTCACCAGGCTCCAAATGTCCGCCGGCTTCGCGCGGTCACCATCGGATGGCATTTCACCTTTGCCCTTCTGGATGATGTAGAAGAGTTCGCCGTCCGATTTGTTCTTTAGCGCCGCGGGGTCGCGATAATCCGGCAGGTTCAGCTTCATATCGGCAGCCAGATCGCCTTTGCCGTCGCCGTCTTTCCCGTGACACATCGCGCAGTCAATCCCGAAGGTTTTCTTCGCCTGTGCGAGCAAGGCCGGAGTTGGCTTCACGGGATTTGTTTGCTTCGCAATATCGGGCGGAACTGTGAATCCGCTGTCTGCGCCTTTCTCAGCAGGCTTCGGCTCCTGGGGAATGGCTCCCGGGACCCATAGAACTACGAGAGCGCACAGCGCGATCACATGCTTCCCCATAGTCACCCCCGCCGTGTAAAGGCGAAACTCCAATTACGGCACATTCTACGCCGCGCAACACTTGCGTGGGAATTTTCTTTCGGGCCTTCTTGCTGATCTAAGCGTCTGAGAGCGATTCGGTGGAATCAGCGCCATCGGTTATCTCACCGGATTCGAGAATTTCTCCGCAGTCGAGGCATTCGACATACTGCGCGTCTTCATCTTTGGCGATGACCTGCGTGCGCGCGTGCTTGCAAGAAGGGCCCTGCATGTGAACCAACAAGTGAATCTGGCCGATTATACCACCGGCATGCAGCCTTCTGGCGCACACGCAGCTCAAAGCAGTCCTCGCAGTTGACAAACGCAAAGATTGACACTATCAGTCTCGTGGGCAGTCTCTTGCTAGGCATCGGAAAGCGAGATTCATTGGCAGCGGAACTCACTTCGCAGAAGCGCTTGGGCAATGCCCTCTTTTACGGCATTGTTCTCGTCTTGGCGTATCTGGTCTTTCTAATCTTCCAGCCGTTTCTCGTGCCGCTTGCCTGGGCAGTGGTTCTGGCCGTGGTTTCTTTCCCCGTCTACGCGCGGCTCGAGAGGCGTTTCAGTTCGGTCTTGGCCGCCATCGTCAGCACAACCGCCGTCACGCTGGTTCTTATCGTGCCCACGCTGCTTGTAATGTTCGCGTTCGTTCGCCAGGGTGTGGACGCCGTTCAGGCGGTTCAGCAAGGGATCGCAAACGGGCATTTTCAGTGGGTTAACGACCTCTGGTCGAAGATCCAGCACCGGTTTCCAGACGCCAATCCCGGCGATCTCTCCACTGTCTTGCGTCGCTACGCCGAGCAGACCGCGGGCTATGTTGCCGATCGTCTCGGCCTTATCCTGCGTCACACAGCGGAGTTTTTGTTCCATCTCGGCGTCACGATCCTCGCGATGTTTTATCTTTACTGCGACGGCGAAAGAATCGTTGCCCGCCTGCGCGAAGTGCTGCCTTTCGAGGAGTCGCATCGCGACCGCATGATTCATGAAGCGCGCGAACTCATTTTCGCGAGTGTCATGTCGAGCCTTGTCGCGGCCGCTGCGCATGGAATCCTGGGCGGAATCGCTTTCGCGGTGACGGGCATCAAAGCGCCGATTTTCTGGGGTGTCATGATGGGATTCTTCTCCCTCATTCCCGTCATCGGCTCGGCCATCATCTGGGCGCCTGCCGCCGTTAGCCTGATGGTTTCAGGCCATCTTGCCGCCGGAATTGTCCTCCTCATCATCTGCGGCGTGATCGTAGGGCTCGTGGACAATGTCATACGCCCCTGGCTGATTAGCGGCCGCGCCGAACTGGGAGGGCTGGTTGTTTTCATCAGCGTGCTCGGTGGAGTCAGCGTGTTTGGAATGCTCGGCATTGTGCTCGGCCCGATCGTGATTGCAACGGGAGCGAGCCTGCTTGACTTGTATGCGCCCGGTGAAGCTCCTAGAAACGCACGCGCCAAACCGGGTGGGAGGAAACCCGGGGGCGTGCTAGAGTAACTCTCTTCTGCAAGGGTGAGTGAAGGCGGATGGCGACCAGCTCCAGTTCGAATTCCAAGTATCACAGTCTTCCGCCGGAAAAACTTCGTTGGCAGTGCGATCCTTCCACGATTCCATTCAAGACCACCGCCGAGGTGGAGCCGAACATCGGCGACATGGGCCAGGACCGGGCATTGCGCGCGTTGCGCATGGGCGTTGAGTTGGCGGCGCCGGGCTATAACCTTTTCGTCTGCGGACTTTCGGGTACGAGCCGCGGCGGGATGATCGTGCGCATGATCGAGGACCTGCGCCCACAGAGCGAACCCGCGCCCGATCGGTGCTATGTAAACAACTTCAAGAACACGGATCGCCCGCGCCTGCTCACCCTTCCCCGCGGGCAGGCGAATGCCTTCAAGAAGGAAATGGATTCCGGGATCGAATTCCTGCGCCGGCGTATTCCACAGGTGTTTGAAGGCGAGCCTTTTCAGCGCCAAAAGACCCGCATCGTCGAGCGTTTCACCGCACGCGAAAAAGAGTTGATGGACGACTTCACGCGCCGCATCGCGCGCGAGCAGTTCGCTCTGGGGCGCATGCAAGTAGGCGCGGTTGCGCTTCCGGAGATTTTCCCGGTGCTCGAAGGGCAGATGGTGCCGATCGAGGAAGTTCCGAAGCTCGTGCAAGACGGAAAGCTCGAGAGCACCGCAGCAGAAGAGCTTGAACGGAAATACGACCTGTTCCGGCAGGAGTTTACGGTCGTCTACCGGAAGACGCTTTCACTTTCTCGCGAACTAGCCAGCGAGATGAGTTACCTCGAGCAGGAGGCGGCGTCCGTTCTGGTGGACGGCGTGATCGAGGAACTGAAAGAAAAATATCCCAATCAGCAGATATCGGAATATCTCGAGGAAGTCCGCCATCATATTCTTGACAACCTCGAGCCGTTCAAGGAGCGCGAAGGCGAAGAGGAGCAGCCCGCGCCGGACGGCGCCGGAGCGCCTCGGCCCGAGCGCCAGGATCGCGATCCGTTCCGCCTCTATGGTGTAAACGTGATTCTCGCTCATGACGAGCATGATAAGCGCCCCGTTGTTTTTGAAACCATCCCCACGTACGCGAATCTGTTCGGCACGATTCACCGCAGCTACGACACGCGCGGCGGCTGGAATTCCGATTTCATGGACCTTCGTGGCGGGTCTCTACTGCGCGCGGACGGAGGGTTCCTCGTGATGTACGCGCTCGATACGCTCACGGAAACCGGCGTGTGGCGCACTCTCAAGCGAACGCTCAATCACGGGAAGCTCGAAATCCAGCCGGTAGACCTTTTCTTCCCGTTCAGCTCCGCTGCACTGAAACCGGAGCCCATCGACATTCACGTGAAGATCATTCTCATCGGCGACCGCGAAATGTATGAGCTCCTATACGATTACGAGGACGACTTTAAGAAGATTTTCAAGGTTCGCGTCGAATTCGATGAGGAGATGAACTGGAGCGAGGAAGTGATCCGCCACTATGGCGGCCGCCTGCGGAAGCTCTCCGATGATGAACATCTCTGCCCGTTTGATGGCAGCGCCGTCGCCGCGATTCTCGAACACGGGGTGCGTTGTGCGGGGAGGCGCGGAAAAATCACCGCGAGGTTCTTCGAACTTGCCGACCTGGCTCGTGAAGCCTGCTACGTCGCCCGCAATTCGAGCGCGGGCGTTGTCACGGGCGAGCACGTGCGCCGGGCTCTCGATGCAAAGATCGACCGCCACAATCTCACCGAAACCAAGATTCGCGAAATGGTCGAGCAGAACCTGCTCTTCATCGACACATCGGGCGGCCGCGTCGGACAGGTCAATGGCTTGAGCGTTCTTGAAATCGGCGGCTATGCGTTCGGCAAGCCCGTGCGCATCACCGCTTCCGTCGCGCTGGGCAAGGCCGGCATCATCAATATCGAGCGCGAATCGAACTTGAGCGGTCGCTTTCACGATAAGGGCGTGCAGATCATTGCCGGTTATCTCCGCCGAACATTCTCGCAGGATAAGCCGCTTTCGCTCGTCGCAAGCGTTTGCTTCGAGCAATCCTACTCCGGCGTAGACGGCGACAGCGCCAGTTCCACCGAAATCTATGCGCTTCTTTCCGCTCTTTCTGAGTTGCCGATCCGTCAGGATTTGGCCGTCACCGGCTCAGTCAACCAACAGGGCGACATTCAACCTATCGGCGGCGTGAATCAGAAAATCGAAGGTTTCTATGATGTTTGCCGGATCAAGGGCCTTACCGGCACGCAAGGCGCGCTCATCCCGGCTGAGAACGTGGACGATTTGATGCTGCGTGACGACGTAATCAAAGCCGTCGCCCAGGGCAGATTCCATATCTTTCCTGTCGGTACGGTCGAGCAAGGCATCGAAATCCTCACCGGAGTGCCCGCCGGCAGTCGCGGCGCGAACGGCAAGTTCGAAGAGGGCTCCGTCTTCGCAAAAGTGGACGCCCGCCTGCAAACCATGGCTGACACGCTCAAGAAATTCGACTGACCCTATCCTTTCTGTCTATGCAATGCCAGATAGAGGCCCGGCGCTCGGGAATGAGTGTGTCGAGCCTCCAAGTTGTAAAGTTCGCTTGGTTCCTTGCGGTCTTCGAAAACTGGTTGGCAAGATTCTGGGAGAGAAGAGGATTTCCTTTCGCGCCAGCCATCGCATTTCGCACGTGCTCTTCGTGCTCACTCTGTGAACCTTCCATCGTGATGAGCGCGGCCGCGAATTCCATTTCCGCATTCTCGCCCATGCCGATGGCCTTTTTTACAAAGCCATAGCCGTCCACATCCGCACCGGGATTCGGCCACTCGCCGTGGCCCCAGACCGTCATTCCTTGCGTCCGCGCCCGTTGGATCTCTCTGTAACATGCCGTAAGATATCCGAAATCGAACGCAGCCAATGCGTCGCGTTCGTTGGCGGTGGTGCGCTCTTGCAACTTTAGCAGCAACTGTTTGGCGATGATGGGATCGCGCTGCGCATAAATCGTTGCACGACGAAGCGTTTCCATGCGCACCAGGACTGGCGTGTTTGGACTCAACAGCGCGAGTGTATCGGTAATCAAATGACTCGCATCGTAGTCCTTCAGGCCCGTTAAAGTCGCTGGACTGGTCCACGGCAGGGATTGCGCCGATCCTATCTCGATCGAATGGCATATAAGCGGTGGCCCCGCTAGAGCAGGCGCCGCAAGGCTCAGCAGACCGGCCAGGAACCCGATTGCAAACCTCGATGACCTAAGTGAGTGGCGTTTCATGTTCCAGAATCTCCTTTCGAACTGTCTGCCTTACGTAAAAACAGACAACGAGCCTGCGCATCGCTCAGATCGAAGTTCTGACGAGCTTCCCGAAGATTGACATCTGGAATCAAATTGATATCATGATGATATGCAGTAGAGGAGGAATAGCCGTGAGGGAAAAAGCAGCCTTTTCGTTGCCCGGCGCCCCAATGGTGTTGCTGCTCATAGCAGGCATAGGGGCAACCGTGTATTTCATGATGAATTTTGCTCAAAGCCAGATGCCGTTCGGGATGATTGTGTGTGGCCTCCTGTTAGCGGCGGAAGTGTTTTCGCTCCGCGGTTTGCTGACCGTGAATCCGAACGAGGCGCAAGTGGTTCAGGTTTTTGGCACTTATGCCGGGACGTTGCGGCAGCAGGGATTCCGCTGGGTGAATCCGTTCAGCATGAAACGCAAGATCTCGGTCCGCGTGCGAAACTTTGAAACAGCGAAACTCAAGGTCAATGACCTGGACGGCAATCCGATTGAGATCGCCGCGGTTGTCGTGTGGCATGTGGTTGACACCGCCGAAGCGATGTTCCAGGTGGACAGCTATGAAAACTTCGTGCAGGTGCAGAGTGAATCGGCGCTGCGGACTCTCGCAACGTCGTATGCGTACGACTCGCATGTGGATGGCAATATGAGCCTGCGAAGCCACACGTCCGAAACATCCGAGCACCTGAAGAAAGAAATTGAAGATCGCCTGGCGAAAGCCGGCGTGAACGTGATCGAAGCGCGCATCAGTCATCTCGCCTACGCCCAGGAAATCGCGGGCGCGATGCTGCAACGGCAGCAGGCGTCCGCAATCATTGCGGCGCGGACAATCATCGTGGAAGGAGCAGTGAGCATGGTTGAGATGGCGCTCGATCAGCTCGCGAAAAGAAAAGTGGTGGATCTCGATCCGGAGCGCCGCGCATCCATGGTGAGCAATCTGCTTGTGGTGCTTTGCGGGGAGAGAAGCCCGCAGCCAGTGGTGAATGCGGGAACAATCTACGGATAGGACAGAACCTTGGCGGAGCGCAAACCCTTTCTTCTGCGGCTCGACCCAGCGACGCACGTCGCTTTGGAGCGCTGGGCAGCAGACGAGTTGCGCAGCCTGAATGCCCAGATCGAGTACATCGTGCGCCGTGCTCTTCGCGAAGCCGGGCGATTACCGCGCCCGGTTTCCAACGCCGACACCGAGACGGAACCCGCAACGCAAACCTAGACGCTACGTGAAATGGACAACTCAAACGAGGCGCCGCATCTGGATTTGAACCGTGAGCGTCTGGCCATTCCTTTCGATGAGAAGTTTGTATTTGTGTCCGACTTGGCGGAACAGATCGCGGACAGCAACGAGTGAAAGGTCTGCGGCAGCATCATCGTCAATCGCGGCGATGACGTCGCCTTTTTGAATTCCCGCATTGGCCCCAGGACTTTTTGGCTCGACGTCCACGACTTCAAACCTTCTTGGATTGGAGCTGTTCGCAACGAGCGAAAGGCCGCTCATATCTCCTTCGTCGTAATCGCCGAAGTGCAAGTGCGGTTCGAGAATGAGCTGCTGGTGCGGAAAATCGAAAATCACAGTGAAGCGCCGCAAGAGCCCTCCGCCTACGATTCCCGCAACATTGGACTTTCCCTCGACAATCGATCGTTTCTGCGAAAATACGGCGAGCAGTTCTTCCGCCGTGTAAGGCCCTAGCTGGAATGCTTTCACACGGCCGATCGCATTTTTCTGCGAATCACTCCATTCCGGCCGAAACGCGGAAACTCCATTCGCGCGCGACGACACCAGCTTGTGCGAATCGGCATACGGCTCGGAGAAGACGATTGCATCGTCAAGCGCCGTGTCGATCTCAAAATCGGCCTCTTCCGTCCCACGATGCCCGCTGAATTTCGCGTGAACCACCGGCTTCCCATCGGCGAACGTGAGATGAATACTCGTGCCCTTTCCGGAGTACTTGTGAGCGGCGGGGTCGTAGAGACGAACGGTCTGCCGGGAGTAATCAATCTCGACGACGACGCGCGCGAGGAAATCGTTGCCGAGAGTGCCGTAGTAGTGTCGGCCAACCTGCACCACGAAGTCCTTCTTTTCCCCGACCGGGAGAGAAGAGAACGGAACAAGCACGCCCGGAAGATGAAGCATGACGCCCGGCGCGACTCCGGAAACGGACGGCGCTATATCCGGAGCGATCGAGGTAGCGAGGGCATTCGTGTCCAGCAAAAAGGGAAACGGCTGGCTATCGTTCACGTGCACTGGCAGGAAAACAAGGTTGCCAACAAATTCCGCGGGAACCTCGGCCGCGTCGCCGCCGTACTCGAATCGCGCGGGCGCGACAGATTGCTGCCGGGCGGCGTTCCCTTGCGCGCGGGGGGTCAGCAGCGCAGCGAGGCCGAAAAGCAGCGTCGCGACGCAGGAGGCAGGGATTGTTTTTCGATGGGTCATTGGTTTCTCACGGTTTCTCCACATCGGAGAATAACAAGATGCATCGAACAAAAGAAAGGAGACCCAACAACCTGTCTACTGGAAAGACCGGTCGTCTATTGACACTTTCAAGGTTGAGGAGCGAGGTAGCCCTGGCGGGCGAAGAGGCGGAAAGCGGGAACGGAATGCCGCGCCGCTCCGGCGGCGGGCTGGGGCTGGCCGTTGTCATTGAGGAGCTGGACTGTGAGCGGATGGAATTGAGCGTCGTGCACGGGAGCGATGCCAAGGACGTACTGATGGCGCAGCGCCGACGCAATCTCACGGTACATCGGCACGAAATCCTTCGAGGACTGGGGAAAGTAAACTCGGCCACCAGTGATCGCGGCGAGCGCGTTGAGAGCATCATCTGCCTTCGAAAAGCTGAGCGGATTCGCAGCCCCTGCGTCCGTGGGTGACCACGCGTCCTGCTGCGAGTCCTGATTGCGCGAATTCCTAGGAAGCTTGCGGTTGTCACCAGGGAAACGGCGAAGCGAACCGCCGAGCGCAACGGAGTAAATCACCACGTCGCTCGCGCGGAGTTTCTGGACGAGCGCGTCCCATCGGACGGGCGGAGAAGAATCGAGGCCGGTGGTCAGAAGAACGAGGGCTTTCTTGCCCGGCACGGGCGCGAGC
>Ga0307479_10001623_pt1 | contig 20569 bp, 14 predicted proteins | sample atmos_gasesECM4C_FD_203743 | JGI IMG/M metagenome (GOLD analysis project Ga0307479, IMG submission 203743) | Hardwood forest soil microbial communities from Morgan-Monroe State Forest, Indiana, United States - atmos_gasesECM4C_515 | ecosystem: Environmental > Terrestrial > Soil > Temperate...
TAAGTCCGGTCTTGAGAGCCGGACTTGCTCTTCAGGACAAAGCAATCCCGTGCGCCATATTTCTCCGGCGGCAGGGCTTCCTGATTCTTCCAGAAGAACTGATTCTCTACCATGTCTTCATAGGAAAAGTCAGTTCCCACGAGTGGGTCGTTCCAACGTTCGAATGGCAACGCGCTAGCGGTCTTCTCGCCAGGAAGTACCGCCTCGATGGTCACGTGCCCCGTCTCGCTCATATGCAAAAGAAGGCTCGTCTTCTCTGAGCCAGGCCCCGAGATCTCGCAAAACAGACGGAGACCATCGGCAAACCAGTGAGCTTTGGCGACAAACTTGTAGTTCGTGCGCTTGCCATTGCCTTCCAAACGTGTGAGCCGCCCGGTCATGCGATAGTCCAATTTCTCAATACGCTGGCGCGAGCCAGTCAGCGCCGCGTCCTGGTCAGGATTCGGCGCAAAGGCCCGCGATGGATGCACCAGCGAGAACAGCACGAGCAAAGCGATGGACCCTTGAATCGTCCCAAATGTGCAATTCGCCCATCTGGCCGCTGGACCCCGGCCAAACTTGCGGCTGCGAGAGAGCACTACCACGCGGCGGAGGAAGGTCATAATCTCTATGTATACAGACAAAGTCCGTATCGCGCTATCCAGAGCGACGGGCCAAGCACCTTTCCGGGACAGACATCCTCATTTCGCGTTGCCAGAGATCACTCTCCCAGCGATAACGCGAACTGGACCCACTACCCAATCCAGACATCTCTCTAGCCATAAGGCCGCTACCGTGGCATGCTATCTGGCATGGGAAACAAAGACAGACGAAGCCGCGAAGCGAAAAAGCCCAAGAAAAAGGCTCCGAAGTTCGCTCCCCCGAGGCGCGACTCCGGCCAGCCGACGCACGTCATCTCGGTGGTCAATCCGGAGAAGCCGCCGACCGGTTCTCAGTAAAGCCTAGGCCCGCGCGCCCTAGCTCCGCGACCAGACGCATAGGAAACCCTTTTAGCTATTGTTGCGGTTTCCCTCTTGCCTTCAGAAACTCAATCGAATGCCTAATTGTGCCGCGAACGGTATCCCCACCGTGGTGCCCGGACCAAAGAAATCGCCCAACGCTCCCGCCGGCACCCGCAACTCATTCAGGCTGGTGATGGGACGGGTTTGCGTACAAGAAGCATTCAGGCAGAACGCCGTGGCGTTAGAAATGTCATTTACGGGCGTCGGCAGCGCCGAAATGTCCGGCACGAAATTATTCCCGGGATTCTGGCGGTTGAACAGATTGAAGAATTCCGCGAACGGCCGCAGCGTCACGCGCTCGCCTAAAGCAATGTTCCTGCTCACCCGCAAATCGACTTGGTAAAACGGTGTCCCGCGAAACTGGTCCAGGCTCGTCTGCACGCCATTCACCACCGCCCGGTCATTTCCAACCACTCCGTCACCATTGACGTCCGCCGGCGTGCTCATCGTAAAGGGTCGCGCGCTTTCAAATTGCGAGAGCGTCGAAACCTCGAATTTCCACGGCAGTTGCAGCACGCCCACCAGCACAAATCGATGTCGAATATCTTCTCCCGATGGCCCATGATCGCCCGGTCCAAACGGATTGAGCACGTTGGAAACGCCATTCACGTAATCGAAAAGCTCTCCCACCGTGGCGCCCCACGTCGTGGCGTGCGAAAGCACATAGTTCGCCGTCACTTCAAAGCGCTCCGAAAATTTGTGCTGCACTTGTACCGCTAGGCCGTTGTAGATCGACCGATTATCCGTGCGGAATAAAGATACAGCGGGCGCGTTCACCGGAATTCCAAAGCCTGGTGTGTATTCGTAGCGCCGGTATTGATGCACTCCCTGTTGATGTTCGTAGGTGATGTTCATCCGCCAGTTGTTCGCAAAGGCGTGCTCGAATCCCGCGCTCGCCGTCAACGCGTAAGGAGTGTGATAGTTGGGATCAATCAGCGCGCTGGGCCCGCTTCCATTCCGCAAATTAAAATTGTTGACCGCCCTGAACGCGTCCACCCACCCGTTTTGCGCCAGATCGTTGTAGTAAAACCCTGCCCCAACTCGAAACACCGTGGTCGCGGAGCCGTTCGGCGCGTAGGCAAGCCCCACCCGCGGCGCAACTGCTTTGCGGTAATCATGAGGAATCCCTGAAACGAGCGTGCTTCCGGCTGCCCGCGGGGCTCCCAAAGCTGGATTCGCGGTTTGGTCATGCCCCGACGCCACAAACAATCCGAATGTCGTGTCATAACGCAGCCCGGCATTCACGGTAAGCGACGGCGTAACCCGCCATGCATCTTCCGCATACAGGCCGAGGCGCCGCACGCTTTGCGAAAATGCGCCGTCGCTCGCGCCCGAAGCGTTCTCCGTCGGACAATCTGGAAAATTGGGATCAGGACTGCTGGGCAGTGGATTCGGGCAATTTACCAGCGCCGCTGAATTTGCCACATAGAAGCTGGGATCTTGTGGATAAGAAAATAGCGTCTCCGCATTTCCCGCCAGCGCCCCGCGCAACACTGGCTCGTGAATAAAATTGACGCCGAAACGCATCGCGTGGTTCCCGCGCGAGTGCGAAACATCATAGCGAAACTGATATTTTTGCTGGTCGCGCGCAACGGGAAACGCGGTGATCGCGGTGGCGAATTGATTGTCTCCAAAGGTCTCCAGCCCCGACGTGGTCAGAAAATTAACGGTGAACGGAAAATCGAAAGCTTCCCCAATCGTCGAATTACGCACCTTGGTGTGATGGAAACCGCTGGCCTGCAGCGTCAGCACCCCTAGCGTCGTGGGCGCAAATTGAAGTTGCTCGCTCAGCAGCACGCTGTAATAGTTTGAATCCGTGGTCGCGCCTGTCGAAGGCAGCGCCCCTTGCTGCAACAAGTCATTTTGCCTGCGATTGCGGTCCAGCGAACCGCGAACAAACCATTGGGATCGTTCCGACTGCCGCCAGTCCACACGCGACGAAAAAAGCGTTTCCCGATAAGGCTGCGGAACGGATGATGGGATTGCCCCAATAGAACTGACGTTCGGGAGGAAGCCACCGGTCGCGAGCTGCTGCAAATCATTGAATTCCGAGAGCGAATTCGCGTTGTACGCGATGCTCGCATTTTCGTGAATGTATTCGTATGAGGTGAAAAACCACAGCTTGCCCGGTTTGATCGGCCCTCCAACCGTGCCCACCAAATTCTGCCGCGAAAATGGCTGCTTCGGATTCGGTTCCGGATTGTCCAGCGCATTGCGAGCGTTCAACGCATTTCCGCGATAGTAGTAAGCCCCGCTGCCATGCCATTCATCGGTCCCACGCCGCGTTAAAATCACCACACTGCCGCCATTGGTGTGCGAGGTGTCGGCGCCGAATTGCGACGTCCGCACGGCAAACTCTTGCATGGCCTCCGGCGAATAATTCTGCAGAAATCCGCCAATGTAATCGTCGTTGTTATCCCCGCCATCCACCGACAAGTCCACGTTCAGTCCGGAACTGCCGCCGAACGACACTGCGGTAATGCGCGCCTTGGTAGGATCCGAGGGCTCCACCGGCGCCGTAAATGGGGCTAGTAACGAAATGTTCGCAAAGCTCCGCGCCGACACCGGGATCTCATCCAAATCTTCCGCGGTGATTACCGTATTGATGGTGCTGCTGGTGGTTTCCAGCGGTTGGCTCGCCAGCGAAGGCCCGCGATCGCGCACCTGCACGGTCTGCTTTAGCGTTTCCGGTCCCAGAATCACCGCGAACGTGGCCTGGCTGCTTACCGAGACCGTGACCTGTGAGGTCTTTTCCTTGAATCCATTGGCGCTCACCGCGATGGAATAGGGTCCCGGCGGGAGCGATTCAAATCGTACTTCCCCGCGATCGTCCGTATTCGCCGAACGCGAAAAGCCCGCTTTTTCGAGCGTAATTGTGACGCCTGCACTTGCAATGCGCCCTCCTGCGGAATCCTCCACGGCGACCAGCAGTGTCCCCCGCGCACTCTGCCCCAGTCCGGCGAAGGGCCAGGCTAGCGTCAACAAAAATATAGCTAGAAAGGGTTTATAGGCCGCGCGCGTCATCGAAATCAGCGTCCACCAAGTAAGACGCATTGTAGCCTGAAACCTGGCACATTGAATGGGGCGGAGCGTCACAAAAAAGTGAGCGGCCGGTGGGGGGACCGGCCGCTCGGGCGTTGGGGATGGAGGGAACCGTGACTGATCCCGGTTGGGCCGGCCTCAATCACAGTTGCGATTGTGCGCTGCGCCCTCTCCACGGTCGATAGCCCGCCCGTTTCATTCTTGCCAGTACTTTGGCGCGGCGCACGCGTACCAGTTCTTTAGTACCGCGGTACTCCTAGGCCTTGGCTTTGCGCAGGGCCTTCACTATTTCCTTGTGGCCGGCTTCGGCGGCCAGGTCGGCCGGGGTCTTGCCGTCATCCGCCCTCGCATCGGCAATTGCCCCATGCTTGAGCAGCAACTCTACGGTCGCGATGGCGCCGTTGGCTGCGGCGGAATGTAGGGGCACGAAGCCACGCTCCTGTTTGGCGTTGGGGTCGGCGCCGGCTTCCAAGAGCATCTTCACAATCTCCGTGCCGCCCCGGCTGGCTCCGGCATGCAGGGCGGTCACTTTCTGGGCGTTTCGCGCTGCCAAACTCCCATTCGCGCCCTTGGTCAGCAGAAATTCCACGATCGCGCAATGTCCAAAATATGCCGCCAACCCCAGCGGGTAAAATCCGTCCGGCGCAAACGAGTTGACCAATCCCCGGTCGGAACCAACCCATTTCCTCACGGACTCCAGATCCCCCAGCGCGCTGGCCTCAAACACATCTGGATTGGCTCCGTGTCGCACAAGCACTTCCGCCAGCTCCGGATGGCCGAAGTACGCAGCGAGCAAGAGCACCGAAGACCCGTTCGGCGCCGTGAATCGCAGCAAGTCCGGCTCGGCCTTCATTAGCGAGTCCACAGCCGCTTTGTCCCCGGCCCGAATTGCCTCCATCAATTTCTTGGTCGTATCTTCCGGCATGCCTATCCCCCAAAATTCTGGTGCATCGTGTGAGCTTGCACGTGACAGCCCGGACGCGGCAAGTCTCAGGAACACGGGCCGAGTACGCGAATCAACACGTAAGCTACGAAAAGAGCGATGCAAATAACCCGCAAAACCATGGCTCTTCTCCTTCCAGGGATACACTATGCGGGCAGTAGCCGTGAAGTCCTCTTCAATCTTGCTATTTCTTTTGCGAGTCAGGCGTGGAATGGAAAGAGAGATAGCGGTATTCTCGTGGGGAGCATCCGAAGGCCCGCCGAAACAACGCGCTGAACGAAGTGCTGCTCTCAAATCCTACATCCATGCTAATTTCCGTCACCCTGCGGTCGGTGCTTTCCAGCAGTTCGCGGGCGCGCTCCAGCCGCTTGCGTTGCAGATACTGGTTCGGCGTTTCTCCGAATACTTCCCGGAAGAGCCGGTGAAAGTGGTACGGAGAAACACAAGCCGCGTCCGCCACTTCACGTAGTGGCAGGTCTTCGGCGTGGAAGGAGTCCAGGAAGTCTTTCCCGCGCAACAGGCGCCTGTACAGCTCGACCCTCGTCGATAGTTTCTTCGCTGGAATCCGCGCTGCCTGTTTTTCCGAGTGCCTGCCAACCCTTAGCATTGCCCTGGCGACCGCAAAAAACTGATCTTCCAAATATGCCTGCGTCGCGGTGCCTTTCCGGACCCGTGCATAGATTCCTTTGAGTAACGGGCTGACCAGCGCGTCGTGCCCATGCAAGCTCTCAAAAAACTCCACTTGCCAGCGCCCGTGGCCTTTTGCGACAGCGGATTTTTCCTCACGCTGCTCCGCGGCGAACGGCTCATTTAATAGTTCAACCGGATCGCGCGACTCCACGCGATGCACGTCCTCGACGAAACCCGGGCGAAAGAACAAACAAAACGTCTCCACGATTTCGCGAGCATCAATGGTGATCGAATAGGGCCGGCTGGCGTTCAAGACCAGGTAACTGCCGGTGTCCACTACGCGCTGGGCTTCCGCCGTTTCCCAAATGCCCGATCCGTGCACGACGCTCTTAATCGAGAGCGGCCCTGGAAATTCGGCCACGTGATACTGCCTAGCGCGTCCCCAGATAATTGCATTCGCCGCGCCGAGCTGCGGTCCCGTCGGGTTGACCAGGACCCGTGATTCGCTTCTTGTTAGATTCGCGGCCACAATTACACTCTACCCCTATACTTAGCTCCGCATCGACCCGGAGGATAGCATGCTGGCCTCGCACAAAATCATGGCTTTCGCCCCTACCCTGGACGCCAACAAAGCGCGCCCATTTTATGAAGGCGTGCTCGGACTGACGGTCCTCAGCCAGGACAATTTCGCCCTGGCGGTCGACGCGGCCGGCATCATGCTGCGCGTTACCAACGTTCCGCCAACCTTCAAGCCGCAACCTTTCACCATCCTCGGGTGGCAGGTTCCGAATATCGTCGAATCCGTCGCCGCCCTCAAAGCCAAAGGCGTGCATTTTGAAAGCTATGGCTTGCCCACGCAGGACGCCGAAGGCATCTGGACCGCGCCGGGGGGCGCCAAAATCGCGTGGTTCAAGGACCCGGACGGCAATATCCTGAGCCTGACGCAATTCCCGTGACGAGTGCGGGCGTTCCATCCATTCGTACTATTGTGGTGCGCGAGGACGCCTCCTAGACTGCCGCTGTTACTTTGCTGCACCGGCTTTAGCGGTCCAGTCTCGCTCAGCGTCAGCGGACTGCCTGCGGGCGCTTCGGCGTCGTACAGCCCGGCGCCTAACTCGACTTCCAATTCACGTTCACTGAGCGTTTCACCTCCTCCTGCTCCCAGTCTCCAGGCAGTCCTCCGCTGACGGTTTGCAACGCGCCGCTCGCGGTCTGCGCCGATCTCCTTCGCATCCGACTAAATCAAGACCCCCAAAACCTTGACACCTTTGCGCCGCAACGCATTAAGATAGCGTCGGCAGCGAGTCCGGTTTCCGCGGTAGCCGCGACGGAGATTTCCTCGCATCGATCTTGTCTGTCTTGCGCCGTCTCGCAGGAGGAACGCCGTGTCCATTTCGCGCAGAGAGTTCTTCAGCCATCTTGGGGCTGGCGCCATCGCCGGAACGGCCGTGCCGGCATTACGAGCATTGCCGGTGCCCCCTGCCATGGAGCTTGCGTTATGGGGAAACTCCGCTCCTGCGGCACATGAAGCCTCCGGTGAAGCACGCTCTGGCGAGCCAGTGCTTCTGTATCGCAATGAAAATCCTTACGGGCCGTCCGACAAGGTTCTCAAGGTGCTGCGGGACTCGGCGTCGGCGAGCAATCGCTATCCGCGCACCGAATACGACACGCTGATCGATAAGCTGGCCGCGCTGCACCAAGTGAAGCGGGAGCAAATCGTGCTTGGCTGCGGTTCAGGAGAAATTTTGTGCATGGCCGCTATGGCGTTTCTCGGCTCGGGCAAAAAAGTGGTTCTCCCGGCGCCGACTTTTCCCGCGCTCGGCAACCTGGCGAAAAATTCGGGGACGGAAGTGGCGGAGGTGCCGCTGGGGAAACATTACGAGCATGATCTCAACGCCATGCTGGCGCATTGCGATGAGTCCACCAACCTGGTGTACCTCTGCAATCCGAATAATCCTACCGGCAGCATCACGCAGCGGAAGGATATGGAGCTGTTCATGACCCGGCTGCCGTCGCGGACTTTTATATTGGTTGACGAGGCTTACCATCATTTCGCGAGTCCCGACTCCGGCTACGTTTCCTTTCTGGACGATTCTTTCCCCAACTCCCACCTGATCGTAGCGCGCACCTTTTCCAAGGTGTACGGGCTGGCGGGAATGCGCATCGGCTACGCGGTAGCCAGTAGGGAAGTTGCCAAACGGCTGGCCGCGGGCTTTCCGGCCTGGAGCGTGAGCGTGGTAACCGCGCGGGCGGCTTCCGCGGCGCTGGACGACCAGGAATACGTCCGCCTGGGCGTGAAGAGAAATAGCGACGACCGGGAAGAGTTCATGAAGGAGGCCGCCGCCCGCAAGCTGTTTGTTATCCCTTCACAGACCAATTTCGTGATGCTGGATCCGCAGCGATCACCGGACGAAGTCATCGCGCATTTGAAGAAGCACAACATTCTGATCGGCCCAAAGTATCCGGTGCTTGACAAATACATCCGGGTCTCGCTGGGCAAGCCCGAGGAGATGAAGATCTTCTGGCAGGCTTGGGACCAGATGCCTCCGCGGAATGCTTGAATGTGGAAGAGGCGTGCGAGCCCTGAAGGTCCCTGGGTTCGAGGCTTCTCAGCCCCAATCCTATAGGATTCGTGGGGCGATCAGGATTTGGAGGAGCGGGATCTTTCGCGGAGGTCGGAGACGAGGCGGTAAACGTGATCGAGGTCGTCGATATCGCGGAAAATAGGGGCGTCGCCAACCCTCATAGAATTCCAGGGGCCCCAGCCACGGCGAGCGGATAGGGGGACGTTGGAGGCAAAGCGCAAGGTACCGGGGCCGGAGTCGCGGCCCTCTTTTGTGAGAGCGGGGAGCGACTCGAGGCTCGCCCCCACCATTTTTCGACCCCATGCATTTTGTATAACCAGGACGCGGCGGTTGGTGACAGCGTAATACGTGCGTCTTTTGAGCCAGGCGTCGTAAAAGAATCGTCCCCAGATCAAGTATTGTCCGATGAGGACGAAGGGGACACCCCAAATCACGCCGAATATCCACCCGCCGCCTCGCGTCCCGTTACCCCAGAAACCGGAGACACCGGCTTCCCAGAAAATGGCGAAACCTCCCCATAAGAGGCTGAAAGGAATCAGAGATAGATCCTCTTTGTGAAAAATGACGCGCGGATTGGGCTGGCCGGACCATGCGATGGTTTCGCCCGGGACCAGCTCTGGCTGTACGATCATCGCCGCCTCTGAATTGGAGGTGTACACAGGTGAAGTATGAAGGCAGGTAATACCGGCGAGGAAGCGGGGGCTAGGGTTGATGTGGTGTATCGTACACGAGAATGGTCTTCGTATTCTTGCTCCTAAGGCGAAGCGCCGGGTTGTTGCATTATCGATTACAAGTGAGTGGAAGTTGCGGGCGGGAGCCGCGAACTGCATGTTGGTATAGAATGCGGGGACTTTCGGATGGAAGCAGCCCGCCGGGTTGTCTGAGGCTTATTTTGCGCGGGAGGAGCGAGAACATGATCAGGCGCTTGACGATTTTGTGTGCGCTGGCGATTGCGCTGGGGGTGCCGGGATTTGCGCAGGAGCAGGAACATGCGGTGGCGGCCAAGAACAAGTCCGCCACATTGATGACGGGATTGGGGGATTGGCGGCACCCGGTATCGACGAAGAATGCGCAGGCGCAAGCCTTTTTCGACCAGGGGCTGCGGCTGATCTATGCGTTCAACCATGCCGAGGCGGAGCGGTCGTTCCAGCGCGCGGCGGAGCTGGACCCGAAATTGGCGATGGCTTATTGGGGGATCGCGGAGGCGGTAGGTCCGAATTACAACGACCCGGCGAGCGAAGACCGTTTCGTGCAGGCGCATCAAGCCATCGAGAAGGCGGGCAGCTTGGCGGAAGAAGCGCCGGAGAGCGATCAGGCATACATCGCCGCGCTAGCCAAGCGATTTCCGGCGGACCCGAAATCGGATTTGCGCGCGGCGCTGGAAGAGTACCGCGATGCGATGCGGGACGTCGTGAAGAAATATCCGGATGATCTTGATGCGGCTACTTTGTTTGCCGAAGCGGGCATGAATTTGCATCCATGGGGGTTGTGGCACGCGGACGGTTCGCCGGAGGAAGGTACGGAAGAGATTGTGGCCACGCTGGAATCGGTGATTCGGCGTGAGCCCAATCATCTGGGCGCGATTCACTACTACATTCATGCGGTGGAGGCGTCGAACTCGCCAGAGCGGGCCCTGGCAGGCGCGAACCGGCTGGCGCAGCTGGCGCCTGCAGCGGGGCATATCGTACACATGCCGGCGCACATTTATATCCGCACCGGGGATTATGAAGCGGCGGTGAAGACCAACCAGAAAGCGGCGCAGGCGGACCAGGCGTATCTGGCGGCGAGCAAGGCGCAGGGCATCTACCCAATGATGTATTACAGCCACAATCTACATTTCATTGCGATGTGCGCGGCGATGAACGGAAACTATGTGGAATCGAGACGCGGGGCGCAGATGCTGGCGGCCAATGTGGGTCCGCACGTGAAAGAGATGCCGGCGCTGGGCGGTTTCATGACAGTACCCCTGGCGGTGGAGGTGCGCTTTCACAAATGGAATGAGATTTTGAAATCGCCGCAGCCGGATGAGTCGATGGCCACGGCGACGATGTTCTGGCACTTTGCGCGAGGCGTGGCGTTGGCGGCGACTGGAAAAGTGGAGGAAGCGGAGGCCGAGCACAAGATCATCGCCGAGGCGGAAGAGAAGACTCCGCCAGACGCGATATTTCAGATGCCGATCAACAACAAGACCAAGGACATTTTGAAGATTGCGGAATATGTTCTGGGGGCGAGGATAGCGCAGGCGAAGAAAGACAATGAGGATGCGATCAGCCAGTTGCGGGAGGCGGTTGCGGTGCAGGACACGCTGAAGTATGACGAGCCGCAGGATTGGTTCTATCCGGTGCGCGAATCACTGGGTGCGGCGCTGCTGATCAGCGGGGATCAGGCAGGGGCAGAGCAAGTATTTCGCGATGACCTGGAGCGCAACCCCCGGAATCCGCGTTCGCTGTTTGGGCTGGAGCAGGCGCTGAAGGGGCAGGGGCGGGGGTATGACGCGACGTTTGTGAGGAAACAGTTTGATGCGTCGTGGAAGGGCGGGCCGGCGCCGACGGTTGAGGATTTGGTTTAGCGGGCGTTGGAGCCGTGCGGGCGCGAACTGGCGCAGCATGCTGCGCCACTACAATGGAGGCCGAAAAATGGCGAGGAAAACTCGCCGCTACAAGGGCGAGGTTACGCTTCGGAAGTGTCGCCGACGCTGAAGTAGGTGCAGTCGGGGTGGTGGAAGGCCAAGGCGCTTACGCTGGCTTCGGGGTCCATCATCATGCCTTCGGTTAGCTGGACGCCGATTTCTTCCGGGCGCAGCAGCTTCCAGAGGCCGACTTGGTCGTCGAGATCGGGGCAGGCGGGATAGCCGAAGCTGTAGCGCTTGCCGCGATAGCGTGAAGTAAATCGCTGAGCCATGGTGAGCTCGGGCGGGTCAGGGAAGCCCCAATCTTCACGAATACGGCGGTGCAGCCATTCGGCGCAGGCTTCGGCGGATTCGATGGCGAGAGCTTGCAGGCCATGTGATTTGAAGTAGTAGCCATCGTTCTTGGCTTTTTCGCTGCGTTCGCGGACGCCTTCCCCGGCAGTGACCACAAAAAGAGCTACGTGATCGCGGTGACCCTTTTGTGGCGCCAGAACGTAGTCGCTGAGGCAGAGAAAGTCGCCGGCGCGCTGGCGCTTGAAGTTGAATGTGTGCAACGGTTCGGCTGCACCTGGTGCGAAGAGATGTAAAGCGTTGCCTTCGGACTCGGCCTCGAAAAATTGCCAGACGGCGCGAATCTTCATAAATTCGGCGGCTTCGCTCCTTACCGCTTCCATCGATTCGAATAGTTCGACGGCTTTGGGATCGCGCTCAGCAAAGCGCTTTTCGAAATCGCCGCGGAAGCCGAGATGGCGACCGTAGAGCATGAAAGGATTGATGTAGCTCCAGATTTCGCGCAGATCGGGGACCAGACGGACTTTGCGGTCGAGCGATTGCACCGCGGGGATGGGGAGATCGGCGCGGACTTTAGGTGAGCGAGAGGGCAGCGGCGAAATTTCCTTGACCTTCACTGTGGTGGTAACGCCGGCGCCGTTGCCCGACGCGGTGTGAGCGCTAACTACGGTTTCACGCGTGGCGGGATCCATTAGCTCATTCATCAGGCGAAGGCCAGTCATCGCATCTTTGGCGTAGCAGACGGCTTTGCCGTAGCTAGGGGCGATCTTGGTCTCCGTGAATTTGGCGGACAGCGCCGCGCCGCCAACCAACAGGGGGATTTCGATTCCGGCATCGCGCAGATCGTTGGCGGTGATGACCATCTGCTGCGCGCTTTTTACCAGCAGGCCGGAGAGCCCGATAGCGTCGGGCTTGTGCTGCTGATAGGCCTTGATCAAATCTTCGGGCGGAACCTTGATCCCGAGATTCACGACGTCGTATCCGTTGTTCTTCAAAATAATTTCGACGAGATTTTTCCCGATGTCGTGGACATCGCCTTTTACGGTGGCCAGAACGACGCGGCCGCGCTTCGCGGTGTCGGCTTTCTCCATGAACTGCTCGAGATGGCTGACCGCGGCTTTCATAGCTTCCGCGGATTGCAAAACTTCGGCGACGATGAGCTCGTTGGCGTTGAACAGGCGGCCGACTTCAGCCATGCCGGCCATCAGCGGGCCGTTGACGATGTCCAGCGGCGGAACGCCTTCGGCGCGCTTGCGATCGAGGTCGGCGACGAGACCGTCGCGCGTGCCTTCGATGATATAGCTGGCCAGACGCTGATCCAGCGGGAGGTCGGCGGCGCGGGTTTTGTCCTTTTTCTTGGCGGTGCGGAAATGCTCGGTGATGGCGGCGATGTGGAACTGGTTGACTGCCGCGCGCTGCTCTTTCGATTGCTCGCGCCAGTCGGCGGGGACATTGCGCAGAAGCGCGGCTTTCGAGTGGTCCGCGGGAATATCGGCGGGCGGATGGGAAAAGAGAAGATTTTCGGCCAGCCGGCGCTCGTGTTCGGGAATGGATGCAAAGCGCTCGAGCTTTTCGGTGTTGACGATGGCGAGGTCGAGGCCGGCTTTGGTGCAGTAATAGAGAAAGACAGAGTTGACCACTTCGCGCGCGCCTGCGGGCAGGCCGAAGGAGACGTTGGAGATGCCGAGGATGGTACGCGTGTCGGGCAGAGCACGCTTGATCAAGCGAATGCCTTCCATGGTTTCGACGGCGCCGCCGATGTAGTTTTCGTCGCCGGTGGCGCAGGGAAAAACGAGGGGGTCGAAGATGATGTCTTCGGGAGGCAAGCCGTATTTTTCGGTGAGGAGTTTGTAGCTGCGCTCGGCGATGGCCAGCTTGCGTTCGCGGGTGAAGGCTTGGGCTTGCAGTTTGTCTTCGTCGATGCAGCCGCAGACGACGGCGGCGCCGAAATCGTGGGCGATAGGGACGACTTTTTCGAATTTCTCCTCGCCATCTTCGAGGTTGATGGAATTGATGATGGCTTTGCCCTGGCAATAAGTGAGGGCTTGCGCGATGGCGCTGGGGTCAGTGGTGTCGATCATCACCGGAGCTTTTACTTTGCGGATCAGCTTTTCGTAGAACGGTGGAATATCTTTCTTTTCGTCGCGCTCGGTGCTTTGCAGGCAGACGTCGACGATATGCGCGCCACCGCGGACCTGGCGGCGGGCGATTTCACTGGCTTCTTCCCACTTTTCTTCGGCGACGAGATTTTTGAAAAGGCGCGAGCCGATGACGTTGGTGCGCTCGCCTACCAGTAAGGGGCGAGTGCTGTCTTCGGCTTCGATGGTCTCTATGCCGGAGTAGATGGCGCGATGCTGTTCGGCGGGCCGCTGGCGGGGCTTTTTGTTTTCGGCCATCTGCGCGATCGCGCGGATGTGCTGCTCGGTGGTGCCGCAGCAGCCGCCGACGAGGTTGAGCCAGCCGTGATCGACAAACTTTTCCAGTTGTGTGGCGAGCGAGGTTGGAGTCTCGAGGTATTTGCCCTCTTCGTCAGGCAGGCCAGCGTTGGGATAGCAGGAAACGAATTCGCCGGTGAGCTGGCTTAGCGTGCGAATGTGGTCGGTCATGAACTCCGGGCCGGTGGCGCAGTTCATGCCGAAGGCCAGAGGCTTGGCGAAACGTAGAGAGGCCCACATGGCTTCAATGGTTTGTCCGGCGAGCATGGAGCCCATAGCCTCGATGGTGACGGAAATAATGAAGGGAACTTGCTGGTCGATTTCGGCGGAGAGTTTCTGGATGGCCAGCAAAGCGGATTTAATGTTGCGCGTGTCTTGGCTGGTCTCGACGAGAAGGAGATCGACGCCGCCTTCGACCAAGCCTTTGGCCTGGATGTAATAGGCTTCGCGAAGCTGCTCGAAGGTGACGCCTCCCGTGACGGTGATCGCTTTGGTCGTTGGGCCCATCGAGCCGGCTACGAAGCGCGGCTTCGCGGGGGTGCTGAGTTCATCGGCGGCTTGACGCGCGAGCTCGCCCGAGCAGCGGTTGAGCAGATGCGCGTCGGCGGCGAGACCATACTCGGCGAGTACGATGGGTGCGCCGCCAAAACTGTTGGTTTCGACGATGTCGGCGCCGGCCTCGAAATATTTGCGGTGGATGTCGAGAACCACGTCGGGCCGGGTGCGCACCAGATTTTCGTTGCAGCCTTCGAGCGCAGCGCCACCGAAGTCCTGGGCGGTGAGATTGGCCTGCTGCAGCATGGTGCCCATCGCGCCGTCGAGCACAAGAAGGCGCTGCGACAGGAGGTCGCGGAGCGCTCGGGCGGATTCGGTCAGATTACGCATTTGAGATGGCTGGAAACTCCGCGGGTTTGACGGTCAGACTCGGCCTTGAGGCTAGAACGCGTCCTAATACCGCATTCTTATTTTACCGGGTTTTCCACAGGGCACGAAGTGGGTTGCATTGAATGGGCGTTTTTGGGGATTGAATGGCGATTTGCAGGGCCGGAGAGCGCCGGCTTGGAGGTGGGAGGCGGGCCCCCTGAACTTGGGTGGTGTGGCCCGCACTGCGAAAGCGGCGGCCCTTCATACCTCAGGACAAACAAGTTCGAATAGGAGCAAATTGTTGACCCGGCAGAATGACCTGCCCTGGCGGTCGCGGACCAGATTTTGACGAGGATAAAGGCCCAAGCGGCTTACTGGGCCTCGGAAAGCGGCGTAGGGGTCAGTAACAATTCGAGAACATGCCTTTTCGTGGGACTTGCCCGTTAGTACAGTTATCCCCTACGCTGGAAAAATCGTGGCTACGAAACGCTCCAACTCCAAACTGACAGTTTGCATACTTTCGCCGCATCCACTTGTGCTGAGCGAGTTCGAACGCTTGCTCGCTAAATCGCAATTCAAAGTGATTCTAAAGCAACTGGAATCCACACTGGCGCCCGACCTGCGCACGCTGGACCCGCCGAAGGCCAACGTGTACGTGGTGGACGCCCACGCGGCGCGACCCGCGACAGGGGCGCTGCTGACCAATTTGCTGGAGCGCTGCCCGGAATCGCGTCTGATGGTGGTCGGCGAGCAGCACAGCGACCAGAACAGTTTTTCGATGCTGCGGCTGGGCGTGAAGGGATTGTTGACGTACGTGGAGGCGCGGGACCAACTGGTGCGCGCTCTGCCGCTGGTGGCCGCGGGAGGGTTCTGGGTGCCGCGGTCGGTGCTCTCTGGTTTCGTGGATTCGATCCTCAGCGGACAAGGGCGGCGGCTGAAGACAGATTCGGTGACCAATCTGAGCCGGCGCGAGCAGGAAGTGCTGGATTCATTGCTGGAAAATTTGTCCAACAAAGAGATAGCCAGCAAGCTGAATATTGCCGAGCGCACGGTGAAGTTTCACGTTTCGAACCTGCTGAGCAAGTTTGGCGTACGGCGCCGCGCGGATTTAATTTTGCTGACCTTTCAGCGGCGCATGTCGGCGGTTTCTTAGACCCAGTAAATCACAGGAAACATGCGCCCTCTCTGGGCTGAGATGGTCCGCTCGCAGCAGGCAGGCTTTAAGCGCACCCTAGAACGTCCCGATCATGTCTAAAACGGGACTCTGACTCTAATCAGAAAATTTGAAGCGAACGATGCACCATAGGGCTTGCACGCCGTCTTTCCAGGTGATCTTCTTGCCTTCCTCATAGGTGCGGCCCGCATAGGTGATGGGAACCTCGTAGATGCGCCAACTGTGCTTGGCGACCTTGGCGGTGATTTCCGGTTCGAAGCCGAAGCGGTCGGAGCGAATCTGAATGCCTTGCAATACTTCCTTTCGAAAAACCTTGTAACAGGTCTCCATGTCGGTGATTTTCAAGTTGGTGAAGATGTCGGAGAGCAGGGTCAGGAATTTGTTGGCCACGTAGTGCCAGAAATAATGGACGCGCTGAGGCCCTCCGAGAAAGCGCGAGCCGAAGACGACGTCGGCGCGGCCGTCGAGGATGGGCTCCAACAGTTTGGGATAATCGCGGGGGTCATATTCGAGGTCGGCATCCTGGACCAGGACGATCTCGCCGGTAGTTTCCGCGAAGCCGCGGCGCAGCGCGGCGCCCTTACCCTGATTTTGCGACTGAAAGAAGAAGCGGAGATCGCGAAGCTCGATCGGATCATCGCCATCATTGGCAGCGGCGAATGCATCGCCGTGGGATTGCCGTGCAGCGAGGTTCTGCAGGACTTGTCGGGTGCCGTCGGTGGAGCAGTCGTCGACCAGAATAATTTCCTTACGCATCGGGTTCTCGATTACGCGACGAAGGATTTCTTCGATGGTGGCTTTCTCGTTGTAAACCGGAATGACCACGGAGAGCTTGGGGTTATGGAGACCAGAAGGATTGCGGCGCCTGGACATGGGAAGAGATTGTAGCGGCGGGACCCGGTGGGGTAAAGCAGGCCGGCTTCGAGATATCATGATGTGATGACCCGCTTTTATATCGAACAGTTTGGCTGCCGGGCCACGCAGGCAGACGCTGCGGCGATTGAGCGGCAATTGCGCGACCGCGGATTTGCAGCGGCCAGCGCGCCGGAGTGCGCGGACGTAGTAATTGTAAACACCTGCACGGTGACCGCGGCGGCGGACGCTCAGGCGCGCGACGCCATTCGCAAGCTGCATGCGCGCAATCCGAACACGCGGGTGATCGCGACGGGATGCTACGCGCAGCGGGCTCCGGAAGAACTCGCGGCACTGCCTGGTGTTGCGCGGGTGGTGGGCAATTCGCACAAGCCGGAAATTCCGTGGGTAGTGGATTCGATACAGTGTGGGCCAGCCGGGAGCGCGGCGAATGGATTTGTGCCAGCCAGCGCGCTTGGTAATGAGAGCCTTTCGTTGCTACAAGGGCCGGCGAAGATTCTGAGCGGGAATATCTTCGAGCAGAGGGTTTTACTCGGGGCTCCGGTGGTTGGAGGCGAAGGAAACCACACACGGCCGGTGGTAAAGATACAAGACGGATGCAACAGCCGTTGCGCGTACTGCGTGATTCCATTTGTGCGCGGCAGGAGCCGCAGCCTGCCAGCGGAGCAAGTGATCGAGGAGATCGCACGCCTGAGTTCTGACGGTTATCGCGAAATTGTTTTGAGCGGAATCAACCTCGGAACCTACGGGCGCGATTTATCGCCGCGTGTGGAATTGATCGAGCTTTTGCGCAGGATTTTGGACGAGACGAGTATTGAGCGTTTGCGCATCAGCTCGATTGAGCCAATGGATGTGACCGAGGAGCTGGTTGCGATATTCGCCTCGAGCGAGCGGATGGCGCAGCATTTTCACATGCCGCTGCAGTCCGGCTGCGATCGCGTGCTGGCCGCAATGCACCGGTGGTATCGCGCGGAGCATTATGAGCGGCGCGTGGAGTTGATTCGGGGGCGATTGCCGGACGCCGCGATTGGCGCGGATGTGATCGCGGGATTCCCAGGGGAAACCGAATGGGAGCACGCGGAGACTCTCGCGTTTGTTCAGCGGCTGCCCTTCAGCTATCTGCACGTTTTTTCGTTTTCGCAACGTCCGGGAACGCGCGCGGCGGAGCTAGCTGGCCAAGTGTCTGCGCCGGCGGTGAAGAGCCGCGCCCGCGAACTCCGAGCGTTAGGCGAAGAGAAAATGAAGGAGTTTCGGCGCTCGCAGGTCGGCCGGGTTTTGCAGGTTTTGACACTGCGCCAGACCAAGGATTCACGGGCGACGACCCCTGCGATCTCCAGTAACTATTTGCAATTGCAACTGCAGTGCAAAATTCCGCCGAATGAATGGGTGAACGTGCGAATTTCTGAGCGTGAAGACGGAGTCATCGGGGAACTGGCGAGTTGCGCGACTGCCGGGGCGGTCTAAGAACTGTCCGAGCGAGAGGCCATCCTATCCCCTTAGTCCTCAAAAATAACCTGGGCCAGGGCTTCAGACTGCGTGTGCGTAATGCTGAGCGAGATGCGTTTTACGCCGAGCTGTGCGGCGATTTTCGCGGCTTCGCCGGCCAGCGAAATGGTGGGGCGTCCGCCCTGCTCGCGGACCACTTCCAGATCCACCCAACGGATCCCGCGGCGCCAACCGGTGCCCAGCGCCTTCATGGCCGCTTCTTTCGCGGCGAAGCGCCCGGCGTAGCGCTCGAATTTGTTCTTGAAGCGTTCGCAGTAGGCGATTTCGTTGGGTGTGAACACGCGGTCGAGAAATCGCTGGCCGCGGCCTTCGATGGCCGCTTGGATGCGCGGCACTTCAGCGATGTCCACACCCAAGCCGATGATCAAAAATTTTCCTCGCCGTAGCGGCAAACACCCGCTGTCTGTGATTATACTGACAGACTTATGGCAACCACCAAGGGTACCCGGGGCAAAACAAATCAAAGGAAGAGGAGGGCCACAGGAAAGAGAGGAACGGCGCGGTGGTCAGAGAAGACTCGGCGCGGAATGCGCATCTTGCAAGCGCCCGGGCTAGCGAAATTGCCGTGGCTGGTGCACGGCTTTAGCGCGCGACAGGGCGGGGTCAGCAAGCTGGATGGCAAGCGGGTGCTGAACCTGGGATTTACGGAATGGGACGCACGGAACAACGTAAAGGAAAACCGGCGGCGTTTGCAGGTCGCGGTTGGCGCGCAGGATTTTAAGCTGGTTTCCCTGCTGCAATTTCATTCCGACGCGATTATGCAATTTGAATCCGCGCCCACCGAGCCGGCGCGCGCGGACGGCTCGGTGACCAAAAGCGCCGGGCTGCTGCTGGCGGTGCAAACGGCGGACTGTGTGCCGATTTTGCTGGTCGATCCCAAAAACCGCGCAGTTGCCGCGGTTCACGCGGGATGGCGCGGAACGCTGGCGCGTATTGTGGAGAAGGCCATCGGGCGCATGCAGATGCAATTTGGTTCGCAGGCTGCGGACTTGCTGGCGGCAATCGGCCCTGCGATTGGCGGCTGCTGCTATGAGGTGGGCACGGAAGTGGCGGCCGCGTTCAGCGCGCAGTTTCCCAACGCCGCGGAATTTTTCGATGAGATGCGTACCGGTGACGAGCCCAATCCCCTGCAGTGGCTCAACATGATGCCGCCGGGGCATCAACCGCCGCCCAAAAAGGTCTTGCTCGATTTGCCGAAGGCCAACCGCTTGCAGTTGGAGGCGGCAGGGGTGCCCGCCGGGAATATTTTTGTGAGTGACTTGTGTACGGGCTGCCGCCGGGACCTTCTGTTCAGTTATCGCAAAGAAGGCGCGCAGAGCGGGCGGATGATGGCGGTGATCGGAATTCGGGCGACAGAGAAGAAATTACCGGGGCGCCGCCGAGTCTAAGGTTACGAGATTGCGGTCAGCTTGCTTGCAGGCTCGATGTTGAGCAGCGCGAGCTGCCCGCAAGCGGCCATTACGTCGCGGCCACGCGAATAGCGGACAAAGGCAGGTACGCCGCGATCCACCAGGACCTTGCGAAACGCTTCGATCGCCTCGGGGGAAGATTCCTGATAGGGGAGTTCGCCTGGATTCCATGGAATCAGATTGACCTTCACAGACTTCAGATTGGCCAGCAGGCGCAACACGCGTCTGGCGTCATCGGGCGAATCATTGACTCCGCCGAGCATTACGTATTCGAAGGTCAAGTGCTCCCAGGGGCGCAGCGGATAGTTGCGGCAGGCTTCCATCAGAGCGGCGAGCGGATATTTTCGGTTGATGGGCATCACCGCGTTGCGTTGCTCGTCGTTCGAAGCATTCAGCGAGATGGCTAGCTTCGGGCGTATCTTTTCCTGCGCAAGCCGCTCGATGCCGGGAACGATGCCGCTGGTCGATAGCGTGACGTGCTTGGGAGTGAGCGCGAGCCCTTCCGGATCAAGGATGATGCGCAACGCGGCCATCACCGCGTCGAAATTGAGCAGCGGTTCGCCCTGACCCATGAGCACGAGGTTGGTTTGCGGCGCTAGCTGCGCTTTGTGCTGCTCGAGCGGCAGCAGGACTTGGGCGAGGATCTCCGCGGCGGTCAGGTTGCGAATCAGGCCGAGCTGCGCGGTAAGACAGAAATGGCAATCGACCGCGCATCCGGCTTGCGTGGAGATGCAAATGGTTTGCCGGCCGGCGCTGGGCATGAACACGGCTTCGACGGAGACCGGGCCGGACTTTCGTTTTGCGTCCGCTCCAGAATCGGGCAATCCGAAAAGGTAGCGCACCGAGCCATCTTGCGAGGCATAGGTCTGCCGCACGGTCGGTAAAGTAATGGTGGCTTCGTTTGCCAGGCGCTCCCGCAAAGCAGCGGGAAGGTTGCTGATTTCGCGCACCGAGAATTTTCGCTCGGCGTATAAAGCGTGATAAAGCTGGCCGCCCCGGTAAGCGGGCTCGCCGAGGGCCACGCAAAAATCGCGCAGCTCAGTTTTAGATTTGCCGAGAAGTTCCATCGCTGTACTTGCCAGTCCATTATTTCACGAACTGAGTGGATGTATCGCGCGAGGGATTGCCAGGGTATTCGTTTCAGTTTTGGGGAAACATATCTATAGGGTGTCTCCTGGTTCCCTTGC
>Ga0307479_10001625_pt1 | contig 20556 bp, 19 predicted proteins | sample atmos_gasesECM4C_FD_203743 | JGI IMG/M metagenome (GOLD analysis project Ga0307479, IMG submission 203743) | Hardwood forest soil microbial communities from Morgan-Monroe State Forest, Indiana, United States - atmos_gasesECM4C_515 | ecosystem: Environmental > Terrestrial > Soil > Temperate...
CTGCGCTCGAAGGGCGAGCCGGAAAATTCCAGTCCGGCGGTCGAATCCAAATCGACGGGCTGAGGACAGCATAGATTCGCGAAAAAGGCGGCCTTATGTACCTCCTCCCTTCGGCCGGCGCAGTTCCTTGATGGAGAGACCGCCCTCGGAATCTGAAATGAGCTGTGCCAGGCGGCGTTGGCGCGTTTCTTCCTGCTTCGCGCTGATCACCCGATAGGCCGCAGTGCGACGGTACCAGGCGGGCTGGGACTGGAAAAACTGCCAGGCTTTCTTGTTCGCGCGGAATTTCTTTTCGTCGGCGGGGCGGAGCTTTGCGTTCTGGCGCTGTTCGTAGGCGTAGATTCCCGTCTTGTCGCCCTTGCGGGCTTCGAAGGCTTTCGTTCCCGCGGGCCGCATCAGGCCCAACTTGTCGAGTTCGGCGACGCGCTTGACGTTGATCGCGCTCCAGGTGCTGGTGGGCTTCCGCGGGGTGAAGCGGATGCGGTAGCTGACGGTGTCGATGGAGTTGCGGACGCTGTCGATCCAGCCGTAGCAGAGCGCGGCGTCGACCGACTCGGGCCAGGTGATGCTGGGCTTGCCGGAATCTTTCTTGTGGAAGCCGACGGAGAGTTCGCGCTCGGTGGCGTGGTGCTTTTCGAGCCAGGCGCGGAAGTCGGCGGGGGTGGGGAAGAAGAGGATTTTATCGCGGGCGCTCATGGTGGTTTGGTCGTTGGTCCCTGGTCATTGGCACAATCCTTCGTCGGTAGCGGTTGGGTCAATGAACTTCGCGATCTGTTCCGCGGTTGGCGCGCGCGAGGCGGGAGAGAGCCTGGGTGTAATCGCGCATAGTCTCCCCGAGCACGCGGCTGTGGATGAACTGGCCCTCGCGGCGGCATTCGATGAGACCGGCTTCCACTAAGGTCTTCAGATGGTGCGAGAGCGTGCCGGGTGCCAGGTCGTATTTCGCGAGAATTTCCCCACAATACATGTCGGGCTTGGCCGCGATCGCCTGGTAGATCTGAAGGCGCGTGGGATCGGCCAGGGCCTTGGAGATCTTCGCGATTTGGGCGGTATCCATGGCGCATTGAGATTCTAGTGGATGGAAAAGCACTTAATCGCAAAGATCGCAGAGAAAGGCCGCTGAGGATGCAGAGAGACCCCGGGGATCTGGCCTTCCGACCTGGGTTGCGTTCCCCCGCGCCATCCAGCGTTTGACTTGCGCTGCGAGCGGAAACGCCCTCATCGCAAGCGTCTTAGCGAAAGTCTGCATCTTCGTAGTTCGATGATCATCAAACTATCGAATTGATCGAGCCGGACGGTCCCGCCCGGACGTTTGATTCCCGCGTGGGCCTGAAGGCCCGGGGGACGTGGGGCATTAAGTTTCTTGAGAAAAGAGGCGACATTATGGCAAGACTGACAGGGAAGGTGGCCGTCGTGACTGGCGGCAACAGTGGAATCGGGTTGGCAACAGCCAGGCGATTTCGTGAGGAAGGCGCCAAGGTAGCGATTTCGGGTCGCGATCAGAAAACGCTGGACGAAGCGGTGAAGACGATAGGCGGCGACGTAATTGCCGTGAAGGGTGATGTTTCCAAGCTGGCGGATCTCGACAAGCTCTATAAGGCTGTGGCCGAGAAGTTCGGCAAGATCGACGTACTGTTCGCCAACGCGGGCATCGCGAAGTTCGCGCCGGCCGCCGACAGCACTGAAGCTTTGTTTGACGAGACGTTCGACGTAAACGTGAAGGGCGTGTTCTTCACGATCCAGAAGGCCCTGCCGCTGCTCAATGATGGCGCGTCGGTCATTATCAATTCGTCGGTCGTCAACGAAACCGGATTCGCGGGAGCGAGCGTGTACTCCGCCACCAAGGCAGCGGTGCGGTCATTTGCCCGAACGCTGACCACGGAACTGATCGACCGGGGAATCCGCGTCAACGTGGTCAGTCCGGGACCGATCAGCACGCCGATTTTCGGGCGCACCGGTTTGTCGCCCGAAGCAATCGACGAGTTCGCACGCGGCGCGGTGGCAAAAGTGCCGATGAAGCGTTTCGGCAAGCCAGAGGAGATTGCCAGCACCGTTCTGTTCCTGGCGACGCCGGAATCGTCTTACATTACAGGCGTGGATATCAATGTGGATGGTGGGATGGGACAGGTCTAGTCGTCAGTCACTAGTCGTCAGGCACTAGTTCCTCAGCGTTGGCGAATCTGACGACTTGAGACTAGCGGCTTGCGACTGCTCTTTTACCCGCCGATGTGGACCATGGTCCGCGAGGCGGGGACGAAGTCGGGCTCGCCGATGTGGTGGCGAGCCTCTTTCTTTTGGATCACGCCGCGGACGAACTCCGCGAGGTCGGCGTCAGTCGCGCCGCGGCGCATCTGGGCGTGCAGGTCGTGATCCCACACAGAGAATAGGCAGGTGCGGATTTTGCCGTCGGAGGTGATGCGGACACGGCTGCAGTGTCCACAGAACGGATGCGAGACGGGCGCGATGATGCCGATTTCACCGACGCCGTCGTCGAAGCGGTAGCGGCGGGCGGTTTCGGAGCGCTCGTGCGGGATCTCGACCAGGGGGCGGTATTCGGCCATGCGCTCGAGGATTTCGTCGAGGGTCACGACGACGTTGGGCGACCAGACCCGATCTTCTTCGAGCGGCATGAACTCGATGAAGCGTAGGACCACGCCTTCTTCGCGGGCGAACATGCCGAAGGGGATGATCTGGTCTTCGTTGAAGCCGCGCAGCAGAACGCAGTTCACCTTAACTGGGGCGAGGCCGGCACGTTTGGCCGCCCGGATTCCCGCGAGCACGTTGTCGTAGCCGTTTGGGACGCGGGTGATGCGGGCGAAGCGGTCGGGATCGACCGCGTCCATGCTGACGGTGACGCGATGGAGGCCGGCATCTTTGAAGGGCTGTGCCATCTCGGCGAGCAGGTGGCCGTTGGTGGTGAGTGCGAGCTCGAGGGGCGAGCCATCAGCGCTGCGCAGTTGGGAGAGATCGCGGACGAACTCGACGACCCCTCTGCGGAGCAGCGGCTCGCCACCGGTGAGTCGAACTTTCTTGATGCCCAGGCCGGCGAACACGCGTGCCATACGCAAGTAGTCGGCGAAGGGCAGATCGCCGTAGAGGGCGCCTTCGTTGCCCGTCCGGCAATAGACACACTTGTAGTTGCAGTGGTCGGTGATCGAGATCCGGAGATCGGTGATCGGGCGGCCGAATTTGTCGGTGAGCAGCATTCAGCACTCGGCACTCAGCATTCAGCTCAACCCAGGCTTTCAACTGATCGGCATTGGCCGCGTTGCGGCTGAATGCTGAGTGCTGACGGCTGAGTGCTTAAAGGAAAGGACACGGGACGGGTACGTCCGGCGAGTGTCTCCTTTCCAATGTGCTTCTACGAAGCACGGGAGGCGGCGGGGTTTCCCCCATCACCCTTGGGAGGTTTCTCGGCGCTTTGCGATTTCTTCAACGACTGCGGGCAAAAGCTCTTAACCGCAGAGGTCGCTGAGGAAGGCCGCTGAGGACGCTGAGAAAAACTCTCCCTCGCCTCGGCCACCGGGGTATGCCCTGGGGCGGCGGAGGTCGGAAACTCGAGACGATTATAGAACTTTGCGGAGGGGGAGAAAAGGTGTCGGGTGTCGGGTGGTGTCGGGTGTCGGGTGTCAGGTGTGAGGTGTCGGCTTTCAGTGCTCAGCATTCGGTCGGGCGGAACTCGGAATTCTCGCAAAGGAGCCAAGAAAAAGGCGGCCTGTGATCACCGGCGCTGAAGGCACGTGCCAGCAGTGGAGGTTCGAGTGTTGCGTCCGGCGATGAAAAGCAGATTCCTTTCGACTTCGCTCAGGGCAGGCTCTCCTGCCTCGCTGCGCTCGGGTGTCGGAATGACGAGGGGGACATGGGTGCTCGATACTGATCGTGGGTCCGGGCCAGACTGATGCTACTGGGGTGCGGTTCCGGCGGAAAAATCGGCTGCTCCTACTTCGATTACCAGTCCCTTTCCCTCGATCAGCGCCTTCTCGACGCCCTCAGGTTGGGCTTCCTGTTTGCCCGGTGCTTTGTCTACCCCACTGGTTTGTTCTTTTTCTGATTTCTGGGGTGACTGGACATCCGGCACATGGCTCTCACCGAATCCGGGCCATTCTTCCGGCAAAGCGGTGCGGGGCCATACGCCATAGACCCGGCCGCCGAGGGCGGCGATGCCCGTGTAGTCGCCCATAAAAACGTCGGTGGGGTCGGAGGGCCTCGTGCTCCAGGCGTAGTTCTGGAAGGTGCGGGCACCGTCGGTGGAACGGGCGAGGACCATGATGTACTTCCGGTTGTCGGGGTCGCCGCGGCGGTCGCAGAAGAGGATGTTGACCGAACCGTCGACAGGATCGACGGCAAGCCACTGGAAGAACTGGTCTTGGCCGTTGTGCGGCGAGTCGTTATTGACGCGGACGAGGCGCGACCAGGTCTTGCCGCGGTCGCTGGAGGAGGCGGCGAAGACGTCGATGTCGCCGTTGGTGTAGTCGCTCCAGGTGACGTAGAGTTTGTTGCTGCGCGGATCGATACCGATCTCAGGAAAGCCGTTGGCGCGGAAGACGCTCGCGGGGCTGAAGGACGAGGGGCCGGTTTGAAGAACAGTGCGGGACGGGGCGAAGGTGCGGCCGCCGTCGCGCGAGATGGCGAGCACGATGCCAGTGATATCGCACCAGGTGATGTAAAGGGTTCCGTCGGCTCCGACGGCGCCGGTGAAACCTTCGACGGCGCCGTTGTCGTCGCGAGGCAGGCCTTCGCGGGTACTGATCTCGACGGGCTTCGACCAGGTCTTGCCGCTGTCGGTGGATCGCGAAAGCAGCATGATCGACTTGGTGAGCTGCCACTGGGTCCAGCCCACGTAGAGGTTGCCGGCGTATTTGGAGTGCGTCGTGTCGGCCACGATGTAGGGCTTGTCTTCGAAGGGAATGCCGGGGTCGCTGTTGTGGGCGAAGACGACGACATGGTCTTTGTCCCAGGTCTTGCCGCCGTCGGAGGAGCGCCGGACGAAGACTCCATTGCGGGTGGCGCCGCGGGCCCAGTAGTTCTCGGTGCCGAGCTTATCGAAGGCGATGTAGCAGAGGAAAGCGTTTCCGTGGTTGTCGTAGGTGACGGAGACATCGCCGGAACGGCGATAATCGTCGGGCGCCGTGTTCTCGGCGGTGGTCCAGGTCTTGCCCGCGTCGGCGGAGTGGGCGATGGAGGCGTTGACCTGGTAGGCGGCGATGAGTTGTTGCGGGTTCGTGGGGTTGATGGCGATGGAGGGCTCGCTGTACATGCCCGGAGTGGGGGTCACGGCGACGACCTGGGCGCCGGGGGGCGGTGGGAGGGGAGGCTCCGCGGGAGTCAGTTGCGCGAGGGTCGGTTTGGCGACCCAGGAGCAGGCAAAGAGAATGACAATGGAGAGCAAGGGGCCGAGGGGGAAGAAGGCTACGGGAGAGTGCTCGATTCGTGGCAAAAGCTCACCTCAGTCGCTAAAGCGCGACCAATTCTCAGAGACTTAGTGGCACGACTGAAAGATCGTGCCCTTCCCGGGCTGTCTTCAGAGCCGGCGTTCCGGGAGAAGTCGGGACCGCGGCTGAAGCCGGGTTGTTTTTCGTGCTTTACGGCGCGCCCTTCGGCTTCGCTCAGGGCAGGCTCTGAAGGCACGCGCCCTGATACAAAACTCGGTTTGTCGCATCTTCTGCATAAGGGCCCTCCCCGATAACGAATTCCGCTTCGAGGGTTACGTCCCGCGGTCAAAAGCAGATTCCTCCTGCCTCGCTGCGCTCGCGTGTCGGAATGACAAGATCGGCGCGCCGGTCAATGGGCTGCTTCAGGGGCGACTCCGGTGAGCGCTTTCGCGATGGCCGCTTCGGCCAGCGGGGCCATGATTTTGTGGCCGGCGGCGTTCGGGTGCAGGCCGTCTTCGGCGAGGTCTTTTTTCATGTAGCCCTTGTCGTCGACCATGGCACTGAAATAGTCGAGGTAGATGCAGCCGTGATCGGCGGTGCAATAGTCCTTGAGCCAGCGGTTCAGGGACAGAATTTTTTCCGGCGAGCGTTGCGCGAAGAAATCCTTCGATCGCTCGGTGTAATTGTGCACGGGGAGTACCGACGAGTAGACCAAGCGAATGTGGCTGGCGCGAGCGAGTTCCGCCAGGGACTGGTAGTCGGCCTCGATGTCTTCGAGGCGCATGGGGCCAGTGTTGCCAGCGATGTCGTTGGTGCCTGCGAGAATCACCACCACCTTGGGATGCAGGTCGATGACGTCTTGGCGAAAGCGGACGAGCATCTGGGGCGTAGTCTGTCCTCCGATGCCGCGGTTGATGTAAGGCTTGCCGGGAAAAGATTCATCGAGATGCCAAGCGTCAGTGATGGAGTCACCGAAGAAGACGACGCGGTTTTCATCCCCAGCCAGCGGGGAGAGTTTGGCATTGTCATCGCGGTAGCGCGAGAGTTGGCCGTAGTCGTCGGTAAAGACGGCGATGCGCGAAGCACGGTACTTGTCAAGTCCGGCAAAACCGGTGGACGGGATGGAGAGGGGTGGCTGCTGGGGAGCGGGCTGAGCGGGTTGCTGGGCGAGCGCCGGCACACTGAACACCAGAGCTAGACCGAACTGAAGCGCGATGAGTCGATGCGATTTCGAAACCATCTTTCAGTCCTTTCGAGGGCGACAGCATTCTACTGGCAACTCATTTTTCTTTGCACTCGGTGCGAGGCAGCCTGAGTCGTGAAACGAGTGCAGCGTCCCGAGCGATACGCTCGACCTCCTGGAGGACTGACTCGCGAGCAGGGATCCATCCGAGCGCACGCGCGCGGTCCCCGGAAAGCGCGTGGCTGTATGTGAATCGCTCGGCTGATGGAATTGTGCGTCGCGCATCCGTGAGTGATATGCCAGACGGCTCACCCTTAAACCCGTATCCCCGATGAATGGTCGCGACAAGCTCTTGCGTGGAGATGTTCTCGCTGACGGCATGCAGGATCGTTCCTGCGGTAGCTTTCTCCAAGGCCACGCAATACAAGTCGGCGAGATCGTCGACATGAACTGCCGACCAGCAGTTCTCGCCAGTGTGAACGAATTTGCCTCGCCGAAATCGCCTGGCGAGCTTGATCCAAGCGCCCGTCGACAGGAGCAAGCTAGATGGCTTGCTGCCGTGCTTGAGCCACGCTGGGCGGATGACGACGCCGCGCACACCGCGCGAGTTCAAAATCTCTTTCTCGAAACGCGGCAGCCAGGCAAAACCCGGGAGCGGCCGTAGACGAGCGTCTTCACATAGAGGAGCGGCCCCTGTGTCCCCTAGGATCGCCGCGTGGCTGGTCACGATCAGAGGCTTGCCCGATCCTTTGAGCGCGCTTCGCAATAAAGATGGGCGAAGCCGGCTGACGTGAACTCTCTTGCGGGGGAACGTGAATGGGGTATCGACGTCGATGACCGCGTCGGCCTTCGCAACCTCTCGTTGCACCTCCGCGTCACGGACGTCTCCGAGGACCGGGTTCAGTTTGTTCTTGGTCAGGTTGGGAATCAGGTCTTCGAAGCTTGTCAGGATCGCAACCTTGTGGCCCTCGGCTAGCAGCCGTCGCCCAACAACGAAACCGAATCCAAGTTCCGAGCCGGAAATAAAGACGCGCATATCTGGATCCAGAAGGTCGCTAGTTTTTCTTGTTGCCCGAGCAGCCTTATTGTTTTTGCTCTCGAGAAGATTTTTCGCAGGGAGAAATTGAGTGTATGCTTGCCGAAGGATTATGGGTACAGCCAAACACGATGTCGCATCGCTTCTGAGCAAGCTGCCTGACGACAGCTCAGTCGAGGATATTCAATACCACCTATATGTCCTTGACAAAGTAAGACGAGGGCTGGACGAGGCTAGTGTCAGCGGCACACTCTCTCATGAACAAGTCGAGAAGCGTCTTGCCAAATGGCTCGCCGAGTAGTCTGGTCCCCGCGTGCCGTCCAGGATCTTGAATCCATTGCGGAGTTCATCGCGGCCGATTCGCCCGCTTATGCGCGTGTCGTGGTTAGGAACATCGTGCACAAGGCAAAAGCGCTATCTCGCTTTCCGCGCATTGGCCGGATGGTCCCGGAGTTCGGTGATCAGGAGATCCGAGAGATTGTGGTGTATAGCTACCGAGTTATCTATCGAATCCAAACCGAAGAACTGGTCATCGCCGCAATCGTGCACGGGAAACGCGACCTGAAGTAGATCGACGTCACTTCGCGCGCGACGACGGTGTTTCAAAACCCTTTCACATGCCATCGTAATTCGGTCCACCCCCGCCTTCCGGCGGGACCCAGGTGATGATCTGGTAGGGGTCGGCGATATCGCAGGTTTTGCAATGGACGCAGTTGGCGGGGTTCAGGTTGATGCGCTTGCCGTGCGGTTGGGTTGCGTCTTCGACTAACTCGTAGACGTTCGCGGGGCAAAAGTTCTGGCAGGGGCCGCCGTATTCCTGCGCGCAGCGGCTGTTGCAGACATTTGTGTCGGCGATCACCAGGTGCGACGGCTGGTCTTCCTCGTGCTTCGTGCCGGAGTGGTAGAGATCGGTGAGTTTGTCGAAGGTGAGCTTGCCGTCGCCTTTCGCGGGACCGAGCATGTGGGCTTCGGCGCCACCGTCGGCGGGTAGTTCGGCGAGCTTCTGCATGTGCTCGTGTCCGGCGTGCGCGGGATAGCGGTTCCGAAGGCCGCGGCCTCCGGTGAACTGCTGCAAGCCCGAGTGGAACAGGCCGGCCACGAGGCCCTTTTCGAATCCCTGATGGAAGTTGCGAACCTTCCAGAGTTCGTCTTTGATCCAGCTGGCGTCGACTTTCTGCTGGAACTGGCCGAGGGTGGCAGCGGAGGAGTCGTTCTTCGTCAGGGCGTCGAAGGCGGTTTCGCCGGCGAGCATGCCGCTCTTGATCGCGAGGTGGATGCCCTTCAGTCGCTGCGAATTCAGAAAGCCAGCCGAGTCCCCGAGGATCATCCAGCCATCGCCCGCGACGGGCGGGATCGCCCACCAGCCGCCGTAGGGCAGCGATTTGGCGCCGTAGCGGATCATCTTGCCGCCGGCGAGCAGGCTGGCGATGAAGGGATGCTGCTTGAAGTCCTGCAGAACGTGTTGCGGGTCCAGGCGCGGATCGGGATAGTCGAGTCCGGTGACGAAGCCGAGCGAGACCAGGTTGTCTTTCGAGCCGTAGATCCACGCGCCCCCGTATTCCTTCGCGGTGAGCGGCCAGCCCATGGTGTAGATGACTTCGCCTGGTGCGATGCGGCCCGAGGGAACTTCCCAGAGCTCTTTGACGCCGACGCCGTAGGTTTGCGGGTTGCGGTCCTTGGCGAGATTGAACTTAGCGATGAGCTCCTTGGTGAGCGAGCCACGCGTGCCTTCGGCGAGGATGGTGACCTTGGCTTTCAGGTGGTAGCCAGGCTCGAAATTCGACTTCTGCTGGTTCTGCTTGTCAACACCTTTGTCGTCGGTGCGAACGCCGGTGACGCGGCCGCCTTCATAGAGAAGTTGCGACCCGGCGAAGCCGGTAAAGATCGTGATGCCGGTTTCTTCGACCTTCGAGCCCAACCACTTCACAAATTTGTTGATCGAGATGACGTAGTTGCCGTGATCGCGCAAGGGCGGCGGGGTGATGGGAAACTTGAATTTGCCGTTCCTGGTAAGGAAGTAGACGGCTTCTTTCGTGCACTGCGCATCGATGGGCGCATCTTTTTCGAAGCCGGGCAGGAGTTCGCCCATGGAGCGCGGATCGAGCAGAGCGCCGGAAAGGCAGTGCTGGCCGATTTCGCGGGCTTTCTCGAGGACGTAAATGTTCTCTTTGCTGAGCTGCGCGTCAGGGTTCTTGTTGTTGTGCGCGTCGATCAGTTGCGAGAGGCGAAGAGCACAGGCCATACCCGCGGGCCCGCCGCCGACGATGACGACGTCGGCGTCCATCTGGGGGCGGGAGATGTTTTCGAAGGGATGGCGGAAAACCAGCATTTAGCGATTAGCCTTTAGCACTTAGCTCAAACCCTCTCGTGCCGCCGATCTGAGCGGCGACCGCAGGTTTGTTTCTGCAAAACTGCCTCACTTCAAGCCCCAGCCTTTGCCTTTTTAATTTCCTCGATGAGCGGCGGAACGATGTCGAAGAGATTGCCCACCACCGCGTAATCGGCGATCTCGAAGATCGGCGCCTCGCTGTCCTTGTTCACGGCCACGATCGTGCGCGCGCCTTTCATGCCCACGATGTGCTGGATCGCGCCGGAGATGCCGAGCGCGAGGTAGAGCTTGGGCGCGACGGTCTGGCCGGAGGAGCCGATCTGGCGGTCCATGGGGAGCCAGCCGTTGTCGCAGATGGGGCGCGAGGCGGCCAGTTCCCCACCCAACGCTTCAGCCAGCTGTTTCGCGATCTCGATGTTCTTCTGCTCTTTGATCCCGCGGCCGATGGCCACGATGATTTCGGCCTGGGTTAAGTCAACGGCTTGCTTGGCTTCCTTGAAGACTTCCTGCGGCTTGTTACGGATGACGCCGTCCGCGATATCGACAGAGACGGTTTCGATGGGAGCGGTGCCGGTTCCGGCTTCGACTTTGTCACCGCGGAACGAGCCGTTCTGGAAGGTAACGAACCAGGGGGCAGCGCTGGCGAAGCTGACGTCGGCGACGAATTTGCCCTGGAACATCTGCCGGGTGAAGACGAGCTTCTCGCCTTCCTTCTTACAGCCGATGGCGTCGCTGACAACGGTGCGGCCCATGGCCGTTGCGAGCTTGGGCACGAAGTCGCGCACCTGGTAGGTGTGCGGCATCAGGACGAGCTTGGGTTGCTTCGCGGCAATGAACTGCTTCAGCGCGGCTACGAAGGCGTCGGGCGTGTAAGGCTCGAGTTTCGCGTTTTCGATCGCGTAGACTTTGGCGACTTTCTTGGACGCGATGTCGCCGGCGAAAGCACCGACGCTGCCGCCGAGGACGGCGGCTTCGAGGGGCCAACCCGTTTCAGCGGCGAGCGCCTGGCCGGCGGTGAGGGTCTCCCAGGAGACTCGGTTCAGTTTTCCTTCACGTTGCTCGCCGATGACTAGAATCATAAAGACGGTTCTCTAGAGGCAGTTCTCGGTTGTCAGTTCCCAGTTCTCAGTACGCTGACAGGAGTGTTCGCGCCACACGCTCAGAGCACGCGCACTTCGTTGCGCAGCTTCTCGGCCAGCTTCTTGGCAATCTCGCCCGGAGCACCTTCCAGCACTTCGGTCTTCTTGGTTTTCTGCGGGACGTACAGCCGTTCGATCTTTTGCAGATTTTCGCTCAGCGACGACTGCACTTCCGCCAGCGTTACCTTGCGAAGCGGCTTGTTCTTGGCCTGTTTGATACCGATCAACGTAGCGTAGCGCAGCTTGTTGATGCCGGACTGGATGGTGAGTACCGCGGGCAGAGGCATGTCGACGAACTGGAAATATCCGGCTTCGAGCTCGCGTTTCACGCGGATCCCGCCGTCCTGTTTTTCGATCTGCATGATGATGGTGGCGTGCGGCCAGCCCAGCAGCTCGGCGAGGATCACACCGGTTTGGGCATAGCCGTAGTCGTCGGACTGCAGGCCGGTGAAGATGAGGTCGAACTGTTCGTCTTTGATGGCGGCCGCGAAGGCGCGGGCGGTGTTGAAGGCGTCGAGCCCGACGAAGGCGTTGTCTTCGAGATGGATAGCGCGGTCGGCGCCCTTGGCCAAGGCTTCGCGCAGCACCTGGCTGGCGCGGGCCGGGCCGGAGGTGATCACGACGACTTCGCCGGAGTGTTTTTCCTTCTGCCGGAGGGCTTCTTCGAGGGCGTAGGCATCGGGCTCGTTCACTTCGTAGGACAGGTCTTCGCGGATCCAAGTGCCCGACTCGTTCAGCTTGAGGGGAGCATCTTTCTGCGGAACCTGCTTCATGCACACCAGAATTTTCACGGGGACTCCCGACCCTTGATAGCGGGCGGCACGGCAATCCGTGTCACTGCCCGCACGGCGACCAGGGAACAAACGGGTTAGTATAAATGACCCGCGACTGGGTGGGAATGCGATCGGTCAAAACAACCTTGCCCTCATTCCCAAAGGCGGGAGCACCTGAAGCCACCACGCTTGTAAAGGCAAGAGCATTTAGTCGAGCGTGACGACGGATTGCACGCTGGTGATCTCAAAGCGCTTACGGCAGCGGAGGTTTTTGCACATCATCACGTCGTCCTTGCGCACCATGTAAGACGTGGCTTTGGCGAAGCGGGCGCGGTCACGTTCATCGGCGCGCGGCGGAAGACCTTTTTTCTTGGTGCGGACCAGCCAGTTGATTTCGTACTCCGCCGACTGGTGGCAGTGGGGGCAGTTGAGGTTGGCGGGCTTCTTGTCGGGACGCTCGTCGAAAAATTCGCGCTCTTCCATAAAGGGCAGTCGTCAGTCGCTCGTCGCTAGTCGTTGACGGGTAGCCGTTCAGCTGGTGGCCAAACCATCTGCCTGACTGCGGCCATGGAATTATTGCACAAAGGCACCGCCGGCAGCGGGCGCGGCTGGATTTCGCGTTACACTCGTCGGGGGAAAGGACGGGGATGCCGGTGGATTCTAATCGCGGCGCCTATCAAGAAATCCTCGTTCCAGGCTTAGGCATGGCACGTAAGAAAAAGGTGAAGCGGTTTCGGGCGGTCACGGCGGTGAAAGAGCTGGCGCGGGAGCGCGTCGGGATGCCTCCCCCGACGAAGGTCGTCCCCGACCGCAAGAAGCGGAAGAAGGAGAAGCACAAGGCGACGCTGAGCAAGATTTTGGGGGATGCGTGACCCGATTCCTCTGCGCAGGGACTTCCTGCCCGCGCGCGAAGCCGGATTCAAGACTACTATTGGAACTGGACAGTCACGGTACGGTTCGCGTTCATGAGCACCGTACACGTGGTTCCCGACCCCGACACGCTGTCGCAGCCTGCCGACCAGGTCGCTGAAGTCGAAGGGGCGGTTGGCGAAGCGACAAGCATGACCGTAGTGCCAGTGTTGAAGATAAATCCACAGGTCTGCGAACAAGCGATTCCGGCGGGCGTGCTCACAACAGTGCCGCCCCCGCCGGCAAAGTTGACAATCAGGCTGGGCCCGATTGGACCGGTTCCCGTAAAGCACACTACGGTGGCGGTCATGAAGTCGACTTGTATCCCGCCGTTACTCGCCGGCATGGTTGCCGACACCAGGGTGTTGCCGCAAGCGTTGCCGGTGGCCGTGATAGTCCCGGCCGCGTCGACGGTCACCATTTGAGGAGTATTGGAACTCCAAGTCACCTGATTAGTGATTTCCTTGGTCACAGGCGGGTGAATGTAGCTGCCATACGCGCGCAGGTTGACGTTCAGGCGCCGCATCCGCGGAAACGGGTACATTCGGCGCGCCGAAGGTCTCAGTTGGAGGCTGTATGGTGATTGCGATCAGTTCCTGGTCGTGCCCGCAACTGGAAAGGCTTAGTAAAAGGCCGGCTGAGAAGATGATAGTAAAGACACCAATCAGGGCAGACCACTTCTGACTCATGACAACTCCTGGGATCCGTTGACCCCGGTGTGCGCATTTGGCGCGTGGGAATGGCGTCAATGTAGTCAAAGCCCTCCTAAAAAGCAAGAGAGCACTGGGGCAAGCAGCGTCCGTCGATCGGCGTCAGCCAAGCCCTTTGACCAGGACCTTTAACCGACCAGGATCTGGCGGACAAACGATGCGAATTCCCGCACATCGTCTTCGGTCGTGTCGAACGAGCACATCCAGCGCACCACGGATTCTTCTTCGTTCCATACGTAGAAGAAGTAGCGCTCCTGGATTTTGGCAATCGCCTCGTCCGGGATTTTCGCGAACACGCCGTTGGCTTCCACTTTGTAGACGATCTTCAGGTTGGAGATCTGGCTGACTTCTTTCTCAAGGAGCTTCGCCATGCGGTTGGAATGCTGCGCGTTGGCGAGCCACAGGTCGTTGGTCAGCAAGGCCCCCAGTTGCACGGAGATGAAACGCATTTTCGAGGCCAGTTGCATGGCTTGTTTGCGCAGGAACAGGAAGTCGGCGCCCACCTTGGAGGTGAAGAAGACAACGGCTTCGCCGGCCATGATGCCGTTCTTGGTACCGCCGAAGGAGAGGACATCGACGCCGAGCTCGCGCGTGGCCTGGCGCAGGGTCTGACTGAGGCTGGCGGCGGCGTTCGCGATGCGGGCGCCGTCGAGGTGCAGGTACATTTCGTGCTGGTGCGCGAACTCGGCCAGCGCTCGAATTTCCTCGGGCTGGTAGACCGTGCCCATCTCCGTCGATTGGGTGATGGAGATGACCTTGGGCTGCACGTGGTGCTCGTCACCGATCCCATGATAGGCGTGCTGGACCATGTCGACGGTGAGCTTGCCGTCGCGGGTTTCGAGGGGGATCAGCTTGCAGCCGGTGAACTTCTCTGGGGCGCCGCATTCATCGGTATAAATGTGGGCTGAAGCGGCGCAGATTACGGCGTGATAGGACCTGGTGAGCGCTTGCAGGCTGAGGCAGTTGGCTCCGGTGCCGTTGAAGACCACGAAAGCCTGCGCGTCGGCCCCGAAATGGTCGCGAAATTTCCGGGTCATGGTCTGGGTGTAGGGGTCAGCGCCGTAGCCGACCACGTGGCCCTCGTTCGCCAGGGCAATGGCCTTGATGATTTCGGGGTGAATCCCGGCGTTGTTATCGCTAGCGAAACTGCGCAGGGGTTTCATGGCGTTTCCAATTTAGCAGACGGGATACGGCTGTGTGACTGGGGGGAATGGCTGGAACGGACTCCCAATTTGAGCCTGTCTGCCTGGATTCCACGTCGCCAGACAAGGCGCGGATGTTGTGTTTGAGTCATAATGTGTCGGCAGTTCGGCTAGCTCCGAATGCGACGTTGACGCGGGCTGCGTCCGAGTTTGCAATAGCTGGCGACCGAGGGAGCACAATCCTGTGGCAAGGCATCGCGACAAACACAAGTTTCCCCTGCGACTGGCGGGTTGGCTGGCTCTGGCGGGGATGGTGTGCTCCGTCGGATGCGGTAAGGAATCGAACGCAGCCGGTTCTCAGGGGCCCAGCGCTATTCCGGTGAAGGTCCTGGAAGCGCGAGCTACCGCGGTGCGCGACACTTCCGACTACGTTGCCACGCTGAAGTCGCGGGACTCGGCGGTGATCATGCCGCAGGTCGAGGGGCAGATCGTGCAGATCTATAAGCAGTCCGGAGAACAGGTGGCTGCGGGAACGCCGCTGATGCAAATCGATCCGCTTAAACAGCAGGCGACCGTAAAAAGCCAGGAAAACAGCCGGGCGGCTGCGGAAGCGAACCTGAAATTCGCGCAGCAGCAGTTCGATCGCACCAGCGGGCTTTTCGCAGCGGGTGTAGTCAGCAAACAGGACCTGGACCAGACGAAATCTGCTCTCGACAGCGCGAAAGCGCAAGTCGAGGCACTGGACGCGACCGTCCGCGAGCAGCAAGTGCAACTGCGCTACTACACGGTGGCCGCACCATGGAGCGGAATTGTGGGCGACATCCCTGTGCATGTGGGCGACCGCGTGACGACGACCACCACGCTGACAACGGTGGACAAGCCGGGCGGGCTTGAGGTGTACGTGTATGTGCCCATCGAACGGGCGCCGCAGCTCAAGATGAACATGCCGGTCGAGGTGCTGGATAGCTCCGGGAATGTTACCGCCGAGAGCCGGATCAGCTTCATCTCGCCGCAGGTGGATAACGCCACGCAGACGGTGTTGGTCAAGGCCGGGATCGCGAACCACCAGGACAAACTGCGCCAGCTGCAATTTATCCGCGCACGCATTGTCTGGGGGACACAGAACGTGCCAGTGGTGCCGGTTCTGGCGGTGTCGCGCATCGGCGGACAATATTTCGCGTTCGTCGCGGAACCGGGTACGAAGTCGGGTTCTTACGTGGCGCACCAGAAGCCCCTGAAGGTCGGGCAGATGGTCGATAACAACTATGTTGTGCTCGATGGGATCAAGCCGGGTGACAAGGTGATTGTGTCCGGAACCCAGTTTTTGATCGATGGGACGGCGGTGGCGCCGCAGGGGTAGGGAAGGTGTCAGGTGTCAGGTGTCAGGTCTTAGATCTTAGGTCTTAGGTTTCACGCTCTCCACTTCATGTTCGTTGATTTCTTTATCAAGCGGCCGGTGTTTTCGACGGTGTGTGCGCTGCTGATTATTCTGGCCGGCGCGGTGGTGATTCCTTCCCTTCCGATCGCGCAGTTTCCAACCCTTGCGCCGCCGCAAGTAGCAGTAAACAGTTCTTACGTGGGCGCGAGTGCGCAGACGGTGGAGTCTGCGGTAACGACGCCGCTGGAGCAGCAGATCAACGGCGCGCAGGGGATGAAGTACATCACTTCGTCGAGTGGGAACAATGGCGTCAGCACGATCACCGCGACTTTCGAGTTGGACCGTGACCCGGACCTGGCCGCGGTGGACATCCAGAACCGTGTCAACACCGCACAAGGACGGCTGCCGAATGCGGTGAAGGCTACCGGCATTTCGATTGTCAAAGCTTCGAACAACTTCGTGTTCGGGGCTGCGGTGTTCTCGCCTGACGGGCGCTACGATCCTCTGTTCATCAGCAACTACCTTGACGTGTATGTGAAAGACTCGCTGAAACGAGTCCCCGGGGTGGCGGACGTCGTTATCTTCGGTGAGCGTAAGTACTCCATGCGGCTCTGGCTGGATCCCGTGCGCATGGCGAGCCGCGGACTGACTGCCGGCGACGTGGTGAACGCGTTGCAGGAACAGAACGTCGAAGTCGCGGCGGGACAGGTGGGGCAGCCTCCTTCGAAGCCAAGCCAGGAATATCAGATCAGCGTCCGCGCGATCGGGCGCCTTTCCGAGGCGTCGCAGTTCGACAACATCATTCTCAAGACAAACGCCGACGGAACGCTGGTGCGGGTGAAGGATGTGGGGCGCTCGGAGCTGGGCGCCGAGGACTACAGCAGCGACCTGCAGTTCAATGGCAAGGATGCGCTGGGCATCGGCATCACGCAACTTTCGACGGCGAATGCGCTGGAAGTCGACCGCCTGGCCATTGCAGAGCTTGACCGGCTTTCAAAGCGGTTTCCGCCGGGCATGAAGTATCAACTGGCGTTCGATACTACCGACGCAGTGGGCGAATCGATCCGCGACGTGCTGACGACCTTGATCCAGGCAATCGTGCTGGTGGTGCTGGTGATCTTCGTTTTCCTGCAGAACTGGCGCACGACGATTATTCCGGCGGTGACGATCCCGGTGTCTCTGATCGGCACATTCGCGTTCGTCAAGTTGCTGGGATTCTCGATCAATACGCTGACCCTGTTCGGCATCACGCTGGCGACAGGGCTGGTTGTGGATGACGCCATCGTGGTCATCGAAAACATCGAACGCCACATTCAGGAAGGACAACGAGACGCGCACCGGGCGGCCTCGGACGCGATGGGCGAAGTGGCTGGGGCGGTGATTGCAACATCGCTGGTGCTGGTCGCGGTCTTTGTTCCGGTCGCGTTCTTTCCGGGGACGACGGGCATCCTGTTCCGGCAGTTCGCACTGACGATCGCGTTCTCGATTTCGATTTCCGCGTTTGACGCGCTCACGCTGACGCCATCGCTGTCGGCCATCCTGCTGGGCAGAACGCATGGCCAGAAGAATTTCTTGTTCCGCATGGTGGACCGGATCATCGACAAGGTAACGGACAGCTACCGGCGGTCGCTGCACAAGTTTCTTGAGTATCGTTGGGTGGCAGTGATTCTGTTCTTCGCCGGGCTGGGATTGACGTACTTCGTATTTCAGCGCGTGCCGAAGGGCTTCGTGCCCAACGAAGACCAGGGATACTTCATCATCGCGGTGCAGGCGCCGTCGGGCGCGTCATTGAGTTACACCAGGAAGATCGGGCAGCAGATCAGCAAGATCATCGCGAACGTTCCGGAGGCCGAGGGAACGTTTGCGGTTTCGGGGTTCAGCTTCGGCGGAAACGCGCCGAATCGCGGGCTCACCTTTGTGCCCTTGAAACCGTATTCCCAGCGCAAAGGCGACGCCCACGCGGCCGACGCGATCCTGAACCGGATTCGGGGGCAGTTGTTCGGGATTTCGGGGGCCATCGTGATTCCCTTCCCGCCGCCGGCAGTGCAGGGGTTGGGACAATTCGGAGGATTTCAGTTCGAAGTGCAGGACCAGGGCGGCCACACGCTCCAGGAACTCGATCAGGTTACGCAGGACATGATTCGCCAAGGCGGACAGCGGCAGCAAAAAGACCTGACTGGGCTGTTCACGACTTATAGCGCCAGCGACCCGCAGTTCCTGGTGACGATTGACCGCGAGAAGGCGAAGAGCCTGCACGTGCCGCTGTCGCAGATCACCGACACCATGAGCGTATACATGGGGTCGGCATACGTGAACGACTTTGACTTCAACAACCGTTCGTATCGAGTGTATGTGCAGGCGGAGCAGCAGTTCCGCGCTGAGTCCAAGGACATCAAACAGTACTACGTGCGCTCCGACAGTGGAGCGATGATCCCGCTCGATAACTTGGTCACGATCACGCAGACCACCACGCCGCAGGTGATCAGCCACTACAACCTGTTCCGGTCGGTGGAGATCGATGGCTCGGCCGCCCCCGGATTCAGTTCCGGACAAGCCATCGCGGCCATGGAGGAGTTGAGCGCAAAAGTGTTGCCGCAGGGCTATTCCTACCAGTGGACGGGGTTATCGCTGGAAGAATTGGAATCCGGCGGCACAGCGGTGATCCTGTTCGGACTGGGCACGCTGGTGGTGTACCTCACACTCTCGGCCCAGTACGAAAGCTTTGTTCTGCCGTTCATTGTGCTGCTCGCGGTCCCGATGGCGCTGCTGGGAGCGCTCGCCGCGCAGTGGGGGCGGGGCCTGCAGAATGACGTGTACTGCCAGATCGGGCTGGTGATGCTAGTCGGGCTGGCCAGCAAGAACGCAATTCTGATCGTGGAGTTTGCAGAGCAATTGCGTCACCGCGGCATGCCGCTGGTCGAGGCGGCGGTCGAGGCGGCCCGCATCCGCCTGCGGCCGATCCTGATGACGTCGCTCGCCTTCATCCTGGGCGTCGTGCCGCTGGTGGTCGCCACCGGAGCAGGAGAAAAGGGCCGGCACTCCGTCGGCACCACGGTGTTCGGTGGGATGATCATGTCGACGATTTTGAATTTGTTCTTTATTCCTGTGCTGTATCTGATCATTGAGGGCTGGCGCGAGCGCGGGAAAAAGGAAGCGCCGGCCGCGGAAGCCTGAGGCAGCCTTTACTTCTACTTCTAATTTGTGAGCTTTTGGAGGGCTGCCCCAAGAATGCGGCCGGGCCCGGGTTCCTGGACGAAGGCGATCACGCGCAGGCTGGCTGGGTCCAGGCCGGGGTCGAGTTTCACTGAGACATCCTGTGAAAAAGGTTGGCCAGCTTCGGTCTTGCCAACCCTCGACAGGCTGCGCACAACCGCTACGTGCGCCAGACGACGTCCGGCGTTTTCGCCTTTTGCCACTTGAGACTCGGCGCGATTAAGGGCTACCGCGAACAGTACGTCAGCTTTGTGTGCGCGCGGTGGGAGGGGACCGGCCTCCACGTGCGCGTGGAGCTGGTTGTTTTCCAGAGACACGCCGGAGATTGCTACTGCGATCTTTTCCGTTTGAATTGCTTTCCCGAAAGCTTTCTTCGCCTCACCGGAACTGCTGCCTACGAACTCGTCGAAACCGTCGACGATCATCTGCGGGGTGTAGGGACCGTCGAGGTGAAAATGATCCGCGTAGGCGCTCTGGCGCTCGCTCGAGGCACGCGACGAGTACGGGTCAGTCCAGCCGATATGGTTCCAGTAGTCGACGTGCTCGCTGAGCACAATCAGTTCCGCACCGGGGTAGGGTTGCGTGTCGAGCGTCTGCAGCAATGCGTCGGCGGGCGGACAGCTCGAGCAGCCCTCGGAGGTGAACAGTTCGACCAGGACAGGGGTAGGGGACGCCATCTTCGCGGCAGAGGGTTGGTCCCCAGCGAACAACTTGAGAGCAAGAGCAAATCCCAGCACTGTGAGAAACGCAACAACGATTCGGTTCACGTGATCACCGCCCAGTCGAGCACAGATTCAGACTGGGTATAGGGATGTTCGGAACGAGGAAAAAGTTACAGGCGGCCGATCGACGCTATTCCGCAACGGGTTTCGGAGCTGCGCTGTGTGCCAGCCGCTGGGGTGCCGGCGGAAGCGGGTCGGCTGCGGTGATCTTGTAGTCCCTGTACTCGATCAACAGGTCGGCGTGGCCTCCGACGCGAATGACGCTCTGCGAGTGGTTTTCGGCGGGAAGCCAGAAATCGTTAACTTTCTTGTAGGTGTGGCGGATCTCGGTCTTCTTGATCCAGAAGGAAGGGTTCTGGGCCGGGGCAGCTTCGATTTTGGTCACGGCGAAGTCGGAGGCGTCCACCCAGATCTTCCCGCGATACAGAAACTTGTTCTTGGACCGGGGAGACACGGCGAGAATGTAGCGCGCGCCATCCGGGGTCTCTTCGTACCCTGCCATGGTGAATTCGTAGTTCTGTTCGTTGAGCTCGGTGCGGCTCTGCTCTTGAACCGCCTCCTTCTCGCTCTCGATCATCTTCTTCAGGACGTGATCGATGACGAACTTGGAGCCGGACTGCGAGACGATCGTGAAGTCCTTGCTGGCAGGG
>Ga0307479_10001626_pt1 | contig 20556 bp, 20 predicted proteins | sample atmos_gasesECM4C_FD_203743 | JGI IMG/M metagenome (GOLD analysis project Ga0307479, IMG submission 203743) | Hardwood forest soil microbial communities from Morgan-Monroe State Forest, Indiana, United States - atmos_gasesECM4C_515 | ecosystem: Environmental > Terrestrial > Soil > Temperate...
AAGCAAGCGCCCCCACCCTCGCCCGTACACGCGCACCCCGGGCGCCTGCTAGAGTGCCCGCGCCATGATGGAAATCCTGCGCACCGCTTACGAGTGGTACCTGATCCACCGCACGCCCTTCGAGCTGTTGGGCCTGGCGCTGGCCGTGCTCGGCACCGTCTTCGCCGTGCTCTCCATCCAGGACGGCCGCAGGCTCACGCGCGAGCTGCGCTCCATCTTCGATCACCTGACCACCAAGGAGATCGGCGCGTTCCCGGCCTACATGAACGAAGTGGAGCGCCTCATCTCCGAGGCGCGCGAGTCGATCTTCGTGGCCACCGACTTCCCCGGCCACGGGGTGTGGGCCGACCGCGGCCGCTACGGCGCGTTCGTCAAGGCGCTGGAGAATCGCAAGGCCGACCGCGTGCGCCGCGGCCACGCGCTCAGCATCCAGGTGCTCTCCCTCGACGCCGAGGGCCGCGAGAAGGCGCTGCAAGATCGCTTCCCCGAGTCGCGCTGGAAGAAGGGCACCTTCGCCCGCAGCCGCAGGCTCTATGAGGAGTTGGAGAACTGCGAGATGCCCGAGCAGCGGCCGGCGTTCCTCAAGGAGATGGTCGCGCGGCAGCAGCGCTCGCTCGATGCCGACCTGCGCTTCGCCGATCGCTGGGAGTACCACGGGCTGATGCCGGTCTATCTCTGGATCATCGACTCGGAGAAGGCGGTGTTCGCCATTCCCAGCTTCGGCGACCAGTTCACCGAGTACGGCTTCTACACCGAGGAGGCCGGGCTGGTGCAGGCGCTGCTCTCGGTGTGGGCGCGCTACGTCGAGGGCGCCAAGCCGGTCAGCTCTACGCCCGTGCTGGTGAAGTCCTCGGGCTGAGCACCAGCTTCTCGCTCGCTTCCCACAAGCCGCGCTGCACCTGCTCGTCGTAGGCCTGGCCCACGGCGCGGATTTCGCGCTTCTTGTAGAAATACTTGCCGCTGACGCCGGCGAGCTCGGGCGCGGAGCAGAGCCAGATTGCCGTCTCGGCGCCTTGCTCCGGCGTGAGCAGGAAAGGCGCGGCGAGCTTGATGCCCCACGCGAGCCAGCCCGCCTGCGTACCGAACCCCGAGCGCACCGGCCCCGGATGGACGGCATTGGCCGTCACGCCGGTGCCTTCCAGACGGCGCGCCAGCTCGAAGGTGAAGAGGAGGTTCTCGCGCTTGCTGCGACCATAGGACTTGAACTTCGACCAGCCACGCTCGTTGTTGAGGTCGCTCAGGTCGACGCTGGCTGCGCGCGACGCCTCGGAGGCCACGTTGACGATGCGCGCGGGCGCGCTCGACTTGAGCAGGTCGAGCAGCTCGGCCGTGAGGAGGAAGTAGGCCAGGTGGTTGACGGCGAAGGTGGTCTCGTAGCCATCGGCGGTGAGCGTGCGCGAGGCATGGATGGCGCCGGCGTTGTTGAGCAGCACGTGCAGCTTGCCGAAGCGCTCCTTGTACTCGGCAGCGGCGCGGCGCACCTGGGCCAGCGAGGAGAGGTCGGCCTTGATCGAAGGCAGGTCCAGCTCGGCGAGCTTGCGCTCGTCGCGGCCCAGCGCGACCACGGTTGCGCCCATGCGCTTCAGCTCACGCGCGGCGACCTTTCCGATTCCGGAGGTTGCGCCCGTGACGAGGATGTTCCTGCCGGTCAAGTCGGTCATGCGCGTTGGGATGCCGGCCGCGCGCTGTCGTTGCTCGGTCGACTGACGGATTCAGCGGCCGCGCCGGGCGCGGTCGATTTCGCGCTTCGCCTCACGCTCGGCGATGTCGTCGCGCTTGTCGACGCCGGTCTTGCCCTTGGCCACGCCCAGCTCCACCTTCACCCGACCGTCCTTGAAGTAGAGGCTCAGGGGCACGAGCGTGTAGCCGGCCTTCTGCTGCTTCTCGGCCAGCTTGTCGATCTCGCGCCGGTGCAACAGCAGCTTGCGGGTGCGCTTGGGGTCGTGGTTCAGCAGCGGGCCGGCGGGCTTGTAGGGGGGGATCTGCGCGTTGAAGAGCCAGAGCTCCCCATTCTTTCCTATCGCATACGCATCCGACAATTGAGCGCTGCCCTCGCGCAGGCTCTTCACTTCGGTGCCGGTAAGCGCGATGCCGCACTCCACTTTCTCCTCGACGTGGTAGTCGAAGCGCGCGCGCCGGTTGGTGGTGATGATCTTGACGTGCTCGGGACTCATCCCGTCTCGCCGAGCGCGCCGTTGTCGATCAGCCGCGTCTTGCCGGCGAAGGCGGCGAGGAACAGGCGCGAGCTCTTCTCGGTCTTGGGATGGCGCTGCAGCTCGGCCGGGTCGCGGACCTCGGCGTAGTCGAGGCGCAGCCCCGCCGCCGCAATCACTTCGCGCGCGATCTCTTCCAGGCGCGCGGCGTCCCGCTCGCCGGCGGTGAAGGCGTCGCGCGCGGCCTTGAGCGAATGCCAGAGCGCCACCGCCTGCTGCCGCTCCTCGCGGCTCAGGTACGCGTTGCGCGACGACAGCGCCAGCCCGTCGGGGTCGCGCACGATGGGGCGGCCGATCACCTCGGTGCCGAAATTGAGATCGATCGTCATCCGCCGGATCACCGCCAGCTGCTGGTAGTCCTTCTCGCCGAAGAGGGCCGCATCGGCCCGCGAAAGCGCGAAGAGCTTGGCCACCACCGTGCACACGCCGCGGAAGTGGCCGGGGCGCTTCTCGCCTTCCATCGGCGCGGCGAGCGGCCCCGGCTCGACCCAGGTCTGGTAACCAGGTGGATACAACTCCTCCGGACCGCGCGGCGCGAACACGAACGTCGCTCCCGCCATTTCGCACTTGTGCAGATCGCCGTCGAGATCGCGCGGGTACTTGGCCAGATCCTCGCCGGGCCCGAACTGCGGCGGGTTGACGAAGATGGTCACCGCCACCGCCGGCGCGCGCTGCGCCGCCGCGCGGATGAGCGACTGGTGCCCGGCGTGCAGAAAGCCCATGGTCGGCACCAGCGCGAGCTCGCCGTCGACGCGCGCCTCCTGGCAGGCGCGCCGGAAATCGTGCGCGGTGTTGACCAGGGCCGGCGTCATTTGCCTCCGCTCGAGTAGAGCTGCAGGACCGGCGTCTTCGCCGCCTCGCTGGAGAAGCTGTGCGCCTCGTCGGGGAAGGTGCCGTGCTTGACCTCGTCGATGTAGCTCGCCACCGCGTCGCGGATGAGCACGCCGAGGTCGAGATACTTCTTCACGAACCGGGGCGAGAAATCGGGGTTCATGCCCAGCAGATCGTAGATCACCAGCACCTGCCCGTCGCAGCCCGCGCCGGCGCCGATGCCGATCACCGGAATGCTCACGCTGCGCGCGATCTCGGCCGAGAGCTCGGAAGGCATCATCTCCAGGATGATGGAGTAGCAGCCCGCGGCTTCGAGCGCCTTGGCGTCGGCCACGAGCTTCTGCGCCTTCTCCTCGCTGCGGCCCTGCACCACGTAGCCGCCCAGCTTGTGCACCGACTGCGGCGTGAGCCCGATGTGCCCCATCACGGGAATGCCGGCGCGCACGATGCGCTGGATCACCTCGGCGTATTCGGCGCCGCCCTCGAGCTTGACGCTCTCGCAGCCGCCTTCCGCGCAGAGACGCATGGCGTTCTTCACCGCTTCGTCGGCGCCGGCCTGGTAGCTGCCGAAGGGCATGTCGCCGACCAGGTGCGCGTGCTCGACTCCGCGGCGCACGGAGGCGCAGTGGTAGACCATCTGATCCATGGTGACCGGTAGAGTCGTGTCGTGGCCCTGGATGACCATGCCCAGCGAATCGCCCACCAGCAGGATTTCGATTCCCGCGCGGTCGAGCAGCTTGGCGAAGGACGCGTCGTAGGCGGTGAGCATGGTGATGCGCTCGCCGGCCTGCTTCATCTTCTTGAGAGCGTTGATGGTGACCTTCTTCAAGGTTCACCTCCGTGGTTTTGAGTGCCGCGCCGGTGGTTCGCCGTGGTCGCCCACCTTTGCAGGTTGAGCGCCCGGCAGCTCGGCCCGGGTACAGCCCCCCAACAATATCATGTGGCATGCTGCGGCGCATGCCCAAGCTCGAGCCGACGGCCGGGGGCTCGACGTACTTGCAGCCCGCGGCGATGGAGTGGAAGCCGACGCAGTTCGACGGCATCGACATCAAGGTCCTTTACGAAGACGTCGCCAAGGGCGAGATGACCTGCCTTTTGCGCTGGGCGCCGGGAGCGAGGCTGCCCATCCACAAGCATCCCGAGATCGAGCAGACCTGGGTGCTGGAGGGTTCCTTCTCCGACCACGAAGGCACCGCGCGCGCGGGCGAGTTCGTCTGGCGCCGGCCGGGTTCGGTGCACGAAACGTTCAGCGAGCAGGGCGCGGTCATCCTCGCCGTCTACCGCAAGCCCAACGTGTTCCAGAAGTCGAGCGGGTTCGGAGGCTAGCTAGCCCCGGTAGTCCATGAAGCTGCCGCTCTCCTCGACCGAGCGGCCGTCCACCCGATGCAGCGTCCAGCGGGTGGGCTCGAGCGATTTCCCCTCGGGAAAAAAGATGATCGGCGGAGGGGTCACCATCACCACGAAGTTGACCGAAACCTCCACACGCACGCGAGAAGGGTTCGCGTGATCGCTGGGCAACGACGGCCCCGGCGAAACGTCCACCACCGCGTCGGCGCGGTAGGAGGAGTCGCTGACCTTCGTCCACTCGAACCGATCGTAGGCGACGTCGCCGATCCAGTCCGGGTAGCGGCCGGTGGTGTTGTACTGGCTCGCCGGCGCGGTCTTGAGCTGGAACATCAGCTGCGCGAGGCGGGGAGTTTCCTTCAGCACCCGCTTCACCCAGTCCTGACCTTCTTGTTTGCTCATGCCACACCCGAAAGCTCCCGCAACCGCGAGTGCCGTGATCCATCGCTTGATCACACGCGGGTGCCGAGCGGCTGGTAGTAGTGGGTGCCGGCGCGGATGGAGCTCACCGCGCGCAGCAGCTCCTCGAAGTCGGCGTCGCTCTCGGCGAAGTCGAGGTCGCTGGTGTTGATGATCAACAGCGGCGTCTCGTCGTAGCGGTGGAAGAAGTCGTTGTAGGTCCGCGACAGCTCGGCCAGGTAGTCGGCGTCGAACTTGCGCTCGAACTCCCGGCCGCGCTTCTTGATGCGCTGGAGCAGCACCTCCTGCCGCGCCTGCAGGTAGATGACCAGGTCCGGCTTCATCACCCGCGGTCCGAGGTGCTCGTAGATGCGCTCGTAGAGCGCCAGCTCGTTGGTGTCCAAAGTGATCGAGGCGAAGATGCGGTCCTTGGCGAAGAGGTAGTCGCTGACCGTGACCTGCGAGAAGAGATCCTGCTGGAACAATTCCTGCTGCTGCTTGAAGCGGCTGAGCAGGAAGAAGAGCTGCGTCTGGAAGGCGTACTTGTTGCGGTCCTGGTAGAAGCTCGCCAGGAACGGATTCTCCTCGACGATCTCGAACACGCTGCGAGCGCCGAAGCGCCTGGCCAGCGCGCGGGTCAGCGTCGTCTTTCCCACCCCGATGGGGCCTTCCACCACGATGTAGCGATGTCTCAGCGGCTCCACGCGGGCGCGGAGATCAGCACACAAACCGGAGCGGTGCAGCATTGACTTTTGCGGCCGGATCGGGTTTGCGCGGCCGCATGGACACGCATCGCATCGACAATCCGTACTCCGGCGAGATCGTCGCCGAGCGCCGCTTCCTGGCCGATTCCGAGATCGAGGGCCTGGTCACCCGCGCGCAGCGGGCGCACAAGGCCTGGGCGCGCGTGGCGCTGGGCGACCGCATCGCGCTCTGCGAGGGCTTCTGCCAGGAGCTGGAGAAGGAGGGCGAGCGCATCGCCCGCGAGGTGACGCAGCAGATGGGCAAGCCGCTCGCGCAGGCGCGCGGCGAGGTCAAGACGGCGCTCTTCCGCGCGCGCACCATGATCGCGCTCGCCCCCGAGGCGCTGCGCGACGAGCCGCTGCCGCCGGTGCCTGATTTCTTGCGCTTCATCCGCCACGAGCCGGTGGGGGTGGTGCTCGACATTCCCGCCTGGAACTACCCGCTCTTGATCACCGTCAACGTGATCGTGCCGGCGGTGCTGGCGGGCAATGCGGTGATCCTCAAGCACGCGCAGCGCACCGCCCTGTGCGGCGACGCGTTCGCGCGCGCGTTCGCCGCGGCCGGCGCGCCGGAAAATCTGGTCACCGCCATCGACGCCACGCACGAGACGGCGGCGAAGATCATCGCGCGGCCCGAGATCGGCTACGTCAGCTTCACCGGCTCGGTGCGCGGCGGTCACGAGCTGTACCGCGAGGGGGCCAGGCGCTTCATCGACGTGGGGCTGGAGCTGGGGGGCAAGGACCCGGCCTACGTCGCTCCCGACGCCGACTTGCAGCACGCCATCGCCAACCTCGTCGACGGCGCGTACTACAACGCCGGGCAGAGCTGCTGCGGCATCGAGCGCATCTACGTGCACGACAGTTTGTATACCAAGTTCATCGATGGCGCCCTGGCCGAGGTGCGCAAGTACCGGCTGGGCAATCCGCTCGACGCCGCCACCACCCTGGGCCCGCTCGCGCAGCCCGGCGCGCCGGAGAAGCTGGCGGTGCAGGTCGAGGAGGCGCGCCAGAAAGGCGGCCGCGTCCTCTGCGGCGGCAAGCCGGTGACCGATGCGGCCGGCAAGGGCCGCTTCTTCGACCCCGCGCTGGTGGCCGAGGCCAACCACTCCATGCGCGGGCTGATGGTCGAGGAGAGCTTCGGGCCCATCGTCGGCGTACAGAAGGTCTCCGACGACGACGAGGCGGTGCGGCTGATGAACGACAGCCCCTACGGCTTGACCGCCGCCATCTGGACCCGCGATCAGGAGCGCGCCTTCCGCATCGGGGCGCAGATCGAGACCGGCACCTTCTACATGAACCGCTGCGACTACCTCGACCCGCTCTTGCCATGGACCGGCGTGAAGGACACCGGCAAGGGGATGTCGCTCTCGCGATACGGCTTCCTGCCGCTCACCCGCCGCAAGTCCTTCCACTTGCGGACGCAGACCTGAGTTTGATACTGATTCTCATTATCATTATCAACATCGCTCCGGACCGGGCAAGTCTTGGGGCGCCTGCGGCGGCGGCCGCTGCTAGAGGGCGCGTTCGAGCGCGGCGAATTCATGAACGCTCAACGTTTCGCCGCGGCGCTGCTTGTCGATGCCGGCCTTGCCCAACGCCTCGCGCGCGCCGGGCACCGAGCGGAGCGCGTTCCACAAGGTCTTGCGCCGCTGGGAAAACGCGGCCTTCACCAGCGTGCGGAAGCGCTGCTCGTCGGTGACCTGCGCGCGCGGCGTCTCGAGAAACTCGATCACCAGCGCGCTCGAGTCCACTTTCGGCGGCGGCGTGAAGGCGTGCCGCGGCACTTGCAGCGCGAGCGTGACGTCGGCCAGCTGCTGCACCAGCACCGAGAGCAGGCCGTAGTCGCGGCCGCCCGGCGGCGCCGCGATCCGCTCGGCCACCTCGCGCTGCAAGAGCAGCACAGCGCGGCGCACCGCCTCGCGCTGGTCGAGCAGATGGAAGAGGATCGGCGAGCTGAGGTGATAGGGAAGATTGCCGCAGACGACCACCCGCCGCCCTGCGCGCGCAGCCACTCCTTTCAAGTCGAACGATGCCGCGTCCGCCTCCACCACCTCGATGGCCGGCAGCTCCGCGCGAAGGATGGGCGCCAGCTCGCGGTCGCGCTCCACCGCAATCACCTCTGCGCCGGTGGCCTGCAGGGCGCGGGTGAAGTGGCCCAGCCCGGCGCCGAGCTCGACCACGACATCGCCCTGCCCCGCCCGCGCCAAAGACGCAAGCGCGGCGAGGAGCGAGGCGTCGCCGAGGAAGTTCTGCCCCCACTCCTTCTTCGGGCGCAGGCCGTGGCGGCGCAACAGATCGCCAGGGCTCACCCCCGACAGGGACCGTAGGCCGGGTTGCGGGGCTGTTTCCGCGGCGCCCCGTGGCGGAGGCACCTTCGGCGCGTCGTCTGACCTCACAGCCGCCATCCGGCGTCGGCGGACATCTCCGGCGCCGCCCGCTCGCCGCGCGAGAGCCGCAGCGCGCCGGCCATGGCGATCATCGCTCCGTTGTCGGTGCACAGGCGCGGCGCGGGCAGGTGCAGAGCGATTCCCTCGGCGGCGCAGCGCTCCTGGGCCAGGGCGCGCAGCCGGGAGTTGGCCGCCACGCCGCCGCAGATGACGAGCGCCGGCAGGCCTGAGCTGCGCGCCGCGCGCACGGCCCGCAGGGTGAGCGCGTCGCAGACCGCTTCCTGGAACGAGGCGCACAGATCGGCCAGCCGCTCGGTGCCGTGCTCGCGCACGTGCATCAGCACCGCCGTCTTCAGGCCGCTGAAGGAAAAGTCGAACGCGTCGCGCGAGCGCCGCGAGAGCCCGCGCGGAAATTCGAACGCGCGCGGATTCCCCTCGCGCGCCAGGCGATCGATGTGGGCGCCGCCGGGATAGGGCAGCCCGAGCAGCTTGGCCACCTTGTCGAACGCCTCTCCCGCCGCGTCGTCGAGCGTGTGTCCGAGCGCGCGGTACTCGCCGGGTGAATGTACTTCGTATAAAGATGTGTGCCCGCCCGAGACCACCAGCCCGAGCCACGGCGGCTGGGGCGCGTCTTCTTGCAGCAGCACCGCCAACAGGTGCCCTTCGATGTGGTTCACGCCCACCAGCGGCAGGCCGGTCGCGGCGGCCAGCGACTTGGCCACCTGCACGCCGACGAGGAGCGCGCCAACCAGCCCCGGCCCGCGCGTCACGCCGATGCCGTCGAGATCGCGCAGCGTGAGCCCGGCGTCGCGCAGCGCCTGGTCGAGCACCGGCAGGATGCGCTGCAGGTGATCGCGCGAGGCCAGCTCGGGCACCACGCCGCCCCACTTCTGGTGCACCTCGGTCTGGGTGTGGACCACATCCGACAACACGCGGCCGCGCAGGCCTTCCGTCTCGACCACCGAGGCCGCGGTCTCGTCGCAGCTCGTCTCCAGCCCGAGAGCCCTCACGGCCCGCGCGCGCTGCCGATGCCGGCGAGGATCTGCTGCACGTCCTTGCTGAACTCGCCCGCCGGCTCCAGCTCGAGGTAGCGCCGGTAGGACCTGGCGGCGTCGAGGTTGCGGCCCAGGCTCTGGTAGGCCGTGCCCAAGAGCAGGTGCGCGCGGCCGCTCGAGGCGTCCTTGCGCGCGGCGCTCTCCAGCGGCTTGACCGCGCTCTTGGGCAGGTCGGCCTCGAGGTAGGCGTCGCCGAGCGCGAGCAGCGCGGGCACCGAGTCGGGCTGCAGGCTGCTGGCGCGCTTGAACTCGCGGAGCGCGGCCCGGTACTTGCCGCGTCGCAAGAGATCGTCGCCCTGTGCAAGCGCCTTGGCGTACGCGTCGTCAGGGGCAGAGGTCGGCGCGAAGGTGGAGGTGGTGACCACCGCGGCGGGCGCCGGCGGCGGGGTCTGCGCCAGAGGCGCCGCGAGCGGCGGCTGGCCCGGCAGCGCGTCCGGCGTCTTCGGCGCCTGGGCAGATTTCTCCTCGAGCCAGGGCGCGTCCTTCTTGTCGGTGGCCGGCTGCGCCCGCAGCACCAGCACCGCCGCGATCGCCGCCGCCGCAAGAGCGGCAATGAGCGGCCAGCGTCTTCTCCTCGCCGGCACACCCAGCGCCGCGGCCAGCTGCGCCTGCACTTGCGGCGGCGGCGTGGAGAGCAACACCGGCGCGATCTGCGGCAGCGGCGCCGACGCCTCCGAGGGGTCGACTCCAGCAGCCATCGCGGCCAGCACCGCCTCGGCCGACGGAACTTCCGCCGGTGGAACTTCGGCAGGCGGAACCTCGGCAGGCGGCGCCGCAACCATCGGAACCGGCGTCGCGGGAGTGGTCACTTCCGCATCCGAGAGCCGGAACGAGGGGGCCGTCTCCGCCTCCGACCCTCCGTTCTGGAACAGCCGCGACACCGGCGCGTCGGGCGCGAACTTCTTCGCCGCATCCCCCACCGCCGGCGACATGAACCGCGCCCCGGAAATCGCATCCGACCCGTCGGGCCGGAACGCCGGCAGCTCCACCACCCGCGTCAGCCGCACCGGCCGGCCGCCCGCGATCTGCGTCCGCGCCTCTTCCGCCTCGCGCCGCAACCGCTCGCGCCGCGCTCCGCGCAGCGGAGGAAAGTGCACCACGTCGAGCGCCGGAGCCCTCGGCGCGCCGCCACCCGGCCGCGGCGGGTCCGAGAGCCACTGCTGCAGCGACGGCTTGCGCAGCGCCGGCTTGGCGGCCGAGGCGCGCAGGACCCCGTCGCCCATCAGCCGCTGCACCACCGCGAAGGTGCTCAGGTCGTCCACTGGCGACAGGTCGAGCGCCTCGCGCAGCGTGCGCTTGCCGTCGAAGCAGCGCACCACCGCGTTCGCCTCGTCGGGCAGGTCGGCCAGCTTGGCCAGCAGCGCCTGGACGTCGAGCGCGAGCTGGGTGTTCATCGGCAGCTGCTCGGCCAGCCCGCCCAGCTCGTCCACCCGGCGCATGGCTTCCATCAGCGCGCCCTGCGTCCCATCGGCGATGCGCTCCTCGCGCTCCACGTCCGCGTACTCGACGCGATAATCGCCGCCGTCCCAGGTCATCAGGCGCCAGAACGCTGCGTCTCCCGCGAGCGGGCCCAGCTCCGCGTCGATGATCTGCCCGTCCACCATCCACACCCGCGCATGCTGGCCGGGCGCCTCGCAGCGCACGATGGCCGTCTTGCGCCAGTTCTCCAACGACTGGAAGAGGTCGACCAGCCCCAGGTTGGCAACCGATCCGGTGAGCGCCGCCGGACCGTCCTGCTCCTTCAGCTTGCGCCGCTCGAGCAGCATCTCCACCCGCTGCACCAGCTCGCGCAAGAGGATGGGCTTGGCCAGGTACTCGTCGGCCCCGGCCTCGATGGCGCGCGACCTCGCGCCGGCCGGCTTGTCGCCGCCCATGAGCAGGAAGGGCAGCTCGGCCAGCTTCTCTTCCTTGCGCACCGCCCGGCAGACGGCCAGGCCATCCTTGCCCGAGACCGAGAGATCGCAGAGCACCAGGTCGGGCGGCGTGGCGAGAATGGTCTTGAGCGCGTCGCCGCCGTCGGCCGCGGTGACCACCCCGAACCCCGCCTTGCGCAGGGCCAGCTCCAGGATGCGCAGGCTGCGCGGATCCTTGTCCGCGAGGAGCAGGGTCGCCTTGGCCACGATGCGCGGATCGTCCCCCGCTCCGCGCGGCCCTGTCAATCTAGGATTTGCGCTTGCCGAAGAGCAGGCCGGAGAGCACTCCGCTGCCCGACTTCTGCTGCTTGCCGCGGCGCTGCTCGATCAGCCGCAACTCGAGCGCCGCGTCGGAATGGTGCGGGTCCAGCTCCAGCGCCTTGCGGAACGCGTCCACCGCCGAGTCGGGATCCTTGGTGCGCCAGAGCACGCCCGCCACGTAGTACGTCCGCGCGGTGATTCCCGGCGCGCGCAGGGCGCGGTTGATCAGCGACGCCGCCTCTTCCTTGCCCGCCGGCGTCGCCTTGGGATCGGAGACCAGGCCCCACGCCAGGGCGGCCATGGCGTCTCCGCTGGGGTCGAGGTCCACCGCGTGGCGCAGCTTCTGGAGGGCGGCCTCGAAGTCGCGCTTCTTGAGCAGCACCTCGCCCATCTTCACCGCGGTGACCGCCTCTTCCTTGCGGGTGGGCTTGCCGCCCGTCTTGAGCTGCTGATCGTAGCGCGCGCGCAGCTCGGACGTGGCGACGGCCTCGAAGGAGTCCTTGAGCAGCCCGAAGAGCGTCTGCAGCTCGGGGTGCAGCGCCGCGAGGCCCGGCGTCGTCGAGCGATCGGGATGGAAGCGCTTGGCCAGCTGCAGGTACGCGGTCTTGATCTGCTCCGTGGTGGCGGCCGGCTGGACGCCCAAGCGCACGTAGGCCGTCTGCGCCGGAGCTTTCTGCACGCGCGCGCGGACCTCGTCGGCAAAGCGCTGGTCCTCGGCCGAGAGCTTCACCGCGTCCAGATTGGCGGCCTCCTGCGGCTGCTCCACGTCGACCGCCCCTTGGGTCTCGGGCCGCGAAGGCCCCATCCCCAGGTTGCGCAAGCCGCGGGCCATCATCTTCTTGCGCAGGTCGCGGTCGCGGGAGCGCTCCTCGTCGCCGCCGGTCGAGGGCGAAAGGCCCGCAGCCGCGTCGGGCTCGAACATCACCTCCTCGCGGTGGAGCATCCCGGCGGCGCTTCCTTCCACCGGCGGCGCGACGCTAGGGCGCGGGTCGATCTCCAGCGCCTCCTCGGTCACCTGCGGCGGACCCGGGGGAGTGGAAGGGAGGCTTTCCAGCGAGAGCGAGTCGAGGCGCGCGAGAGCCTCGTCCTGGTCCACCGCGGCGCGCCGCGGCCGCGACGAGGGAGCGAGCGGCTGCTCGGCCTGCAGCTCCGGCTGGGAGAACGGGTCGGCCACCGGCCCGGGCCGCAGCTCCGGCTGGTCGGAGAACGGATCCGCCGCGGGCTCCACCGGCCGCAGCTCCGCCTCCGAGAACGGGTCGGGCGCCGGCTCGGCCGGCACCACGATCGGTTCCGGCATCGGTTCCAGCAGTGGCTCGGGCTCAATCTCCGGCGGCGGCGGCGCGCTCGCCACCGGCTGCGGCGCGGCGGCCACCGGTTGCGGCTCGACCCCTCCCGCGAGCAGGAGCACCGCGAGCAGCGCCTCGGCGCGCGTCTGCGGCAGCCGCGAGGCGTGCACGAATTCCTCCAGCCGGCGCGGGAGCGCGAGCAGCGCGGCGGCGCGGCGGTCGAGCGGACCGAGCGCCACCCGCGACTGGAGATCCGGCCAGTCCAGCGAGAGCCGGGCGGCGTTCGCGCCCAGCCAGTCGATCACCTTCTTGCGGCGCGGGGCGTGCTTCTCCTGCTCCAGCGCGTCGACCAGGCAGGAGACGGGATCGACCACCACCTCGCGCGCCCACGGCGGCGGCGGCTCCCAGCCGCGCCAGTCGTACTTGCCCTGCGTCAGCCCGAGCACCAGGGCCAGGTTGGTGGTGTGCTGCGCCACCAGCGCGGAGCGCAGCTGCTCGGGAGTGAGCAAGCCCTTGGCCACCAGCACCTCGCCGTGCCGGCGCTGCGTCGAGGCCGCCTCCTCGCGGCTGGCGTCGATGTCGAGCGCGCCCACCCAGTCGTTGGCGAGCAGCACGTGCGCCAGCGTCTGGAAGCCTTCGAACGGCCCGGCGCCGCACATGTCGCCGGCGCGAAAGAAGATGCGGATCTCCGCGCTCTGCTGCGTCTCCACCCACAGCGTCCCGCTGGCGCGCGAGCGGAAGACGGCGGCCACCAGCTCCGGCGCGCTGGTCTCCGCCAGCTCCCCTTGCGCGAGCGAGGGCAGGAGCTCGAAGGTATCCACGCGCGCATCCTAACCCGGTTCGGAGGCGTTCCGCGTCGTATGAATCTGTCGTATCGCCTCGTACACGGCGATGCCCGCGCAGGTGGAGAGGTTCAGGCTGCGCGCGGTGGGGTTCTCGATCATCGGCACTCGCACCTGGCGCTCGGGGAAGCGATCGAGCAGCGCCTGGGGAAGGCCGGACACCTCGTCGCCGAAGACCAGCCAGTCACCGGCGGCGAAGCGCGCGTCCCACAGCGAGGTGCGGCCGCGGCCGGTGAAGAGGTGCAGCTTCTCGGGCGGGGCCTGCATCTCGTCGAACGAGCCCCACAGCGCGCCGAACACCTTGTCCCAGTAGTCGAGCCCGGCGCGGCGCAGGTCCTTGTCGTCGATGCGGAAGCCGAGCGGAGCCACCAGGTGCAGCCGCGAGCCCGTCACCGCGCAAAGCCGCGCCACGTTGCCGGTGTTGGGCGGAATCTTGGGTTCCACCAGGACGACGTTGAGGTGCGCCGCTCGGAGAAACACGGTATGCGCATGCGCCATGGCGGGGATCGCGATCATTGCCAATCCCAACGCGCGCCGCAACCGCGAGTGGCCGCTGGCGGCGCAGCGGCTGCGCCAGGCCGCCCCCGGAGCGCCGCTCTTCGAGACGCGTGACGCGCAGGAGCTTCTCGACGCGGCCCGCCGCATCGCCCTGGACAAGCCGCGGGTGGTGGCCATCGCAGGAGGCGACGGCACCGTCACGCACACGGTCACCGCGCTCGCCGAGGCCATGGACGGCGAGCTGCCGCCGCTGGCGCTCCTGGGCGGCGGGGCCTACGACTCGCTCGCTCCCCTGGGCGGCAAGGGCGACGCGGAGGACAAGCTGAAGCGCATCGCCGAGGCGCTCGCCTCGGGGACCGAGCTGGCCATCGAGCAGCGCGACACGCTGCGGATAGAAAAACGATGCGGGTTCCGCTTCGGCGTCGGCCTGCCGGTGCGATTCATCGAGGCCGTCTACGCCGCCGGCGGCGCCGGGCCGTGGAGCAGCACCCGCCTCTTGCTGCGCGCGCTCGGCTCGTCGCTCGCCGCGGGAGAGTTCGCGCGCAAGCTCTACGCTCCGATGGACCTGCGCGTCGGCTTCGACGGCGAGGAGTGGCCGCGCGTGCCCATCTACGGCGTGGTTTGCGCCACCGTCGCCGAGGCGGGGCTGGGCCTGCGGCCCTTCCGGCGCGCCACCGAGCAACCCGGCGCGTTCCAGGCGCTGGGCCTGACCGCCGGCCCGCGGCAGTTCGCGCTGGAGCTGCCGCGGCTCCTCCTCGGACGGCACGCCCGCCGCGACCGCCTGCTCGAAGGAGTGGGCGAGAAGCTGGAGCTGTCAGGCCGGGCGCCGCTGCAGTGGTTCCTCGACGGCGAGATTTATACTTCGTCTACAGACAAGCTCGCGGTCACGCTGGGGCCGCGCGTCTCGCTGGTGCGAGCGTGAAGCTGACCAACGTGCGAAACGGAGCGGTGCTCGCCGAGCGCGTAGAGCGCGCGGCCAGCGTGCTGGCGCGGCTGAAGGGCCTGCTCGGCCGCGACCGGCTGGCGCCGGGCGAGGCGCTCTGCATCGAGCCTTGCACCTCCATCCACACCTTCTTCATGAAGTTCCCCATCGACGCCGCGTTCCTCGGGCGCGACGGCACGGTGGTGCGGGCCATCGAGGAGCTGCGGCCCTGGAGGGCCACGCGCCTCTATCCCGCCGCCGCCATGGTGGTGGAGCTGCCGGCCGGCACCCTGCGCCGCACCGACACCCGCGAAGGCGACATCCTCGAGTTGAGGTCATGAAGATTTTGGGGGGTCCAGGGGAGAGCGAACTCCACCCTGGTGGAGGCGCCGGAGGCGCCGGATCGAAGAGAGCACCAGTAACGGCAGAGCCGTCAGCTCAAGCAGAATGCCCCACTCTCATTGACCCGGCTTCCGCTGCTTTGCTACGCTCGACGACGCCCACCTTCGCCCCAACCCCATGCAGATTATTCACGCAGAAAAGTCCGACGTCGGCATGAAGCGCGACAACAACGAGGACAACCTCCTCGTGTTCCCCGAACAGAACGTGTTCGCGGTCTTCGACGGCATGGGCGGGCACGCGGCGGGGGAAGTGGCCAGCTCCATCGCCGCCAACGAGGTGAAGGAGTTCTTCGACTTCACCGGACGAGATGAAGAGGCCACCTGGCCCTTCAAGGGCGACCGCGAGCGGAGCTACGACGAGAACCGCACCGTCACCGCCATCAAGCTGGCCAACGCGCGCATCATCGAGGCCAGCGAGGCGGACGGCGCCAAGAAGAACATGGGCACCACCGCGGTGATGGTCCACTTCACCGAGCGCAACGGCGCGGGTCCGCGGGCGCTGGTGGCGCACGTGGGCGACAGCCGCGTCTACCTCTTCCGCGACAACGCGCTCCAGCGCATCACCATCGACCACTCGCTGGTCGAGGAGTACCTGCGCATGGGCAAGATCACGCAGGAGGAAGCGAAGAACTTCCCGCAGAAGAACATCATCCTGCGCGCGCTCGGTCAGCAGAAGCAGGTGGACGTGGAGATCAACGTCTGGGAGCCGCACGCCGGCGACATCTTCCTGCTCTGCTCGGACGGGCTGTCGGGCATGGTCAACGACGACGTGATGCAGTCCATCCTGGTCAAGCAGTCGGGCGACTTGCAGGCGGCGGCCAAGAAGCTGATCGACACCGCCAACGCCAACGGCGGCGTGGACAACGTCACCGTGATCCTCGCGCAATACCAGCCAAACTGAGCAGCGCGGCGAGCGAGATGAGCGCGCCGGCCCACAGCCCCGGCTGCGCGTAGTCGAAACTCACTTCATGACCGCCGGACGGAACCGCCACCGCGCGGAACTGGCCGTCGGCGATGCGCACTTCGACGGGCGCGCCGTCGAGGGTCGCGCTCCAGCCCGGCGCCCAGGCTTCGGCGAGGACCAACAGGCCGGCGCCGGTGGTGCGGACGCGGACGTGCTCGGGGGCGTCCTCGATCACCTCGGCGCGCGCGCCGGGCTCGGCCTCGACGGCCGCTCCCTCGACGATGGCCTGGCTTCCGGGATCGGCTTGGAGCAGGGCCGCGGCGACGTCGGAGGCCGGCGAGCCGCGCACCACGCGCACCAGCGGAATGGGCCGGTCGATGGGCCAGATGTGCAGCTCGTTTCCCTGGCAGCCGAGGATCGCCGAGGCGCCGAAGAGCTGCGCGGCCTTGACCAGCCCCGCCGGCCGCAGCGCGCGAAAGAGCGTCACCTGGCGCGCCGACTCCGAGGCGCCGTACCCCAGCATCTCGCGCCGCCCGAAGAGGAGCGGGAAGTTCTCCTTGGCGGTGGCGAATTCCCACTGACGCGTGCGCTCGATGAGCGTCCCTTCGCCGCCGCCGGGGAACCGGCAGCTGCCGTCGTTGAGGACGCGGCCCGCAGGCCAGAGGTCGACCCACGCGGGCCGGCGCGCGAGGAAGCTGCCGTCGCCCCAGGAGAGCACCGCGCCGCCGTGGACGATGGCGCCCACGGCCGCCGCCGCCAGGAGCGCCGGGAGCAGGAACGCCGCCCGCGCCGCCGCGACCGCGGAGAGCACCGCGCAGAGGACTGCCGTTTCCGCAAGGGCGAGCACCAGGTGGCGATGGGCGGCCGCGGCCGAGACGATGGCGCCGTTCTCGCGCAGGCCGCGCGCGATCGCTTGCTGCAGCCACTCCGGCTCGGCCAGCGCCACGCCACAGGCGAGCGCGAAGAGCGCCGCCGCCGCTCCGAACGCCACCGCGGTGGTGCGCGGCGCGAGCTGCTCCGCGCGCCAGGCGCCCAACAGGCAGAGGGCGACGGTGGCGGGCAGCGCATATTTTTCCGGATAGCGGAAGCGATCGGCGAGCGGAACCAGCCGGTGCCAGGCGGCGAAGAGCGGCAGCGCGCTCCCCAGCGCGAGCAGCAGCGTCAGCGCGCAAGCGGCCAGAAGCGCCACCTGCCGCCGGTCGCGTCCCGGCAACAGCGCGGGGACCACCAGGGCCGGGCCGATGAACAGGCTCACCGCCCACGGCAGGTGATGCGCGCCGGAGGAGACCAGCGTCCAGTTGGCGTTGTCGGGCCAAGGCAGGCCGAAGGGCGCGGGAACCATCAGCTCGATGAAGCGCGCCGGGGGCAACGACCAGCTCTGCGCTTCGGCCAGCGCAAGCCCGGTCCCGCGCACCGTCGCGCGAGCGAAGAGCGCGGTGGGAAGCAGCTGCACGGCGCCGAGCAGCGCGCCGGCTGCGAGCGCGAGCGCGACCGCGCCCACCGCGCGCAGGCGGTCTTGCGGACCGCAGGCCGCGAGCAAGAGCGCGAGCAGCCCGGCGAACCAGAGGGCCTGGAACTCGCCGTTGAGGATCGGCAGCGCGACTGCCAGCGCGGCCAGGCCCAGCGCGCGGCCGGTCTTGAGATCCGCCGCTCGCAACAGCGCGGCAGTGGCCAGCGGCAGCCAGGCGGCGGAGGCGAAGTAGTAATGCCCGCCGTGCATCGAGAGCAAGTAGCCGCTGCCGCAGAATCCGGTCGCGGCCAGCGCGGCCGCCGTCTCGCCCAGCCCGAGGCGGCGCGCGAGCAGCCACATCCCCGCCGCGGCCAGCGGCAAGTGCACGAGCACGAAGCAGGTCGCGGCGCGCGGCGGATCGAGAAGATGGAAGAGCAGGTTTGCCGGATAGAGCACTCCCGTCCCCGGCTCGGCGAAGAACGGCGCGCCGCCGTAGCGGCCGGGGTCCCAGAGCGGCAGCCGCCACTGCGCGCGCGCCGCTGCCGCGAACACCTGCTGCGGCAAGTTGAAGTGCAGGATGTCGCGGAAGAGCAAGAGCAGCCCGCGCGCCGCGGGCAGCGAAAGCGCCGCGGGCACCGCGACGCAGGGAACCAGCCACGGACGGCTCGCTTTGCTCGCTGGTCCCGTATCCGCTCTATACACTGCTCGGCGTGCATCGTCTCGTTGCGCCGCCGCGGCCGCCCGCGCAGAATCCGCGCATGGGTTCTCTTCGCATGCCGACGCCCGACGAGGCGCTGCCGGGCCGCGCCGAGCCGATGCGCGTTCCCGAGAAGCACACCGTCCTGGGCACGCGCCTTTCGCCGCCGTTCCCGCAAGGACACGAGCGGGCGCTCTTCGGGATGGGCTGCTTCTGGGGCGCCGAGCGCAAGTTCTGGGAGCTGCCCGGCGTCCTCTCGACTGCGGTCGGCTACGCAGGCGGATTCACCACGAACCCCACCTACCGCGAAGTCTGCTCGGGAGGCACCGGCCACGCCGAGGTGGTGCAGGTGGTCTACGATCCCAAGCAGGTGAAGTACGAGGACCTTTTGCGCGTCTTCTGGGAGAGCCACGACCCGACGCAGGGCATGCGCCAGGGCAACGACGCCGGCACGCAATATCGCAGCGCCATCTACGCCACCACGAAGGAGCAAAGGCGCGCGGCGGAGACGTCGCGCGAGATGTACCAGTCCGAGCTGGCCAAGGCCGGCCACGGCCGCATCACCACCGAGATCGCGGAGGCGCCGCCCTTCTACTACGCCGAGGACTACCACCAGCAGTACCTGGCCAAGAACCCGGGCGGCTACTGCGGCCTCGGCGGCACCGGCGTTTCCTGTCCGGTCGGAATCTCTCGAACCTAACAGTCGACGCGGACGCCGGGCGCGGCGATCTGATCCACCACCCGCTCGCCCGCCGCGATGTGCGTCGAGTCCCAGACCGCCGCGCGCTCGACCTGCGCGCCGGCGTCGATGCGGACGTTCTCGCCCAGGACGATCCCGGGACCGAGGCGCACGCCGGCCGCCACCTGCGCTCCGGCGCGGATGAGCGCGGGCGCCTGCACCTCGCTCTCCACCCGCGCCGAAGGATGAATGTGCACGTCCTGGGCGCGCTCTTCGAGTCCCGCGAACGGGTCGGCGCCGGGCCGGAAGCGCTGCAGCGGCAGCCGCCCTTCGAGCACGTCGAGGTTGGCCCGCAGGAGCGAGCGCGGCGCGCCCAGGTCGCCCCAGTAGCCGTTTTGCATGAAGCCGTGCACCTTGGCGCCCTCGTGGATGAGGCGCACGTAGGCGGTGCGGTTGATGTCGCTCTCGCCTTCCGGAAGCCGGGTCAGCATCTGTGGCTCGAGGATGTGCACGCCGGTGAAGTGGGTCTTGGTCAGGCCCGGCTCCGCCGGCGCGCCGCGGCCGGCGATGCGGCGGACGTTGAAACCGGCGTCCACCTCCACCGCCGCGTAGCTGGCGCCGCTTGGATACGGCGCGAGCACCATGGTCGCTACCGCGTTTGCCTGGCGGTGGGCGGCGAGCGCGGCAGCGAGGTCGAGGTCGAAGATCATGTCGCCGTTGAGCAGGAAGAAGGTGCCGGTCCCCAGCAGGGCCTGCGCGCGCTTCACGCCGCCGCCGGTGCCGAGGATCTGCTTCTCCTCGCGCGAGACATGGAGCTCGAGCGCGAGCTCGGCGGCGATGCGCAGCGCGCCCTGCTCCATCACCGCGCCCAGGTGATGGGTGTTGACCACCACCTCGCCGACGCCGGCGTTCTTGAGCAGCGCGAGGTTGTAGCGCAAGAGCGGCAGACCGCAGAGCGGGACCAGCGGCTTGGGCAGCTTGTCGGTGAGCGGCCGCAGGCGGGTGCCGAAGCCGGCGCAGAGGACCATGGCCTTCATGGTCAGGGGACGCTACTCCAGCGCCGGCTGGGCCGGCCGCCGCAGCCAGCGGAAGAGCGCCCGCCCCTGCAGCAGCGAGACCAGCCCCACGTAGAAGAATCCCCACTGGAAGAGGAGCAGGAACGGCAGCGAGAAGTAGACGCCCTTGTCGAGCGCGAAGAAGACCGCCGACGAGAGGTAGGCTCCCAGCGCCAGCTCGAGCAGCGGCTGCGCGGTCAGCAGCATTCTATACTTGCTATACATCCAGCTGCGGTCGCGCCCCCGCATGCCGGTCTTGGGAGTGCGGGTGAAGCCGGTCTCGTAGCCCACCAGCGCCTCGATCACCGCCTTGCTCTGGTTGACGCACATCCCGATGCCCAGCGCCATGATGAAGGGCAGGTACTTGATCCGCTGCCAGGGCCGCATGCCGATCTCGCGCTGGCTGGCGACGTAGAACATCACCACGCTCATGGTCGCGGTCCAGAAGAAGGGCAAATCCAGCATCAGCACTTCGTACCAGCCGTGCTTGAAGCGGATGACCATGGAGACCGGCATCAGCACCGTGAGCAGGATCATCAGCGGATAGGTGAGATTCGCCGTGAGATGGAAGAAGGCCTCGATCTTCACGTCTCTTGGCAGGTTGCTGCGAAGTATACGTGGTAGCAATTTGCGCGCGGTCTGGATGCTGCCCTTGGCCCAGCGGTGCTGCTGCGAC
>Ga0307479_10001630_pt1 | contig 20512 bp, 15 predicted proteins | sample atmos_gasesECM4C_FD_203743 | JGI IMG/M metagenome (GOLD analysis project Ga0307479, IMG submission 203743) | Hardwood forest soil microbial communities from Morgan-Monroe State Forest, Indiana, United States - atmos_gasesECM4C_515 | ecosystem: Environmental > Terrestrial > Soil > Temperate...
ATTCGTGTACCGTTTGAGGTGCGCTCCGTCCAGGCGTTCGCTGAAGCGGCAGGGCTGCGGGGTTTGCGGAAGCCGCGCTTCCTTGGTGATGTTTTCGTTGGGGCCACAGATGAACCAGTATAATCGCTGTCTGACGGAAAGACCGAGGCCGATGACTTGAATTGGCGTTGGCGGCCAATGGGGCGCAGCATGCTGCGCCCCTACAAGAGGGTGGCGTGATCGTTGGGATCGGGATTGATATTGCGGAAGTGGAGCGGATCAAGGGGGCGATCGAGCGGCATGGCGAGGTGTTTTTAAGAAGAGTTTTCACGGCGAAGGAGAGAGAGTATTGCGAACGGTTCAAGAACAAGTTTGAACGCTATGCAGGGCGCTTTGCAGTGAAGGAGGCGGCGATGAAAGCACTAGGCACGGGTTGGAGCAGAGGCGTGCGGTGGGTGGACATTGAAGTGCTGCGGCAAAAGGGCGGGAGGCCAACGCTGGCGCTCGAAGGCGAGGCGCGAAAGATTGCAGACCAGTTGGGTGTGAAACACATTGCGCTGAGCATTACGCACACGGCGGCTCAGGCGTTTGCGCAGGTGATATTTGAAGGGTAAGAGCAGGACTTTCCTCATTAGGGTTTAGTGGAGACTGATCGCTGGCTCCTCTCCGACGGGAGTCGGCTGAAATTTGGAACCTCAGAGAGAAGACAATTCCTTTCCTCTTTTAGAACGAAAACATTCACCCAGTTGTTGGCCGGCCGCTTTCCCGGGACACGCACGCGCAGGTAGTTGCTGGAAATGGCGGGAGTCGAATCCGCGGCGGGATCCTCATCCGGGCGCAGCGTTAGAACGCGGAGAGTGCGGCCGATTTGGGAACAGCGAAACGTGGCGGATTTGGCTTCGCCGAGGGCGCGAAGCTCGCGAGCGCGACGTTTGATTACGGTGGCGGAAAGCTGATTCGCGAGCTTGGCGGCTTGAGTGCCGGGGCGCATTGAAAACGAAAAGACATGCAGGTAGGTGAACGGGAGGCGCTCGATGAAAGCGAGGGTGGCGGCGTGATCGGCTTCGGTCTCGCCGGGGAAGCCGGCGATGACGTCCGCGCCGATGGCGGCGTGGGGGAGATGCTCGCGAATCAGCTCGACGCGGCGAGCGTAGTGTTCTGAGCGGTACCAGCGGTGCATGGCAGCGAGGATGCGGTCGGAGCCGGACTGCAGCGGCATGTGGAAGTGGTGGGCGATGCGGTCGGTTGAGGCGAAGAGCTCGACCAAGTCCCGGGTGACGTCGAGAGGCTCGATGGAGCTGATGCGGAGGCGCTCGACGGAAGTTTCGTCGAGTATGCGGCGGACGAGATCGAGAAATTCGACGCGGGGCGAGAGGTCGCGGCCGTAGGTGCCGATGTTAATGCCGCTGAGGACGATTTCGCGGAAACCGGAGGCAGTGAGCCGCTGGATTTCCTGGAGAACGACTTCGGCGGGTAGGCTGCGACTCTTGCCGCGAACGAACGGAATCACGCAGTAAGAACAGCGGCTGTTGCAGCCGTCCTGAATTTTGAGCGTGGGCCGGCTGTGATTCCCTTCCCCGCCGAGAACAGGCGCGGCTAACAGAGTTGTCTGTTCGAAGATGTCGCCGGTGAGAATCTTGGCAGGAGCACGAGAAAGGGATAGCGGCTCGGCATCAAGCAAGGCAGCGGGGAAAAAGTTTTGGACGCTTGGGGACAAAGGTGATTGCGGCAAAGAGCCAATGAGCTCGGGAATTTGCGGCTTGTGGGAATTGCCGACAACCCAAGATACGCCGGGGAGAGCCGCCAGGTCCTCGGGAGCGCGCTGTGCGTAACAGCCGGTAACGATGAGGCGAGCGGCGGGGTTTTGGGCGTGAATCTTGCGGATGGCGTCGCGAGCCTGAGCATCGGCGGCCGCGGTGACGGTACAGGTGTTTACGACCACGAAATCAGCGGCAGCTGCTTCGGGGGCGGCGCTGCAACCGCGTTCGAGCAATTGGCGTTCGAGGGCGGCACCATCGGCCTGGGTGGCGCGGCAGCCGAATTGTTGGATGTAGAAGGTCGTCATCGAAAACAATCCTCAGCCAACGAAAGAATCTACGCAAAGCCTGCGGAGTGCATAGAGAGCACAAAAGCGCGGCACCCCAATCCTTCGCTAAGACAAGCGATCTGGAAGGGCGGTTTTAGGATACCCAAGAAGCAGGCTAGCGCGGTAGCGGATAGGAAGGGAAATTCAATCGGTTGCCGGCGATTGACTTTACTCGCTGGTCGCAAGGCCGCTACAATCTTCGCGCTGATATGCGTCACCAACGCCACCCTTCCGCACTAGAGAATCCTAAGATCTCGATTGTCATTCCGGCTTACAACGAGAAACCGACGATCGAAGAAATCCTGCGGCGCGTGCTGGAGACTGATGTGCGCAAGGAAGTGATCGTCGTGGACGATTGCTCGGCTGACGGCACGCGGCAGATCCTCGAAAGCATGTCCGTGCGGCAAGCCAACGGCGGAAAGGAAGCGGCAACACAGGATGGCGGGGATCCACTGCCGCTTGTTGATTTGAGGTTTTTCTTTCAGACGCACAACCAGGGGAAGGGTGCGGCGCTGCGCCGGGGCTTCGCGGAGGCGACGGGAGATATAGTGCTGGTGCAGGACGCAGACCTGGAATACGACCCACGGGATTATGCGAAATTGCTGGAGCCGATCGTGGACGGCCGGGCGGATATTGTGTACGGATCGCGGTTTCTTGGAGGGCCGCAACGGGTGCATTATTTTTGGCACTACGTGGCGAATAGAGTCCTCACGCTGCTTTCGGATATTTCTACGAACCTGAAGCTGACAGACATGGAAACGTGCTACAAGGTCTTCCGCAGAGAAGTGCTGAAAGGAATCGAGATCAAGTCCAACCGGTTCGGATTTGAGCCGGAGATTACGGCAAAGATTGCGAAAGGAAAATGGCGTATTTACGAGGTGCCGATCTCCTACGCGGGCCGCACCTATGAAGAAGGGAAAAAGATCACCTGGATAGACGGGGTACAGGCACTGTGGTGCATCATTCGATTCAGGATTACAGATTGAATCTGCGCGACGTGCGGAATGTAGCCCCCGATCGAATCGGAGTTGCTAAGAGCAGACGAGCATTACGGCTTGCAAACACGGAGAGTCGGGATCCTTCCTCGTGAGAGCTAACGAGGCCTCAGGATGACACACTTCACCTGTGATTTTAAGGGTCTAGTTGGACTCGATCCGGGCTAGGCCTGTGACAAGCGGCGCTGAAAAGTGAGAAGAATGAGATCGGCGCGGCGGCGGACACCAAATTTGCTGAGCAAATTGGAGACGTGGAATTTTACCGTGCGCTCGGCGATATTGAGCCTGCTGGCGATCTCTTTATTGGAAAGATTTTCGAGGAGCGAATCGAGCACTTCCTGCTCGCGGCGGCTGAGGTTAGTGACGGTGTCGGTTTTGAGGCGACGCCCCTGACCGGTGAGAATGGAATCCACGAAGCCGGAGAGCAACTGACGCGGCACCCAGAAGCCGCCGTTGGACACAAGGGGCAGGGCGCGAATCAACTGGTCGCGGGCTTCGACATAGGTCAAAAGGCCCTTTACGCCGAGGCGGAGAAGCGAAAAACTGTTGGCGTCGTCGTGGCGCTCGCCGACGACGATGAGGCGCGCTTCGGGGTAGCGTTCGAGAATGTTGGTGAGGAGCGCACCCGTTGCGGGGCGCGCGGCGTGCGCGTCAATGACGTAGACCTGGGCGCGCGGCGGCTCCATGTTGCGCAGGTCGGGCGCCAGCATGGATTCGAGCTGCTTGGCAACAACTTTGAACTGCGCCTTCCCCAAAAGCCGCTCGAACTCGCTCAGCACCAGGGGATGCGGCGAGAGCAGGCAAACCGTCAATTTGGAACCTGGTCGCTTGGTAGTCACTATCGGTCAGGGTAGTTAAAACTGGCCAAAGGGGCAAGTGCCTTCGGGGCGTTTGTTCTCGAATTGTTACGTGACACCTAGGGCTCTTTTCCCGCGGGGCACAGCCCTCAGGAGAATGTCAACAATTCGTTCAGCGGCATGGCCATCCCAAAGCGGCGGGATGCGGCCGGCCTTTGCTTTTCCGGCGACGATATCCTGCGCCGCAGCGACGATCTTGCAGGGATCCGTACCGACAAGCAAATTCGTACCCTCAGAAATCGTGACAGGACGCTCGGTGTTCTCCCGGAGGGTGAGGCAGGGCACTCCAAGTGCAGTGGTCTCTTCCTGAATGCCGCCGGAGTCGGTCAGGACCAGCGTGGCTCTGCTGAGGAGGCAGAGGAAATCGAGATAGCCAATGGGCGGGATAATGAGAAGTTGCGGATGGTGGCCAATACCCGCCTGGGTTAGGCGTTGCTGGGCGCGCGGATGAACGGGGAAGACGACAGGTAGCTGTGCCGCGATGGCGTTGATGGCACCAAGAAGCTCGCTGAGTTTTTCGGTGGAATCCACGTTTGAAGGGCGATGCAGGGTCAGGACGGCGAAGCGGCGCCAATCGGAACCGTTCTTCAGACCCAGTTCCTCGCCGATGCGTGACTGTTGCGCAATAGGGAGGAAGTGACGCAGCGAGTCGATCATGACATTGCCGACGAGGAAGATGCTCTCGCGCGGACGGCCTTCCCTGAGCAGGTGCTCGATGGCGTCTTGTTCTGTGACAAAGAGATAGTCGGCCAGAGCGTCCGTGACAACACGGTTGATCTCTTCCGGCATGGAACGGTCAAAACTGCGAAGGCCTGCTTCCACGTGGGCAACGCGAATTCCGAGCTTCACAGCAGCTAGCGAAACGGCGAGCGTGGAATTGACGTCGCCGACGACCAGAACCAGCTCTGGCTGGTGCTCGAGGAGAACGGGTTCGATGCGCTTGAGAATTTCGGCGGTCTGGGCGGCATGGGAACCGGAGCCGACTTCGAGATTGACGTGGGGCGCGGGAATGCCCATTTGACGGAAGAAAATGTCCGAGAGCGTTTCATCGTAGTGCTGGCCGGTATGAACGAGGATAGGTTCGATTTCTGGATGGCGTTGCATCTCCCGCAGCAGCGGAGAGATTTTCGGCAGGTTCGGACGCGCGCCGACAATATTGATGATTTTCAGACCATGCGCCATGGATGTTCGTTCTCGACGGCGCAAGCAGTATACCATCCGCGTTTTGGCCTTCCGATGTGGCCTAATCCCCGTTTGCACCAAAAAAACACCACTTCGCTGTAAGAACGTTCGATTCTTGGAGGAACCCGCGTAAAATAAAGGTGTACGCGATGTCCGGCTTGCTTTGCTATGTCCCCAATTCACCAGGGAGTCGGACAAGGCGTTAGGACCTTTCAGAGCATGCGCAATCTGAACGAATCGGCGAAGGCGCTGCGGGAGCTGCTCTCGCAACGCATCCTCGTGCTTGATGGCGCGATGGGTACGATGCTGCAACAGCGGCAATTGACGACGGCGGATTTCGGCGGAGCCGCGCTTGAAGGGTGCAACGAAAACCTGGTGCGCACGCGGCCCGACGTGGTCCTGGACATCCACCGAAAATACTTTGAGGCGGGATCGGACATTGTCGAAACGAACAGCTTCGGCGGAGCGCCGATCGTGCTGGCGGAGTATGGGCTGGCGGCTGACGCGCACGAACTGAACCAACGGGCAGCGGAGCTTGCGCGGCGAGCGGCGGATGAGGCGAGCACGCCGACGAAGCCGCGGTTCGTCGCCGGATCGATGGGGCCGACCACGAAGGCCATTACCGTGACGGGCGGCGTGACATTTGCGGGGCTGCGCGAGGCGTACTACATCCAGGCGCGAGGACTCGTGGAAGGCGGCGTGGACCTGCTGCTGGTGGAGACCTGCCAAGACACAAGAAACATCAAGGCGGCGATCTTGGCCATTCAGAAGTTATCGAGAGAAATTGGGGCGCCGGTGCCGTTCATTATTTCGGTGACCATCGAGCCGATGGGGACGATGCTGGCGGGGCAGACGATTGAAGCGATGTGGGCATCTCTGCGGCACGCGAAGCCGTTGGCGTTTGGAATGAACTGTGCGACCGGGCCGGAGTTCATGACCGATCACATCCGGACACTGAGCCAACTCACCGGTGAATTTGTGTCGTGCTATCCGAACGCCGGTTTGCCCGATGAAGAGGGGAAATATCTGGAAACGCCGACATCGCTCGCGGCGCAGCTTGAAAAGTTTGCGGATCACGGCTGGTTGAATTTCGTTGGCGGATGCTGCGGAACGACCGAACAGCACGTCCGCGCACTTGCACAGATGGTGGAGGGAAAGAAGCCGCGACGGCCCACGGCGGAGGCGCACCGTGCGGTGTACTCAGGTATCGAGACGATCGAGGCGGAAGAGAGCACACGGCCGTTGCTGGTAGGCGAACGGACGAACGTGATCGGGTCGCGGCTGTTCAAGAACTTGGTTGCGGAGGAAAAGTGGGAAGAGTCGAGCGAAATTGCGCGGCGACAGGTGCGCGGCGGAGCGCACATCGTGGATGTATGCCTGCAAAGCACAGAACGAGATGAGAAGAAAGACATCCCGCTCTTTTACGAAAAGCTGATTCGCAAGATCAAGACGCCAGTGATGATCGACACGACCGACCCGACGGCGATTGAGCTGGCGCTGACGTATTGCCAGGGAAAAGCGATCATCAATTCGATCAATCTGGAGGACGGCGAGGAGAAGTTTGAGCGCGTAGTGCCGCTGGCGCATGATTACGGCGCGGCGGTGGTGGTCGGTTGTATTGACGAAGATAAATTGCAGGCGCAGGCGTTTACGCGGGAACGCAAGCTCGAAATCGCGCAGCGCAGCTACAAATTGCTGACGGGGAAATACGGGCTGGCGCCCGAAGACATCGTCTTTGATCCACTGGTTTTTCCATGCGCAACGGGCGACGAGAATTACATTGGCGGCGCTGTGGAAACGATGGAAGGGATCCGGCTAATCAAACAGGCGCTGCCGGACGTGCGGACGATCCTGGGGATATCGAATGTGTCGTTCGGGCTGCCGGCAGGCGCGCGCGAAGTCGTGAATTCGGTTTTTCTGTACTACTGCACAAAGGCGGGGCTGGACCTGGCAATCGTTAACACAGAACGGCTGGAACGGTTCGCCTCGATTCCACAGCACGAAAGAGAACTCGCTGAGAACCTGTTGTTTTCGCATCCACCGAAGGAAGTGCCTGTAGACCATTCGCAGGCGACGCTGCTGCGCGGCGTCCCGCCGGACTGGCGCGAGCAAAGCAAGGAGCAGCGCACGGCCGTGAACCGATATCACATTACGGCGATTACGGAGCACTTTCGAACCGCAAAGAAGAAAGAAAAAACGCGCGCCGCAGACTTGCCGCTGGACGAGCGCTTGGCAAACTACATCATCGAAGGCACGCGGGACGGTTTGATTGCGGACTTGGAGCGCAAGCGCGGGGAGGGCGCCGCGCCGCTGGATATTGTCAACGGCCCGCTGATGGCAGGGATGGCCGAGGTAGGGCGGCTTTTCAATGCGAATGAGCTGATCGTGGCAGAAGTGCTGCAATCGGCGGAAGCGATGAAGGCCGCGGTCAGCCACCTCGAACAGTTCATGGAAAAAGCGGACACGGCCAAGCGCGGGAAGGTCGTACTGGCGACAGTGAAAGGCGATGTTCACGACATCGGGAAGAATCTCGTCGAGATTATTTTGAAGAACAACGGCTACGAGGTCGTGAATTTGGGAATCAAGGTGCCGCCGGAGGAACTGATTAAGGCGTATCTGGAACACAAGCCGGATGCCATCGGGCTCTCCGGATTGCTGGTGAAGAGCGCGCAGCAGATGGTGATTACGGCGAGTGATTTAAAGGACGCCGGCATCGAGATTCCACTTCTCGTGGGTGGCGCAGCGCTTTCTGGAAAATTTACACAAACGAAGATTGCACCGAGTTACGGCCATGCGGTGTGTTATGCGAAGGACGCGATGACCGGGCTGCGGCTGATGAATGAATTGATGGATCCGGCGACGCGCGAGACCGTGCTGCGAGATCACACGGCAAGCGGTAATGGCATGAGCGTCTCGACGATCGTGACAGTGAAAGAGATCCCGGCGGTAACGCGCTCGCCACGCGTGCGCGTCCACTTGCCGATTCCGAGCGTCGCCACGCTCGAGCGCAAGGTGCGGCTGGTGCCGGATTTGCGTGAGGTGTGGAGCTACATTAACCCGTTCATGCTCTATGGGCGGCACATGGGGTTCCGAAGCGATTTCGAAAAACGTTTTGCGGAGCGCGACCCGAAGGCCATCGAACTTTTCGAAGGCATGGAAAAGGTAAAGAAGGAAGCGGCTGAATTCATGAAGGTGCGCGCGGTATGGCAGTTCTTCGAAGCGGAGGCGGCGGCCGAAGCGTTGCATCTCTTCGCACCTGGAGCGAAGGAACCTCTGCACACGTTCCAGTTCGCGCGTCAGAGGCTGGGAGATTTTCTCTGTCTGAGCGATTACGTATTGCCGACGCAGAACGGCAAGCGCGACCATCTCGCGCTTTTCGTGGCGACCGCCGGGGAGGGCGTGCGCGAGCGATCCGAGAAGGCGAAAAACGAGGGCTACTACTTCAAGTCGCACGGACTGCAGGCGCTGGCGATCGAATCGGCGGAGGCCTGCGCGGAATGGCTGCATCGGCGCATCCGTGAGGATTGGGGATTCCCGGACCCGCCGGAAATGACCATGGCGCAGAGGTTTACTTCGCGCTACCGCGGCAAGCGGTACAGCTTCGGCTATCCGGCATGCCCGAACCTGGAGGACCAGGCAGGAATCTGGAAGCTACTACGGCCTGAAGAGATTGGCGTGCAGCTCACCGAGGGCATGATGATGGACCCGGAAGCGAGTGTGAGTGCGCTGGTGTTTCACCATCCCGATTGCACGTATTTCAGCGTTGGGGAAAGTCCGAGCACATAATTAATCCCCTTTAGCCAAAGACCCTTGGTTGCTAACCACGACGACGGAGAAGCTGGCTCCGATTAGCAAGGTCATGGCGTCGGCTACTCCCGGAAGAAATGGAATCTCTTCCCAGTGGATTACATTTTGGCCTTCCCCCGGATTTCGGTTTATAACCCCATCACGAACCAGAAACGTGGCCCTGTTCATTGAAGATTGCCTGCTCCACCAGTGCGGAGAGGATATGGCCAAATAAGGACATGGCATTCCGCGGGAAGTCTCGCCTGAGGGCACCATGGTTTCAAAAGGATATATACGACCTGTGCGCTATTTTGGTATACTTGTCCTACATTGCTGCCAGCTCAAAACGTTCTTCGTTGATCTGCTCGGTTGCGGGCAAACAATTAATTTGAACTTTTTGTTTCCAAGGCGTATATTTTCATCGAACAGAGTCAGAACGCCGTCACTCACCCCCTAGAATGCCTACCGACCAGAACGCTGAAAAGTTCTTCAAATTCGTTGGGAGGCAATATTTCCATGCGTTCTACTTCACCGCTCGAATCTCTATCAGCAAAAACAATTTCAGCCAATTCCACTTTTCCGCGATCACGAAAATCGGACGATTCGCTCAAGACCAAATCTCTCAAACGAACTCGTAAAACGAATTGCGAGTCGCCGTCAAAACCCAGCACAAACCGGCTTAAACCCGCAAAACAGACTAGAAATCGGGTTCCACTACCGCAGCGGGAACGTATTTTGCAAAAGTTGGTCACCGGAAAAAGCATTATCGAGATCAGTACCGAAGAAAAACGGGACCGGGGGACGATCAGCAAAATCGCACACGGTCCCGAAATGGAAGAGTTTGTGCAAACGATGCGCGAGAGGTTTTACGGTTTGGGTCGCGACGCTATCAACGCTGTCCAGCATGCATTGACGGTGGAAAGGGACGGTCGTCTCGGCTTTCAACTTCTCGCGAGCCTCGGAGTGGTTCCTTCACCTGAGGAGAGACAATTACTCGCCGCACGTCAGGCGGCAGCGGGAGAAAGCGAGGACGAAAGAGTCAAAAAAATCATGGCGGACCTTACTGAATCAGTTTTGGAGCGGGCGCGCTATTATGGGATGCGCGTTCCTGAATTGGAGAAGGAGTTAGAAAAAGTAGGGGGCAAGATTAATTACGAGACAGGCAAAATTGAATCGCTCGAGGAAAAAACCTCAACGTGAAGAAATGGTGAGAACACGCCCGAGGTGAAAAGCAAATGCCATTCGTGACGGGGCAAGGCGCCTGCCATTGAGCACGAGTCTCCCATTTGGTTTACGCCCGCCCCGGTTTGGCCTTTAGATCCCCTTCCTTATGGGAGTGCAACCGGTTGCACGAATCATTGAACCGCTGAGGGCGTCTGCTTTCAATTCGTCATTCTATTCGGCTAATCCGGTCAGTCAAGAAATACATAACTACACGTATGTTCCAAACTCGATTCGCATAGCTTAACGCTTACCGACCCAACACTCTCAATTCGGGCCAGATTTCAGATTGATCTATTCCTCGCTCGTGAGTAGCCATTCCAGTGACTTATCAAATTCTCGACCGATCGCGAGTAAGACTTCCGCTCCAATTTCCCCCTGACCGTGCTCAACAGTTGACAAATAGCCCTGGCTGACTCCGATCCGATGCGCCAACTCTGCCTGTGTCATGCCAAACCCTCTGAGTTCCCTAATTCTCCGCCCAACCGCCTTCCAATCCACGGACACAGGCTTAGATCGTACGTTTTTCCTTGACATAGTATATATGTATAGCTATAAAATATAGCTATGGATATTCAGCAAGGACCGCAATGCGCGCAATGTCCAGCATGACAGCCTTTCCCTTTTACATCGCTGAGGCTGTCCATGGCAATGGAAGAAATGTGATTTGAGCTCTCTCCAGGTTTGCAGGGCGGTCATTTTGGGTCCACTACAAAGGAGGATTCATGAAGAGGAATGTTGTTAGTTTTCGCTCCAATGCAAAGCTCGCGCGTCAGTTGTGGGGCGAACCCTCAAGAATTGCACTCCGCACGCTTAGAGATCTGACCTTTAGGTATTCGCTTTCAGTGGCAGCAGGAGACCTCCAGTTCTTGGAGGGCAGATGGTACATAACACATTCAGCGTTGCTTCGCATCGCTGAGAGGAGACGCTGTTCGGGTATCAAAACGGCAACTCAAAACCGCCTGTCTGACCCACACGCCAATCGATGGGTTTTCAAGGCCATAGTCTACAAGGATGCCTTATCGAAGGGGTTTGTCGGGTATGGCGATGCTGACCCGTCCAACGTTTCCCCCATGGTCCGGGGAGCTGAGATGCGTGTGGCAGAAACCCGAGCTGTCAATCGTGCCTTGCGCAAGGCGTATGGAATCGGGCTGTGTTCAGTTGAGGAGTTGGGCTGGCTTACCGGTTCTCCCGGTCCCGCCAGGGAACAGAAGCAGTCCATAAAGCCGCCTAACCAGGATGGTTCGAGAAACGGGCAACCCAGACTGCGAGACCGGCTGTGTGTCTTAATCCGCCAGTACGGCCTCGATCCCATCCAAGTTAAAGCCTATGCGGCTGACTTCTGCGGCACGCCGGCCCTCAAAGACGCCAGTCGTGAGTTGGTCGAGTCCTTTATCTCTCATCTCGCGACATCCGCGAAGGAAAACAGGGATGGCCTGGTCTGCAAACTCAATTCCTATGCTCAGCCCGTGGAGGCAAAACCATGAAACGACATATCCCTGGCCTTCATTTGAACCAACGTGGAGTCGAAAACAAGCTGGAAGGATTATTTCTCGTTCGCGTGGATAGGGCTCACTACCGATGGCATCCGCAGAAGCCCTTCGTAGAGATCCGCTTTGTGGTTCTGGAACCCAAACCTTTTGAAACCCGGCTCTTCTCCGGGCGGTTGTACTGCACCGAAAGAGCTCTCTGGAAACTCAACTGGTTCCTGCGAGATTTTGGCTACGACACGCAACTCCTCAAGGATGGCCAGGTCGATGAAAAAAAAGCGCTCTGCAAACTTCGCGGGGTCATCCGGACCTCTTATACAACTCTGAATGGACGTTCTTACCAAAACCTCGATGCCTTCGCCCCCGAAGCAGACTGGGAGGCACTCGATTGCACATCATTAGCACACAGCGATGGGCAGGGAGGCAGCGATGGTCTATAGCTACACGCAGATTAGCCAGTATCTTCGCTGCCCCCGCAGCTACCGCTACCGTTATTTGGATGGATGGCGCGAAAAAGAGACGCGCGCCGCAATGGTCTTTGGCCGCTGCTTTGAAAAGGCTCTGGGTGGCTATTTTTGTGAAAAGGACAGCGCTGCAGTGCTTTTCAAAGAATGGGAAGCATACCGCGATGCTCCTTTTGAATTTCGCAAAGGAGAGTCCTGGGATCGCCTCTTTCACCAGGGGGTCCATTTACTCGAAACGTTTGCGAGGGATAATCGCATTCAGATTCGCAGTCCGAAGAAGAACTTACAGATCAAAATGCTTCGGACGCTGCCGGGAGGGAACGAATTCGTTGCCTATCTCGATGCCCTCGGGGAGGTCGATGGCCAACACTGCCTGATCGACTGGAAGACCACAACCAGTCGCTATTCGGTGGAGCCCGAGGGGTTGCTTTCGCTTGACCCACAACTCATCTGTTATTCCTGGATCAGTGGAATTCCGGAAGTAGCACTGGTCGTCTTCGTCCGGAAGCATGCTCCTGAGATTCAATATTTGAGAGCGTCGATTTCGGAAGAACAGCGGCAAGAGTTCGGGCACCTCGTGGAATCAACGATCGGCCAGATCGAAGCGGCTCAGTTTGTTTCGCACAGCGGTATCCGCTTCCCCCAAAACGGCTGCGTGAGTTGCCCACATCTCGGGCTCTGTCTGAACAACCAGCCGTTAATCGACACGAATCTCGTGCGCAAAGTAGGAGCGAGCGATCTTGATTGGCTTGACGAGCTTGTGGACTAACGGGCGGCCTGCCGTGGCACCGGAACTCAACCGACGACGGGCGGTGTTCGTTCTCGGAAAGATCGATGAGATCTTGAGCTGGGAGAAGACCAAAGAACAAGAGAAGGACGCGCGGTTTGTCGAACTTGGGGAATGTCTGTGCGAGGTCAGGTCGAAGCAGTACTGGAGGTTAGAGAAACTGAAGTCCTTCGATGAATTTCTGGAGAAGCGCTTTCCCGACTCGCGCCGGAAGGCTTACTACCTGATGGCCATTCACGAGCACCTGCCGCGGATCTCAAAGCCGGAACTCCGGTTGATGGGGTGGACTAAAGCCAGGGAGTTGGTGAAGGTAGCCCGGAGGGAGGGGCAGAAGTTCGATTGTGCACCCTGGGTGCACAAGGCGGGCGCGATGCCCAGGGAAGAATTCAAACGAGAGGTCGAACGGCACTTGACCGGGCAGGAGACTGAACCACACGAGATCCTTTACTTCAAGGTGTACAAGAGCCAGCTGCCTGTGATCGAACAGGCGCTCGAAACTGCCGCGATGATGCTGGGGTCAGACAAGTCAAGGGGTTACTGCCTGGAGATGATCTGTGCCGATTTTCTTGCAGGCGCGAGCCTTCAAGAGGCTCAGCCATAGATCATGCTGGATTCGGCAAACTCAATGCCTCTAAGCCAGAAGCGACCAAGGGTTAAATTGGGTGAGGAAGAATACCGATTGATGCGAAACCAGGTGCTGGAACGAGATGGTTGGCGCTGTCAAGAGTGCGGTTCCATAAAAGACTTACAGGTCCATCACATGAAACCCAGGGGTCAACTCGGTGGGGACGTAATGGACAACTTGATTACAGTTTGTGCCAATTGTCACTAGAAATGCCACGGACGGCGGCGATAGGGAGTTTGGTTTCGTTTACGTGCTTGGCAGCGAAATCATCGGAGAATAGGAACGTCTGAGCACTAAGGGCTTCGGAGGAGCTGTGCTCGCAGGTTGCGTCGAGCTATTCGAAAGCATGGAAGAAGTAAAATCCCCGCGCTCGAAATGGTCACCTTGCCGATGTCCGGCACGGCATACGTTCCGCCGGTGTTCATGTATTCATCTTGCCTAGGGCCTACGTTCACGCCGTTGACGCTCAATTGCCAGATGCCGCGAGTTGTGTACTTCTTTACTCACCCACTTTGGTCGCATCGAGGATCGTCCCCACGCAATCCGGGAATCCTGCGAATGAGAACTGCCGGAATGTCGGTCCGGAACTCACTGCGGTGAGTTTTTCCGTATCGTACGCGACCGGCGTCTTCGAATTCGTGGTCACCGTCAGGTTTACAATCATGCTGTGACTGAGCGAGGCGGTTGATCCTGTGATTTTGAGCGTGTAGCTGCCCGCCGGAGTAGACGAAGAAGTGGTAACATTCAGCGTCGTAGTCCCCTGCCCCGAAACTGTTGATGGCGTGAACGAAGCACTCGCGCCGGAGGGCAAACCGTTTACCGAGAAACTCACGGTGCCGGAAAAGCCGTTCGCGGGAGTAATCGTAACCGTGTAATTGGTGCCGTTCCCCTGGAATACGCCTCGCGAGGAAGGCGTGGCAGTAATGCTGAAATCGGGCGCGGGACTTACCGTGATGTGCCGCGAAGGAGGTTTGGGATCGGTGAGACCGGCATTGTCTGTGACCGTCAGTGTGGCCGCGGAAGTGCCTGGAGTCTTGTAAATCACGTTGCCTGGAGTCGCCAGCGAGCTCGAACTCGGGCTGCCGCCGGGGAATGACAGCTGGAGAGTAAATCTCCATGTGTTGCTCATACGTGCCGCGCGCCGGATTCCCGCCAGCGAACCACACCGTCCCATCCGGAAGGAGGAGCGCATTGGAATGGTACGGGCGGGCAAAGGCATTCTGACTCGCAGAGCTGAAGGTGTTCGTAGCCGGGTCATACAAATCGGCGTTGAGGCTCGCGGTCCCCGTGTCTTCATCATTGAGGGAACCGCCCAGCGCGAGGATCTTGCCATTGGGGAGAATCGTGGCGTTCATTTCGATGCGCGGCTGGGACATGGAAGGACCGGTGGTCCATTTCGGAGTGGCCGGTGACAGATCGATGAGTTCGGTCGTGGCGGTGGATGGACTGCCGCCGCCCATAATCATGACCATCGGCTTGTAGTTGTTTGCCGGGGAGAGCGGCAGCAAGACCGAGGTACCGTAGGTGCGCGTCCCGCCGTAGTTGGTGGTGGCGATCACCCCAGACCACGTCTTGGCCGCCGGATCAAAAAGCCGTGACTGAGTTGTAGAGCCCGAATAAAGGACTTTGCCGTTCGGCAGAAGGTGCATCCGGGGATAGAGAGGGGGAGTAAAGGGGGAGCCAATTTGAGCGCTCCAGCCCGTGCTCACCGAATAGATTTCTATCGAAGTGTTGGTGCCTCCCCCTTCGCTGAGGCCGGAGAAGGTCATGACGGTGCCGTCGCCCAGCGTAGTTACGGTGGGATACCAGCGTCCGTGCGCCATGCTCTGAACGTCGGTGAATGCGCCCGTCGTCAAGTCATAGACGGAGCTGCGCAGTTCGCCATGGAAAGCATCGTACTGGAGCGTTCCGCCATAAATGAAAGCGCGGCCGTCCAGCAGTACAACCATTCCGTTGCAGAACATGTCCCAGCCCACGGGCTGCGTCGTGACCGTGCCAGTCTGCGGATCGAACACGCCCGCCTGGAAATTGGTGTTGCTGGCAGGTTACCCGAGCCTGAGACCACAAGCACGTTGCCATTGTGCAGAAGCGCGGCATGCACGGGATTGATCGGCATGAGATTCGGCAGCGTCTGCCACTGCCCCTGCACATACGCCTGCGCACATAGCAGAGTTGGCAAATTAGCGAAGCAGATTACCGCCACAAGTAGCAGCAGGAAATATCGGGTCACTCTGGAAGAATCCAGACAGGGTGGGGCCGGGTGAGGAAGGGGCATGCAGCAACCTCCTGGGCAAGAGGCCCTTGCAAAAATTCGGGACTAAAGATACCGGAACCACGCGGGGGACGAAGCGTTCCCGATATCATGCACCTCCAGCGTGGCTTTTAACAAGCTCAAAATTGCCTGGCAATCCGGCGAACACCGGAATCAGACAAGGGCGAATTCCCGAGGATCATGCGAGCGTAGTTGTTAACGATCAGCGATCGCCGGAATACAACTGCCATTACTACGATTCTCACGAACCGCTAACAACATTCCTGTGTCACCTCGCTCCGATACAGTCCCGCTCACACCGGCAGTGGCCTTGCCGGTCAAATCTCTCTTGACTTGGAAAATTCGTAAGTTTGAATCTTGGAAGACGATCCGAAACGAGTCGCGATGTTTTGCCAACAGCCGATCGAAGCAGTAATCATCGTCAGGCAGATAGTAGGGATCAATGTGCTTTATGACAATCACGTAATCGACTTTGTGCCTTAAAATGCCTTGCATCAAAACGTCTGGATCTGAAATCGGAGCAAACCATACAACTCTTCTCTCGGCGTAGTGGTACACAGTTGGTAGCAGTCTCGCCATAATAATCGAGTTGATCGGGGTGTGGGAGCGAGTCCACAGCGCGCTCTCTACTTCCGGCGCAACGGCGTTGAGAAAGCTGGTGTTCTCGGCGGGGCTAATCTGTGGAATTGCCAGGATGCCGCGAGGGCCGACGTCGACGGATAAAATTGACCTTTGGTCAATTTTGATGTCACCCAGACTGATAGCACCTATCACGAAAAGAATCACCACAACCCCACAACTAGCGTAATGAGTTAGACGCCAAGGACTGACTTGCGAGGTTCCGAGTGGTCGTCTAAACCACATTGCTATTCCTGAATTCGAGCCCAAGAACGAGACCGGTCGCCCCGTGTGGGCCATCCAGCCAGCGCAAATGGCAGAAACGCACCAAATGGACGCCATCAGCTCATCCGTCCAACGGCCCAGGCCCTCGTGCCAGTGCGCGTATATCCAGTGCCAACCAGAAATCCCGAGTAGCGAGCCCAACGGCAACCAGGCAGCCCCCACGATGCGAGGCTTTGCGATGGCGACCATTTGCATCGCCTTGATACTCTTCCAAACATAAAAGCAGGCCAACGGGGCAATCGGAAGAAAGAATCTAGCCTCCATTTTCCAAGGCCATAGCAGATAAATGAATTCGAAACCCGCAAAATACCATTCAAGTATTCTCTCTCCCCTGGCCTGCCAGATGGAGTATGTCCATCCGGCGGCAACGAGCAAAACTGGAACAATCTCTAGAAAGATCTTGGACGGATTGATGCCGTGACGCAGGACAAGTTGTGCGAGCAGGTTTGATTGAGCGACAGCATTCGTCACGATTCTAGCGGGAACATCGCCCAGAGTCGCCATCCCCAGTTCCGGGTAGTTGCCACTCTTGACTTTAAGTTGTTCCCAGTAAGAAGCGGGATAACCGGGTAGAGTCCATTCGAGAGGAGCCGGTTTGCGGTGCATCCACAGACCCTGAACCGCGAATCCGACCAAGAGAATCGGCAGGAGCCTTCGCAATCGGGTCAAACCAAGGCGTCTGTCCCTGAGAGACGTTACACCGATTACCGCTACAATCGCGCCCAATAGGGCAATTGCAGCAGAAGCAATCATCAGCGATGCTGCGATCGCCGACGTAAGCACGAGTCCCCAAATGAGTCCGACAGCTGGAGCGGACGCGTTCTCATAGTTCTCGAAGGCCAGAAGTGCTATGACCGTTGTGAAAAAAAATGGGAAACAAGGGCTCACCCAAGCTGCAGCCATTGAGAAGTAGAAAGGAGATGAAATCAGCAAAATGCAAATGCTAGCGGCGACAAGCTTGGGCAGGCGGCGCAGGAGGAGTACGTAAGTAGCCAGGAAACCGAGCATCTCACAAACAGCCATGGTGCCCAGACAAATCGCACGGCTGTAACCGAAAATGGTAAACAAAATCGCAAGTAACGCCGGCAAACCTGGCGGCTGAGTGGTTTCAGGACGTCCGTTTATGCCATAAAATCCGTTCTGTATAAGAGAACGAGCGCTATCAGCATAAAAGACATCGTCGTGGAGAAAATCGGTTGAGCGTTCGTGGAACAAAATGGCTGAGACGCCAAAGACCACGATTAGTGCAAGAACAAGAATGTCTGCTCGGGTTACGGTGAGCTGCCAAGCCATTTGTCACCGACTCTGCGCCACATCCGGGTCACACTGTATGCGGATCATATTACTCCAGTGCGTCCCCCCAGTTACACGGACCTTGGGGAGCCAATCCTGTACGCTGCGAAGCGTGCGAGACGCGTGAAGGTTCCAAACTTTTGGCTTTCGACGATAACTGGCGGCAAATCCCATGATCACTAGTGCCGCAGTGCCTCGAAGGCGTCGTACAGGTATGTGATCGGCGGGTGCCAAACTTCTACGAGTTTAACGATCTCTGCCCAGGCTGCTGCCTGCACTTCTTAGTGTGGCTTGGTTGGTTTCAGGACCTTTGTAGCAAGTTGGTTGTTCCAATCATCGGCGCAGCCCTAGACAACGCCGAAGGTACGTTCAGTCACTTAGGCGGAGAGCGTTAGTAGGCGAATCCGTGTGGCAACGACCGCTGGCTCAGCGAGGCTAACCATGTACATCTGGATATCAGCTTGCCGAGCCTACATGCCTCCGGCGGCCATCGGCGAAATCTTATGCGCGGTCGGTTCTGGGCGTCCACTAGGAGCGCCACGGAGAGATAGGGATGGAAGAAGCGCCGGGAGAGTACACTAAAGCCCTACGGAGGTTGCCATGGACAAGCCCCGCCACCCTCAAGTGATTTAGCGGTGGAAAACCCAGCAAGCGCAAAAAAGTAAATGGAGCGCACCGCGCACGACAGCAGTGCGGCGAGAGCGCAGCAAGAGGCCGTCCATCCCAAGCACAGCTGACGTCCACGCGGTTTCCGGACATTGGGATCCTGGAATGAAGCGTGTCCTGACTACCAAAGCCGGTCGACTCATATGAGGCTTGGACCTGGCACGACTCCTGAGGGCGGGTCACACCCCTTCTGATTCACCTGGTGCTACTTCTGAAGCATGTATTGGCCCTGGGGCTGGTAAGCCATGCAAATGTGCCCGGCATCCCGGTATGCTATTGGAATTTGAGATAAAGGACAGAGTCACCGCTGAACGGTGGCGTAAACGATAGATTCCCGCTGCTCGCCGTCACAAATCCCGTTGCCGCTACCGCTCCTGAACTGGGGTTGTACCATTCGTAGCTATAGGTTCCCGCTGGCAAGGTCACGTTGAACGATGCTCCGGAGACCGGCTGATAGATCAAGTACTCCGAACCCGGATTCGCCAGGCAAAAGCCAGTGGAACTGAGCGAACCCTGTGGTGTCATTGCCGCCAGGTTCATTTTTTGTGCGTAGATCCTCGTACGTCCGAGAGCGTTACGCAGGACTTCCCAGTAAGGGTCGACAGTCGTTGCACCCGGCGCGTTCCGCCCCGGCCAAACCACCAGGTAGGGATCCATGAAAAGCGTACTGTTTCCGAGCGTGAAATTCTCCCACACCCACGCCTGCTGCGCGGATTGACCATCAGACTTCAGAAACCTCCAGTTGTAGGAGTGATCTGTATCGGTCAATACCACTTTGCTGCCGGTGGCCGCCGGAGGAAGTCGTGTGCCAGGAGAAATCCAATCCGCTGGACTGGAATAAAGAGTCGAGTCAGATCCACCGGAATATTGAAAAGTCATCCCGTTCGGATGCTGCTTCGCTTTAGAAGCTTCGTATTGTTTAACGTAGTTGATGATGCTGTACTGCCAGGAGGTTGAATAAGGAGCACCCGCCTCGTTGGCGACTTCGTAGAGCACGTTGTCCAAATCGTTTACCGTATCGACGACTTTCCGAAGGTAGGCTTGCTCGATCGCCGTGACCGCTGCAGCCTGCGGCAAGGTATGCGGGCAAGTGCCCCCGCACGAAATTCCGTTCACGTTATTCCCGCCCGCGAAGGGATCCCCATCATTGGACTGGGTCATGAATTCCAGATCGTGGCCCTCGAAGAGCATGATCGCGACATAGATTCCGCTCTGGCCCGCGGCAATCACTCGCGACCGCATGCGATCGAAGTACGTTTGATCGAACTGATTCAGGTCAAACTGGGGTTTGCCGTCGGAAGCCGTTCCAGGCCCTGTCCGCAGCCAGGGGAGCGGGGTGGTGAACGGGCGCTCCGCGTCATTCGGGTGCGGCAACGTCCAAGTCCACAACCGAAAGAAATTGTGGTTATGGGCCAGAAGGAAATTCAAGTATGCCGCGTAGTCGAATGCTGGTGGTGGATCGGTGGTTGCCTGATCTACGAGGTTGGCCCAAGTGTGTGATCCTGTTAGATAGATGGCCTTGCCGCTTCCATCGGTGAAATAACGCGGATTCGAACTCAACACCTTTAGCGGGCCAGTCGCTGCACCGCCCGATGAAACCGTGAGTGTCGCCGTATTGCTGGTGGCACTTCCCGCCGCATTGCTCACCACCGCTTGGAATGTTGAGCCGTTGTCCCCCGCCGTGGTGGCCGGGGTGGTATAGCTGGATGACGTTGCCCCAGTGATGTTTGCTCCGTTCTTCTGCCACTGGTAGCTCAGCGGTGCGGTTCCGCTCGCCACCACCGCGAAAGTCGCCGTCTGCCCCGCTGTCACCGTCTGGTTCGCTGGCTGCGTGGTGATCGTTGGCGCCACCGGTGCCGCATTCACTGTCAGCGTCGCCGCCGCGCTCGTCACCGTCCCCACCGTG
>Ga0307479_10001631_pt1 | contig 20510 bp, 19 predicted proteins | sample atmos_gasesECM4C_FD_203743 | JGI IMG/M metagenome (GOLD analysis project Ga0307479, IMG submission 203743) | Hardwood forest soil microbial communities from Morgan-Monroe State Forest, Indiana, United States - atmos_gasesECM4C_515 | ecosystem: Environmental > Terrestrial > Soil > Temperate...
CACGCCGACGAGCGCGACGTTGAAGAAGACCATGATGAAGTAGTTCACCACGTAAATGCCAAAAATCACCAGCATGTAGCTTGGAGAGTTCGCGGGCTGCCAGCGCTGTCCAGCTAGCGCCGCAGCACGGATGGCTGGGAGAATAGCAACCACGCCGCCGCCCACGATCATGATGGTAGTGATCATACAAGCGATCGCGGAAAGCACTGGAAACAGCATCAATTGTTTGTCAGACCGCAGAACCGCGAAGCTCTCTTTAACAAGCTCCCAACTGCGCGAAAACTTACTCATCACACCCTCCAGAACCAGCGCAGGGCTGGAAAATGGGCCTGGCGAAATTGTGGCAATTTGAGCTGTCGGGGTCCAATAGTACGTCGGATGCACGTCTTGAGGACAGGTGACCGATTGGCTATGCGAAGGGTCAGGGCCTTCGTATCGGCTGTCGGTACTAAGATTTATTCAAGTGAAGGAATTGGAGAATTTCTTGCAAAACTTCCGAAAGCGAAATCAAAGCCCGGATTGGCCAGATGCTACGCCAAGCTCGCACACTTTAGTCGGTGAACACCACGCCTACGGCGTGCTGCCCTTGTTCCTTTCCGCTCTCAATGCGCACCACGTACCCGCGCAACTGAATACTTTGCGTCCCGGCGGCGCCTTGCGCCTCCATAGTGACTTGCACTTCCGATTGCAGCCGCGGGCTATGCCGCAACGAAACCAGCGCTCCTTGCAAAGACAAATCGTTCACCATGGTTTCTTCTTCAAACGCGTGACCTCCTTCGGTCACCCCGCACACGCGCGCGCGAAATTTCACTTCCCGCCGCAACGCCGTGCGGTTTCCAGGTATGTGCGCCTCCACGCGCTCCCCCGGAGTTCCCAAAGTGATCACCATGCCCTCGCTCGCGGCGAACACGGAATCAAACTTTTCGCGCGCCTGCCGCAGAATCCCATCCACGGTCCGATCCGCCGAGTCCGGATCGTGATGAAACAGCACCAGCGTCTTGGCATCGATTTCGCGCGCGGTTTCCACACTGTGCAGCCAACTCGAATGGCCCCATCCTTTTCGGCTGGTTGCCAGCTGTTCGGGTGCGTATTGCGCGTCATTGATGAAAATGTCCGCGCCTGCCGCCAACTCCCGCAGGCTGGCATCCAGCTTCGCGTCGCCCGGCTCATTGTCCGTCGCATACACCACCGTTCCCGCGGGCGTTTCGATGCGGAAACCCAGGCAGCCTTGGGGATGATTCAGCGCCCGCGCCGTCACTTTGTTTTCCCCAATCTTGAACGAATCGCCATCCTCGACTTCCTTGAACTGGCGTTTTGCGTTCATTGCCGACATGTCCACCGGGAAATACGGCAGCGCCATCTGCGCCTCAAAGACTTGCTTCAGACTGTCGCGCCCCAAGAATTTCGAGCGAAAGCTGTAGAAGTGAAAGCGATTGTTCTCGGCATAGAAAGGAGCAAAGAACGGGATTCCTTGAATGTGGTCCCAATGATAATGAGTCACAAAAATGTGCGCTTCCGGAAAGGCTCCCGAGTTTGCCGGCGTTCCGCGGTGTCCCAGCATGCGCAAACCCGTGCCGCAATCCAAAATAAAGTGCGTGCCGTCCGGCGCGACCAGCTCCAGGCAAGGCGTGTTTCCGCCATAGCGCCAAGTCGTTGGATCCACCGTTGGCGTGGAGCCTCGCACACCCCAAAAACTCAGTTTTGCCACGGGAGCCGTCATTTTTGCGGACCGGCCTTGCGCGCGCCGCCTTCCCGCGTTCGCTTGCGAAATCAAGACTAAATCGATGTTCGCAGCGATGTCCTACACGGTCAATCAAATCGCCGTTTGCAGGTGTCAAACTGCCCACTGGGAGTCGCGCCGGGCTGCGCTGCGCGGACCAACCGCGTAAAATGACCCTGATGCGTGAGCACCCTTATTCGCCGGAGCGCGGTCCCATCGCCCCTTCCCCGCACAAGCACAGCCACACGCATACTCACGAGCATGGCACGCACCACCACTTCCCGAATTTGGACGATGGGCATCAAGGTCACGCCCACGCGCACGGCCCGATTCGCCCCGCCGTGTTGGGCTGGTCGATGGTCGCAACTCTCGGCTTGGTTGCAGCCGAAATTGTCGGTGGCGTTCTCGGTCGTTCCGTGGCACTGCTGAACGATGCCGTGCACAATCTTTCCGACGTGCCCGCCCTCGGCATCTCCTGGCTCGCTATGCACTGGGCGGAGCGTCCCGCCGACAGCGAGAAAACCTACGGTTATCACCGCGCCGGAATTCTCGCCGCCTTCACCAATGCCATTTTGTTGGTTTTGCTTTCTGTCTGGTTGGGTTACGAAACCGTGGAGCGCTTCCGCTCACCGGTTCGCGTGGTCGAAAGCTGGATGATCTGGACTTCCGTCGCCGCTCTCGCCGTAAATGGCGGCATCACGCTCGCTCTGGTACGCGGCCGCGGCGATCTCAACCTGCGCAGCATCTTGATTCACAATTTCGGGGACGCGCTTTCCAATATTGCAATAATCGCAGGAGCGATCATCATTCGCATGACCGGAATTCTCTGGATTGACCCGCTCATCGGCCTGGCTATTGGCGCGCTTGTGCTGTGGTCCAGCACCGGGATTTTGCGCGAGTCCGCGCACGTGCTTTTAGAGGGCATTCCGCGAGAAATGGGCGTTGAAGAAGTGGCGCGCGCCATTCTGACGGTCGAAGGCGTCACCGAAGTTCACGACGTGCACATCTGGTCTCTCGGCGGCGGCCACAACGCGCTCAGCTTGCACGCGCGCATTCCCGATATGCACATGGACGAATGCGAACGCATCCTCGTCGCCATTCAGGAAAAGGCCAGCACCAGTTTCGGCATCGACCACACCACCGTGCAGCTCGAACGTGCCGGCCTGCCCGCCAGCTCCGGCTACGTCATGCCCCAGCCAGCCAAACCCGACGACGACTCTTAGCGTGGAGTGCGGCGGTCTTGCCGCCGCTTTTGAGGTTGCAACCAATGCGCCCAACTCCATGGCCTGCGTTTGGGTGGAAGCCCCTGCCGTGTCGGAGCTAAATCTTGGACCACAAAAAGATAAAGAAGGATGGTAGGCGTCTTTTTCGCGAAGCCTAGAAGCCTTCGGTCCCCCGACTAGAAGTCGGGGGCTTCCGCCTATTTCAGGCGGGAGCGTGGAATTCTACGCCGCGCTGCTCGTTGAATTGCTCCGTGGCGGTAAGGTCCAGCGCGTCGCGTCCCATGGTTCGGCGTTTCCCGTCTGGCGTGATATAGCGCAGAGTTCCGTTGACCCAGGAATACGCTACCGCGAATTCCAAGCCGCCGTCGCGCTTCACAAAAACATATTGCTCGACGTCGGGCACCGGCTGGGCTGCCGCGGAAGCAGGGCTTGCCTCCGCTTCATACGTTCTTCGCGGACGGCGCGGCGGATCGGAATCCGCGGCGTTTCCCGCAACCGCGTCTCCTTCGCCAAGTTGAGCTTCGGCAGGCTGCTCGATAATTACGGACGGCGCGCCGAACAGCAAGCCGCCGTCAAAGAACGGCACTCCGCCGAAAAACCCTCGCCCATGATGGCGATTGCCGCTGACCGCGGCCAAATGCGGGTAATCGAAGCCGAGTCCCGGCACATCATTGAAATTGTTTTCGCCGAAGTCATTTGAGAAATTTGAAGAATTGTTGGTGTGACGCGCGTTGCGTACGCCGCCGGTGCGCGTTCGCGCCGGAACACCGGTCCTGACCACGCTTCCGCTCTGAGCTCTTGCGGACGCGCGCGGCGCGGATGCGGTAGCGATGTGCCCGACAGGCGCCGCGTGAACGGCTACTCCTCCCGCGTGGCCTACTGAGGCGCCGCCTGGCATCCCGCTGTGCTGCGCCGCCGCAAACGCGGGCAAGCTCAAGCCCGCTAATGCCAAGGTACTGAATCGATGAAAGAACGATCCTAAGACGCGCATAGCGCCCTCTGCTTTCCGACGCAAGCCCCTATATAGTAGAAGATGCGCCCTGCGTGGTGATGGTTTCATCGGTTTCGTTCTGCCGGCCAACTTGTAGCTGCGGCCTGATTTTCAGCCCTGAGGCTTTTTCCTTCGGCGGCGAAAACGCGCCCGCTACAGCGGCTGCTACATGTGCATGATGCTGCGGTTTTGCGTTCCTCAATATTTGTGCGCCCGAATCCAAGTCAAAGTGCGCAGGTCTCAAAATACGGGACCTTCGGCGATATTCAGCGCTAGCCTGAGCTACAGGGTTCGGCGCTACACCGTTCCACCGCTTTTCCCTTGCGAGGGGATATGCTATAACCGTCCCGCCGTGGAACGTGCCGCGAAGAGACCGTCCGGCTCGGCCCGCTCGCTACGTGGGGAAATCTCTCCACAGCAGCAACTTGCCAGTACCCCAGGTGAGGTTGTTTGCCCAGGTGAGGCTGCTCGCCGCAGCGAGCCTTCGGCGCGAGCGCAGGCACCAGCGGCTGGCGCTCACGAAGATGTTTCGCGGTATTGTCCCGTCTGTTCCCAGCGGCTGGAGTCGCGGCGCTGCAAGCTGGTTTGCCTGGTCTGCGGCTATTACATGTCTTGCGCGGATTATTACTGATAGTTGATGCGGTCCGGCCCAGCCCCGGCAAGGGGCACGGTAACAGAGTAGCCGCCGGAACCGCGGCACATGAGGAGATGACGATATGGCACTGAAGATGAACCAACGCGAAATGGACGGCGTGACGGTGGTGGCGCTGGACGGGCGCATTGTGCTGGGCGAAGAAAGCAACGCCCTTCGCGAAAAAGTAAAAAGTTTGATCGCCGCCGGCAAAAAGAAAATCGTGCTCAACATGGCCAATGTCACTTTCATTGACAGCGCCGGCCTGGGCACGCTGGTGGCCGCGCATCACAGTGCCAAGACGCAAGGCGCGTCCCTGAAGCTGTGCCACTTGGGCAGCAAGTTCCAGGAAGTGTTGCAAATCACCAAGCTGCTCACGGTCTTCGACGTCTACAACTCCGAAGCCGAAGCGGTAGCCAGCTTCGCCAAAGGTGCCGGCGCCGCCTAAGCCGCGGCCTTTCTTTCACATGGTGTCATCCCGAACCCAGTCGCGTCCTCGCGACTGGTGTGAGGGATCTGCTTTTCAGGTTTTCCCGCGCCTCACCAGACGTTGATGATGGGATTGAGGCCACCTTCTTTTTTAGGGTGCGAAGCTGAGATGATGATTTTGCTGGGCACGAAGCTGTTGCCCTTGTACTCCGGTTTGGCTTCGTACGCGGCAACCTGCCCTGCGTTCACCATTTCTTGAATCGTGCGGTCAATGCTCGCCTTGATGGCCGCAATGCCCGGCGGCACATAAAGAGTGTTCGCGGGAACCTTCAGCCCTCCGAATTCCAGTGGAAGCATATAAAGCAGCTCCAATTTCCCGGCGCTGCAAAGGGCCCGAGCCTTCTCCAGCGAATCGACGGCGGAATAATCCCGCGCTTGGCCTTCCATGCCATCCTCCATCACTTCACTCGTGTTCTTTTTCATCCAGCTGCTTCAGCTTCGCCACTTTTTCTTGCGCTTCCTTGGAATCCACCGTAAGCAGGCGTCCACCGCCACGCCAATTCCCGGTCGTAATCACCATCTGCACGTACGCGGTCTCCCCTGGAGCCACATCCACTACGGTGGCCGGCTCGTTCTTCGCGCTAGATTGCAGCTTGTGTTTGCCTGGCTCCACCTTCACCACAAACCACCGCCCGTTCGCGAGCCGATTCACTTCTTTCTCATCCACATAAATGGAAGGCTTCAGCGCGGACCCGGCAAAGTGATGCTCCCGAAAAAACAAAATCGCTGCCCCCTTGTCTTTTCCGCCTTCCTCGGCCGTCTTAGCGACTTGCGCTTGCGCCCGGCCAAATGGAGCGAACGCCAGCGCACCAATACAAAAGACAATAGAGAACCCGACACAAAGCAGAGCCCCAACACCCAGCAGCTTCTTCATGGACAACCTCCTAGCCCCAGAATCGCCGCCCGCCAGCCAAATCCGCAATGGTACGCTTGCCCAACCTGCCATTAGTGGCCTGTCTTTCGTTACAGTCATATACCCTTACATCAAACATACGTTCCTAATGAGAGGAGCAAAACTGGGCCTGTAACCGCGCTCTAACCATCTTGGGAAAGTCGGCGATTCAATTTGGAATCGATCAACACCAGGCAAAGGCTAATGAGCCCGTAACGCGAACATAAATCAGCCCCGCTGGTTGCGACCGAAAAGGCCAGCGGCGTGCACAGCGGTCACGCAATTCCAAGCTCCCGATGAAAGACGGGGGGTTTCGAACCGAACGAGTCTGATATGATGGCCCCCGGTCTCATGTCCCCAAACGCGGCCTCAACTGCACCACCCGATCCTTTTAGAGCAGCTGCGGAAAGGCTCTCACATAGCGTCGCAGTGGCCACGGCCAATTCTCCAAACGAGGATAACCTCCGATATGAACTCGAGAGCACACTCGAGCGAGAGTGCCGCGATCTTCAGATAATCTGGACGCCCTACCAGTTGGAGCGAACCCTCCGCAATCACGAGGGCCGAATTGGGTTTGCGGACGTCGTACACGGCGCGGTCATCATCGAATATGAGCCTCCCGCATGCTTCCAAGGCCGCTCCGGCCCGCGCCTTGAACACGCAAAAGAGCAAGCCCAAGACTATGCCCAGCGTATGGCCCTTCAGGAGGGGCGCCCGATCGCGGAGTACATCCTGGTTGCCTGGGACGGGGCTCACATCAAACGAGGTATGAAGTAGATGTTCCCTCGTACTTGTTCGCTCTGCACACATACATTGCGATTGTGGCCAAGTTGGTGGCGGCGCTTGCGCTTCCTCATCCGACTCAGGATGTCTCCGATGCAAACGTACCTTTGCGACAGCGGCTTCAAGCTCTAGAGAACGGCCGGCTCTTCGCCGATGCCGGTATCGCCAACATGCTAACGGGCGACTTCTTCACCTGGTACATCGACGACCAAAGGTGGTCTCAAATAGAGCCAGCACTCAACGTCATGATTTCGAGGTTGAGCGGTATATCGTTCGATGTAACCAGAAAAGCGCCTGAATCAATACGGGACCTGTTCAAAGGTATGTACGAAGTGTTTGTGCCTCGAGAACTCCGCCACGCTCTTGGCGAGATCTATACGCCCGATTGGCTAGCTGAGCACGCGTTCGACACGCTTGCGTGGCAGCCTCGCAATGAGTTGCTCGACCCGACCTGCGGAACAGGAACCTTTTTGCTCGAAGCGCTAAAACGGCGATTGCGCGCCTCAGGCAATGGAATCAGCGCCGCAGAGGCACTTTCGGGCTTATATGGCATTGACCTTAATCCGTTAGCTGTTTTGGCGGCGAAAGTCTCTGTCGCGGTTTTTCTTTCCCGGAAGTTCGATCCTGCAAATGCAGTGGTCTTGCCGATCTACCTCGCCGACGCTATAAATAGCGCGACCGAAACAAATGACGGCTTCTTCACACATGAGCTACAGACTGAAGTCGCAGTCATGCGATTTGAAATTCCGAGTGCGCTAGCGCGAAGTGACCGACTCTTCCCTATCTTTGACCGCATAAGAGTGTTAGTTACCGCCGGCACAGACGCGACTGCCATAATGCGAGATCTCGGACCTGACCTCTCAGGGTTCCATTTCCCCGGGGACGTCCTAACACGAATCCAACGCACGATAGAAGCGTTGATTGACCTGCATGGTCGGGGCTGGGATGGGATATGGTGCGCGATTCTCGCTGACAGATTCGCTGCTGGTGCGATTCGCCGCGTTACTCATATTGCCGGGAATCCACCGTGGGTGAAGTGGTCCCACTTGCCTCCGGCCTACGCCGAATTTATTAAACCTCTATGTCAGTCAATGAATGTTTTTAGTGAGGATCGATACGTTGGCGGTATCGAATCCGACATTTCGACAGTAATTACATTCAAAGCCATCATGAAGTGGCTCGCACCCTCGGGCAAACTCGGCTTCTTCATAACCGCTACTGTGTTTAGCAACGAATCCAGTCAAGGATTTAGACGGTTTGAGGATGATGACGGTTCGCCGATCGCAGCAGTCCTAGGTGTCCAGGATTTTAAGGCGCTGGCGCCTTTCGAAGGGGTCTCGAACCATCCCTCATTACTGGTCGTCGAGCAAGGCCGACGTACCGAGTATCCAGTTCTGTATAAGCTTTGGATTCCAGGACCAGGAACTGCTCCTGGACAGCAATTTGAGAGCGCGGAGGAGTTTAGACGTTCGTGTCGATTCAAGGAAGTCCTTGCAAGGCCCGTACCTGGTACGGACTCGGGCCCGTGGTTGAAGGGGACTAACGAGCAACAACGCGTATGGGAGACATTGTTTGACGCATCCCTAGAATCACACTACCGAGCAAGGAAGGGAATCACAACAGACCTTAACGGAGTATTTTTCGTCCGGGCGCGCGCTGAGCGTCCCGGACTCGTGCGCATTCAGAATGAACCCGAGATCGGGCGCAATCGCGAGATTGCACGAACCGAGCTTGTAATCGAGGACACCCACATTTTCCCCCTAAATACGCGGACGCGGATTAAGTGCGTTTGTTGCCGAAGTGGACGCCGAGTTTAAGGTAATTGTGCCGCAGCGCGGAATGAACGGTGACCCCGACCTGCCCCGAACCGCGACGCGCACGTACGAGTACTTCCAAAGATTTGAACCGCAACTCACACAGCGGGGAAGCTACCGGAAATTCCAGCGAGGGCAACCATTCTGGTCAACATGGAGCACGGGGCCCTACACCTTTACGGCATACAAAGTGTTGTGGAAAGAGATGGGCGGTCATAATTTCTGCGCGGGATACGTTGGCCCAATCGATGATGCCGTTTTGGGGAACAGGGTGGTTGTTCCCGATCACAAACTCTATTTTGTCCCAGTCGAAAGCATCGATGAGGCGAGGTACTTGACTGCAATTTTGAATGCCCCAACTATCGCGGGAGCGATTGCAGCGTATGCGGCTCAATTGAGCCTTGGAGTTAGTGTTATAGAGAATTTGAAACTTCCCGCCTTTGATCCTGGAAACCAACAACATCGATCTCTCGTCCAAATCGCAGGTGGAATTACGGCTCGACGCGGCGCGGCCACCGAAGAACAGCGAGGTGAACTGGATGAGCTCGCCTATGCGGTCGTAAGCCAACATGTATAAGTCGTGATTGCACGTGACCCCCAATCTCCGACCCTCAACTCTTCCCTAAGTCCTTTATCTACCGTTTTTACGCCTGATTTCTCTCACTTTTGCGTGCTGGTACCCCACAACGCTCGCGGCGCCGTGCAAAACGGCTATGGCGCAAGATCGGGTAAATACCTGTGTGCGGGCTGGGGTATTTTCCCGGCCATCAAATTGTTTGCAGAACGCCCTTGTGTATCAGGAAGGCGTTGGGAGGGTGAGCGGCGGAGTTTAGGAGGGGGTGATGCACGTGAGCAAATCGAGTCCTATGGATAAGGTAAGGGAACTAATCCTGGAACTTTCTGCGGATGCGCACATCGGGAGACGAGCAGTCGACAAGGACTCTGCTGCTTTTTACAGCTTGACGGGAGCGATCGCGGCTTACGGCAGAGTCTTGGCGCATCTTACTCTTCTCCAAGCGGCGGAAGAAGAACTCTTGGCCTTCGCCAGCCGATATAACGCGCCCGAACACGTTGTCGTTGCCGAAGAGGTGAATTATGTGGCGTAGAAGGTGTCCGGTATGCCGGCAAGCGATGGCGAAGAAACGTCCCACGGATACTGTTGCTTGCCCTTGCGGCAAATACGTGTGGAAGGGGTAGCCATCAAGTTGTTATCGCAGGGCGTTCATCCGCAGAGAAGGGTTGTTCCCATGACAGGAGGAGCCGAGCGGCGTTTTGGGCAACGATTCGATCTGAGAATCCCGCTCCGGGTCAGCATTCCCAAGTCTGCCGCACCAGAGCGTAGCGTGGAATCGCTGAATGTTTCTGCGCGAGGCATTTGTTTTACGACGGATTTGCCTCTTCGAGAAGGCACGCCAGTGCAGCTGGTATTCGAGATGCCGGAAGAAGTCAGCCACAAACCCACATCACAATGGCGGTGTACCGGCCATGTCGTGCACGTCCAGCCAAACGGTTCTCCGCAAGGAGTGACTTGCGTGGGCGTGCGGTTTGATTGTTATGAGGTCTTGCCAGCCGCCTAAGGCCCGAGCGTGCACGACAGTGTCGGCCCCTACAAAGAAAAAGCAAACTCCTCACACCATTCGCGACAATTCCTGGCGCCCGCTTGCCGCGGGCGAACGCGCGAACGGGTTCGGGATGACACCTGCGCCGGGATGGATGACGCGCGGGGTCTGTTAGGTTAGCGATTCGGGTTCGGCGTAGTGGATGGTCGCTTCCGCTTCGGTTGCCGGCTCGGTGGAGATTTCTACGTGGCGCTGGGGGCTGTCGAGGATGACCACGCCTTGATCGTCGGCGAGCATGCGGAAGGTTGGGGAGATTTCGTAGAGTTCCTCGAAGGAGCCGGCCGAAGCTTCGAGTTGCGATTCGCCAGGAGCGAGGCCTTCGGAGTCTCGCAAGACGAAGAATTTGGTGCAGAGGCGGCGCACGGTGGAGAGCCGATGGGTGATGATGAGCGCGCTCATGTGGCCGCCGAGCACTTCCTCGAGGCCCTTCTGCACGGCCTTTTCGGTGGTGGCGTCGAGCGAGGCGGTGGCTTCGTCGACGACCATGAAGATGGGATGACGCATGGCGGCGGCGCCGATCATCAGACGCTGCTGCTCGCCGCCGGAGAGTTCGATGCCGTGGCGGCCGACGCGCGTGTCGAGGCCGTCGGTGAGGCGATCGCCAAAATCGATTTTGAGTTTGCGCATGATGGCCCAGAGTTCCTGGTCGGACACCCGGATGGGCTCATCGGTGAAACGGTAGAGCAGGTTGTCGCGGATGGTGCCGTCGAAGACCTGCGCTTGTTGCGGCACATAGGCGATGAGATTGAGCCAGGAAGACAGCCGGACATCGCGCAAGTCGTGGCCATCGACGAGAATTGTGCCGGAGGTCGGATCCATATAGCGCATGAGCAGGCGCATGATGGTGGTCTTGCCCGCGCCGGATGGGCCGACCAAAGCGGCCTTCTGGCCGAGCTCGATGGCGAGGCTGACGTTGCGGAGAATCGAGGTGGCCGGCCTAGCCGCTGGTTTGGTGGCGGCGGGCAGGCCGGGGAGATCGCGCTTGTCCGTGGCGTAGGCGTAGGAGACGTTGCGCATCTCGACGCGCACGCCATTTTTGCGGGCGAGTTCGACGGCGTTGGGCTTATCGGCGATGTCCGGAGGAATGGTCAGCGTGAGCATGGCGGTGCGAATCGCCGGCATGTTCCAGTTGACCTGATGCTCGATGTGGCCGATGTGCCAGATGCTCTCGCTGACTTTGGTGGCGTACATCAGCAGCGGAACGAACACGCCGTTGGACCAGTCGCCGCGCCAAATCAGCCAGGCGCCATAGCCCAGCGTGCCGAGGAGGACGAGTCTGTTGGAATATCCGCGCCAAGTAACCTTGTTGATGAACCAGAGCCAGAACTTGCGCTCTTCGCCAAGGACTTTTTTGAACGAGCGATTTTGGTAGGCGATTTCGTCGCCCTCTTTGGCGCAGGTTTTGACGCGCTCGATTTTCTCCCAGCGCTCGTGCTCCCAGCGATTGATGCGGCGGAATTCTTTGTCGAAGGGAACGCACTTCTCGGAAATGTTGCGGTTCAGATAGACGAGCCAGACCAGATAGCTGGCGAGCAGCAAGGTCATGAAGAAGCCGGCTGACGGTACGCGGAGCCACAGCAGCGTCAGCGCGACGGTGAGGGAGATCATGGAGGAGGAGCCCTCAAACATGAGCATGTTTTCGAGTTGCTCGATGCGGCCCTTGCCGCGCTCGATGTTGGCGGTGTTGAGGTAAGAGCTTTCCTGGAGGTGCTGGCCCATGCTTTTCTCGAAGAAAAGCTGGTTCATGCGGCGCTTGAGCTGGGTGAGATTTTCGCCCTGGGCGTATTCTCGCGCGATCATTTGCAGGCGGTCGAAGTAGCCGTAGACGAGGACGAAGGCGGCCATGCCGAGGAAGCTCATCTTGACGGCGTAGGCGTCGTGGCGGATGAGGCCGTCGACCAAATATTTTGCCAGCCAGGCGATGCCGTTGAGTGCGGTGACGGAAATGGCGAGGGCCACGAGCATGCGGCGGGTCCAGTGGCGGCTTTCGGCGGTGATGAATTCCTGGTAGACCCAGCGGCCTATGCCCCAGCTTTCCTTGAGCTCGTGCAGGTATTGGCGCCAGGTGCGAGAGATATTGCGCGTGTCTTGCGGATCGACGATCACAAACAACCCCTAGGAATGGTCCGGCCAACGGATGGACGCGAGCACGTGGCCGTTGGTTTGAGAATGTGCTTAGTCTCAATCGTACGGCATGGGGCGAAGGTGTGGCGATAAGAAAAGTTTATGGGTGTGCGTTAAGGAGCGGGGTGCGTAAAAATTTCAGGCGGGCGCGACTATGCCGTGCCCCTAAAGGAGCGGCCAGAAAGGTTGCCCTACCGATGTTGGCAAAAGACGAATAGTTCGGCGGTTTCAGTGACTACGAATTCAGTGACAGTGATGGCGCGGAACAATTCTAAATTGCGGCAGGGTTGCGTGGCGGAAGTATGCGTTTGTTATACTGAAAACGTTCGCGAATGCCGCGAGAGAATTGCTGAAGACTGCTGAGAGAGCTGCACACTTGCCGAAACTTCGCATCTGTATTGTTCAGTATTTGAACACGGCGCCGCTGGTTTGGGGCTTCACGAATGGGCCGCTGCGCGGGAAGTATGAGCTCTCGTTCACAGTGCCTTCGCAGTGCGCTGAGGCGATGCGCAGCGGCGCCGCGGACGTCGCCATTATTCCGGCGATCGAGTATGCGCGGATCGATGACTTGGTGGTGCTGCCCGATTTGGCGATTGCGGCGCAGCGCCAAGTGCGCAGCCTGCTGCTGATGGCAAAGAAGCCGATCGCGTCGGTGCGGCGCATTGCGCTCGACCGGAGCTCGCGCAGCACGCAGGCGCTTGTGCGCATCCTGTGCGCGGATCACTGGCGTGTTGCGCCGGAATTGTTTGAGGCGGCTCCGGAGTTGGAGAATATGCTGCGCGACGCTGATGCGGCTCTCCTGATTGGCGATCCAGCGCTGCGGCTTTCGATTGCGGTCGAGAGCGGTTCGCAACGCGGAGCTTCTGGCGAATTGATTTGCAGCGGCGACGCGGCGGGAGTTCCCGCAGCCGATTCGCTGTACATCTACGACGTAGTGGAAGAGTGGCGGCGTGCGACCGGGCTTCCGGCGGTGCTCGCGGTATGGGCGGCGCGGCGCGACGCGGCTACGCCGGAGCTCGTGCTGGACTTCCTGGCTTCTCGGGATTATGGCCAGGCGCGCCTCGGGGAAATCAGCGCTGCGGGGGCGCGAGAATTGGGCTTGCCAGCTGCTGCGCTTCAGAAATATTTGAGCGAGAATATTGATTTCTCTTTGACGGCGGAGAATCAGCGAGGCCTCGAGCATTTCTACGCGCGGGCCGCGGCGTTGGGGTTGCTTCCTGCGGCGAAAGCCATTGAATGGGCGCCAAGTCCGATAGTGCTGGAGAATGCGCGGGCAAGGGCGTAAAACACATTTGGAGTGCGCGGTCGTGCCGCCGCTTTTACGTTCGCGCCGGATAGTAGGGCGTGAAAGCGGGAGCAAGCTCCCGCACTCCAAATAAGAGAACACAGGCGCGACGCCGGGATAGAATCTTGCGCGAAAAAAGGAAGCGGTGTGGGCATAACGAAACAACAAGCTTTGGAAATGCTGGAATCTGATGATCTGGTCGGCCTCGGTATGGAGGCGCATCAATTTCGGCTGAAGAAGAATGATCCGCGGGTGGTGACGTACCAGATTGATCGCAACATCAATTACACCAATTTTTGCACGGAGTACTGTTCGTTCTGCGCCTTCTATCGGCCGCTTGGGGCGAAAGACGGCTACATCCTTTCGTTCGAGACCATTTACCAAAAGATTGAAGAGATGCTGCAACTGGGTGGGACAGGGATTTTGCTACAAGGCGGCTTGCACCCGGATTTGCAAATTGAATATTACGAGAATTTGTTGCGCTCGCTGAAGGCGCGCTTTCCTCAGGTGCATCTGCATTGTTTCTCGGCGCCGGAAATTTTGTGCATTGCGGAAGTCTCGGAATTGAGTGTGCGCGAAACGATTCAGCGGTTGATGGATGCGGGGTTGCAGTCCATACCCGGAGGCGGCGCGGAGATTCTGGATGACGAAATTCGCTCTAAAATCGCGCGGCTGAAGTGCACCAGCGATGACTGGGAAGAGGTGCACCGGGTTGCGCATTCGCTGGGCCTGCGAACTACCGCGACGATGATGTTTGGCTGCGGCGAAGAGCTACGCCACCGCATCAATCATCTGGAACGCTTGCGGCGCATTCAGGAAGAGACTGGCGGGTTCACGGCGTTTATTCCCTGGATGTTTGCGGCGGAAAACACGGCGCTGGGGAAGAAGGTTCAGGAGACGACGGCGGTCGATTACCTGAAGACGCTGGCGGTGAGCCGCTTGTATCTCGACAATATCGATCACATCCAGTCAAGCTGGCTCACTCCAGGGATCAAGGTTTGTCAGATCGGCTTGCAGTTCGGCGCCGACGACGTGGGCAGCATTCTGATCGAAGAGAATGTCGTGTTTGCCGCGGGCGTGACCAATCGCACCAACGAAAGCGAGTTGCGACGAATCATCTCCGACGCGGGCTTCATCCCCGCGCAGCGCGACACGCTGTACCGTTCCTACGCCCTGAAATAGATTTGCTTTGATTGGGTTGAAGCAGGCGGAGAAGTCCGCGCTAAGCAGGCACAACTTCCATGGACTGCGCCAATGCCGCCGGCGCCACGGGAATCGCCAGGACCACACTGGCGCCATTCGGCTCGCCGTTGCTGACGTGAATCTCGCCTCCACAGTTTTTCAGCAGGCCGTAGCAGATACTGAGGCCTAAGCCCGTGCCCTTTCCGACCGGCTTGGTGGTGTAAAACAGGTCGAAGGCACGATGAATGTCGGTGAAACCCGCGCCGGTATCGTCGAAGCGCACGACCACACGCTTATCGGCCTCGAAAGCGGAAATGGTGATGCGGCGCTCCGGGGAGTTTTCCACGGCATCGATGGCATTGCTGAGGAGATTCAACAGAATCTGTTTTAGCTCGTCGTCGCCGATGGCCAGCGCGGGCAGTTCGGGCTGTACTTCAAGACGTATCTTGATATCGCGGCTGCGAACGAAGTACTCGCGAAGTTGCAGGGCGTCCTGCAAAGCCGGAGCCAGAAGCGAACATTGTGCCTTATCCGGGCTGGTGCGGGAAAAGCGAAGCAGGCTGTCGACAATGCGCTTCATACGGCGGGCTTCTTCGCCGAGTTTGGCGAGCCGGCGCAGGGCGGATTTATCGTTCACTTCTTCGTGCAAGATGTCGGAGTACCCGATGATTCCGGTGAGTGGGTTGTTGAGTTCGTGTGCGACGCCGGCGACGAGCTGGCCGATGCCGGCAAGCTTCTCAGAGCGTACAAGCTGCCGCTGGAGGCGAGCGTTTTCGATCTGCGAGGCTAAGTCCGCCGCGAACAACTCGAGACGCATGACTCGGGGAAGGAGGGTCTTGACCGCGCTGGCGGGCTGAGACAGCAAAATCCAGCCAAGATCGAAACCTTGCCTCGCCGTTAAGGGAAGCACAAGGTCTTGGCCTTCCTCCCAGCCCTCCTTAGAGTCGGGCCTCGCGGAGCGATGCTGTTGATCGGCCGCTCCGCTGAATAACGCTTCGCCCCAGCCGAACCGGAAAGCTTTGCCCGAAACAGGTGTGCCCACTGAGCGCATGCCCTCAAGGACCTGCAGCGTACTCTGCGCGGCATAGGTGTTCAGCAGGCGCTCGTCCTCATCGGAGTAGCCATGCGTACCTGCAACAAAAAGGGAGCCATTTTCGCGCGCGACGATAATCGCCGCCCGACGGAAGCCCACAATATCGCTGATGGCCGCGGCAATCTCTTTGCTGATCCCGATGGGATCGTTGCCTCCGAGGAGTTGTGAAGTGACTCGCGCGAAACGCTCCAGTAGCTCATTTTCCTGGCGTTCGCGGGCGCCGCTTTGTTCGATTATCAGAGATTTGTCTTCCACGAGCGCCAGGATCATTCCGAAGGCGACGATAAATTTAGGGACGTTCCAGATTTCCGGGTTCAGCTTTAAGGCCGGAAAGAAATGCTCCGTCAGCATACCGAGGGGGAAAACCGCGCCCCAAGCGAGAAACCCTCCGGCCACACAGACCACTCCGGGAGAAAAACGTCGGTACATCGACCAAAAAAGAATGCCAGGCAAGCCGAACGCGAGGGCAAGAATTGCGGTGACGCCTGGGTCATAGTCTCCGTGAAGCTGCCCACGAATCGCCCATGCCGATGTCGCGACGATTACCCCGGCCAAGATGATTCTGAAGCGATCCAGCCGCCCGCCGGCAAACACAAAGAACAATCCGCTCGCGAATAACAGCGCCAAAACGCCGGACATCAGAGCCGGGGATTTCCAAGCAAGGCTCGCGCCTAAGGTATGAGTTACCGCCGGAGCGCCCAAAGCGAGAAGCATTGCCCACCGTTTTCGTTGCGCTTCCACGCCGGGAGAAAGGGAAACCAGAAACACAATGGCAGAAAGCTCCAAAGCGGCCAGATCCATGGCCTCGATGAGTTGCTCGACGGTACCTGTGCGCGTTTCGAGAACCTGAACAAAGAAGTGAACGAAGATGAGGACCCAAGCGAAGCCCGAGAACTGCATACGGATGCTGGGCAAATGCCGGCGCAAGCTGAAAAAAATGCCTACCAGCACCCCTAGAACGAGAATGGTGGGAAGCTTGTCGAACAGTTGTGACAAAGGGCACCCAAATCCTTGTCTCGAGATATACCTGGCCAAAACGGGCGGGCCAAGAGAGCGCAAGTACTGGTTCGCGGGCAGGGTGTCTACACAGGCACGGCCAAAGGGTGGGTTGACCGCTGCTGAGCAGGTCTGGTTAGGACTTGCTTGAGGGCTTGATCCAGAGCTCAACTTCCGTGTTATCAGGCAGATCGAGTGGGTCGAGGAGGTGCAGGGCACCATTCTTATAACGGGCGCGGAGAGTACGTGAGTCGTTTTTTGTCGAACGTCCCTCTCCCTTTTGCAAAGAGGTGTGATTCGGTGAAGTTCCAGCGCTTTCGTCCAGGGCTTCATTCGCCAACGCGTCGGCTTCCGCGTTCCGTTCGCGATACACGTGGTCAATCCGAAAGGACTCAAACGTTTGCGCCATTTTCCGCGCGCGTTCAAAGAGGGGGCGAAGGTCTTCGCTTTTCACTTTGTATTGTCCGCGCATCTGCTTGACCAACAGCTCGGAGTCGCTTTCCACGCACAGGGCGCGAATCCCGTGCGATTGCGCGTAGTCGAGCGCGGCGATCAATCCGTAGTATTCGGCGACGTTGTTGGTGGCGCGGCCGATGTACTTTTTGAGTTTAGCGACGACCGCGCCGCTAGGATCGCGAATGACCACTCCGTACGCGGCCGGCCCGGGATTGCCGCGGGAGCCGCCGTCTATATTGGCTCGACAGGCAGGCGTAGCGTTTTTCGGTGCTGAGGGAGAATCAACAAAAAGTGTAGCGCCACGCGGAGCTGGTGGGCGCTTGAACATTACGAGGCGCTGGAAGCGGAAGACGCGGCGCTGCCGGAACCGGCTTCCGGATTTGCCGCGGGAATAGGCTCAAGGCTATACAGAATCAGGCCGCAGCTTTCGCAGCGAAACAGCTCTTCATTGTCATCTTGCAGAAGCTGCTGGAGGATGTGCGGCAGCACGCGCATGCCGCAGCCGCGGCACTGGTGATCGCGGACCTCCGCCAACGCCGTGCCATTGTGGCGCTTGGCGATGCGCGCGTAGAGTTCGCGCAACTCTTCAGGGATCGGCGCCAGCGCGCGTTCGCGTTCGACTAGAGCCGCGTCCAGGTCTTTTTTCTTGGAGGTTTGTCGCGATTCGATTTCTTTGCGTTCGGCGGCGATGGTTTGCTCCGCTTCTTTCAAGGCTGCTTCCGCCGATCGCACGCGGCGTTCGCCTTCTTCGCCGGCCATCATAATTTCGAGCTGGCGATCTTCCGCTTTGGCCATTTCTGCTTCAGCATTGGCGATTTCGTGCTGCAGCGCCTTGTAGGCTTCGTTGGTCTTGACCGCGCCGCTCTGGTCGCGATATTTGCGGGCGCGTTCCTTCCATTGATCGACGTCGAGCTCGAATTTCTTGCGCTCTTTAAGGCTGTTGGTGTGCGCTTCTTTTGCCGAAGCCAGGGCTGTGCGCGCACCGGTCAGCTTCAGATCCGCTTCTTTCAGGCGCTTGGGGAACGAGTCCAATTCGGCGCGTAACGCGGCGATTTGGTGATCGACTGTTTGCAGCTCAAGAAGGCGAGGAATTGCAGGATGCATGGACTCTAAATTCTAACACATGAACGATGAGGGGCTTTGCCCCACGTGAAACATTGGCGCGCTTGACGTTTGGTTTCGGGCGCATCGAAAATGCAAAGCTTTGACCGACGGGAGGAATCACAATGCCGCATGTGCAAATAACCTGGGTGGAAGGGCGCACTCCGGAGCAGAAACGAAAAATCGCCGAGCGCATCACTGGCGTGCTGATCGAAGAAGGCCGCGCCAAACGCGAGAACATCCATGTGGCGTTCCATGACGTGCCGGCGACGGATTATGCGGAAGGCGGCGTTTTGGTGGTGGGCCAGAAGCGCTCGCCATAGGAGACTACTCGTCTTAGGACCGACTGCCGTTGGCCGCAAAGAGCTCAGGCGTCCCTGCGGGACTGGGACGCGCTTAAGCGCTCCCCTACAACTCCTAGCTAGCCGGCGGTTTTGGCTTCGTTACGGTTGAGGGTGAAATCCACGAAATAGCCGATGCCAACCGCCAGGGGAATGATGCCCACTGCGGCGGCAACCAAAGTGTCCGGCTCGTGCTCGATTTGTCCGATCAAAGCGAATGTGAGGATCCAGCCCACCGCGCCGCTGACCAGCAGAATCGCCGCCTTTCGCGACCGTGCGACGGGAGAAAGCTCCGGCTCCATGGGCATGGCGGCGCCGCGCGCGATAGCCGCCAAACGCTCTTCGCTACGGAGCTTGCGCACTCGGTAATAGGTGTACATCGCGCCGAGAGGAATACCCAAACTCATCACCACCGCTGTCAAACCGATAATCGAATTTTCCATCGCAATTGTCCTTTAGCGAATTTTTCGGCGCCCCGGGGCGCCAGTGCATGTGGGAACCGCTGTCACAAGGAGGTACGCAGGGAGTTAGGGAAAAGTTCCCGGCGGCTTACTGCACTTCGCGGACTTGCATGGTTTGATCGACCATCAACGTGGGAAAGCGGATACCCGAGCCCTCGGGAGCGGGCGAGTGGCTGGCGGTCACAGAAAATGCGCTGCCGGCGCAATCCACCGAATAGGAGTATCCGTCGCGTTCCGGACGGGACATGCTTACGGACTGCGCGGAGATCAACTCGTCCATGGAAGCGCAGCGGCCATTCGAGGCCACATTCAGGCGCTCCGCTTCGGCAATGTGCAGCAGATCCATACGCACCCCGGTAAGGCTGATGGCCTGCGTGGATGCCGTGCCCCGGTCGGTCGTGGGCATCTTTTTCAATTGAAACATATACACACCAAGCAGAAGACCGGCAGTAATCAGGAGTCCGACCAGGAAGCGCATAAGCAAAGTGTGGAACCACGCCAGGCATTCGGCAAGCACAGCGTCACAATGCGTGCGGAAGGAAACAACAGTGGCGTTTTCGGCTGATGGTGGCGGGCCGTCTGTTACACTCGGGTTACGTCGACCCCCTTCACGGCGAAGTATCTCCTTCTTTGGATCGCCTATGAACACGGCAGTGCCGCTGGCCGAAGTGGCCGAGATCGAAAAACTGCGCGATGCGGAGTTGGAAGAAGCACGCGCGATCCAAAGCGTGATGCTTCCGGAGCAGTCGCTGTGCAAGCGCGGAGTCACCATTCATCATGAATTTCAGCCGGTGTCCGCGGTAGGCGGCGATTTTCTGGATTATTTCGAGCTGTCCGACGGAACTTTTGGACTGTACCTGGGAGACGTCTCCGGAAAAGGGCTTCCCGCGGCAATGTACGCGGCGCTCGCGGTGGGCACACTGCGCGGAGTCCACAAGACCGGGCAATCACCTCCCAACGTGCTGTCGACCTTGAATCGGCGGCTGCTGGTTCGCGGAGTGCCTCGGCGTTATAGCGCCACGCAGTACGCCGTGTTCGACCCCACCAGCTGCAAAATGAGCATTGCCAGCGCCGGGATGCCCGGTCCGTTTCACCTCAGCCGCAAATGTTGTTGCGTCTTGGTGCTTCCCGGGATGCCGGCGGGACTCTTTCCGGATATCGATTATGACAGTGCGACCGTCATTCTGGAACCCGGCGATTCCGTCGTATTTTGTACCGATGGCATTACCGAGGCATTCAACGCCGACGGCGAACCGTTTGGCGCCGAGCGCTTGCGAGCGGTGTGCGACGCCAATCTCCGCGCCCAGCC
>Ga0307479_10001632_pt1 | contig 20498 bp, 13 predicted proteins | sample atmos_gasesECM4C_FD_203743 | JGI IMG/M metagenome (GOLD analysis project Ga0307479, IMG submission 203743) | Hardwood forest soil microbial communities from Morgan-Monroe State Forest, Indiana, United States - atmos_gasesECM4C_515 | ecosystem: Environmental > Terrestrial > Soil > Temperate...
GAGCCTTGGCGCTGTCGCCTTGCAGGGCGTAGGCTCTGCCGATTTGGAGATGCGCCAGTGCGCCGATAAGTTCGTTGATTACAACGCTGCGATGGTCAAGGATTTTCTGGAATTCGGCGGCGGCTTCGCTGCCTTGATGGGAGGCCAGATAGGCTTCGCCGCGCACATATACGGGATACAGGGCGGGGTAACCACCGACAGTCGGTGACCCAAACTCGTAAGGAGTGGCGGCCTGAAGAGTCTCGATGGCTTTCGAAGCATCGCTGCGCTTGAGTGCGAGTTGCGCGCGAAGCGTTGGGAGATAGTTGAACTGAACAACCGTATCCTCCGGGAAGCGCTTACCCAAATCATCCGCTAGTACTTGCGCCCGAGTTGCATCCCCGGCCAAGGTGAGTGCCAGCGCCGCTCCATACTGCACATCCCGGCCATTCGAAAGACGGAGCGCAGCGGCGGCACGCTGCTGGGCTTCGGCTGCATTGCCGAAGAGGGCTTCCCGCAGGGCCGCATCGGCCTCGTAGAGTGCCGCCGTCTCTTTCTCTTCCGTCCGCTCAGCCGAAGCCACCGCCCGGCGGGAAAACTCCCGGGCCTTCCCCAGCCGCCCGGAATAGGCGGCCGTGCCGGCTTCCTCGCCCAACAGCCAGCCTTCCACCCCCGGCTTGCCCGCAGCCCAGGCTACGTGCTCGGCCATCCCCGCCGCATCGTTCTGCAGGAAGGCAAGCTGGTACAGATAGAAGCGCAGGGAAGGGGAATCGAGCTTTTTCGCCTGCGCCCCTGAGGCCGTAGCCTGGGCCTCCTCCAGGCGATTCAGAGGGAGATAGGAGCCGACGAGGTTGGAATAGTTCACGCCGTTCGCGTCGAGGCGGAACGCCTCGCGGGCTACCGCAAGGGCTTTGTTATATTGCCCGAGATTACCGTAGATGACGCCCAGGTTGGTCGGCGGCACGTCATCTCGCGGATAGGTCTGCGCCCAGAGTTCATAGGCCTGGCGCGCCTTTTCCAGGTCGCCGGTGACAAAGTAATAGTAGTGAGACTCGATGTAGAGCTTCTCCCGCTCGCTTACCCGCTCGCGTAGGTTGTATGCCTTGCCGGTGTTCACCGCCGCCAAGCTGGGTTCGCCAAGATTCGAGTAACTCGTCCCGAGCAAAGCATAGGCCATGGCAAAATTCGGGTCGAGGCGGATGGCCCGCTGAAATAAGGGCACGGCGGCAGCATCGTCGCCTCCGGCCTTGGTTTTCCGTCCCAGGCTGTAGGCCTGAAGGGCTTCGAGCGAGGGTGTGGTCGCCTGCTCAACCGGCGTATCAAACTTCTGCACCGTGCTAAGCGATTCCCCCAGCCTGTTGCGCAGCTTCGCCGTCGCCTCACCGAGGGCTTTCAGGACTCGCTCTTTGCCGTCGGCGGTTACCTGCTCTTGCGCCAGGGAATCGCCTGTGCGACAGTTCACTGCCTTGAGGCCCAGAACATATTGGCTCCCCAGGCTCGCAATCGAGCCGTCAAGGACGGCAGCGCTCGCGGTTCGCTGGCAGAGGTCCCGGGCAATCTCCGGCGTGAGCCGCGCATCAGTCGGCTGGCCCATCAGCCGCAGGGTCTGTTGGATGCGCTGCTCAGAGATAAGGCTCAGGAAGGGTGATTGTTCCAGTTGTACGGAAAGTCCCTGCCTCAGCGTTCCGTCGAAGACCGTATCGCCGGTCATGTTGGTGAAGTCGGCGAGCACGATGGTATCTTTTTCGGTCAATTTCGGAGTGCGATGGAAATAGAAATACGTACCAACGGCAAGTGCTGCAACCACAACAGTCGCTGGAACAACCACCTTCCAACGGATTCCGCCCCGTTTGCCTGCACTAACTGCTGTGCTTGTGGCTGCTGTTAGACGGGCAGATTCCGTGTCGCGCCTCAATCGCTGGAGGTCAGTGCGGATGTCCGTTGCGGTCTGATAGCGGAGGTTCTTGTCCTTCTCCAGTGCCTTGTTGATGATGCGTTCCAACTCCGCTGGCAGGTCAGGATTCAGCCGCACAGCCGAAGTCGGCGTCCCATCCAGAATCGCGTGGAAGATCATTCCCGAAGTGTCACCTCGGAAGGGCAACTGCCCGGTGGCCATCTCGTAGAGCACCGCACCGAAGGAAAACAGGTCGGTTCGAGCATCCAAGTCCTTGCCCTTGACCTGTTCCGGAGACATGTAGGCGACCGTACCAAGAGCCGTACCGGGGCTGGTGAGATGCTCCTCTACATCGAGGGTCGCGGCGGTCGGCTCCGTTCCCGACACAGGTTTTGTGGGAAGTTTGGCCAAGCCGAAGTCGAGGATTTTGGCGTGGCCACGTTCGGAAACAAAGATGTTAGCGGGCTTGATGTCGCGATGGACGATGCCTTTGGCGTGGGCGGCGTCCAGAGCATCGGCGATCTCGATGCCGATTGAAAGGAGGGTGTCCATTTCCATGGGGCGCCCGGCGATACGGTGCTTCAGGGTCGCACCCTCGAGAAACTCCATGGCAATGAACGCTTTTCCGTCTTGTTCACCGATGTCGTGGATGGTGCAGATGTTGGCGTGATTGAGGGCTGAGGCGGCCTGGGCCTCACGCTGGAACCGGGCGAGCGCCTGCGGGTCGCGGGCGAGGTCTTCGGGAAGGAACTTGAGCGCGACGAAACGATGAAGGCGAGTATCCTCGGCCTTGTAGACGACGCCCATACCGCCGCCGCCGAGCTTCTCGATGACGCGGTAATGCGAGATGGTTTGGCCGACCATGGCGAGGGGCGAAACTCTGGCGTGTCATGTTAGGGGGACGGAAGTAGGTAGTCAACGCAGCGGATGGCAGCGTCCCGACCCGGTCGGGATAAAGCACGGGTCTGAAGACCCGCCACTACAGAAGCGAAGAAAAAAGGCGCAGGGCCATCAGACCGTGCCGCGCCTATGGCGCTGCTGATTCTCTTGGCGGGCCGCCCAGCCCTAACGGGCTGGGTTAAATTCTGACGCACCTACGACGCTTGGGGGCCGGGAGAAACTACCAGAGGAGGGGGAGGAGGCGGAAGCGGGTGCGCAGGCAGTAGTCGGAATAGCCGGGGAGGTCGCGGCAGAGCATTTTTTCTTCATGGAGGAGGCGGAGAACGATCAAAGGGATGACGAGGAGGAAGCCCGGGAGCGCCCACCAGGAGCCCAGCGCCAGAGGCGTGAAGAGCAGCATGAGAACAGCGCCGAAGTACATAGGATGGCGGACGAGCCGATAGGGTCCCGTGGAAATGACTTTCTGCCCTTCTTCGACCTGGACGGTGCGAGAGGCGAAACTGTTTTCCTTCATGACCCAAAGCGTGATCAGATAGCCGACGAATACGAAGAGTTGGGAAAGAATCGTCAGCCAAAGCGGGACGCGAGACCACCCGAAACGGTAATCCAATCCGGGGATCAGTAAGGACGCAAAGAAAACCAACTGGGCCCAGCGAACGATGGTTTTCTGTTCGCTGATCTTTTCTTTTGTGCGCAAGCGACGCTCCACCAGTTGGGGATCGTGCTTCATGAAATAAATCGAAGTGATCGGCATGGGGATGAACAACAGGGCCATAAAGACCCAGCCCTGCCAATACCGGAAAGAGCCGGCGGGGACGAAAAGAATCACAGCAACGAAAATGACAGCGATGAGGGAGCGGAGGACGACTCGTGTCGTGAGACTGCGCGGAGTGGACATGGGTTTCGCCGTTCGTGAGAGCGGTGAGGGGAGAATAGCAGAAAGCAGCTCATCAAATTGGCGGCAGGGGCGGCAGATTGAAACGCAGCGCAGGACAATAACCTCAGGTCTGAAGACCTGAGCTACAACAAGGCTTAATCGCGTTAGAGTGTGCCCGACATGAAAAGGCTGATTTGTGGTCGCGTTGACTTGCGCGTTCGAGCGTCCTAGCATGCTCGATGGCAACCATGGCCAATCCCGCCGGTCCAGAGCGCCGAAGCAAAACACGTCTGAAGCTTGCACAGGTTGTGCGCGTGAGGCCATCGGACCCTGATCTTCACGACCTCGACGAAATCTTGCCGACCTTGAACACGGCGCGAGAAAGCGTGTACTTCGTATCCAAAAGCAAGCTCTACACAGCAGGGATGCGCCTGTTTGTCACGTATCCATACTCTGAGGCGCCCGGCTCGATCAATCGCTAGTTTGTGGCAAAAGTCGTGCGCGTCGACGACCTTGGCGGCGGCCGGCGGGGGATTGCGGTGCAGATTCTGATGCCCCTTTACCTCGGAGGCAAAGAGACAGTTCGCTGAGAACGCGAAGATCGTTGCGGCAAATGCCCCACGCAAGGGGAGCAGTCCAAGAGAACGGATCGTTATCCACCTACCCCGTTCTGGCCGCAGCAAGAACAGTTAAGGGTTTCAAAAAGCCTCGCATGGTAGATTTAGCCCCTTCGTCGCCAAGCCCTAACTCCTAAGTTCAGGAATTGGACTTACCGGAAGGGAAAGGAAGCGGGCTTCCGACCCGGTCGGGACAGGTTGCGTCTGTGCTACTGTTGCCGGGATTTTGGACGGAGGTGGCTAGATGACAGGCATCAGGGGGTTTGGAATCGTGCTCATTGGGGCGGCACTTCCGTTCGCAGGAGAAGCACAGGCACAGAAGGCGCCGCTGCTGCCGGAAAAAGATGTGGCGGCGCTGGCGAATGAGTTGAGCGGGGAGACGGCGAAGAGGAATTTGGAAGGGATTGCGAGGTTTCACCGGCAGCGAGGGTCGCAGGGCTTTCATGCGGCGGCGGAATTGGTGGCCGAGCGGGCACGCGCATACGGCCTGAGCGACGCGGCGATTTTGCAATTTCCGGCCGACGGGAAGATTTTCTACGGGACGCAACGATCGCGGCCAGCGTGGGATGCGCAAAGAGGAGAACTTTGGGAAGTAAAGAATAGTGGCGAGTGGCGAGTGACGAGCAGGAGGAGAAAAGCAAACCCGTTGCTGCGCTCGGGATGACACAAGGCGGGATGCCGAGTGACGAGAAAAAGATTGCGAGTTATGAGGCAGAGCCGATTGTGCTGGCGGAAGACAGCGAGTCGGCGGACGTGACGGCGGATCTGGTGGACGTGGGAGAGGGGACAAAAGAGAGCGATTACGCGGGGAAAGAGGTGAAGGGCAAGATCGTGCTGGTGAGCGCGCAGCCGGGAGCGGTGCAGGACTTGGCGGTGGGGAAATTTGGCGCGGCGGGGATGGTGAGTTATGCGCAGAACCAGAAAACGGCGTGGTGGGGTGAGGACGAAAATTTGATTCGTTGGGGGCACTTGGAGACTTTTTCGGAGCATAAGACGTTTGCGTTCATGGTATCGCTGAAGACGGCGCGGGCGATGCGGGAGCGGCTGGGACGAGGTGAAAGGATCCGGCTGCACGCGGTGGTGAGGGCAGGACAGCATCCGGGGAATTATGAAGTGGTGACGGCGACGATTCCCGGCGCGGACGCGAAGCTGAAGGACGAGGAGATTGCGTTTTCTTGCCACCTGGATCACCAGCGTCCGGGGGCGAACGACAATGCGAGCGGGTGCGCGACGATTCTCGAAGTGGCGCGAACGCTGCAGAAATTGATTGCCGAAGGAAAACTGGCGCGGCCGGCGCGGACGATTCGTTTTATCTGGCCGCCGGAAATTGAAGGGACGATGGCGCTGCTGAATGGAAAGCCGGAATTTGTGAAGAGGATCAAAGCGGTGGTGCACATGGACATGGTGGGCGGCGGGCCGGCGACCAAGGCGGTGTTCCACGTGACACGCGGGCCGATGAGCTTGCCGAGCTTTGTGCACGATGTGGCGTGGGCGTTTGCGGAGTTTGTGAATGAGGAATCGTACAAATTTGCGGCGACGGGGCAGGCGGAATATCCGTTTGTTGCGCCCGAAGGCGGGAAGGAGCCGCTACGAGCGGAGTATTCGGCGTACACGATGGGGAGTGATCACGACGTGTACAGGATTCGTCGTTCGGGATACCGGCGATTTATTTGAATGACTGGCCGGACCGGTACATTCACACGAACTTCGATACACCGGCGAACATTGATACGACGAAGCTGAAGAGGGCGGCGTTTATTGGGGGCGCTTCCGGCTATCTCTTGGCGCACCTTTCTAAAGAGGACGAAGCATCTCTTAAGTGGGCGATGGTTATTGGGGAGTGGGTATTTGATGCTGCAAGTAAGCCACATGACTCGGAACTTTCTGGTGAGGAGCGCAATAACTTGGTTGACCGAAGGATCCAGTACGGCCTCGGAATAGATAATTCCCTCTCGGCATTCGCAGGTTGGCCGCTATCGAGGCTTGCCTATCCGACTGGCGTCGATATCAGCGGACGAAAGAAAAACGCCCCCACGACCGGTGCTGATGTATTTCATCGCAAGGGAGAACTGAAGGGACCTTTGGCCGTCTTCGGGTATGACTATTTTGCAGTCAAGGCGAAAGCGGCGGGGGTGGCGATGCCCAAATTATTGGGCTACGAAGGATTGAGGGGAGCTGGGGAAGAGTATGCGTACGAGGTGCTGAATTTCGCGGATGGGCGGAATGCGCAAGAGATACGTGACGCGGTGTCGGCGGAATATGGGCCGGTGCCGGTAGAGATGGTGCTGGAGTATATACAGGCGTTGGAGAAAATCGGCGTGGTGGAGAGAGTCAAGTGAGCGCCAACAGGGGAACAGCCCGCCACGGCGGGCCCCCCTATAAGGGCATGGGAATTTGTGGTGTGCTAGCATCGAGATTTGCGTTGGTGAGCCGAGCGACTGCTATCACGACGAATCGCAACGGAACGAACCGGTCTTCCCGGCAGAGCCGGGACGCCAAAAACGCGAAAGACCGGCCACTATAGGAGCGGGAGTCCGGGTAGATGGCAACGACGATGAAGGCGCTGCGTAAAATGCAGCCCGCGCGCGGGCTCGCGTATGAAACCGCGCCGGTGCCGGCGATCGGGCCGACCGACGTGCTCGTGCGGGTCAAAGCGGCGTCCATCTGCGGAACCGACCTGCACATCTACGGCTGGGACCGCTGGTCGCAGGGGCGCATCAAGCCGCCAGTCACGCTGGGGCATGAATTTTGCGGCGTCGTCGAGCGCGTGGGCGAAGAGGTCACGGCGGTGAAGCCGGGTGACTTTGTCAGCGCTGAGATGCACGTCAACTGCGGCCACTGCCATCAATGCCGCGTGGGCCAGGCGCACATTTGCCAGAATCTTCGCATTATCGGAATCGATCAGGACGGCGCGTTCGCGGAATTCGTCAAGATTCCCGCTTCGAACATCTGGAAGCTCGATCCGGCGATTCCTGAGCACTACGGCGCGATTCTCGATCCACTTGGCAACGCGGTGCACACGGTTCTTGCAGGGCCGATCGCGGGACAGACGGTTCTCGTTACGGGTTGCGGTCCGATCGGGTTGATGTCGATCGCGGTGGCCAAGGCGTGCGGCAGCTCGGCGGTCTACGCCACCGAAACGAACGAGCACCGCCGCGCCATGGCCAGGAAAATGGGAGCAGATGTGGTGCTGAATCCCGCGGCGGAAGACGCCGTCGCGCGCATCCTTTCGGAAACCGGCGGAACGGGGGTCGACGCGTTGCTCGAAATGTCCGGCAATCCCACGGCGATTCAGCAAGGCTTCAAAGCGTTGCGAGCGGGCGGACGCGCGTCTCTACTGGGAATCCCGACGGAAAATGTTCCGCTGGACTTGGTCAAGGATGTGATTTTCAAGGGCGCGACGGTTCAGGGAATCTACGGGCGCAGGATGTACGAAACCTGGGTGCAGATGACCGCTCTGCTGAAAGCCGGCCGGCTGAATCTCGAGCCGCTGTTTGGCGAGCGTGCGTCGCTCGACAGATTCGAGCAGGCGTTTTCCCTGTTGCAGGGCGGACTCGCGGGAAAGATTTTGTTGTATCCAAACGGAGTGCCTCACTAAACGGAAGGAAAGTCATGCCAGATTCCGGAACGCAAACGACCAAACAGAATCCATTGCAGTACGTTTCTGACCAGCTGAGCGAACTGCGGGCCAAGGGCGTAGCTCCCAGGCTGCGGGTCCTCGAAGGCGAGCAGAAGCCGGTGTGTATTTTCGACGGCAAGGAAGTAATCAACCTGGCTTCCAACAACTACCTCGGACTCACAACGCACAAGGCGCTGCGCAAGGCGTCGCTGGACGCCATAAAACGGTATGGCGTGGGGGCGGGCGCGGTTCGCACCATCGCGGGCACGATGAAGCTGCACATGGAACTCGAAGAGCAAATCGCGGCGTTCAAGAACGTCGAGGCGTGTGTCGTATTTCAATCCGGTTTTACCGCGAACGCCGGTGCCGTGTCTGCCGTACTTGGCAAGGAAGACTTGATTGTCTCTGATGAACTCAATCATGCCTCGATTATCGATGGGGCGCGCCTTTCGCGAGCGACAATCAAGGTTTTCAAACATAAGGATGTGAACGACTGCGAGCGCATCCTGCAGGAAACCGCGAACTGGAACGGACGCAAGCTGATCATCACCGACGGCGTCTTTTCCATGGACGGCGACATCGCGCCGCTGCCGGAACTTTGCAGCCTGGCCGAAAAATATAACTGCATCATGATGGTTGACGATGCGCACGCCTCAGGCGTTCTCGGCCGGGGAGGCCGCGGCACCGTGGACCATTTCCAATGTCATGGCCGCGTGCACATTCAGGTCGGCACGCTCAGCAAGGCGATTGGCGCGATGGGCGGCTATGTATGCGGTTCGCGCGACCTGATCGATTTCCTCTATCTCCGCGCGCGGCCGTTTCTTTTTTCGACTTCGCACCCGCCCGCTACAGCCGCAGCTTGCCAGGCCGCCTTTGCGCTGCTCGATTCGCCGGAAGGGGAAAAACTGGTGAAGAAACTCTGGGCCAATACGAAATTTTTCAAGCGCGAGCTGAAGAAGCGCGGCTTTCAGTTCAAGGCCAGCGAGACCCCGATCATTCCGATTCACGTCGGCGACGCCGCCAAGGCGTTCGAATTCTCGAGAAAGCTTTTCGATGCGGGCGTGTTTGCTCCCGCGGTCGGCTATCCTACAGTCGCGGAAGGCAAAGCGCGCCTCCGCGCGATCGTGAGCGCTGCGCACAAGCGGGACCAACTCCTTCGCGCCGCGGACATTCTTGCGGAAGTGGCGAAGCCGCTGGGCGTCATTTAGCTCAGGTAATTACCCTACGTGATGCATTTGCAGAGACCCTGTAAATCCTTCCCGCGCCAGGCGTTTTTTCGCTGCCCATGGTGCTGCTCCTGTTTAACAAATTTCACTAAATAGTTGAAAGGAAAGCCTTTAGCTATTGGAACCTCCTTTGCACCTATCAGAACGTGATTTGGGGCCCCTTTTTCATCGGGGGACTAAAACCAACGCAAGTGCCCTCTTAAGAATTCAGGAGGATTTATAAACATGAATCGCATCGGATATGCATTTCTTGGAGCGACGCTTTTCGCCCTCAGCACTGCCGCGCAGTCACAGACGGGCGCGCAGGCGGGCGCACAGACGAACGCACAGGGGAACGCGCAGGCCAGCAAACAAGGAGCTCAGGCATCCGGAAGCGGAGCGGCAGCTTCGTCGGCCGCGGCGCAGACCGAGCACGGGAACGCCGCGCTCGCGAACGGGTCGACGTTCAACGCGGCGCTGAATGCGCCGATCGATTCCAGAAAGGCGAAGCCGGGAGATCCGGTGACAGCGCATACGACCGAACCGGCAAAATCGGACGGCAAGACGGTGCTGCCGAGAGGCACGAAGCTTTTGGGGCACGTCACGCAGGCTTCGGCGCGCTCCAACGGCGAATCGGATTCGTCGCTGGGCGTCGTGTTCGACAAGGCGATCCTGAAGAATGGCCAGGAAGTTCCGTTGAACGCGGGAATTCAGGCGCTCGCTTCGGGACAAAGCGCGGCAAGCGCGGCGGGACCCGATCTTGACACGTTTGGCAGCGGAGGCGCGTCTGCCGCGGGCTCCGGCGTGGCCGGCGGACGAGGTGCTCTCGGCGGAGTCGGGTCTACAGCGGGCGGCGCGGCTGGAGCCGTGACGAATACTGCCGCTAATGTGGGCGGCGGTGCCGGTGGAGCGTTGAATTCGACAGTCAATTCAACGGCGAGCGCCGCAGGTTCCTTGAACGGAGTTTCTAGCGGAGCGACCGGCGGATTGAACACGGCCGGGCAGCTCACTTCAGACAGCCACGGCGTTTTCGGGCTCAACGGCCTGAACCTGAACTCTGCGGCTGCGAACGGCACGCAGGGCTCGATCATCACCTCGGCGGGTAAGAACGTGCATCTCGACAGCGGCACGCAGATGCTGCTGGTTTCTCAAGCGGAAGGCGGAGCGCAGGGAGAATCGAAGCAACCTGCATCGAAGAGCGCTGCTCCGAAATCCGAGCCGAAATCCACCCGCGAGAGACCGAATAAACAACAATAACGCGGAGCCGGAGCTTATCCAGAGGCAAAGGGTCGCCCGGAAAGGAAAATCCGGGCGGCCTAACTCTCGTTCTTGACATCGAAGGCCTGGCGTTCGTCGCTTTGCTATACTCGCGCGGATGCCCTCCGCAGCGAAGAAACTCTTTCTCGTCGACGCGATGGCGCACATTTACCGCGCCTTTTATGCGCCGATGGTGCGCATGAACGCGCCTTCCGGCGTGCCGACGAAAGTTCCTTTCCTCTTCGCCAACATTCTTCGCCGGATCGTCAAGGACTACCAGCCGGACTATCTGGGCGTCGTCTTCGATACCAAAGGCCCGACCTTTCGGGACAAACTTTTCGAGAAATACAAAGCCCAGCGCCCGCCCATGCCGGACGATCTTTCCGTGCAGATTCCGTATGTTCGGAAATTCTGCGAGGCCATGCGCTTGCCCATCCTCGAATTTCAGGGCTACGAAGCGGACGACGTCCTCGGCGCGATGGCCAAGCAAGCCGCGAAGAAGAATCTTGAAGTCCTTCTCATCACCAACGACAAGGACATGATGCAACTGGTGAACGACTGCGTGCGCATCCTGCGCACCGGCTCGGGCGGCGCGAAGGCCGACGTCATCGTGGATGAGAAAAAAGTCGAAGAGATCCTCGGCGTGCCTCCGGAAAAAGTGATCGACGTGATGGCGCTGATGGGCGACACCGTGGACAACATTCCCGGCGCGAAGGGCATCGGGGAAAAAGGCGCGACCGAGCTGATTCGGAAATACGGCAGCGTGGAGAATGCGCTCGACCACGCCGCGGAGGTTTCAAACAAACGTTATCGCGAGGCGCTCCAGCAGCAGCGCGATCAGGTGATCATGTCCAAGCAGCTCGCGACCATCGCGACGGATGTTCCGCTCGATCTCGATTTGCAAGCGCTCGAACGCCGCTCGCCGGATGTTGACGCGCTGGCCGCTCTGTACCGCGAGTTGGGCTTCAACTCGCTGCTGCGAGAGCTGGGCTCGGAAGCGATTGCTTCCTCAGCACCGCAAAGCGACAGTACCCGGAGAGAAACGGATCATGTCCAGTTCGCAACGGTCGCCGAGTTCAGTGATTACCTGGCAAAGCTCCCGGCGAAGCAAGCGCTTGCGGTTTGGCTTAACCTCGAGGCGGGCGAGCGCGAATCGGAAGGCTTCGGCACGCGCATCGCTTCGATTGAGGTTTCCAGTAAACCCGGCGAAGGGCGTTCCGTCTGGTTCGATGAGAAGGGCGAGGCTCTCAAAGCGCTGGCCCCATTTCTCGCCGACTCGAAGCGCGCGAAAATCGTCCATGACCCGAAACTTTTTCAGCTGCTAAGCGGCCGATCCGCGAACATCCAGCACGCCACGCAGCTCTATTCCTACCTGCTTCGCCCCACTACGGCGAACCACAACTTTACCGGCGTAGTTATGCGCCAGTTCAACGCCATGCTTGGGGGTGCACCGGGCGAGCGGGCCGACTATCTCCATCGCCTTGCTCCGGCCCTGCGCGCTCAGGTGGACGAGCAGCAACTCGCGAGCGTCTACGAAAAAATTGACCTGCCACTTGCGCCCGTCCTCGCCAATATGGAGCGCGTGGGCGTCCGCGTCGACCCCAAGGAACTCGACAAAATGTCGCAGGCGATGGAAAAGGAAGTTCGCCGCCTCGAAAAAGAGATCTGGGAGCTTGCCGGTTCAGAGTTTAACGTCAATTCTCCCGGCCAGCTTGCGGAAATTCTCTATGACAAATTGAATCTCCAGCCATCCGCACGCCGCGGCAAAGCGAAAGCGCGTTCGACAGCCGCCGACATCCTCGAAGAGCTCTCGGCAAAGCATCCATTGCCCGGGAAAATCATCGAGTACCGCGAAATCGCCAAGCTGAAATCCACCTATGTCGATGCATTGCCCAAATTAATTCACCCCGAAACCGGGCGCCTGCACACGAGCTTTTCGCAAACCGGCACGGCCACCGGCCGCCTGAGTTCCTCGGATCCCAATCTGCAAAACATTCCCATCCGCACAGAGCTCGGCCGCGAGATTCGCGCCGCCTTTGTCGCCGAAAAGGGCAAGATTCTCCTCTCCGCGGACTATTCGCAGATCGAGCTGCGCATCATGGCGCATTTTTCCGAGGATCCCGTGTTGGTAGCGGCCTTCCGCAACGGCGAAGATATTCACGCGCGGACCGCGCAGGAAGTTTTCGGCGTCGGCCCGCTCGCGCAAACCGCCGAGCATCGCCGCGCGGCCAAGGCCATCAACTTCGGAATTATTTACGGCCTTTCACCTTTTGGGCTCGCGCAGCAACTCGGCATCGAGCAAAGGGAAGCCGCGCAATTTATCAACGCGTATTTCGCGCGCTATCGCGGCGTAAAGGACTACCTGGACAAAATCCTCGCCGAGACACGCAAATCCGGAGCCGCCAGGACACTCTTCGGGCGCATCCGACCGATCCCAGAGATCAATTCGCCGCAAGTGCAGCTTCGTAACTTTGCGGAACGCACGGCGCTCAATTCGCCGCTGCAGGGGACGGCCGCCGACATCATCAAGCTCGCCATGATCGCCATTGACCGCCGGCTAGCCGCCGAAAAGTTCGAAGCCAAAATGATCCTGCAAGTTCACGACGAACTCCTGTTCGAAGCCCCCGTCAAAGAGCGCGCCGCCTTGGAAAAACTCGTCCGCGAGGAGATGGAAGGAGCCTACAAACTCGCGGTCCCGGTGGTGGTGGAAATTGGCGCCGGCCCCAATTGGCGCGACCTCGACTAGTGCCGTTCCAACCAAAGGAAACAAACCTCGGAAACTTTGGTGTCGGCCAACTCGTGGAAAACAAGCTGCCTGCGGCAGCCAGGTCTGTGCTGATTTTGTCACAAAAAGTTGGAACGACACTAGAACCCCCGCCCCCATTTTCGGACGCCCTTCTGCAATACCTGTACTTCCGTACAGGCATCTTTTTTTCCTTTGAGCTATTCCAATTTTGGTTACGAGCGCACTCTATTCTTGGGGGTTCAGGCGAGGTCTCGTGCTAGCTTGAATATCGGCGAAAGACATGAGGGGATTCATGCGCCGCAAAAAAATTCTATCCATCTGCTTCGTAATCGTCCCGTTTCTTGCAGCTTGCAGCGGCATGCCGAAAACTGGTGGTGGCGGGCCTCAGCAGGTGAGCGTCACGGTCACTCCTGCTACTCCCACCGTCAATAATTTCGCGACGCAACAGTTCACTGCCACAGTGACGGGTACCACGAATACCGCCGTAACTTGGCAAGTCAACGGTGTAACTGGCGGCAGCCAAACCACAGGATTTATCTCCAGCTTGGGTCTTTTCGTCGCGCCCGGCGCGGTGCCGACAAAATCAGATGGGAGCGGCAACAGTGTACCGACTACGGTGACTGTTACGGCCGTGTCGCAGGCCAACACCGCAGTCTCCAAGTCTGCCACGGTCACAATCGTTCCCCAGAATCAGAACGTTCAGAGCGGCGCCATCAAGCTGGGAACCTCCGGCGGCAACGCGAATGCTTTCAGCACCAGCGGCACCAAGATCACCTGTTGCGGCGGCACCTTGGGCTCTCTTGTTACGCGCAACGGCGCTCAATTCATCCTCAGCAACAATCACGTCATGGCAAACAGCGATACCGCGCAAATCGGCGACCCCATCATTCAGCCTGGCCTGATTGATAATCCCGCGCCCAATACCTGCACGACCACGGGAACCTCGACGGTCGCAAATCTTACCGCGTTCTTTAATCTTGAGAGCGACCCTGCCCCGAAGGTGGACGCTGCCATCGCGCAAATTGTCCCCGGGAAAGTCGATCTGTTGGGCAACATTCTCTACCTCGGCGCGACCGCGACCAACGGCATTCCTGATCCTGGTCCCCCGCACGCAGGCTCGGGCGTGGCTGCTACCGTGAGCATGGCAGTGGCCAAGAGCGGCCGAACGACTGGGCTCACGTGTTCGAGCGTCTTGGCAACCAACACCGCTACCTCGGTCCAATACCAGAAAGGGTGCGGCACGGGCGCTACGTTCAGTGTCTCGTATACCAATCTGGTTGATGTTGTCGGCGGCCAATTCAGCTCCGAGGGGGATTCCGGCTCGCTCATCGTAACCCAGAACACCGCCGACGCTGTCGCGCTCCTGTTCGCCGGTTCGGACCAAGACAGCATCGGTAACCCCATCTCCACTGTCCTGAACACCAGCAAGTTCCTGGGCGCAGGCAACGCCGTTCCGACCGTCGTCGGGAGTGCCACAACGCATGCGGTGATCGGCTGCACTCTGCCCGCGAAGCCTGCGGGCGCGGTCCAAACTCTCGCGGCGAGCGCCGTGGCATCCGAAGCACTCCAGAAGGCGACGGTCGCGCGCGATGCGCACGCGCCTGAACTTCTCGCGCACCCAGAGGTGCAAGCCGTGGGCGTGGGGGCCAGCTATGACAACCCCGCTGAAGCCGCCATTCTCTTTTTCGTGACCAAAGGCCAGGCGCGTACCAATATTCCCGTGCAAGTCGACGGTATTCGTACCCGAATTATCGAAGGAGACCTGTTCGCCAGCCGCGGTGCGCTATCTGCAGAAGAGAGCGCGGCACTCGAAAAATCCGCCTCGCCGCCTCAGCTGGTTTACTCGATTTCCGACGCAGAAGTGGCCCGCGCGAAAGTGGTTCACACGGCGCACGCCGATGAATTGTTGAAGCGGGCTGGTGTCCAGGGCGTGGGGATCAGCTCGAGCGCCGATTCACCCGGAGAAGCCGCGCTGATCATTTTCCTGATTCGCGGTGAGGCGCACGATCCGATTCCGCCAGTCATTGACGGACTGCGCACGCGCGTTCGCGAATCGAGCCGCTTCCGCGCCGGCTTCGGCGATGCCCTGCCGCACCGCGCCTGCTCGCTCCCGACCGCCAAGAATAGCAAGGGCCCAGGCGCCACAGCCACGTCCGCAACGCCGCCGGCCAAATAATAAATTTTCTTCAAGGGAACAGGCGGTAGCGCCTATACCCTTTGGCTGTCTTCCCCCTTCCCTTGCGCGACCCCCGGGCGTAGAATTCCCTCAACTTCCAGCCGACTCGCTCTTTTGGCCGGCCCGTCCTGTCAGGAGGTCGCTATGCGGCATTCTCTACTTTTTCTGGGCGCGCTTCTGCTCGCGAGTTCCGGTGTCTTGACGGCACAGCAGAGTGAAACACAAGAAAAACCCAAAGACTCCCAGCCTGCAACTTCGGATTCCAAAGTTCCCGCAGAAGAAGCGGCCCGGAAGAATCCCGTTCCGTCCACGCCGGAAGGACTTGCCGAAGCTCGCCGCTTCTACAAATACCAGTGCGCGATGTGCCATGGCGAAAACGGCGACGGCAAGGGCGATCTTGTGGAAACGATGAAGCTCAAGGTGAATGACTGGCGTGACGCTTCCTCGCTGACGGGCAGAACGGACGGAGAGCTCTTCTACATCCTCACGAACGGGAAAGGGGCGATGTCCGGCCAGGGCGACCGCACCAAGGAGCAGATGCGCTGGAATCTAATCAATCTGACACGCTCCTTCTCGAAAAAGGATTCAAAAGAAAAACCCGTGGAGACGCCCAAGCAGTAACACCCGTTCAATCCTCGCTTTCGCACCTCGCGCCGGAAACGAATCCAAACAGACAGCGCTCTCGCGGTGTCGCAAGCGGCATGCGGCAGGCCCGCACGCGCCTGTGCTACGCTTCAGCTTGGTTACATCTGGAGACCGGAGGTGAACATGGCACACGCGCCGAAATTCTTGAAACTCGTTGAGGACGCGAAGAAGCGCGTCAAAGAAACGAACGTTCCGGACGTGAAGCGCCGCATGGATGCCGGTGAAAAGCTCGTTCTCGTCGACGTCCGGGAAGACAACGAATGGGCGAAGGGCCATATTCCCGGGGCGGTGCATTTGGGCAAAGGCGTGATCGAACGTGACATCGAGCAGCAGTGCCCCGACACGAACGCGAAACTGATCCTGTATTGTGGCGGAGGATTCCGCTCCGCTCTCGTCGCCGATAATCTGCAAAAGATGGGCTACACCAACGCGGAATCGATGGATGGTGGTTGGAGGGGCTGGCTGGAAGCGGGCCTACCCACGAAGAGGGATTAGGGTCCAACCAAGAAAGCTGCCGCGCGAACGGAAGAGTGATTGACGTTGTACGTCATGAGATCTCCAGCGATGAAAGGTCATTTTAACCATCGCGAACAAGGTGAAAGGAAGAACCTTGCGATACTATCTTCCGACTAGCCAAACTTATAAAGCTTGCGCTTCAGGACTTGAGGATTGGGGTTCAGTACCTAGCAAAACGCCACCTTCACCCTGAAGATAAAAGGGGGCTTGTTCTTTTCAGCCACAAGGATTAATCTCCCTCAAGCAAGTGCCCTATCTTTCCAGAAAAAAGGAGAAGTCTATATGATCAAGAGGTTATTTGCCTTATTTTGTATGCCGTTGCTTGGCTTCCTGATGGTCACTCAAGCGCGCGCGCAAGAAGCCGGCGACAAGAAGGCTAAGGCCAAAACAGAGGCTGCCCGCTGGGAGGGTACTGTCGTTAGACACAATTCTGATAAATCTACGTTGGATGTCCGCAAGCGAGGCAGCACCGAAGAAAAGACCGTTCACTATGACGCCTCGACGAAATGGACTAGCCAGGAACACGGCAGCAAGAAAGTCAACGACATTGATGCCTCCCAAGTTAAGGACGGCGACAGGGTGATTTGTCTGGGGACTCTGGACGACAAAGGCGATTTCCACGCCGCAACGATTTCGAAACGGCTGACCAAATTGTAGAACAGCTTCTCATTCTGTCCCTTTTCCGCTGAGGCCGTTGTGCTCGAGCCCTTATTTAGACGGAGCGGCCTTGCCGGAGGCGGGCAGTAGGAATCTGGCCGCGTATTCCAGAGCGGCAGGATACAGTCTGTCTCCCTATCGAGCCGCGGACTCTGCCTTGTTGACTGCGCTCTGGGTGCGGCCTACGATGCACGCTTAAGTGTGGTGGTCTATCCGGATCCTAGCAAAAGGCAGGCAAAGTAGACTAGCGAACTACTGGTGCAGCAGCCAGGGAATGGTTCGCCCTGCCGTCCGTGTTTCCTATTGCCCGTATCTCTTAGTTCTATTGCTGGTGGTTCTGGCTGGCCTGCCGCACGAGGGGATGACAGCGCCACCGGACTCCTCTCATTTGGTGGTTGCTATCGGGGATGTTCACGGCGACTACAACGACTTCGTTGCCATTCTACAACGGACTGGGCTCATAAACGAGCAGCGTCACTGGACGGGTGGCAAGGTCACTCTGGTTCAAGTGGGCGACCTGATCGATCGAGGGCCAAAGCCGCGAGAAGTCCTGGACCTCATGATGTCCTTGGAAGATAGTGCGGCGAAGGCGGGCGGCCGCGTCGTGGCCTTGCTGGGCAACCATGAAGTGATGAATCTCATGGGTGACCTGCGCTATGTCACACCAGAGAATTACGCTAGTTTTGCCGATAGCGAGTCCGAGAAGCGCAGGACAACTGCGTATCAGAGATACGCCGCATGGCGCAAGGATCATCCACAAGTCTTAGCAGAGCTGGAACAGCCAGTACTGCCGGTTACCGAGGCGGAGTGGATGGAACGGCACCCGGCGGGATTCATCGAGCACAGCGATGCTTTCAGTCCGAAGGGGAACTATGGGAAGTGGCTGCGGCAGCTCAGTGCCGTTATCAAGATCGGCGGGGTCATTTTCTTGCATGGCGGTATCCATCCCAACCTAGTTTCCTTGAAACTCGAACAGATCAACGCTCGTATTCGCAGCGAGATCAAGGAATTTGATGATGCCAAGCAAGATCTGACGGCCGATGATTTGATTTTGCCGTTTTTCACCCTTCAGGAAATGATGGCAGCGGTTCGGGCGGAACTGATAGTTGAGCTCAAATCGCACGCGCCTTCGAGCCCACTTCGCCAGGCCAACCTCAAGCGATTCCTGGAGCTCGGGACCTGGCTCAGCGTGAAAGAGGATGGGCCACTGTGGTTTCGCGGTTACGACCGATGGAGCGAGGAAGAGGGCGCGCCACAGGTGGAGAGTATCCTCGCGGCTTACCAGGCTACGAACATTGTTACAGGGCACACTGTTCAAAAGACCGGACACATTCGATCGCGCTTTGGCGGCAAGGTTATGCTCATTGATACCGGCATGCTAGCGACCTATTACCCCGGAGGTAAAGCGTCAGCGCTCGAAATCACTGACGAGGACGAGTTCACAGCTGTGTACTTGGACCAACAGGTGGTGTTGCTCGAGGGAAAATCGTCGCAGCGCTGAAGGAGAATAAGTGAGCACGTTACCAATCTTCCTTGAGCAGAGTTCCACAACGATGGAGGCGATGAAACGCCGGGTTGAGCGCGTTCTGAACGTCCGTTCTGGAGATTTGGGGCGTGGCGTCCTTTTGTGTTCCTGCTTATTCCTAGTTATCAGCAGCTACAAAATCGGTGGAGTGGCGGGAGCTGCCCTATTCCTTTCGCGTTTCCAGGCCGGGCAGTTGGCCTACGCCGATATCGCCAGTTCGGTGCTGGTGGCATTGGTCATAGCGTGCTACGTGTCCATTGCCCGCCGGGTTATATTGCGCGATCTACTTGTTGGTAGCATGGTATTTTTTGCCGCGACCTACGCCGCGTTCTGGGGCCTCGCCCATTACTACTCCCGCTTGTTCTGGATCTATCCAGCGCTTTATGTCTGGGTCAAAATTTTTGGCGTGCTTGGGGCAACGCAGATCTGGACGCTGGCGAATTACGTCCTGACAACGCGTGAGGCCAAGCGCGTATTCGGAATGGTCGGAGGAGGAGCCATTGCCGGATCGATTTTTGCCGGCTTGGTCTCCAAGACCCTGGCCAAAAGGTTGGGAACGGAAAGTTTGCTGCTGACCATGGCCCTTTTCATTTTGGTCTGCGCCGGGCTGGTGATTTGGACCTGGCGCAGGGGAAGAGTGCAAGTCGTTGACGGACAAGCAACGTCCGGCCGAACCGGCGAAACAGCCCCCAGAAACATTGCCGCGAGCCTGCAGCTCTTGTTTTCCTCGCCCTATTTGCGAGCTATCGCCGCCGTCATCTGCATTTCGTCGCTGGTGACCACGTTGACGGGCTGGCAATTCCTCGCCCTTGGGCAACAGTTTTTGGTCAAGAAAGACGCCATGGCAATTTTCTTTGGCGACTTCAATTTTTATGTCGGTGTGTTTGGGCTTTTGTTTCAACTTTTGTTGACGTCAAGATTCTTACGAAGATTTGGTATCGGCACAGCGCTCTTCGTGCTTCCTGTCACTGTCTGCTTGGGTTCGGCGGGCCTCCTGTTTTTTGGCACACTAGCTTCCGCGGTGGCGCTGAAGGGCGGCGACCAGGTGTTGCGGTATTCGGTCGACAAATCTACGACTGAATTGCTCTACCTCCCTATCCCAGCCCGCTTGAAGCTACAAGTGAAATGGTTCATTGATACCGTCATCTGGCGCCTGGGTGACGGGCTTTCCGGGTTAATCGTACTCATTTTTGCCACGTCGCTGCATTGGGCGACGCGCCAAATCAGTTGGGTCGCGCTCTTGCTGGTCGGCGGCTGGCTCGTTGCGGTTTCTGTAGCCCGGAGACAATATGTCGCTACCCTGAAGGAAAGCATCACCCAACATCGCGTCGATGTGGAGCAGGCCAGCGCGCCGGTGCTCGACCGCTCAACTACAGACGTCCTTGCAACCAGCCTTTCTGCCTCCGATCCAAAGGAAATCCTGTATGCGCTGGATCTTTTCGGGGCAGAGCAGCAAAGGGCCGCACATCCGGTGATTCGCGCTCTGCTAAGCCATTCCGCGCCAGAAGTCCGGCAGAAGGCCATCGCCATTCTCTCCGCTGCGGGCGACAAGGCCGCGATCCCGGAAGTCCAACGGTTGCTGCGGGACCCGGAACTAAGTGTGCGTACGGAAGCCCTGCTTTTCCTGAGCCATCACGGACATATCGATCCGCTGACTGCTATCGACGAGCTCGGCGATTTTTCCGACTTTTCCGTCCGGTCGGCAGTGGTCGCCTTCTTGGCGCAACCGGGCGAAGCTCAGAACTTAGAGGCGGCGCGGAATATCTTGGATTCGATGGTCAGCGAAGAAGGAGCAGAGGGCCTGCGTCACCGCGTGGAAGCAGCCAGACTGCTCGGCGAAATCCCGGACTGTTTCGATCCCTTGCTTTCCAACCTCCTTGCCGAT
>Ga0307479_10001633_pt1 | contig 20495 bp, 17 predicted proteins | sample atmos_gasesECM4C_FD_203743 | JGI IMG/M metagenome (GOLD analysis project Ga0307479, IMG submission 203743) | Hardwood forest soil microbial communities from Morgan-Monroe State Forest, Indiana, United States - atmos_gasesECM4C_515 | ecosystem: Environmental > Terrestrial > Soil > Temperate...
TCCGATTGCCGCCGCCGATGAGACGGCCAATGATGTAAATGGGGCGTCCCTTTGTTCCCTCGTAGATGCGGCCGACGTATTCCCCGATGACCCCAAGAAAAAAAAGCAGGACGCCTGCGAGAAAGGTGATCAAAAGGAGGAGTGCCGTGAAACCTTGTGGCGATTGGTGCAGAAACACTTTAGCGTAGATGGCATAAGCGCTGAAAATACCGGAAAACAAAATCGAGAGAGCGCCCAGAATCGCCGCCGCGCGGATTGGCACGATCGAGAACGCGAAGATTCCGTCGAACGCCAGCTTCAGAAGGCGCAAGACACTGTACTTGCTACTACCCGAGTGTCGTTCGGATCGCTCTACCGGAATCCCGATCTGCCGGAAGCCCACCCAACTGCGCAGCCCGCGAAGATAGCGGTGGTGCTCCCGCAGGCGCTGTAAATGTTCCACCACCCGCCGGGACATCAGCGCGAAATCACCTGCGTCCAACGGCAGCTTCATATCGGAAAGCTGCGCCATCAGGCGGTAAAATACATAATAGGACAGCCGCAGCGGCCACGCTTCCTTTCGCCGGGTGCGCTGAGCGTAGACAACGTCATATCCTTCGAAAAATTTTTCCAGGAAACGGGGAATGGATTCCGGCTCATCTTGCAGATCGCCGTCCATCAGCACCGTGGCGTCGCCGGTAACGTGGTCGAGGGCGGCAGTCAGGGCCGCCTGATGGCCGAAATTGCGCGAAAGGGAGAGCACTATGATGCGCGAATCGCGCTGGGCCGCTTCTTCCAGAAGAACCAGGGTGCCATCCGTACTCCCGTCGTCAACAAAAAGCAGTTCATGCGGACCGCCTCCCATCTTGTCGAGAACTCCGAGTACGCGCGTGAGCAGTTCAGGCAGAACGGACTCCTCATTGTGGACGGGGACGGCCACGGAGAGACGGAAATTGGAACTCATGCCCTTGCCCTTCCCTTGCAATAGACCATGTTCCACAGCGTGGCCCCTAATAGTCTAAGCGGATAGGGCTCAAAAAGGGTGACGTCCAGGTGCTCTTCAAATATCGCCCTCCATTCTTCGAGCGGACGCGGATACTTTCCACGATCCCAGTTGGCCAGCAATTGTGCGACCGAATGGTTTTGGGGCGAGACCAACTCGAGAACATGAAGTTGCCCGTCTTCCGAAAGCCGCGCAGCCACGCTAGAGAGAACTCTTTTCGTATCCGCGTCGTTCAAATGGTGAAGAAAACTGTTGATCAGAATGAAGTCAAATTTTCCCAGAGTGTTGTCGTCGTAAGTGGTCACGTCCGCCGCGACAAAAGGGCGCTTGTATTTGCGGCGCGCATTTTCGATGTAGCCCTGATTGATGTCAATCCCGAGATAGTCGGCGTGCGCAAATAGCGGCGTATTTGTGCCCGGACCGCAACCGACATCCAGAACGCGGCGCACCTCACGAAGGTCGTTGTGTGCCAGAAGAGGCGCCAGCTTATCCGCGGCAAAAGGTGCTTGCCAAAGGCTGTAAATCATCGTCCGTTCGAGAAGTTGGGTCATTAACGTCATTGCTGCCATCGCGCCCTCGCTTGTCGGGCCACAATACACAATATCAGGGGATCTCCGCGATGCGCCCCCGAACTCTTCTGCCATCTGATTTGACCCGTCCGTCGAACCGTTGTCCGCCACAACGACTTTCCGACAGAGCGCCGCCGCTTGAAGCGCTTTCAGCACCTTGGCCACGCATTACGTCAGCAAATCCGCTGCATTCAAACAGGCGATGACCACCGGTGCTTCCACACCGCTCGACAGATCGGTTCGCGCCGCCTGCGCCCCTTCCGAAGTTAGGACCGTGCCCATTGGCGGGACCATCATATCGCGCCCTTCCAGACTTTTCACCCGCCGATCATCCGGCAGCTTCTGCTCCCGGCGATCCGCTCGCGAGACGGTCAAGATCAACCCCCCGGCGCCCAACAAATACCGACCAAAAAGGGATACTGACCTGTCGATTTCGCTTCTGCTCGCTCGACATATAAGTAGAGCTAAGGAAAGCCTCGGGAGGCGAATATGGCACGGCGGCACACGAGTTTTCAGAACCCCAAATCAATCGCTTCGACGGCCCTCGTCGGGCTGGGGATTGTTATTATGGTTGCGAGTCTGGATGGACCGGCTGCCCAGTTGACCAACCTGCTCGGCAGTGCCGCGTGCGAGGCGCTGAACGCATTGCCCTCCTTCGTCCTGCCGGCCTGGCAAGTTTTGCAGGGCTATGCCTTCGATCACCAGTGGTTTTCTCCGTGCCCCCTCGACATGTTGGTATCATTCTTGTCGCTGCTTCCCGCCATGGCCTGGGCGGTATAGCTGCGGGATACTTTCGGGGATAAAGTCAATGCTACTCGACACTTAACAAATGCTCCCCAAAAGAGAAACCGTACCGGTCGATTTCGGTATCGCTCATTCGACGTATAAGTAGAGGCCAGGTTCAGCCGGTCGAAGCCGTCCGGAAGCCCGGCTCCGAACCAAGAACCGAACCACAAGGAGATATGGTGATGCGATTCATGGTGATAGTCAAAGCAGACAAGAACTCGGAAGCAGGGATTCTACCGACTAAGGAAACCAAGGAAACTTTTGCTGCCATGGGGAAGTTCAACGAAGAGTTGGCAAAGGCCGGCGTGATGCTTGCGGGCGAGGGGCTGCAACCTAGCTCGAAGGGCAAGCGGATCAGATTTTCGGGAAAGCAGCGCACGGTAATCGACGGGCCCTTCACCGAAAGCAAGGAACTGATCGCCGGCTTCTGGCTGTGGCAGGTGAAGTCCATGGAAGAAGCGGTGGAATGGCTCAAGCGCGCCCCGTTCGATGGGGGTGCTGAGATCGAGATCCGCCAGGTGCACGAGGTATCTGACATCCCTGCCGAAGTCCTTCCTCCCGAAGACGCGGCGCGCAAGCAGGCTCTGCGCGACGAGCTGCAAAGGAAATCTGCAAAGTCGTAGTCGTGGCGCGCCCATGCCGGCGGCGGCCATGTCGATTTCGCAGAGTGTCATACGTCGTACAATAGAGCGGCAATTCAGACCCGCTCAGGAGCAACCGGCAATCGAGCGCCGCACTCTACAATACGAATACAAGGAGAAATCACCATGCGATTCCTGAGTATCTACAAGAGTGTTGAGAGAAACGCTCCTCCCTCGCAAGAGGAGATGGCGAGGATGGGCAAGCTGGTGGAAGAAGGCATGAAAGGCGGCTGGTTGCTGGGCACTGAAGGTTGCCTGCCCAGCGCCCTTGGGGCACGCGTTCGCAGCTCCGGTGGGAAGGTGACTGTTACTGACGGACCTTTCACCGAAGCCAAAGAAGTAGTCGGCGGCTTCGCAATTCTTCAGGCAAACTCCAAGGAAGAAGCCATCCAACTGGCCAAGAATTTCCTCAAGGAAGTCGGCGACGGTGAATGCGAGCTTCGCCAGCTATTCGGAGAGGGACAAAATACCTGCGCTGATGTGGCCGCAGGAGCCAAGTCGCAGAGCGCCTAGTTGCCCCGGCGCACGGCGGGATCGACAAACGGTGTTGTTGGTGTCGGTTTTGCGGGCCAGAGTTCGACGTAACAATAGAGCAAGGTTGCGCTCCCGGGTCGAAACCGCCCCGGGACTGCAGCTCTGGAAGAGGAAACAAAAATACAGGGGAGAGGTGTCGCAATGCGATTCATGATGATGGTCAAGTCCGCTGAGAACAAGGGCGCTCCGCCCAAGGGATTCATGGAGGAGATGGAGAAGCTTGGTGAAGAGGCCGTCAAAGCCGGCACGATGGTCGTAAGCGGCGGATTGGCCGCAACTGCAGCGAGCACACGCGTGCGGCTCTCTAAGGGCCAGATAGCCGCGATCGACGGGCCTTTCACCGAGGCCAAGGAAGTCGTTGGCGGGTTCGCGATTCTTGAGTTCCAGTCAAAAAAAGAGGCGCTCGAGTCAGCGAAGCACTTCATGGAGCTTCACAAGAAACACTGGCCGGGCTGGGAGGGCGAAACCGAAGTTCGCCAGGTGCTGGGCCCGGAAGACTACGCTACCCACAAATAGGCGCGCTGGCGTGTAGGGATGGCCGCGAAGAAGTAGCCGCCGCGACCGGGCTTGCACGAGCGGATTGAAGATGGTGTGATGGGTAGCCGTGACGGCTACCAACGCACATAGCGCCATCGACGCGGTCTGGAGAATCGAGTCGGCCAGAATCATCGCCGGCCTCGCGCGGATCGTGCGCGATGTCGGTCTTGCCGAGGAGCTCGCCCAAGACGCTCTCGTCGCTGCGCTCGAGCGGTGGCCGGAATCGGGCATCCCGGACAACCCGGGCGCCTGGCTCATGGCCGCCGCGAAGAACCGTGCGATCGACGTCTTCCGCCGAAACAAGCGGCTCGAGCGCAAACATGAGGAGCTTGGCCGCGAGCTCCAGGCGCAGCAGGAGATGGCCGTGCCGGATTTCAACGCCGCGCTCGACGATGACATCGGCGATGATCTCCTTCGTCTCGTGTTCATCTCCTGTCATCCGGTTCTCTCGACCGAGGCGCGCCTTGCCCTCACGCTCCGCTTGCTCGGTGGTTTGACGACCGAGGAGATTGCGCGCGCTTTCCTCGTCCCGGAACCGACCGTGGCCCAGCGCATTGTTCGTGCCAAGCGGACACTCACCGAGGCGCGCGTTCCCTTCGAGGTCCCCCGCGGTCCCGATCTTGCCTTGCGCCTGTCTTCCGTGCTCGAGGTCATCTACCTGATCTTTAACGAGGGCTACTCGGCGACTGCGGGTGACGACTGGATGCGGCCTGCGCTCTGCGAGGAAGCGTTGCGCCTTGGGCGGATCCTTGCTGAGCTCGCTTCGCAGGAGCCGGAGGTCCATGGCCTCGTCGCATTGATGGAGATTCAGGCGTCTCGCTCGAAGGCCCGCGTGGGCTCGTCGGGGGAGCCCATCCTGCTGCTCGACCAAAACCGCTCACATTGGGACCACCTGCTCATCCGTCGTGGTCTCGCCGCGCTCGATCGTGTTGAAAAGCTTGGCGGCGTGCGCGGTCCGTACGCTCTCCAGGCTGCGATCGCCGCCTGTCATGCTCGGGCGCTTACTCCCGAGGAAACGGACTGGGAGCGTATCGTGGCGCTCTACGAAGTGCTTGCGCGGCTCACGCCATCGCCAATTGTGGAGCTGAATCGTGCTGTCGCCGTCGCGATGGCCTTCGGTCCGGCAGCGGGTCTCGAGCTCGTCGACACGCTCGCCTCGGAGCCGTCTCTCAAAACCTACCACCTCTTGCCTAGCGTCCGCGGCGACTTTCTTTTCAAGCTCGGTCGCTTCGCCGAGGCGCAATCGGAGTTCGCCCGCGCCGCATCCCTCACGCGCAACGCCCGGGAACGCGATTTCCTGTTCGACCGCGCTCAAGCATGCGTAGTAGCGCCACCAAAGCCCCAGGCATGATGACGAAAGCGGTGTGCCCCGCGCCTCGCGCGCATTTCGGGTGATTCCTTTTCGGCCGCGTGACGGCTAGCCGGAGTCTACCCCGCTACCTCTGTCCCCGTTTCTTGAGATGAGACTGTTCGAAACGAATAGCATTCGAATTCGCGACTTCCAGCTTGCATTTTCTCCTCCCCCCGTTATGATGGCTGCGTTTCGCGGTTCCCTCGAGACCTCACATTGTCCGTCACATCCGAAGCCTCTTCAACAGTTAGCTCCTCGCCCGCGGTCGGCCGCGGCCGCCTGCTTCAAGTCCTAGGCATGTGGTTCGGCATGGCCGCGGCGATTGGAAACACCATCTCCGCCGGCATCGTTCGAACCCCCGGCAACGTTGCCAAGCTTCTCCCCAACGCCTGGATGTTTCTCGCCGTTTGGGTGCTCGGCGGCCTTTACGCCTTTTCCGGCGCATCTTCCATGGCTGAACTTGGTGCCGCGATTCCCCGCAGCGGGGGACAATACAATTTCGCCCGGCGCGCGCTCGGCGATTACGCCGGATTTATCGTCGGCTGGAGCGACTGGCTTTCCACCTGCGGCACCGCCGCCGCCGTCGCTTTTGTCATCGCCGAATATAGCGCTGCGCTTTTCCCTGTTCTCAGCCGAAACGCGACGATCCTCGGATTCCAATGGCGCGTTCCATTGATCGTCGCCGTCTTCGTCATCATCGGGTTTTTCATTTTGCAATGGCGCGGGATTCGCTGGGGAAGCGGCGCGCAATTATCCACAGCCGCGCTCAAGACCGCCGCTTTCGTGATTCTGGTGATTGCCTGCTTTTTGCTCGGCGGGCCGGCTCATCGCACCGCTGTGCAATCCACGGCTTCAGCGCCTGCTTTGCCCGCCGGATGGCCCCTTATTGTTGCCGTCATGCTCGGGCTTCAGGGAGTGATCTACACCGTCGACGGCTGGGACGGTGTCATTTACTTCGGCGAAGAGGTCCGCCATCCGGGCGGTGACATCCCCCGCGCCATTTTCGGCAGCGTCTTCTCCATCATGGGGATTTACCTGTTGCTGAATCTGGTGGCGCTGTACATCCTGCCCATGAACGAAATTTCCGGAAACGATTTTGTTCTCGGCACCGTCGCCAATCGCATTTTCGGCAAGCTTGGCGATCCCATTATTCGCTCGATCATGGTTGTGTCCATGTTGAGCTGCCTCAACGCCAACCAGCTTTTCTGCTCGCGCACGCTTTACTCTATGAGCTGCGACGGATTGTTTTTTCGCCGCGCCGCTCGCGTCAATCCCGGTGGTACGCCGGTGCTGGCGCTGTTCCTCAGCACCGTTGTCGGCCTGCTGTTCCTGCTGACGGGAACTTTCGAGCGCGCGATCGCCATGCTCTCCTTTTTCTTTGTTGCGAATTACGCGCTTTCCTATGCCTCGTTGTTCGTATTGCGCAAAAGAGCGCCGGAAATGGCGCGCCCGTACCGCGCGTGGGGTTATCCGTGGTCGACGGGAATTGCGCTGGGCGCTTCCGTCTTGTTCTTGGCCGGCTCGATCTTGACGGACCGGCAGAACGCGCCGTGGGCGCTTGCCATGCTGGTGTTGAGCTACCCGGTGTTTCGCGTTTTGAAGTGGGTCACTCAGCGCGCCGATGCCGGCGCGGCAAAAAGCTCTTAGCTCACTTTTTCCGCGATCGACTTCCCCTGCATGAACAGCAGCAAATAATCTTTTCCGCCCGCTTTTGAATCCGTCCCCGACATGTTGAACCCGCCAAACGGGTGCGCGCCGACCATCGCGCCAGTGCACTTCCGATTTAGATAAAGGTTGCCCACGTGAAACGTCTCTTCGGCCTGTTTGATTTTTTCCGGATTTTTCGAGTACACCGCTCCGGTCAAGCCAAACTCCGTATTGTTCGCAATTTCCAGGGCTTGATCATAATTCTTTGCCTTGATCACCGCCAGCACCGGGCCGAACACTTCTTCCTGCGCCAGCCGTGCCTTTGGATCCAAATCCGCAATAATCGTCGGCTCGATAAAATAGCCCTCTCCCGCCGCGCGTTTCCCGCCGGTCATCAACTTCCCTTCCTTCTTTCCGACCTCGATGTAATCCAGAATCGTTTTCATCGCCGACTGGCTGATCACCGGCCCCATGTAATTGCCCGGATCGTCGCTCGGGCCCACCGTAATTTTTTTCGTCCTCTCCACCAGCTTCTGCACAAACGTGTCATATATCTTTTCGGAGACAATCGCCCTCGAACACGCCGAGCACTTCTGCCCCTGATACCCAAACGCCGCCTGCACCGTGCCTTCCACTGCCGCCTCAATATCCGCTTCTTCGTCCACCACGATCCCGTCCTTGCCGCCCATTTCCAGCACCGTGCGCTTGATCCACATCTGCCCTGGCATGGCCTTGCCCGCAAGCTCGCTGATTCGCAGTCCCACTTCCTTCGAGCCCGTGAATCCGATGTAACGCGTCTTCGGATGCTGCACCAGCACATCGCCGATCACGCTCCCCGGCCCGGTGATGAAGTTCACCGCTTCCTTCGGAATGCCCGCCTCAAAAAGAATGTCGACAAATTTTGCCGCGATCGCCGGCGAATCCGCCGCCGGCTTCAAGACCACCGTGTTCCCCGTCACCAAAGACGCCACCGTCATTCCCGCCATGATCGCGCAAGGAAAATTCCACGGCGGAATCACCACGCCCACACCCAGCGGAATATACATCAGGTAGTTGCGCTCCCCGCGCATGGGCGTCAGCTTTTGCGGCTCGCCCAGGCGCAGCATTTCCCGCCCGTAGAATTCCAGGAAGTCGATCGTTTCCGCGATGTCCGCATCCGCTTCCGGCCAGGTCTTCCCCACCTCGTAGCAGACCAGCGCGTCCAGCTCGAACTTCCGCTCGCGCACAATCTTTGCCGCCCGGAAAAGACACTTCGCCCGCTCCTGCGGCGAAACGCGCTTCCAAGTGTCAAAGTATTTGTGCGCGTCCTCCACCGCCTGCCGCGCCATCTCCGAGGTAGCATTCTGGAAAACACCAATAATTTCCAAGGGGTGCGAAGGGTTTGTGGACGTCCGCTTTTCCACCGTGGTCACCTTCTTCCCGTTCAGCCACATGGGGTATTCGCGCCCAAACTCCGCCTTCACCTTCTTCAGCGCCTCTTCCATCCGACCCCGGTTCTCCGCCTTCGTAAAATCGATAAACGCCTCGTTCGCAAACTCCGAAACGTGAACAATCTGCTCCGCAGTAGCCATGGCAGCTTCCCTCCTCGGTCTGCAAACACCCATTCTACTGCGCTCTCGAACCGACCGACAAGCAACGGGCAGCAGACCTACTGAACTAAATGGCAAACCCAGATGCGGATTAGACACAACGCCAGAGAGCAAGCGACGTGATAGCGAAAGGAAAATCTTACGGCTCGAAGAGGAATTTGATCGTGGTGGTGACGTGGGCGGGTACGGGTTTGCCGCGCTGCATGGCTGGAGCGTACCGGTATTGCTTGAGGGCGTCCATCGCGGCATCGCGCAAGGAAGCGGGTCCCGACAGCACCTTCATCGATTTCACGTGTCCTGAAGAATCCACTAAGGTGTCCAAAGTCACGGTGGCAGTGTAGCTCTTATCAAAATACTGCAATGCATTTGGAGAGGCGACCGCTTGGACTGATTTGATCAATTTCGGTGGGACGGTAGCAACACCCTGGGAGGACGGCGCGGCAGAATCCGCGGATAGGCCGCTGGTAGAGCGCGGGACGGAGCGCTTCGAAGCGGCGCTGATAATCACGGAGTCTTGCTGAACCACGGGCGCATCTTTTCCGGGGGCGCGGGACGCGGCAGGATCAGGTGCGGATAGGCCGGAAGGCCTTACGACTTCGGTTCGCGTGGGTTGCGTTGCGACCGGAGATGCCGCTACCGGCTGAGGCGCAGGGGCGGTGATCGTTTGTGCAGGCTTGGCGGAATCGGAATGCGGGCCGGCTGGATTCGAAGGAGCGGAACTAACGGCGGGAACGGTTCGAATGAGGATGCCTGTGGGCGCATTGGCGGAATGCTTTTTCGAGAATGGGAGTTGGGGAATCCAATGCAGGTACCACGCTGCGCTCGCTGCAACAAACAACAGAGCTGCGAAAAATAGAGCAATACGCGGCAACGAGGAGTGAGCTTTACCGTCTGAGGCAGGATTCGGATTCAGAGAAGGAGTGGCGGGCGGATTCCGGCGATTGATTCGAATCACTGGCTCTGGCAAAGAACTCGTTTCGAACGAGGGGGACTCATCAAGATCGATCGGCAGCGTCGGAGAAACATCAGGAGCGGTGGAGGAGAAATTTGTGGGGGCTGGGGGCGCGGATGAGTTCCCTGCTGCGGATTGCGTTTGCAACGATTTCAATTGCTGGCGCAGCGCCTCGACTTCGCGCTTCAGAGCGTCGATTTCCTTCGCGCTAGGAGCGGGTGCGGAAGCGCGGGGTTTGCCCCCGACCGTGCGCGAGGCTTGCACGAGTTCAGCGGCTTCCTGCTGGTGGGCGTTGGCCGGGACTAGCTCCGAGTCTTCTGGAAAATCGATGCCCCAAAAACCAGGGGCGGGCTCGATGAATTCCAAGTCAACGTAACAACTGGTGGGGCGGAAGTCGCGCTTGCGGGTGATCTGGGCGACGACTTCGCGACGGGAGTCCTTGTTGGTGAGGAAAACCAACTGTCCGGCGGCCACGCCGGCGGAGAGCCGGATGACAGCGCCGCTTTCGAACACCAGAACAGTGGAGGTTTCTTCGGTAAAGAGTTTGGGCCGGTCGTCGCTGTGGCCGGGGCGCGCGCCGGTCGCGATCACTGGCACTTCGTGAGCTACTGGATTCTTCGTTCGAGAGGTCTGAGCGCTCGCCCTTAGCGTTGTCGAAGGGCTCGCCGGCGGCGAGGCAGTCGAATGACGGGTGTGCATTGCTGAGGCCAAAACAGGATTGTCCCTCGTGCGCCCGGGCGACGCGTCCCCAGAAAAAGCTCAGGCTGTGGAGAGCCGTCCACGCGACGACCCGGACATCGCTCTATTTTTGCAGCAAGCGAGCTCGCCCGCCATAGTACAAACGTACAGTGCGTTACAAGCTGGCCCAAAGGACAGCACGTTCGAACGACATTAGCAGGACGGCGCTTCAGACGCCGATGAGCACGCCAGAGTCGTCCACGTCGATGGAGGAGGCTCGCGAAACTTTGGGAAGGCCGGGCATGAGCATCATGTTGCCGGCGATCACGACGACGAATCCGGCTCCCGCGGAAAGCGAGGAATTGGTGACGTTGAGCGTCCAACCGGCCGGCGCGCCAAGGCGCTTCGGATTATCGGACAAGGAATACTGCGTCTTGGCGATGCAGACCGGCAATTTTCCATATCCCCATTCCGTGAATTGTTGCAGCTTCGCTTCGGCCTGCTCGCTGAAATTCACATCGCTCGCGCCGTAGATTTCTTGCGCGACTCTCCGGATTTTTTCCGTGAGCGGCTCTTCCAGGGAGTAAACAGGATGCACGGGCGGCGCGGGATTTTTCGCGATGGCTGCAACAACTTTTTCGGCAAGTTCTTTCGCTCCAGGGCCGCCCTTCGCGAATCCTTCGGAGAGCGCGCTGGCGAAGCCGCGATCCGCGCAGTACTCGGCCAGGCGGTTCAGATCGGCGGCGGAGTCATTAGGAAAACGATTGATGGCGACGATAGTTGGGACGCCGAATTTTTGCAGGATTTCGATGTGTTTGCCGAGATTGGGCAGGCCGCGCTCGAATTCGCCTTCGCCCTGTTGGCGCATGCTCTGCACGGTAGTGACCAGGACGGCGGCCGCCGGCGTGATGCCGGATTGCCGCATGACGATGTCGAAATATTTTTCCGCGCCGAGATCGGAGGCGAAACCGCATTCGTTGACGACGTAGTCCGCGAGGCGCAAACCCATTTCCTGGGAAATGACGCTGCTCGTGCCGTGGGCGATATTGCCGAAGGGTCCGGCGTGAACGAAGGCGGGCGTGCCGTCGGTGGTTTGCACGAGATTGGGAAGAATGGCTTCCGCAAGCAAGGCCATCATTCCGCCGGTCGCACTGAGGTCGCGTGCAGTGACCGGTTCTCCGCCGCGAGTGACGCCGATGAGGATGGAATCGAGGCGCCGGCGAAGATCCCTGCGATCTTTCGCGAGAGCGACGATGGCCATGATTTCGGAAGCGGCGGTGATGACGAAGCTGGTGTGGCGGTGGCCGTCTTTTTTGCTGTCGAGCGAAATGGCGATGCGGCGCAGCGCGCGGTCGTTCATGTCGATGGTGCGGGACCAGGTGAGGCGCTCGGGATCGAGATGCAGGTCGTTGCCGTGGAAGAGATGAGCGTCGATCAACGCGGCGAGAAGATTGTGGGCTGAGGCGATGGCGTGAAAGTCGCCGTGAAAATGGAGATTGATTTTCGCGCTGGGCTCGATTTGCGAAAGGCCGCCACCAGCGGCGCCGCCTTTTATTCCAAAGACGGGGCCAAGCGAAGGCTCGCGCGAGGTGATGACAACTTTTTTGCCGATGTGCGCGAGGCCTTGCGTCAGGCTGATGGCAGTGACGGTCTTCCCTTCGCCCGCGGCGGTGGGAGTAGTCGCAGTGACGATGATCAATTTTCCCTTGCGCTTGAATGCGGAATCGGAGAGCAGCTCCAGCTTGACTTTCCCGCTCTGTGATCCCAATGGTTCGAAATATTTTTCGGGAATTTCGAGTTTGCGCGCTACCGCTTGAATCGGAAGAAGGGTCTCTTGCATAAACGTCGAGAAAATCGAGCGCGAATAGTTCAGGCGCGGGGAAAATGAATCGCACGCATGCCGCATCCCCCATTTGTTGGATGCTTGCCGACGCTGGAGGTTGCAATCGCAAGTTGGAGCGATTCGTGCGATTCAGCCTCGCGAGTTCGCCCCGCATCATACGCGCGTTTGGAAAATCAGTTACCTGTCAGAAATTTGTACTGAGCTTCGGTGAGAGGAACGACGGAGAGGCGGCCCTGGCGAACAAGCGGGGAATCCTTGAAGAGCTTGTTGGATTTGATTTCGCTCAAGGTTACGGGCTTGGCGAGTGGTCTTCCCGCTTTGATTTCGACAGCAGGATTTTTGGGATTGGAGGCGTCGACGGAAGCAACGGTCGCAGTGCCGACAGCGCTCTTGTGGTCGCCGGTTTCGTAGATGATCAGTCTGTCTCCGGGCTTCATCCCGCCAAGGTTCCTCAGAGCCACAGGATTATGTACGCCGTCCCAAGTCGTGGCCTTGTCGCGCTGAAGATCGGCGAAAGAATATTCGGAAGGTTCGGTTTTGAGCAGATAGTGGGAAGACATGAGTATCTCCCTTCTTGTTTGAGTGGCGACTATTCTACATGGCAAACGACCAAGTTACTTCTTCTTCGTGGGAGTATTCCGCGGGATGGTTCGCCGCTGTTGTGAATATTCGATGAGCCCGGAAAGCCGCTTGAGCTTTGTTTCTTCCTTTTTTGCGCTGATGACCCAATAGGTTGTCACCCTTTGGTACCACGGGGCTTGAGAACGGAAGAATTCCCAGGCGGTCTTGTTTGCGCGAAAATGCTTTTCCTGTTCCCGAGTGAACCAGGCGCTCTTTCGTTGTTCGTAAGAGTAGATGGCAGACTTTTTTTCGTCGCGTGCGGCGAAGGCTTTCAAGCCGGCGGGATGCATCAGCCCCTGATTTGTGAGCTTTCGAACGAGGTTGATGTTGATGGAACTCCAGGTGCTGGCGGGTTTGCGTGGAGTGAAGCGAATTGTGTAGCTGGTTTCGTCGAGGCTCTTTCGAACGCCGTCGATCCAGCCGAAGGAGAGTGCAACTTGCACGGATTCGGGCCAGGTTATGCTGGGTTTCCCTGAATCTTTTTTGTAGAAGCCCACGAGCAGTTCACGGAACTTGTCGTGATGGGCTTCGAGCCAGGCACGGAAGTCGGCGGGCGCGGGGAAGAATGTTGGTTTTGGCGGCATGGCCACAAATTGGCGATTTCGATCAGTCTAATGCCAACAGCCTTAGAGCGAGGCACGGCCATGCCGTTGCAACGGCCAGCAGGAGGACACCAAGGTTCAGCTTACAGGTTTGAGGCGGGGCCTCTCAAGCGCGGGCGGCGCGCATCTGCGCGACCCTCTCGTTGAATTGGCGCGTCACATGCGGCACGACGCCCAGTTGGCGCTCGATCAACATCAACTGCGCGCGATGGTGCATCTCATGCTCCTTCACGCCAAGCAGCCTTTCGAATCGTGATTTCGCTGTTTTTCCGTCGGGCTCAGTCACCATCTCCGCCAGGAAGTCCGGCGTCAGGGTTTCCATCCACGCCGCAAACTGCTCTCCCTCCGTTCGCAGCAATTCGAGTATCTCGGCTTTGGATCTGGTCTTAGCTTCCTCGGCGTTAAAGCGGTCCATCATCCCGAAAAAGTCGAAGCCCACCAGAGTAGTCAGCCGCTTCTTGTGCACCTCTTCCCATATTCGCGTGCCGATCGCGATGTGTGTCAGCATCCGCGCAACGGAGCGCACCTCAGGCGCGGCCACGAAGCCGTACTTCGACTCCGGAATGTCCTCCGCGACCTGAATGGTGTTCTTGCGTACCGTGCGAAATGCGCTGGCCAGTTCTTTTCCGCCGTAAGAAGTCATGGTGGTCACCTCGCTATCTTATTTTTACGCCCCGCTTAGGGAGGCTGGCAAGTAAGATGCGCGGTTCCCACTATACGTCACTCGCGACTTCGCTGGGGAGCGGCGGAAAAGCGGGAGCGAGCTCCCGCACTCCAAGATCATCGGAGGTCGCGGATGATTTCGCGGGCGGCGTTGGCGCCGCTGGCGCCGGTGAGGCCGTTGCCGGGATGGGTGCCGGAGCCGCAGAGGAAAAGGCCGCGGATGGGCGTTTTGTAGCGCGCCCAATCGAGGACGGGGCGCATGGTGAAAAGCTGATCGAGGGCTAGCTCGCCGTGGAAAATGTGGCCGCCGGTGAAACCATAGGATGTTTCGAGATCCTTAGGCGTGATGACCTGCATGCCTTCGACGAGGCTCGGAAGATCCGGGGCGTAGGAGGCGAGCGTTCGAATGACAGTGGCGCCAAGTTCCCTGCGGCAGGAGTCCCAATTCCCTTCCCTGAGTTTGTATGGAGCATATTGAACGCAGGCGGAGAGAACATGCTTGCCTTCCGGTGCGAGTTCCGGGTCGAGCATCGTGGGAATAGTGACGTCGAGATAGGGAGCAGAAGAGAGTTCACCGTACTTGGAGGCATCGAAGGCACGTTCGAGGTAATCGATATCGGGACCGATGTGGATGCGGCCGGAGAGGGCCTCGAGAAATCCCTCGGCGGGATCGAGCGCAGAAAAAGTTGGAAGAGCACCGAGAGCGAGATTCACTTTCGCTACGGTGCCTTTCGCGCGGAAATTTTTTATGCGGTTGGCGAAGGTGGGGTCGAGCTGCGAGGGATCGACGAGATGGAAGAAGGTGCGCTTGGGATCAAGGCCGGACACGACAGCTTCAGCGGCGATTTCTTCCCCGTTGGTGAGAACGACGCCGGTGACGGCGACATCTTTCACGCAGATGTGCTGGACTTCCGCGTCAGTGCGAATTTCCGCGCCGGCTTGTTTCGCGGCTTCGGCAAGAGCGCGCGTGAAGGAACCAAGCCCGCCACGGGGAAAAGAAGCAGTGCCGACGGGGTGAGTGTCGCAAGCGGAGCGCAGAAGAAACACGGCTGTGGAACCGGCGGACCAGGGACCGAGAGCGGCGCCAAAGATGCCTCGAGCGGCGATGACGGCGCGGATGAGTTCGGTCTCAAAAAATTCGGCGACGAAATCCGCCACGGCCATGGGGCCCCAGCGGAGAAGGTCGAAGATGCCCTTCTTACCGAGCGTGCGGACGGTGCGGCCAGTCTTGAGAAGTGTCCAGAGATCTTCGGGAGTCGGTTTGTCGATGGCAGGAGGAGTGATGGAAACAAATTGGTCGAGAACTCCCGTGAGGTGACCGAGAGCATCGGCAAACTCGGTATACTTCGCAGCGTCATTTGCGGAAAAACGGGCGATGCCCGCGGCGGTCTTGGCGTTGTCGTTCCAAAAAACAAGGGAGTTTCCTCCGGGAGCGGGGGCAAACACGCGCGGGCCGGGATAGAGAATTTCGCAGCCGTATTTTTCGATGTCCAAATCGCGAGCAATGTCGCCACGGAGCGGGCCGAGCGTGTGCGCGAGAGTGGAGGCGCGGAAGCCGGGAAGGAATTCCTCGGTGATGGCGCCGCCGCCGACCATTTCGCGGCGTTCGAGGACGAGGGGCTTGAAGCCGCCCTTGGCGAGATAGAAAGCGGTGATGAGAGCGTTGTGACCGCCGCCGATGAGAACGACGCGCTGTCCGAGGGGCATGGTCAGTTGGCCGCCTTTGACGCGGCCGCCGTGGAGCGCGAAGAAGCAGACTTTGTCCAGCGCGCCCGCGAAGCGAGCGACCATTCTTTCAAGATGACCTGACTAGCGATGCGGCCGTTGGCGCCCATGATGCCGCCGCCCGGGTGTGTGGCGGAGCCGCACATATAAAGGTTACGGATGGGGGTGCGGTAGTAGGCCCAGCCGGCGACGGGGCGGAGGAAGAAAAGCTGCTCGAGAGAAAGCTCGCCCTGGAAAATATTGCCTTGAGTGAGGCCGAATTCGCGCTCGAGGTCGAGCGGTGTGAGGACCTGGCGGCCGATGATGATGTCTTTGATATTGGGCGCGTGCTCGGCGATGGTGTTGATGACGTTGTCGCCGAAGGCTTCTTTCTGATCGTCCCAGTTGCCTTGGGCGAGTTTGTAAGGCGCGTATTGCACGAAGCAGGAGAGCACGTGCTTGCCGGGAGGCGCGACGGTGGGATCGGTGACGCTGGGAATGACCATGTCGATGTAGGGCTTGCGGGAGTAGCGGCCGTATTTGGCATCGTCGTAGGCGCGCTCCATGTATTCCATGCTGGGAGAAATGGAGATGGCGCCGCGAAGATGGGCGCCCGGGCCGGGAAGACATTTGAAATTGGGGAGCGCATCGAGGGCAAGATTGACTTTTCCGGAAGAGCCGCGAAATTTGTAGCGGCGGACGCCTTCGAGAAAATCGGCGGGAAGCTCGGCGGGCTCGAGAAATTTCTCGAAGGTGAGATGCGGGTCGACGCTGGAGGAGACGACATTGGCGGAGAGTTCTTCGCCATCCTGAAGGGCAACGCCACAGGCGCGGCCGTTCTTTGTGAGAATTTTGCCCACGGGTGCTTTGGTGCGGATTTCGACGCCAGCTTCGCGCGCGGCGCCGGCAATCGCGTTGGAGATTGCGCCCGTGCCGCCGCGGCTGAAGCCCCAGGAGCGGAACGCGCCGTCGATTTCGCCCATGTAGTGATGGAGGAGAACGTAAGCGGTGCCGGGTGAACGGATACCGAGAAACGTGCCGATGATGCCGGAGGCTGACATGGTGGCTTTGAGGACGTCGGTTTCGAACCATTGGTCGAGGAAATCGGCGGAGCTCATGGTCATGAGCTGGACGAGGGTGTAGCGCTCGTCGGAGGAGAGTTCGCGGAAACGTTGAAGGAGGAAGTGGAGCTGCTTGAGGTCCTTGGGGTTGAGGGTGGTGGGATCGGGAGGAACCATCGAGAGCATAGGCTTCACGAAGCGGCACATGGGGGTCATCATCTTCGAGAATTCGTCGTAGGCTTCGGCGTCGAGGCGGGAGTGGCGGCGAATGTCGCGGATGGATTTGGCGTGGTCGTTCATGCGCCAGAGGTAGTCGCCGGTGGGCATGGGGGAGAAGGTGCCGTCGAGCGGGAGGATTTCCAGGCCGTGACGAGGGAGATCGAGTTCGCGGATGATTTCGGGGCGAAGGAGCGAAACGACGTAAGAACATTCGGAAAAAAGGAAGCCGGGGAAGATTTCTTCCGTGACCGCGGCGCCGCCGAGAACGTGGCGGCGTTCGAGAACGACGACTTTCTTCCCAGCTTTGGCGAGATAGGCGGCGTTGACCAGGCCGTTGTGACCGCCGCCGATGACGATAACGTCGTAGTGCTGCCCCATTCGGTGTGGCTCCGGTATGGCTCTAAAGAAAGAAAGTAGTGGGAAGCAGAGAAGAGTTATTTTACTGACACGCGAGTTTGTGCACAAGCGTCGCCGGTTCGCCTTTCATTCCACGATCTCGGCGGACGATGTTCGATCAGCGATGTTTCAAATCGGGAATGGTCACCTCAATTCGTTTCAAATTGGAACCGAACCAACTTCATTTCGGGGTCTAGGGCCCTTCCTTCGGATCTCAAATCTTAGCTAGCATCGCCGCATTCATTAGATTTTTCAAAGATTAGGCCCAGAACTGCAATCGAATAAATTCCCTACAGAGACGTTGGCACAGCGTGTGCTTTCAAGCGAGCGAAGCCGAACAGTTGCTTCGTGAGGAGGAAAGCATGTTTAGGAGACTCGTGGTTCGAATGATTCTGCTGGCAGCGTTTGTTGGCGGATTGTGTTTAGAGTTGCAAAGGTTGTCAGCGGCGCAGTTGCACACAAGCGCAGTGTCGGATTCATTTAGTACTGCCGACGAGAGAGATGTCGGTGACAATGAGCAAGTTCCCCCCACTCAGGCCAAACTGGACGAGATCATCGATCGAATGATCAAGCGCGAGCATGACGAGATTGCGGCGCTCGACCCGTACACCCCGATCATCGAAACCTACATTCAGGAAGTAAGAATCAACCAAATGACAGGCGCGGTGCCAAAGTCGGACTACTACTTTCTCGGGCAAGCAGATTTCCGGGGGCGACTCAAAGTTCACTCGATGACGGACAGCAGCAGGAAAGGCTCGCTAATGTGGTCTTTTGATCCCGCTGGATTTCTGCAGATGATCTATATCGACAGAGGGGAATTCGACAGGGCGCACTATAAGCTCAAATATTCGAAGCGAGAGTTCTTGGGTGAGGTGAGATGCATTCGTTTCGAAGTGTCTCCCATGCCGAACGCGCGGGGCCCCCGCTTTGTAGGGGATATCTGGGTCGAAGATCAAGACTATACAATCGTGCGCTTTAAGGGGACCTATGCTCCCGTAATTCATTTTTCTCTAAAAACATTTGAGGACGAATACTATCTGCACTTCGATTCGTGGCGTACCAACGTGAAATCCGTCCTCTGGCTGCCAAGCTATGTTTACAGCCAGGAGCTCCATCGGCCGACACTCTTCGGCAATCCCAGCTACAAGTCTTCGACACACCTCTGGGGCTACAAATTGAAGGCAGGTTCGCGGGAAGAAGAATTGAGCCGAATGCTCGTGGAATCCGCAAGTCCGATTAAAGACGAAGCGACACAACATGACCGCTCTCCGCTGGAGGCGCAGCGCGAATGGAGGCATGAAGCCGAGAACATTCTGCTCGAACTCCTAGAGCGTAACGGATTGCTCGCACCGCAGGGCGAAGTAGACAAGGTTTTGAATACCATCGTCAATAATCTGGAGGTCACCAACAACGTTGACGAGCAGATTTGGTGCCGGGTGCTACTCACCGGCAACCTGGAAATGTTTTCGGTCGGCAACACGATCGTGCTGAGCCGCGGGCTGATCGACGTCGTACCCAACGAAGAGACTCTGGCCGCCCTGGTAGCGCATGGGATGGCTGATGCTTTGCTGCCTAAACCCTATCAAGATCAATATGCGTTCAGCGATATATTGCGGCTGTCACCAACGGGTGCTGAAACGGCTTTCTTTCGAGGAAGGGAAAATGGAAACCGCCGAGAACAACCAGAAGGCGATGGAACTTCTGAAAAAGTCACCCTATGCGTCCAATCTGGGGAACGCAGGACTCTTCCTGAAACAACTGCATTCGCAAGCAAAGGAACTGAAGCAATTGATCACTCCGCAGCTTGGAAATGAGCTCTCGTTCGCGTCGCAGTTACTCCAAGCGGCGCCAGCGCTGGAGCCCAGCAAAAAGGGCCAGATCACCGCGCTACCGTTGGGTCGAGACTCAAAATCGATCCTTGGAACGCCGGGGTTAGTTTGATGAAGTCCAACCTCACGGCGCCGCTGTCCGCACGCGATAAGATGCCGTTCGAAGTGACTCCATTGGTGCCCTACCTGACGAGGTATGTAGAAATCTCTGCGTCTCATCCAGGTTCCGATGAGGCGATAGGTTTCAATCAATAACATCGAATGGCGCCTGGGGAATAGGAAGTGCAGCAAGCGGAGACGGGACGGCGATCGAACGAGGGCAAGAATGAGCCACCCGATACGTAGATGACAGGCCGTACCGGACACATAGGTTACACTCTTTCCCCTTTTGGGGAGGGAGTGATGCCTTGGAAGGAGTGTTCGGTGATGGATGAAAGACTGCAGTTTGTGGCTCGCCGGCTAGCCGGCGAGGCGATGGCGGAACTTTAACAAAATCCGCGAAGATGCGGCCTTCCGTCGTGAATTCGCGGAGCGAATAGGCATCGGATTTGAAGTCCCGAAGCCTTCAATTGTTCCAAGCGCTGGAAATGTTCCAAGCTCCAGCGTACAAGTGGAGCTCGTAACAGCATGAGCGAAAAGAAGTAAGTGGCGCGCCCGGGGAGACTCGAACTCCCGACCCTCTGCTTAGAAGGTAAAAGCAGAAACGCTAAGTAGTTGGTTCGTCTAGCATTTTCCTATGTCATGCACCATGGTTTTGCACGGTATTCGTCAATGTTTGTTCCCAAGTTGTTCCCATTTTTAGCAGGAACCCCCTGTTCTGAGACAAAGAATTGGGCACACACGCAGATTTTCATCCAGCCTCTTTTGCATCTCCTAGCACGGGTTGGGGTGTGGGAAAGGGGACGGCGTTTGAGTCCCCTTCCCCAGATAGCCCTCTAGAAGCCCGCTCCTCGTTCTCACTGTTCCCATCGTTCACAATAAACTGCACGGTTGCACTCCGAGTGTCTGCCGGGTGTCCCCGATCTGTTTGTTGTTCGAATTCCTCGGGGGTAGGTAGCCCAAGGCCGAGTGCAGTCGCTGCCGATTGTAATACTCCTCGATGAACTCTTCGATGTTGGTGCGCAGCTGCTCTAAATTGTTGTACCGGTTAGGTTCGGTGATTTTCCAATCACCGCAAGCCGAGATCACTTAGTATTTTGGGATTTTCATCCTGTACCGCCAGCAGGTTATGGCAGGCGGCGCAATCATTGGAAATCGTACGGCCGTCAGCGCTGGTATGCGACCCGTCGTG
>Ga0307479_10001634_pt1 | contig 20488 bp, 12 predicted proteins | sample atmos_gasesECM4C_FD_203743 | JGI IMG/M metagenome (GOLD analysis project Ga0307479, IMG submission 203743) | Hardwood forest soil microbial communities from Morgan-Monroe State Forest, Indiana, United States - atmos_gasesECM4C_515 | ecosystem: Environmental > Terrestrial > Soil > Temperate...
AGCGACCGCTGAGGACATGAAGCTGCAGGTTCATGTCGAGGGTTATGCGCCGCCGTTCGATCCGCGCGTCGACGTGATCAAGGTGACGCCCGATCCCGGCGTGATCGAGGTCAACGTCCAGCCGGCAACGAGCTGGCGCGAGGCCGTCGATATCACCTTCGGCCTTTACGAGGACGCCGCGAAGGTGGGGCTGGGGGCCAACCGCTTCCTGGTCGACGGCCGGCACACCGGCACCGGCGGCGGCAACCATGTGGTGGTGGGCGGCGGAACGCCGGAGGACTCGCCGTTCCTGCGCCGTCCGGATCTCTTGAAGAGCCTGGTGCTTTACTGGCAACGCCATCCGTCGCTGTCGTATTTGTTCTCCGGCATGTTCATCGGTCCGACCAGCCAGGCGCCGCGGATCGACGAGGCGCGCCACGACAGCCTCTATGAATTGGAAGTCGCACTGGCCCATGTGCCGCCGCCGGGCCTGGGGGCGCCGCTCTGGCTGGTCGATCGGCTGTTCCGGCACATCCTGGTCGACATAACAGGCAATACCCATCGGGCCGAAATCTGCATCGACAAGCTCTATTCGCCCGAAGGCACCACCGGCCGGCTCGGCCTGGTCGAATTCCGCGCGCTCGAGATGCCGCCCGATCCGCGCATGTCGCTGGCGCAGCAGCTCCTGGTCCGCGCGCTGATCGCAAAACTCTGGCGCGAGCCGCACGGCGGCAAATTCGTGCGCTGGGGCACCACGCTGCACGACCGGTTCATGCTGCCGCATTTCCTCTGGGAGGATTTCCTCGACGTGTTGGAGGAGCTGCGGCAGTCCGGCTACGATTTCTCGCCGGATTGGTACCGCGCCCAGCTCGAGTTCCGCTTTCCGGCGTTCGGACGGGTCCATCACGGCGGCGTCGCGCTGGAGCTGCGGCAGGCGCTGGAGCCTTGGCACGTGCTGGGCGAGGAGGGCTCGGCCGGCGGCACCGTGCGCTATGTCGATAGTTCGGTCGAGCGGCTGCAGGTCAAGGCCGAGGGCTTTGTCGAGGGCCGCCACGTCGTCAGCTGCAACGGAAGGCGGATGCCGATGACAGCGACCGGGCGCTCCGGCGAAGCCGTCGCGGGCCTCCGCTTCAAGGCGTGGCAGCCGGCTTCGGGCCTGCATCCGACCATTCCGGTCCACGCGCCGCTGACCTTCGATCTGATCGATACCTGGAACGGCCGCTCGCTCGGTGGCTGCGTTTATCACGTCGCGCATCCCGGCGGTCGTAATTATGAAACAAAACCGGTCAATTCTTACGAAGCCGAGGCGCGGCGGCTGGCGCGGTTTCAGGATCACGGCCACACTCCCGGAAAGACAGATCCGCCGCCCGAAGAACGCACAGTTGAGTTTCCCCTGACCCTCGACTTGAGGACGCCGCTCCTGCATTGAGAACAGGGGTTGGGGATGGGAGGCGAGGGATGGCGGACAGCGCCGGCCAGGGAGCAAGCGAGGGAACTGGCGGTCCGGCAAGCCGGACCCGCCCCGGCCATCGGCGGGTCGCGCAATGGACCCGCGACTATGTCCGCCTGCCGGGCATCCCCGACGAATATCTCGCCCAGGACGGCACGCCGCGCGCGGTCTGGAGCCGCTTCTTCGATGCCTTCGCAGCGCTGGCGCCCGCCGACATCGAGCGGCGTTTCGGCGCTGCCGACCGGCATTTGCGGGAAGCCGGCGTCACCTACCGCGCCCCCGGGGAAAGCGCCGACCGGCTGTGGCCGCTGAGCCACCTGCCGCTCCTGATCGACGAGGCCGAATGGCAGCAACTGGCCGCCGGCATCGTGCAGCGCGCCGACCTGATCGAGCTCGTGCTGCGCGACATCTACGGCGAGGGCAGGCTGGTCGCCGAGGGCGCGATCCCGGCGGCGGCGATTGCCGGCAGCGCCGAATATTTGCGTCCGGTCTGCGGCATGAAACCGCCGGGCGGGCGCTATTTGAGCCTCTATGCCGCCGATGTCGGCCGCGGACCGGACGGACGCTGGTGGGTGCTGGGCGACCGCACCCAGGCACCGTCGGGCTCAGGCTATGCGCTGGAAAACCGGCTCGTTCTGTCGCGCGCCTTCGCCTCGCTCTACAAGTCGATGAATGTCGAGCGGGTGGCGCCGTTCTTCGAGGCGTTTCGCGATGCCCTGCGCGCCAGCTCCGACCGCGACGAGCCGCGCATCGGCGTGTTGACGCCGGGCGCCTTCAGCGAAACCTATTTCGAGCACGCCACGCTCGCCCGCTATCTCGGCTTTCTCTTGGTCGAGGGCGACGATCTTGCGGTCTCCGGCGACCGCATTCATATCCGCACCGTCGCTGGGCTAAAGCGGCTCGACGTGCTGCTCCGCCGGGTCGATTCCAATTTCCTCGATCCGCTGGAACTCGACGCTTCCTCGCATCTCGGCGTGCCCGGGCTGATGGACGTGCTGCGCAAGGACGGCGTGGTCGTCGCCAACATGCCGGGATCGGGCGTGCTGGAGGCGAGGGCGCTGTTGGGTTTCCTGCCAAGCCTTTGCCGGCGCTTCCTGGGCGAAGAATTGAAGATGCCGCATATCGCGACCTGGTGGTGCGGCCAGAAGGCCGCGCGCGCGGAAGTCCTGTCGCGGCTCGACGAGGTCGCGATCGAGGGCGCCTATGGACATGGCGTGCCCGGCTTCCAGAGCAACGGGCCGGTGCTCGCCGCCGAGCTGTCTTCCAGCGAGCGCGAACGTCTAAAGGCCGCGATCAACGAGCGCGGCATCGACTATGTCGGCCAGGAGCTGGTGCGGTTGTCGACCATGCCGGTGTGGGACCAGGGACGGATCACGCCGCGGCCGTTCGTGCTGCGGGTGTTCGCGGCCGCGACGCCCCATGGCTGGACCCTGATGCCCGGCGGCTTCTGCCGGATCGCCGAGCAGCCCGACGCGCGGGCGGTGTCGATGGGCGATGGCGCCCGCGCGGCCGACGTCTGGGTAGTTTCCGACAAGCAGGTCGCGGCCCGGACGCTGCTGCCGGCCTCCGACAGCGTCCGGATCAGGCGCATCGCCGGCGTGCTGCCCTCGAGAGCCGCCGACAACCTGTTCTGGCTCGGCCGCTATCTGGAGCGGGCCGAAGCCACCTTGCGGCTGGTGCGCGCGCTCGGCATGCAGCAGCGCGATGCGGTCAAGGGTTCGCCCAACCAGATGTATGCGGTCGAGCGGATCCAGCGGCTGCTCGTGACCTGGGGCGCGGCCTCGCAGGCCTCGCGCACCCAACCCGCCAAGGTGATCGCCGAGGCGCTGCAAAGCGAGGAGCGGTTCGGCTCGGCCCTGTCGCTGCTGCGCTCGGCCCAGCGCACCGCGACGTCGTTGCGCGAGCGGCTGTCGCCGGATGCCTGGCAGGTCATCACCGAAATGACCGAGCGGCTGGCGCATGAGGTCGAGGACGATGACGGCATCGTCAGCGCCGCCGAGCTGACCTTGCAGGAGCTCGCGAGTTTTGCGGGCCTGGCGCAGGAGAACATGAACCGCGCCGCCGGCTGGCGCTTCCTGGAAATGGGCCGCCGCGCCGAGCGCGCCATCAATACCACCCGGTTCGCGCGCCAGTTCGCCTATGACGAGGCCGGCGAGGAAGATCTCGACGTCCTCTTGACGCTGGTGGACTGCCAGATCACCTATCGCTCGCGTTATCTCGTCGCGCCACTGCTCGAGCCGGTGCGCGATCTCGCCGTGCTCGACCCTTATAATCCCCGCTCGGTCGCGTTTCAGGTCCAGGCGCTCACCGAGCACATCCTGAGCCTGCCGGCGCTGCGCGAGAGCGGATTGATCGAGCGGCCCCAACGCCTCGCGGTCGCGGTGCAGGCGATGCTGACGACGGCGGAAGCGGCGACGCTGGACACCAAGACGCTGTTCGCGCTGGAGCAGGACCTGCTCAACCTCGCCGATGCCATCGGCTTGCACTATTTTCCGCACGGGCCCAATGCGAGCCGGCCGGAAAAGCTCACGGGCCTCGCGTGATCTACGACATCCGGCACGTCACCACCTACGCCTACGAAAGTCCGGTCAGCTTTGCCCGCTGCTCGCTGCGGCTGGAGCCGAGGTGCGGCGACGGCCAGGAGCTGGTCTCGCACTCCGTCGAGATCCGGCCGCGGCCGGCGGACCGCACCTCACGGCGCGACTTTTTCGGCACGTTCACCGAGAATGTCGTGATCGAGACCGCCCATCGCCATCTGCGCATCGATTCCCGTTCTCGCGTGATGGTGTCGCGAAAGGCCCCGGGCCGCACCGCGCCAAGCCCCAAGTGGGAGAGCGTGCGCGACCTGGCCTTCGAGGCCACGAGCCTCGGTCCGTCGTCGCCGATCGGCTACGTCTTCGCAAGCCCGCTGGTGCCGGTGCTGGCGCCGGTCACCGCCTTTGCCGCCGAGAGCTTTCCGCCTGACATCGGCGTCCTCGTCGGCGCGGTGGATTTCATGCATCGGATCCGCGGCGGCTTCAAATACGATCCGAAGGCGACCGTGATCTCGACGCCGCTCCGGGAAGTGTTCGAGAAGCGCCACGGTGTCTGCCAGGACTTTGCGCATGTGATGATCGCCGGCCTGCGCGGCCTCGGTCTGCCGGCGGCCTATGTCAGCGGCTACCTGCGCACCATCCCGCCGCCCGGAAAGCCGCGGCTGCAGGGCGCGGACGCGACGCATGCCTGGGTCTCGCTGTGGTGCGGGCGCGAGGTCGGCTGGATCGGCTTCGATCCCACCAACGACCTCTTGGTCGAGAACGATCACATCATCTTAGGCGTCGGGCGCGATTTTTCCGACGTCTCGCCGGTCGACGGCATCATCGTCGGATCGCGCAAGCAGAAGCTCAACGTCGCGGTGGACGTGATCGTGGTGGAGTGAGGCGAGCGCGGCTTGCGTGCAATGACGGAACTCCTGCGTTCACATTCCCGCGACACTCTCGGTCTCGTCAAGCTGGCATGCGAGCCGGTCGGAACAAACGCCTGCGTTGGGATTTTACGTCGCTGAAAGCCCGCTTCATATGGGCTAGAGCGATGGAGTGATCCGATGAGATATTTGCCGCTTGTTGTTGGCGCTGTCGCCGCGTTCGCCGCCGCTGGCGCCTCGGCGCAATCGATCAACCTCACCGGTACCTACAGGTGCATCCAGAATTGCCGGGACGGTTATCTGGGCGCTCCGGCCTTTATCACTCAGAACGGGGAACACCTGAGCCTGGTGACCGAGACCGGCGATTCCTATCGCGCTTGGCCCGATTGGTCGGCGCCGGCGTCCAGGATCTGGATCGATGTGCGCGACGAGGGCGCCGTCTATTCGCCCGACGGCATCCGCATTCAATTCGACGATGGCCGGGTCTGGCAGCGTGACATCGTACCGCCGCCGCCCGTGGTCGTCCGAAGAGCGCCGGTGATCTGGGGAAGATAGCTCGGCTTTGCGGCAAGGGTGGGCAAAGGCGCATCTCGCGCCGTGCCCACCATCCATGGACAGCCTCGTCTTGAATGGTGGGCACGCTTCCGCCTTGCCCACGCTATGCGCTGTTGCGATTTCTCGATTCAGATTTCAAAGAGCCAAGCACGAAGCTTCTGAAGTCGCCTCGCCCCGCTCTTTGCGGGGAGAGGTCGAAATTTGCGCAGTGAATTTCGGGTGAGGGGCTCTATCCGCGAGCACGGTTCGTGGAGAGAGCCCCTCACCCCGCCCTCTCCCCGCAAGAGCGGGGCGAGGGAGACGAGAGAGAGCGTGACTTCGCGTTCCCGCGGCGCGAATGGCACCCGAGGTGTTGTGCGAACCACCCTCGAGAAGCAAGAGGGCGCAGGGAAGACCGGGTGCGCGTTGCACCCGCGGCCGCGTGTGCAACAAAAAGCACACGCGTTAGCAACCACAGGTACGCCGCAATCATCCGGCCTTCCCTGCGCAATGGTTTTAACGGCTTATATCGTGCTCTCCCCGGGGACCGGGCTCTCTTGCCCCCGTCGCTTTCGCGGAAATTGTATCCCGCGAAAGCTTAGCGCCAGCGTCGGGGCGCCAGGACCACACGCCTTCGCCGTCCGCTTCAGTGCGCTCGTCTCGCGCTACCGCCGCGTCCACCGCATCCCGCCTCAACGTCCCGATCGCGAGCCGCCCCTCTTGTGAGGACGGGACAGCGCGAACATTACGACTGATTTGGGTTTCGGAAAAAGCGAAATATTTTTGCGGAAGGGGCTGGACAGGGGAATCAAAAAACGGTTCGTCGGGCAAATCACCCGTCGCGGCGGATGCGGGGCAAGGTCGCCGCGACACTCGCGCCGCGACATGTTGGCGCAGCCGGTTCGGATGTGCCGTCGACGGGCCTTAAAAGCCGCGCATTTTGGTCTCTCAATTGCAAAATAGGTTCTCTTGCTTGCACGTCCAGGTCGAAACTTCAGAAGGCGGGAAATAGTTGGCGCGGTGCGGGGGTTTTGGAATCGACTGGAACCCTGCGGAGTGAAGAGATGAGCGCCATTATTCCCGGCGTTTCCAGCGCGGGCCGTGAATCGTTCTCGATCGCCGTCGTGTCGCGCGCCGAATTGTCCGAATGCGCGCCCTGGACGTCTACTTTCTGCGATCAGCGAAAAGATTATCGGTATTACGAGATTCTGGACGATACGCTGCGGGGCAGCTTCGAGCACCGATACTTTGCGATCGTCGATAACGACGGCCACGTGCGAGCGATCCAGCCGTTCTTCCTCGTCGATCAGGATATTCTCGAAGGGCTTGGCGCCGAACGCAGTCATTGGATTGCGCTGGTCCGGCGATTCTATCCGCGTTTCCTCAAGCTGCGCGCCTTGATGGTTGGCTGTTCCGCCGGCGAAGCTCACCTCGCGGCGACAGAAACTCTCTCTGCCGACATCGTCGCGGAGACCTTGTCGAACGGCATCGTCAAGCAGGCGAAATCGCTCAAGGCGCAGCTCGTCGTGCTGAAGGAGTTTCCCTCTCGCTATCGCGACGTGCTGCACTGCTTCGTGCAAAGCGGCTTCGCGCGTGCGCCGAGCATGCCGATGACGATGCTCGACATCGGCTATGACAGCTTCGACGCCTACATGAAACAGGCGCTGAAAAGCTCGACGCGACGGAAATTGCGCAAGAAGCTCGCGGCGACAGCCGGCGTATCCGACATTCGCATGAGCGTCACCGACAATGCGGCAAGTTTCGTCGATGAAATTTACCCGCTCTATCTGCAGGTGTTCGCGCGCTCGAAGATGCAGTTCGAGAAGCTGACCGAGGATTTTTTCCGCGAGATCGGCCGGCGCATGAGCGACAAGGTCCGGTTCTTCGCATGGCGTCGCGGAAACGTGCTGGTGGCCTTCAGCCTTTGCATGGTGCAGGGCGACTCGCTGTACGCGGAATACGTGGGTTTCGACTACGCCGTTGCACTCGAGCTGCATCTCTATCACTACGTTGTTCGGGACATGATCGACTGGGGGATCGGCAACGGGTACAAATGGTTTCGCAGCAGCGGCCTGAACTATGATCCGAAGCTGCATATGCGGCATCGACTCGATCCCGTCGATCTCTATGCGCGCCATACCTCGACGCTCGCAAATGCGATATTCAGGCTGGCGCTGCCCTGGATCGCCCCAGTGCGCTACGACGCGACACTGAAGCTGTTTCCGGACTACAAGGAGCTTTGGTGACGACCTGGAAGGATCGAGACACTTTTCAGATGAATTTCACGATCGATGGGGCAGCACCTGCGTCATTTAATCCGCTTGCTAACCTAAGGTAGTCGGGCCTAGCCTGATACTGCGTCAGGCGGATCGAACGTTCAACGAGGACGTGTTCCTTCAATGCGATCGGATATCGCAGAGAGAAGGTGATCATGCAGCCAGTCGAAATGCCGAGGTTCTGATCGGCTGCGCTCGAATGCGGGCGGCTGGAGTGCGCGATTTCAACGCGCCAGATTCGCTCTTATGAGCTTCACTCTAGAACGGAGTTGACTGCGGTCCGCCCGATTTTGCGGCGGAATTTGCTGAATCCGCCAGCTACGATCCGGCGCTGCCGAATATCAAAATTCCGCGCAAGGTATTGAAGGGCGGCTCGCATCTGTGCGCGCCGAATTATTGCCGCCGCTATCGCCCAGCCGCACGCCACGCCGAGCCGATCGACACGTCGACCAGCCATGTCGGGTTCCGATGTGTGGTGAGACGCCCAGCCCCAAGGTGACTTTCGTCGTTCATTCGAAAAGCGGAGAGTACGATGAGTAACAATAAAGAACCATTCGGGACCTCTTCCAAAGAGACCGACGATCGATCCTTAAGCCGTCGAAACATGTTGCTCGGGACCTCGACGCTGGTAACGACGGCGACGCTGACTTCCCGCGCATTCGCGCAAGCCCAGCAAGCTGCGCCCGCTGCCCCTATGGCGACCGGCCAACCCGGACGCAAGCCCAACATCCTCGTGATCTTCGGCGACGACATCGGCCAGACCAATATCAGCGCCTATTCGTTCGGCCTGATGGGCTACAAAACGCCGAATATCGATCGCATCGCCCGCGAAGGCATGATGTTCACCGACTATTATGCGGAGCAGAGCTGCACCGCGGGGCGCTCATCATTCATCACCGGCCAGTGCACGCTGCGCACCGGCCTTTCCAAGGTGGGCATTCCCGGCGCGACGGTCGGCCTGCAAACCAGGGATGTGACCCTTGCCGAATTGCTCAAGCCGCTCGGCTATGCCACCGGTCAATTCGGTAAAAACCACCTCGGCGATCGCAACGAGTATCTGCCGACGGTGCACGGCTTCGACGAGTTCTATGGCAACCTTTATCATCTCAACGCGGAAGAGGACCCGGAGTCGCGCACCTATCCGCGTGACCCAGCGTTCCTGCAGGCGCTTGGCCCGCGCGGTGTGCTGCGCTGCAAAGCGTCCGACCGCGACGATCCGACCGACCAGCCACGCTGGGGCAGGGTCGGCAAGCAGACCATCGAGGACACCGGCGCGCTCAACAAGAAGCGGATGGAGACCATCGACGACGAAACCTCGGCTGCCGCCATCGATTTCATGCAACGTCAGGCGAGGGCGAACACGCCCTTCTTCTGCTGGTTCAACTCCACCCGCATGCACTTCCGCACCCATGTGCGGGCGGAACATCGCGACAAGCCGGGGCTGACGTCGCGCACCGAATATGCCGACGGCATGATCGAGCATGATGCGACGATCGGCCAGATTCTCAAGGCGGTCGACGATCTCGGCATCGGCAACGACACAATCGTGATCTATACCACCGACAACGGCCCGCATCAAAATTCCTGGCCGGATGCCGGGACCACGCCGTTCCGCAGCGAGAAGAATACCAACTGGGAAGGCGCCTTCCGTGTGCCGTGCCTGATCCGCTGGCCGGGGCGAATTCAACCCGGCTCTATTTCGAACGAAATCATCAGCGGGCTTGACTGGTTGCCGACCCTGATGGCGGCGGTGGGCGACCCGGACATCAAGGACAAGCTGCTCAGGGGTTATCAGGCCGGGAGCAAGACCTACAAGGTGCATCTCGACGGCTATAACCAGCTTCCCTACCTCACGGGACAACAGGGGCGCGGCGCGCGCAAGGAGTTCGTCTATTTCAACGACGATGGCGATCTTGTCGCGCTGCGCTACGAAAACTGGAAGATCGTTTTCGAAGAGCAGCGCGCGCAGGGCACGATGCGAATCTGGGCTGAGCCGTTTACCAAGCTGCGCGTCCCGAAACTCTTCGATCTGCGGTCGGATCCCTACGAGCGTGCCGACGTCACGTCAAACACCTACTACGACTGGTTCATGGGAGACGGATCAGGTCCATTCATCGCTTCACAAGCCGTGGTGGCCCCTTTCCTGGCCACATTCAAGGAGTTTCCGCCCAGTCAGCGGCCGTCGAGCTTCAGCATCGACCAACTCGTCGAGAAGATGCAGCGGAGCTTTGAGGCATCGCAGTAGCAAGCGGCCGACCGTCCGAACTGGACCGGCTCCCTTTTCTGGAGGTGAAAATGACTGCGCGATCAACGAGTGTCTTGCGCCATCTCGAGAAGATCAAGCGGAACCTTGAAGTGACGCAATCGCGGTAGGAGGGACGCAATGAATGTAAGCCGCGTGACAAGGATTGCCTTGCTGTTTGCGCTATCGTCCGTGCTGCTGACGGCGTCTACGTCCGCGCAGGAGCACGCCCGCCCGCCGGCGCCCGACGACACGACGATATCCGATGCCTACATCTATCTGCTCGGCCGGGTACTGGTCATCCGACAGGAATACATGGATCGCGGCGCGACCGGCTTCGCCTACAACGCGATGAAGTACAACCCGATCGGAGAGGCCGATTGGGTCAATCCGAACCTCGACACCGCCTATATTGAAGCTTGGTTCGCGATCGATCCTGAGACGCCGGTCATTTTCGAAGTGCCCGAGATCAAGGGGCGCTACTACACCGCGCAGATCCTCGACGAATGGGGCGAGGTTATCGCCAATATCAACGAGCGCATGTTCCCGTCAAAACCGTTCGGAAAGTTTGCGCTGGTGTATCCCAATACGAGCCCGAAGATTCCGCCGGACGCCGCTCGTATCGAGCTGCATTCGAGCAAGGCGAAGCTGCTTGGCCGCGTGGAAATCAAGGGCGACAAGGACGGGGCCACGAAACTGCAGCGTGGCTTCAAGGCGACGGTGGACGGTTCGCCGAAGATCAAGGACCCGCCGCCAACCCCGATGTTCGGCAACAAGGATTTGATCGGTGTCGAAATCTTCGATGATGCCGACACCAAGCTCGCGAGCGCGCTCGACGTCGCGCCCAATGCCGCCCAGATGCAGCGGAAGGTCCGGGCTGTGGCGGCCTACGCTGCGTCGAGCCCGGAGGCGCGAGCCGATGTCGATGCCTGCATCCGCAAGACCGTACCGGAGTTCATTGAATACACCTTTACCAAAAGCGCGCCCTATCGCGATCACTGGGTCGGCGGCGGCTGGGCCGGGAACTATGGCGCGGACTATCTGCTCCGCACCGTCGCCAATTATGCCGGCATCTGGGCGAACACCAGCGACGAGGTCATCTATTTCGTGGCAACGCGAGACGCCGACGAGCAGCCCTTGAACGGCTCGAACAGCTACGTGATTCACTTTCCGGCCAACAAATTGCCGGAGACCGTCATTGATGCCTTCTGGTCCATCATTCTTGTTGGCGTACCAGACTATCGCGTGGTGCCGAATGCGCTGAGCCGGTTCAATCTCAACAATTACTCGCCGCTTCAGAAAGAGGCGGACGGCTCCCTCAAAATCGCCCTTGGTCCCAAACCGGTACCTGGCGTTGGTGAATCCAATTGGCTGCCCACGCCTGAAGGCAAGGCATTCTCGCTTACCTTCCGCACCTATGTTCCGAAAGACGTGGTCAAGCGTGGGGAATGGCGGCCTGTGCCGGTGGTGAAGATGAACTGAATAAACTTGATCATAGGAGGCCTGTATGAAGTTCGGCTTCGTCGTCTGCGCTGTCGCGTTTGCCTTTATGCCGATCCAGGTATCGCAGGCACAGTCGCCATCGGCGAATGCCCTTCCGGTCACCGCCGACAACTTCACGCGTGCCGAGAGCGACAGCTACTTCGCGAATATCGTCAAGCAGGCGGGCGGGCTCGGAAAATTCTTTCATCGCCGCGAGGTCGAACCGGTTGACAAGCAGATCGTGATCCGCGCCAACCGCGACACCCTGTATTCGGCGGCGGTGTTCGACCTCGATGCCGGTCCGGTGACGATCACGCTGCCCGACGCCGGCAAGCGCTTCATGTCGCTGATCGTGATCGACGAGGACCAATACACGCCGGCGGTCTATTACGGCGGAAGCCATGCGTTTTCGAAACAGCAGATCGGAACGCGCTATCTGATGCTGGCCTTGCGGACGCTGGTCGATCCTTCCGACCCGAAGGACATCGAACAGGCACACGCTCTCCAGGATGCAGTGACGATCAGCCAGGGCAATCCGGGCAAGTTCGAGATTCCGGCCTGGGATCCGGTCACCCACAAGAAGGTCAAGGACGCGCTGCTGGTATTGGCTTCGACACTTCCCGATTCCGACCGCGGTTTCGGCACCAGGAGTGAGGTCGACCCGGTGCGGCGTCTCATTCTGAGCGCCTCGGCGTGGGGCGGCAATCCCGACAAGGAAGCGAAGTACCTCAACGTCTTTCCGGAGAAGAACGACGGCAGCACCGTTTACCGGCTGAACGTCAACAACGTTCCGGTCGACGGTTTCTGGTCGATCAGCGTTTACAACGCCGATGGCAATTTTCAGAAGAACGCGCTTGATGCGTACTCGCTCAACAACATCACCGCAAAAAAGAGCGCGGACGGTTCGGTTGCCGTCCAGTTCGGTGGCTGCGACGGCAAAATTCCGAATTGCCTGCCGACCATGCCGGGCTGGAATTACATGGTGCGCTTCTATCGCCCACGATCTGAAATCCTGAATGGTTCGTGGAAGTTTCCCCAGCCGCAGCCGGTGACATGAGGTGGCGGCTGTGGCCGGTCGCGCTGATCTGGGCTCACGTCTAAGGCGCCTTCACGTGCATCGGCCCGCGCGGTGTAGGCGGGGCGGGGGCGGCCGGCGAGAACGCCAGCGTCACCCAAACGGAGTTGCTGGCTGGCCGGTTCTCCGTGGCGACGTCCCAGTAGGCTCGGAGGTTGGATCGTGACAAAAACGCCACGAAGCACCCGCGGATTGCGACAGTTGGCTTGATCTGGTTCCGGACGCAGCTTGCGGAGTCAGCGCTGACAGATGTGGCAAGCGCTTCACGGCGATGCTGCCCGACAAAAATGAACCGCGCCGGCAAGCGAAGGCTCCCCTCGCTCAGGCCATCGACATCTCCAGCCGCGGCGCGCCGTTGCCGGTTCAGGCGGTCAAGGGACGCGAGAACGCCAGGTCAGGGGGCGGCGGGATGGCGGAATGGCGCGAAATCGGATGCGCGCAGCTCGCCGAGTTCGCTCAGCAGCATCGGCCAGCTTCGCAGTCCCTCGTCGAGCGAGGACAGACGGAAGAATTCATTGGGCGCGTGGACGTCCTCGTCGGGCATCGCGAGCCCGTAGGTCAGCGAATCCATGCCGAGCATTTCGCGAAAAATGGCGGTGATCGGCACCGTTCCGCCAATGCGCGCCGGCACGGCGGGCCGCCCGTGCAATCGCTGCTGCACGCGCAGGGCGGCGGCCAGCAGGGGATGATCGTCGGGCAGGGTCGGGGCCGGCACGCCCCCTTGGTCGGGTGAGATCGAGAGCGCGACGCCCGGGGGCGCATGCCGCTCGAGGTGGTCGACGAGCCGCCGGCGCGCGCGCGAGGGGTTCATGCCGGGAGCCAGGCGCATCGTGATTTTCGCGTGCGCCTCGGACGGAAGAACCGTCTTGGTTCCGGCGCCGGTGTAGCCGCCCCACATGCCGTTGACCTCGATTGTCGGACGCAAGGTGACGCGCTCGTACACGGTATAGGCGGGGTCGCCCCAGGGCGCTCCGCCGATGCGGCCGTAGAATTCGGCTTCATCGATCGGCATGGCCGCAGCCGCCGCGCGCATCGCCTCACTGATCGGCGTCGCGTCGTCGCCGAAGTCCGTCACCTCGATGCGGCCGTCCCGATCGTGCAGGCTCGCGATCAGGGCCGCCATCTCATGCAGGGCGTTGCGCGCCGCGCCCCCGAACCTGCCGGAATGGCCGTCCTTGCCGGCGGTGCGCAGCGTGAATTCGAGCGCCGCCATGCCGCGCCCGCCGACGCCGACCGTTGGGATCGTCGTGCTGGCGCGCCCGCCGTCGGCCGAGAGCAACGCGTCCGCCGCGAGCTTGTCGCGATGGCGTCGCACGATGCCGCGCAGGCTCGGGCTACCGCATTCCTCCTCGCCTTCGAGGAACAGCTTGACGTTGACGGGGCATGCGCCGGCGACGGCGAGGAAGGCACCGATCGTCTCGATCGCCACCGTGGTCGAGCCCTTCACGTCGGAAGCGCCGCGCGCATAGAGACGGCCTTCTCGCTCGGTCGGCTCGAAGGGCGGCGAGTGCCACAGTTCGAGCGGATCAGCGGGCTGCACGTCGTAGTGGCCATAGACGACCAGGGTCGGGCGCCCCGGAGCGCCGCTCCACTCGCCATAGACCGCCGGCTGTCCTTCGCCTAGCGTCTCGCCTTCGAGCAATTGGACGTTCCGAAGGCCGATGGCGCCTAGCCGCTCTAACAGAAATTCCCGCGCCGCCTTCATGCCCTGCGCAAATTGCGGATCGGTCGAGACGCTCGGCAGGCGCAGCAGCGCTTTCAGCCGCTCCAGGATCGCGTCCCGATCGTCTTGAAGGCGGGCGATGACCGCTTCGGACATGAACTCTTCCTCTTCGTTCGAACAGCCGAGGCGCGGCTGGCGCCGATGGCGTTCGTCGTCAAATGATCTGAGATAAGACCTGCTTCGACGCAGGGTTGCCTTGTCGAAAATTCTCCCCGCTCACACCACCGACATCTCCAGCGGCGGCGCCACATTGTCCGGCAGCGGGCTGACATAGGGCGTTCGTGCGGTGCGCTTCTTCAGGTCGGCCTTGGCGGCGGCGATCAGGCCCGGCTCCAGCAGCGCCTTGACGCCGAGCCCGGCCATGGCCTTGGCGGCCTGCACCATGGCCTTGTGAGCGGCCGGGGTCTTGCCCTGCGCCACCACCTGCCAGGTGTGGAACGGGGTGCCGATCGCGACCGTCGGGGCATGGACCTGGACCGTCGGCACCACCCAGCTCACATCGCCGACATCGGTCGAGCCGATCTGCGGGTTGCGCCTGGCGTCCAGGGGCACCAGGAAATCAGCCAGCGGCCGGTCGGTAGGGTCCATCCCGATCGCGCGATAGACCGAGGCGATGTCCTGCTCGGAGAGGGTGGAGCGGATTTTTGCGGCGAAAGCCTTGTCAGCGTCGTCGAAATGCGGCGGGCCGAGGTCTTCCATGACGCGCAGCAGCGCTTCTTCGAGCGGGGTGTTGGGCAAGAGGTTGGAGACGGCGGAAATGATCCGCATCTCCGCCTTGGTTTCGGTCATCAGCGCGGCGCCTTGCGCGATCTTGTGGACGCGTCCCACCAATTCGTTCATGCCGGGCAGGTCGCGGGCGCGGATCGAATAGCGCACGCGGGCATGCGCCTGCACCACGTTGGGGGCGATGCCGCCGGTGTCGAGCAGCGCGTAGTGGACGCGAGCGTCGCTAGGCATGTGCTCGCGCATGTAATTCACGCCGACATTCATCAATTCGACCGCGTCGAGCGCGCTGCGGCCGAGATGCGGTGAGACGGCGGCATGCGAGGTGCGCCCGGTGAAGATGAAATCGGCGCGGGTGTTGGCGAGCGAAGGCGTCACCACCACCTCCCAGAAGCTGGAGGGGTGCCAGGTGATGGCGACGTCGGCGTCATCGAAGGCGCCTGAGCGCACCATGAAGGCTTTCGCCGCGCCGCCTTCCTCCGCGGGACAACCGTAATAGCGCACCCGTCCCGCCACCTTGTTGGCGGCGAGCCAATCCTTCAGCGCCGTGGCGGCGAGCAGTGCGGCCGAGCCGAGCAGATTGTGGCCGCAGCCATGGCCATGGCCGCCTGCCTCCAGCGGGCGAGGCTCGGCGATGCCCGCCTCCTGACTGAGACCGGGCAGGGCATCGTATTCGCCGAGGAAAGCGATGACGGGGCCCGCTTCACCCCATTCGCCCATCAGGGCGGTGGGAATATCAGCGACATTCTCCGTGATGCGGAAACCCTGATGGCGCAGCTCAGCGAGATGTTCGGCGGAGGAGCGCGCCTCGGTGTAGCAAATCTCGGGCATCGCCCACACCTTGTCGCTCAAGTCGATGAAACGCGGCTTGATCGCGTCAACGCTTCGCCAAATGTCGCTGCGGTTGTCCATACCCCGGTCCTTGTTCTTAAAGCCGATCGCCGAAGCCAGAACGCTATCAGCTTGGCTCCGGTCAACCTAGCGCCCGGCGGGAGATCAGCCATGCGGCCCGGCGGCGCGAGAGCAGCGGGGACGTTCGCGCGGCTCGCGTGTCGTTTGATTTTTGAATTTTGAATAGTGAGCAGCGGCGCGGGGAGGGTTAGTCTTATGGCGTCATGACTTGTGTTATCCCCTCATCCCGAGGAGCTTGCGTTAGCAAGCGAGGCCCGGAAACGAACACCGGGGCCTCATGGTTGTCCGAGCGATGCGAAGCATCATCCGGAGACGGCGCTTTCGCGCCTTCTCGCCATGATGGCGGATCATGCTTTCGCAAATCCGCCTTGCGATCGCGCCTGAAAAATTGCAGCCCAGCGGTGCGGTCCAACCGCGTGCTCGCCGCCACGATCCGGCTGCCGATTTGCCACAATTAAAATTCAAGATGTGCTTGCGTCACAGACGTTTTTTTCAATGATTGATTGACGTTACTAGAACTGCATTCGGAAGTTGATTTTAACGCACCACCGTTCAGCCTCAATCTCCGCGTGCGCGACCGCGTCCAAGCAATCGGTGCTGAACCGAATCTTTCTGCAAAACATCGAACCCCAGGTGATAAATGACTGCTCTTGTAAAAATTCTTGCGTACGCTTTTCCAGCCAACTCATCTCTCAAGCTCGAAATACTCAAGCAGCTTGCAATGTTTGCCGGCGCGGCCGTGCTGGTCTGGATACTCAGCATGACCTATGGGCTGGATTTGAGCGCCGGCCTTTTCTAGTGACCTGGTCATACCCCGCCACCGGGTCTCGCCTTCGGCGAGCCCGATGACAGGCTCCGGCGGGGTATCCAGTACACTGCGGCCTTTCGATCAATCACCCGCCGGCTCTGGGATACTGGATCGTCCGCTTTCGCGGACGATGACAGCCTTGATTGATCTTCGTTCGGCGCACAACTTCCTGTAACGCCGGCTCGCGGCGCTCACGCCGCCTTGTGCCGCTCCGCCCGGCCGGAGCGCAGGTTGTGGAAGAATTTTTCCACCTCGCGCGACAGCACGTCCGCCGTGGACGCGAGATCGACGGACGCGGCGAGCACCGATTCCGCCGCGGTTCCCGTCTCGCCGATGGCGTCGTGGAGCGAGCCGATATTGGCGACCAGCGTCTGGTTGCCCTGCGCGGCCGATTGCGCATTGGCCGAGATTTCGCGGGTCGCTGCGTCCTGCTGGTGGATCGCATCTGCGATGTGCGTGGTGATGTCGCTGATGCCGCGCACGGCGTGGCCGATCTCGCGAACGGCATCGACGGCGTTTTTGGTCGAGGCCTGGATCAGGCCGACGTTCTGACCGATCTCTTCGGTCGCCTTCGCGGTTTGCCCGGCCAGCGCCTTGACCTCGTGCGCGACCACGGCAAAACCGCGGCCCGCCTCGCCGGCGCGCGCGGCCTCGATGGTCGCGTTCAGCGCCAAAAGGTTGGTCTGCTCCGCGATCGCCTGGATCAGGGTGAGCACGCCGTCGATTCGTTGCGTCGCCGCGGCAAGGCCTTCGATTTCGGCGATCGATTTCTCGGTGCGCTGTCCGGTCTGTTCGACCGCGCTTGCCGAATGGCGAACCTGACGGCCGATCTCCTCGACCGAGGCCGACAATTCCTCCGCAGCGCCCGCGACCGCGGACACGTTGTTGGAAGCCTGCGTGGTCGCGCCGGCGGCGGCGTCCGCGCGCCCGTTGGCATCCGAAGTCACGCGGCTGATGGTCTGCGCGGTGTTGCGTATTCCCGATGCGTTGTCGGTGACCGCGCGCAGCGCCGTTCCGATCGCCTGCCGGAACTCTTCCACCGAAGCCTCGATATGGCGGCTGCGCTCTTCGCGCGCCTTCGATTCGGTCGAGACCTGGGCGTTGAGGTTGCGGTTGTGGTCCATCGCCTGCTGGAAGATCTGGATCGCGCGGGCCAGCGCGCCGATCTCGTCCGTGCGATCGGCATGCGGGACCTCGACACCTTCGGCGCCCTCGGCAACCCGCTTGATGGTCGCGGTGATCAGCGAGAGCGGACGTGCGATCGAGCGTGCGATGATCACGACCCCGACGATGACCAGCAGGAGTTCGAGGCCGCCGAGGCAGGTCAGGACGAAGGATAGCTCGCGGTTCGTCGCGGCCTCTTGCGCGATCTTGCTGCCGCGCTCGGTGTAGACTTTGGACAGCGCCTCGAGGTCCTTGTTGAGGGCGGAGCGAACGGCGCGGTTGGCGTCGTTGTCGCCCCACTCGCGGCCCGCGGCGGGGCTGATCTCGTGGGCGCGGCGCACCAGCTCCTTGCGGAAATCGACGAACTGCTCGATGCGCTTCTTGAAGGTCGAGAACTGCTCGGCGTCGTCGGCCTGGACGATCGACTCCCATTTCTTGACCACCGTGAGGATCTGGTCGTTGAACTTGAGCAGCCCGTCGCCGAACTTCTTCACCACCGCCGGGTCCGTCGACATGTAGACGCCGCGCGATTCCATCACCACCGCATAGACCAGCGAGTTGACGCGCTCGACGTTCAGCGCCGCGAGATTGGCGGTCTCGATCGCCTCGGTGATCGCCGCGTTGCGGCGCGAGTTGTAGTCCGAGAGCATGGTGATCGCCGCGGTCAGGACCGCAAACAGGGCAAAGATCGAATAAAGTCTCGCCGCGAGCGAGAGACGGGACACAATGGACATGATGGAAAACCGATTCTGGGATCTGATGGTTTCAGGCACACGGCGCCCTTGCAAGGCCGGTCAAGCACCGTCGGCCGTCTAAAAATTATGCAATGTTTTGATCGATAAAGGATTAATGCGCGAATTGCGGTATCATGCAACTTATGCAGGAATTGCGCATCAAAATCATATGGTTGCAGGGTTCGGTTGGACTCGGCCGAGCCGAATGGAATAGCTTACGTAGAAATACAGGACAATTCACCCGGTAAGGCCGCTCGCGTGGCTCACCGGCCGCACGGTCTTCGCACTGCGGTGTTACAGTCCGGGACTAACCTAACGGGCGCCCGCTTGGACGCTGACGGGTCAGGAGCAAGCATGGTCTATCGCCACACCATCGATGCCACGTCCTACGTCTTCGACGATCTGCGGGATCTCTTGGCCAAGGCGACCCCGCCGCGCTCCGGCGACCGCCTGGCGGGGATCGCGCCCGACAGCGCCAAGCAGATGATCGCGGCGCGGATGGCGCTTGCGGACGTATCGCTCACCCAATTCCTGCAGGAGACCGTGATCCCCTATGAGGACGACGAGGTCACGCGCCTGATCGTCGATGGCCATGACGCCACGGCCTTCTCGCCGATCGCCTCGCTGACCGTCGGGTCGTTTCGCGACTTTCTGTTGTCGGATGCGGCGACCTGCGAGGGCTTGAAGAAACTGTCGCGCGGAATCACGCCGGAGATGGCCGCGGCCGTATCAAAGCTGATGCGCAACCAGGACCTCATTCTGGTTGCCAGGAAATGCGAGGTGATCACGGCCTTTCGCAACACCATCGGCCTGCGCGGGCGGATGAGCGCGCGGCTGCAGCCCAATCATCCCTTCGACGATGCGAGAGGCATCACCGCGTCCATCCTCGACGGCATCCTCTTAGGTTCGGGCGACGCCTGTATCGGCATCAACCCGGCCAGCGACGATCCGGCCGTCATCGGCAATTTGTTGCGGCTGGTCGACCAGATCATCGCCCGGCTCGACATCCCGACCCAGGCCTGCGTCTTGACCCATGTCACGACCACGCTCGACCTGATCGGGAACGGCGCGCCGGTCGATCTGGTGTTCCAGTCGATCGCGGGCACGGAGGGCGCCAACCGCAGTTTCGGCATCGATCTCGCGCTGCTGCGCGAGGCGCAGGCTGCCGGACGGTCGCTGCAGCGCGGCACGGTCGGCGACAACGTCATGTATTTCGAGACCGGGCAGGGCTCGGCGCTCTCGGCCAACGCCCATCGCGGCGTCGATCAGCAGACCCTGGAGGCGCGCGCCTATGCGGTGGCGCGCGCGTTCGATCCGCTGCTTGTCAACAGCGTGGTCGGCTTCATCGGTCCGGAATATCTCTATGACGGCAAGGAAATCATCCGGGCCGGGCTCGAGGATCATTTCTGCGGCAAGCTGCTCGGCCTGCCGCTCGGCGTCGACGTCTGCTATACCAACCACGCCGAGGCCGATTCCGACGACATGGACAACCTGCTGACGCTGCTGGCGGCGGCTGGCGTGACCTTCATCATGGGGGTGCCGGGGGCCGATGACGTGATGTTGAACTACCAGTCCACCTCATTCCACGACGCGCTCTATGTCCGCGATCTCTTTGGCCTTAAACGGGCACCGGAGTTCGACAATTGGCTGGTCCATGCAGGGCTAGCCGATTCCGGCTTTCGCCTTGCCGGCAATGCGGGGCTGTTGCCCGATTTTGCCTCTCGATTAATTGCGGACGGCGAATCAAATATTTGAACCGCAGCAACCAAACCAACGTCTGAAGGTTAGAACCAGTTGAGATTTATACCGCTGCCACAATATTGAGCAAATTGTAGCCAAGCTTGTTTTTGTGAGACTTTGCAAGGTTTTGCAGAGAAAGTTGGTAGGGGGTCGGGATGAGGGCAGAAGGTATCGAGACGGTTCGGCGCATCCTGTGCGTGTTTCCGCGCTATACGTCTTCCTTCGGCACCTTCGAATACGCCT
>Ga0307479_10001635_pt1 | contig 20481 bp, 8 predicted proteins | sample atmos_gasesECM4C_FD_203743 | JGI IMG/M metagenome (GOLD analysis project Ga0307479, IMG submission 203743) | Hardwood forest soil microbial communities from Morgan-Monroe State Forest, Indiana, United States - atmos_gasesECM4C_515 | ecosystem: Environmental > Terrestrial > Soil > Temperate...
TCGATCAGCGCGGTCGAGCAGCCGGAGAACAGGCCGAACGGGGTGGCGCGGGACGCCATGCGCAGGAAGTAGCGCACCAGGGCGCGCTCGGCGCGCTGTCCCTTCTTGCCTTCCGGCTCGCGGCGCCAGATGTCGAGAGCGTCGGCCAGCGACGGCGACGCGACGAAGACCGCCTCCCGGACCTCCGGCCTCTCGACGAGCGCGCCGAGGCGGGCCCGCAGCGCGGCGCGGTCGGCGGCGAGCGCTGCGGCCAGCCGCTCCGGATCGCCGGCGGCGTCCGGCGCGGCGAGCCCGGCGCTCCAGGCCTCGATCTCCTCGAAAGGCAGCAGCGGCGTGCGGAAGACGAAGAACCCGGAAGGCGCGAACTCGGTGGACAGCGAGGAGCGGATCGGTGCAGCAGCCACGGGCCGTTCAAGATATCACGACATCTCGCGGATGCCGGCCAATGCCTCCCCGGGGTCTCCTGGAGGCTCTTCACGGGAGGCTGGATGCCGGTCCGCTTGGCGGCGCGTCGGCCCACCGGCCGTGGGCGCGAGCGCCTACTGGAAGTAGCCGCTGACGTCGACCAGCAGGTGCACCGCCTTGGTGGGGGTGGCGTCGTAGAAGCCGAAGGTGCCGGAGCCGGAGGAGGCGAGGGCGATGACGGCGTTGTTGGCGAGCACCCGGCCGGGCGAGAAGTTGATGGTGCTGGTCGGCGGCACGCCCTCGTCGCCAGGGAAGAAGGAAAGGAAGCCGCCTTCGGCCGGCGCGACGACGGTGACGTTGGCGGTCAGGGCCTTGGCGGTGGCGGGGATGCCGCACTGGCCGGCGGCGACGACCACGCGCTGGCTCCCGGGCGGGACCGCCGGTCCGCCGTAGGGGCCGTCGGCCAGCCGGGTGTCGAGCAGCCGGCAGGGCGTCAGGGTATAGAACTGGTAGGGCCCTCCCGAGGCGGCGACCGCCGGCTGCCAGCCGAGCTGGATGACGTCGAAGTCGCTCGCCGTGAGGCTGCCAAAGGCCGGGTTCAGCACGTCGTTGTTCCAGCGCGTGTCGTAGGTCCCCTGCACGTACATGTCGCTGCCGTTGTCGGCGAAGATCAGGCCGTAGGTCTTCATCGCCTGGAAGATGCGCTGCACTTCTGGGGTGTAGCCGGAGAGGTCCACCGACGCCTTGAGGCGCAGCCGCGCGCCGAGCGGCGGCGCCGAGGAGTTCGAGCCGGCGTCGTGGGAGGCCGGGAAGACGTGGCCGTTGCTGTCGCGGAGCGTGAAGCGGAAGGCATGGCGGATCGGGGCGCTGCCGAACGCCTCGTCGTAGCGCACCAGGCCGGGCAGGATGGCGAGGCCCGCGGCGTCGGCGCTGGTCCAGGTCTCGGGGCGGCGGGCGTCGCCGTCGAGCTGGAAGACGGCGCCCGAGCCGGCCTCCCAGTGATCGACGTTCCAGTGGGCCTGGTAGAGCTCGAAGAGGATGCGGTTGTCGGTGTCGACGATCAGCATGTGGTAGTCGTTGCTGGTGCCGCCGCCGGGAGTGCCGCCCTCGATCCACTTCGCCTGGGTCTCGGCCTGGGACGGAATCGGGTAGCCCGCCGGATGGCCGGCGGCGCCGCTGTCGCTCTGGTCGCCGAAGAGGACGAAGGTGACCGGCACCAGCGGCTGCGTGCCGGGCACGGTGATGTAGGGCAAGCCGTAGATGTTGGGATTGCTGGGATCGGTCGGGTCCACGTCGCCGCCGAAGTCCGGGTGCATACCGCGGGAGGCGCCGATCCAGGTGATGAAGCTCGCGCTGTTCGCATCCACCGGCGCCTGGCTGATGTCGACGTTCCACCAGTTGTCGCGCGGGAACAGCGGCAGCGGCTGGGGGAGCTGTCCCCCCACCATCTGCGCGGACGCCGGCGCCGCCCCGCCGGCCGCGACGGCCAGCGCCAGCATGGCCGCGGCCACCAACGTCGTGCGCCCGCCGGATGGCACGATGGACGAACCGTGACCACCGGCGGCGCGGACGGGTCTGCGGGCAGGTACCAAGGCGTCTCCTCCACGCCAGCCCACGCCGGCGAACCGGCGCGAAGAGCTGGCGAAACTGTAGCCCGGCTGCCGCGGCGCGAGGTGTGACGTGTGTAACAACGCAGGCCGCTCGGCGGCCCAGACCGACCGCGTGCCTCGGCGCCTGGTGGGACCGAGCGCCGTGGTGGGCTCTGCTATACTGAATTGGCTATGCAACGTTGGTGATGTTCACCAACGGTCTGGAGGTCCTGATGGGCGCCAAGCAGCCGCCGCAAGCACCGCACGAGAAGCCAGCGCCGGCGCCGGAAGGCACCGTATCCCCGCCTGACCGTCCGCGACCGAAGATCACGCCGGTCAGCCCGAAGATCGGCGAGGCTCAGGGCAACCTGCGTCGTCGCGAGGACTGGTTCCGCCGTCGTTCGGGCTAGCACTCCGTTTCACCATCCGCCAGCGCTTCCCTTTCAGATCGTGAGCCGCCAGATGCCGCGGCCGTAGGTAGCCGCGTTCAAGGTGCGGCTTGCCGCGTGATAGACCAGGTCCACGACATTGACGGCGGGCAGGTTGCGGGTCAGGTTCGACCAGGTGTCCCCGCCGTCCTGGGAGGCGAAGACGCCCGCGTCGCTGGCGACATAGATGGTGTCGGGCGAGGCCGGCGGAATCGCGATCGCGTGATGAGGCGCGTCCGGCAGGCGCCCCTTGTCGACGTCCTCCCAGCTCAGGCCGCCATCTCGGGAGCGGAAGACATGAGAGTGCCCGAAGTTGGCGACCGTCGCGAGCAGGACGTCGGCGCTCTTCGGGCTGGTCGCCAGGCGGGTGACGGCGTGACCGGGCAGCACCGCGCTGGCCAGGTTGGCGCTCCAGGAGTCGCCGCCGTCCAGGCTGCGAAAGATGCCTCCGCCTTCGGTCGCGGCATAGATTCGCCGCGAGTCGGCCGCGGCGACCTCGATGGCCGAGACCATGTTGCCGTCCAGCGTCGCCGACACGGCCTTCCAGCGTCGCGCGTCGTCTTTCGTGCGCCAGATCCGGTATGAGCCGGTGAAGAGAGTCTGCGGATCGTTCGGGTCCATGTCGATGTAACACATCCAGACGAAGTCCTGTTCGGTCGCCTTCGCCGGCGGCGACACGTTCCGCGTAACGCCCGCCTTGAATCGATAGATGTGAAAGTTGTAGAACGAGGCGAAGAGATGCGCGGCGTCCCGCGGATTGAAGATCATCCAGCCGCCGTCGCCGCCGAGGATCTCCTTGAAGTCGCCGCTGCGGCCGTCGGTGGTGAGCACCGTGCCGACGTCCTGGGCGCCGCCGCCGTACGTCGCGTCATCGCTCGGCGCGACGTCGATGTCGTAGAACATGGTGACGGCCAGGCCGTTGCTCCGATTCACCCAGGTGCGGCCGCCGTCGTCGGTGACGTCGAGTCCGCCGTCGTTGGGATCATAGATTCGCGCCGGCGCCTTCGCCGGCCACACCAGGCGATGATGATCGGCGTGCGCATAGTTGGGATCGCCGGGCTTGGCGTCCCAATGCGTGACCTGGGTCCAGGTCCGTCCGCGGTTCCTGGTCAGGTGGAGGTCGACGCCGCCGCACAGCACGCAGTCCGGGTTCGTGGGATGGACGGCGATGGTGTTGCCGTAATTGATCTGTTTTTCCGATTTGAAATGGTTGCCGGCGACGTCCATCCACGAGGCGCCGCCATTGCCGCTGCGGAACACTCCCAGCAGCAAGTCCGCATTGGCGCTCGCGGCGTCGGCGGCGAAGGCATAGATCACGGCCGGCGCCGAGGGGCTCGCTGCCAGGCTCGTGCGCCCGAAGCGCTCGCCCGGCGGCAAGCCTTTGCCGAGCTTGACCCAGCTCGCGCCATCGTCGGTCGTGCGATAGATGCCGCTCCCGGCGCCCTGTTCGGTGAACGTGGCGTAGATGGTCCCTTGCTTCGTTGGGTCGAAAAGGATCGCATGGCACCAGTAGTTGTTGGTCGAGATGAAGGTCTCGCGCCGCCAGGTCACGCCGCCGTCGCGAGAGGTATACATGCCCCCGAGGTCGTTCGCCTGGCTCGTCTCGGCATAGCCGACGCCGCCGAGCCGCAGATGCTTGCGGTCGAATGGATCGATGGCGATGACGCCGATGCGGGTCGGGATGCCGGTTGAGGCCGACGCGGCCGACAGGTGCCACGATTGGCCGCCGTCCTTGGTCTGGTAGATGCCGACGCCGGCGTAGGAATCGGCCGAGAGGTTGGCCTCCCCGGTGCCGCAGTACAGGACGTTGGGATCGGCGGGGTCGATCGCCAGCGAGCCGACGTTCAGCACGTCCTGGTCGTGCCACTGCGGCTGCCAGGTGCGTCCGGCATCGGCGCTCGTCCACACCCCGCCCCCGGCGGCACCTGCCCAGATGCGGTCCGGGTTCTCCGGATGGCACACCAGGCTGGTGAGGCGGCCGCCGATGTTCGCGGGACCCACAGGCTCCCACCGCGCGGTGCCGCTCAGCGGCGGCAGCGACCTGGCGACGCGCGCCCGCTCGTCGACGACGGTCCGCACGCGCGCCTCGCGCATCGGCCAGCAGGCACGCGCCTGGAACCAGCGGCTGCGCGTCTTGTGATTCGACAGCCTGGCCGTTGGCGGCTCCGCCGAGCGTGCCTTGCGCGGGCCCGGCTTGACCGCGGGCGGGACGCGGATCTGCCCCGGGATCAACTCTTCATGAGGAGGCAGGTCGAGCCTCGTCGGCACGATCTTCGGGCCTCGGACCTGAGCCGGCGGGACCTTGCGGCCGCCGCCCTTCGCCGCGCTTCGCCCTGACCCCTTGCCGGCGCGCACCTTGGGCATGGACCTTCCTCCGCGATACCCCCGATCCTATGCCTCCTCGCGTGCGACTGCAAAGAGACTTATGGAGAACTGTAGATAGGCGCAGGCTCTCCGGCAGCAACCCTTTCCCAGAACGGCGGGTAGCGCACCACCAGCCCGAGATCGTCCACCTCCAGCTCGGCGGTGAAGGCGCCGCCGCGGCTCTCATAGCGCACCCGGCGCTCGTCGAGGCGGGTGTAGCGCTGCGGCAGCGGCTCGACCGAGAGATCGGGGAAGCGCACCCAGGCCGCGGTCGCCTCGCCGCTCTCGCCCGCGCCCAGGCCGAGCCGGCGCAGCGGCAGGATGTTGGTGGAAGGTGAGAACGCGAGGTCGAGGTCCAGGCAGCCGGCGATGCTCGCGATCTCCTCGGTGGCCGGCGCCGCCAGCGGTTCAGATCCGGCGCCGGCCTCGCCGGGCGCCGGTCGCCGCCGGTGGCCGGCATCCCGGCGCGGCACCTCCTCGACGCTCCGCCACCACCGCTGCCCGGCGCCGGCCGTGATCTTCAGGTGGCGGGTCGCGGCTCCGCGGGTGAGGGCCACGTGGACGCCGCGGCTCGTCCAGTCGCGCGCGCAGGCGACGGCATACTTCAGCCGCAGGGGCACGCCGCCGTCGGCGAGGATCACGGTGCCGGTGAGCCGCGGCCCGGCCGCGCTCTCCCAGAGCCGGAAGTACTCGAGCGCCGGCACGTCGGTCCGCCGCCAGACCACCTCGCGCAGCAGCCGCGAGCGGGGCCCTCGATCCGTCGCGGCCCTCGCCGGCGCGGTCCAATCGGATGGCGAACCCATCGGCGCCATTCTACGCGCCCGCCGGCATCGGTCTCAGCGCGGGCGGGCGACGGCGGAGTAGAGCTCGCCGAAGACCGGGTGGAGGTCCGCGGCGATGCCTTCGTCGAGGCGGGCGAGGGCGGCGGCGAGGGCCAGGTCGCCGTGATCCGGCGGGGCCGGCCAGTGCAGGGTCAGGCGATTGCGGCCGGGGCGCAGGAGGTGGCGGGGAATGCAGACGGCGGGGCGGCTCCAGGTCGAGTGCAACGGCGCCGCGGCCGCGGCGTGGCCGTTGACGGAGAGCCGCAGCGCGCCGCGCCGGCGCGGCGCCCGCGCGGCACCCTGGCGGAACGGCTCGCCGGGGGTGGGCGAAGGCAGCAGCGGCAGGCGGGCGGTGATCGTGAGGACCACGTCGCGCCCGGCGTCGCAGATCAAGCAGAAGGCGGTCTCGGGCCAGGGGCTGCGCAGGGTGGCCGGACGCGGCAGGTCCTCGAAGCTCATGACGTCCGGGTAGAAGCGCTCCAGGGGCTCCCAGAGGTAGTAGGGCGGATCGAGGAGGTCGGTGCCGGAGTCGCGGATGCCGCGGCCGGCGAGCAGCAGCGCATCGGCCTCGGCGCGGGCCCGCGGGCGGCCACGGCGATCGAGGCTCGTGACCATGGCCTCGACGACCTCGGCGTCGACATGGTCCCAGCGCCAGCCGTGCGCCAGGCCGAGGCGGAAGTCCGACGCCAGGTTGCGGGTCTGCGCCGGGGTGAGCACGGCCGGCAGCGGCGCGGCGCGGGCGGCGATGAGGTCGAGCATCGCCGACTCGACGCCTGGCGCGGCGTCCAGCGCGGCGTCGCACCAGGCCTCGAGAAAGGGCGCCTTGGGGCCGACCGTGAGCAGGCGGTGGGCGCCGTGGACGGCGGCGCCGAGCCGCGCCACCGCCTCCACCGCTGGCGCCACGCGCAGCGGCGGCAGCGTGCGCAGCAGCTCCCGCCAGCCCAGCTCCGCCGCGGCAGCCGCGGCCGCCGCAGCAGCTCGTGCGGCCCCGGTATGCCTCCCGCCTGCCACCGCGCCCGCGGCACCATCCGCCTCCGCCGTAGCTCCCGGCACGCGCGCTTCCATCCCGGAAACGCGGAACACCTCGGCGGCCACTGCCGCCATCGCCACCTCGATGCCCTCCGAGGTCAGGTGGCAGTAGTCGAGGAACAGCCGGCGGCCAGGCAGCGGCGAGCCGGTATGGGCGGCGAACACCGCCGGCAGGTCGACGCAGGCGAAGCCGTGACGGCGGGCCGCCTGGCGCACCAGGTCCTGGGCGAGGCTCGTGGCCTGCGGCGCGCCGAGGAAGGCGAGGGTGGGGTAGGCGGCGGCGTCGATCTCCGCTCTCGCTGCCGCGGCAGCGCCGCCGTCGTCGCCGCCCCCCAGGCGGGCCAGCGCCAGTAGCCGCCAGGAGGTGGGGTTGGCGGCGCCGTCGAGGTCGAGCATCGCCTGCGCGGACCGCGCCGCCGCCGCCCAGGCGCCGCGCGCGAGCTGCGCGCGGCCGCGGGCGAGCCGCCGGTACCAGGCCGCCACCGGCGATAGGTGCGATGGGCGCGGCCGGCGCGGGAGGCTGCCCTCGCCATCCACCGGCCAGAGGACCGGCTGGCGGCTCTCCCAGCCGGCCAGGCTCACCTCCGGCACCACCACCACCACCGGCACGCCGATGGCGCGGGCGATCAGCGCGAGCCGCTCGCAGGCTGCTCCGGCGAGCTCCCTCAGCCGCCCGGCGGCGAGCGCCACCGGGCCCGCCGGGCCCGCCGGACCGGCCGCTCCGGACGCCCCGCCCCCGCACCAGGCCTCGGCAAAGCGCTGGCGCGCCGCGACCGACGGCGCATAGGGAGAGACCTCCGGCGTCTCGAGCAGGTTCCAGTTGTTGCCGGCGAAGATCACCAGCACGTCGGGCTGGATCTGTACCGCGCTCTCCACCGTGGCCAGCAGCGAGCCGAGCGTCTCGTTGGTGCGCGCCAGGTCGATCACCTCGACCGCGTCCTGGCCCGCCACCGCCCGCAGCTGGGCCTCGAGGACGGCGGCCGGGGTGAGATGCGGTGCGTACAGGTACCCGGCTGCCGCCGACTCGCCGAACAGGCAGACGCGCAACGGCAGCGGCGCCCGCTTCGGCCGCAGCTCGCGGCGCGCCGCGTGGTGGTCGCCGAGCGGCAGCGGCTCCGGCCGCACGAAGGCCAGCTCCGCGCCGTCCCCCCGCGGCTGCCAGATGCCGATCGGCCGCGGCGAGCGCGGATCGCGCGGCGAGCCAGATGGCCTCGGCTCGGCGGGGGGCTCGGCCAAGAGACGCAACGCCGGAGCAGGGAGATGCAGCTTGCCCGCCCGTTGCCGCGCGCGGGCGCTCCGCGCTCCGTCGGCGGTCGCCAGGCGTCTCGCCAGCTCGCGGCAAGCTTCCTTGGCCTGCTCGGCGGCGCCGCTCGGGGATTCGGCGGCGCCGCTCGGGGAATTGGAGGCGTCGATTTGGGACCCGGCCGTGCCGCCCTCCGGCGCCGGTTCGGGACTCTCGGGACCGTCGGTCATGGCAGCAGGAGCACGCGGCGAGGATACCCCGCCCGGTCACCCCTGCTCAGCCATGCGTAGCTCCTCGTCATCGTCGCTTCGCTGCACATCCTCGCCTGGCCTCTGCCGCGCTGCCGTAGAAGCGGCCCCCGCGCGCTTGGCACTGCTCGGCACCGCTCGTGAAGAGCTGGCCGCCCGCGCAGCAGAACCCCTGCGGCTGGACGCGCGCCGAGCACATCCTCGCGGCCGCCGACTCCAGCATGAAGGTGCCCCGACGTTGGACGCAGTCTGCCTGTACGACGCCGGCGACGAAGGTCCCGGCCAGGCAGCAGCCGGTGCCGGGGGCCGATTTGGAACCAGGGCCCGTGTTGGTGCCGGGGAGCGTGTTGATCCTGGGGTCACGGCTGGGACCGGGGGCCGTGCCGGCGGGACGGCAGGCTCGCCTGGCCTCCACCTCGCTGGTGAAGACCTTCCCATCGCGCAGCATGCATTGCCTCCGACTGCCCTGGAACACGTTGCCGCCGGCGCAGCACCACTCTCCCGTTCCTGGCTGACCGACCGGCTGGCAGGCTTCCGAGGAAGCGGCCCGCGGCATGAAGGTGCCGTTGCGCTTGGCGCAGTCAGCTTGTGGCAGACCGGCGACCAGCCTGCCGTCGAGGCAGCATCCGCCCGAGGCTGTGCCGGTGGGCTTGCAGACTCGCCTGGCCGCCGTTTCGCTGGCGAAGACCTGCCCGTTGCGCTGCGTGCATTGCGCGGCGGTGCCCTGGAACACGTCGCCGCCGGCGCAGCACCACCCCGGAGGAACCTGCCGGCAGCCGATGAGCGACTCCTCGAGCGACATGAAGACGCCTTGCTGGCGATCGCACGGCCCGCGCGACACCCCGGCAAGGAACTGCCCGTTCACGCAACAGCCGCCGGCCGTCGCGGTGCAGGCGAGCCTGGCTTCCTCTTCCTGGGGGAAGAAGGCGCCGCCCTGCTCCTTGCAGTCCGCTGGCGCCGCCGCCGCGAAGGCCTTCCCGTCGCGGCAGCACCATCCCTGGGGCGTGGTGGACGGGGAGATGCCGCGGCCCCGCAGCGCCATGGCCCGCGTGCCGTTCGGCCCTGCCGCCTCCAACACGGCGATGCGGTCGCCCGGGGCCTTCGGCGTGAAGACGATCTCCAGGGGACAGCGCTGGCCGGCGCGCAGGGTGTTTCCACGGCAAGCCTCGGAGACCTGGAAGTCGCTGCGCGCCGGGCCGGAGATGCGGATCGCGCCGACCGCGAACGGGATGCTGCCGACGTTGGCGGCGGTCGCCTGCCGCGGGCCGCTGGCGGCGCCCAGCTGCAGCCCGCCGAAATCGAGACGCCGCGGCGACAGGGCCATCTCGGGGACCAGGAGCACCGGCGGCGAGGGCGGCGACGGCAGGATCGGCGGCGACGGCGGCTCGGGCACCGGCGGCGACGGTGGCGGCTGCGGTGGCTCGACGACCGGCGGCTGCTGCTGGAAGGGCGGCGGCTCGCCGCCTGGCGCGGGCGGTGCGGGCGGCTCTGGCGGTGCCGGTGGCTGGGGCGTCCCGGGCTGCGGCTCGCTGGCCTGCGCCGGCGGCGCTGGCGGCTGAGGTGGTGCCTGCGGTGCCGGCGGCTGGGATGGCCCTGCGGGCGGCCCCGGGGGCTTCGGTGCCGTGGCCGGCGCCTGGGCCTCGATCCTCTGCGGGTGGCCCGGCGCCGTGCCTGTCGTCCCCCACTTGACGATGTCCGGCAGGATCGTCCTCCACATCGCGACCGCACCGCCCAGGACGAGGAGAATGGGCAGCACGACCCACGGCAGCCAGCCGCGCGGGCGGGGCGGCGTACGGTCCGGCGATCCCGGAGGCGGCGCCGCGAGGAGCCCGAGGTTGTGACGGGTGACGGCGGCGCCAAGCTCGTCGTGGAGCGACTCGCGCAGCTCGAGGGCCCGCGTCAGGTTCGCCCGCGCGGCGGCGGCATCGCCCAGGCAGAGCGCGCGCGTGCCGAGCTGGTGGAGGGACAGCGCCTCGGCGGCCTTGTCGCCGAGCGCCCGCGCGGCGCCGAGCATCGCCTCGAGAACGGCGGCCCACGCGCTCCAGCGCCCCGCCAGCAGCAGCGCGGTCTCCAGCGCTCGGCCCAGGGCGATCGCCTCGCGCGCCCTGCCGGCCGTGACCGCCCAGGCGACGAGCTGCTGCAGGACGCCGGCCTCCGCCACCACCGCGGCAGGGGCGGGCCGCCCGTCTTCGGTCCAGCGGACGTAGTGCTCGAGCGCCCTGGCGCGCCAGCGGGAGAGGTCTTCGGCAGCGGGCCGGGCAGTGGCGGGCAGGTCGCCGGCCAGGCTGTACCGCGGGCTGTGCGCCACCACGAGCCGGCGCTGCAACAGGTCGTCGAGGAGGCCGGCGGCGCCGGGGATGGCGGTCAAGCCGGCAAGGTGCTCGACCCCGACCGGGTTGGGTCCGAGCGCGGCGAGGGCCCCGACCAGCTCCCGCTGCGGTTCGGAGAGGGCCGCCAGCGCTCGTGTGGCCTCGTCGTCGGGCTGCCTGGCGGCGGCGAGCTCGGCCACCGGGCGGTGCTCCTCGCGCGCGGCCGCCGCCCCCTGCAGGATGCGCAGCGGATGGCCAAGGACGGCGGCGCAGAAGCTGGCGGCAGCCTCGCGTTCGGCCGGCGCCAGGGCCCGTCCCAGCTCGCGCTCGAACAGCGCCAGGGCGTCCGCGGGGGGAAGGCCGCCCAGGGCGACCGCCCGCGACTCCCCCCACAGCCGGCGCTCGCTCGCGGCGAGGACGAAGGTGCACGCCGGCGCCGCGTCGAGCAGGCTCTCGACCTCCTCGCGCTCGAGCTCGGCGTCGTCGAGCAGCACGAGCGCCCGGCGCGCTGCCAGCAGCTGGCGGCTCTCGGTGTCGGTGGCCTTGTACGGGACCTCGCACTCGTAGAACGCGTCGAACAGCAGCTGCAGCAGGTCCGCCCGCGGCTGGCGCAGGCCGTGGAGGTAGACCACCCCGTCCGGGAGCTGCCCGCTTTCGGCGCCATAGGCCACGGTGCGAAGCAGGGCCGACTTGCCGATGCCCGCGGGGCCGTGGAGCTCCACCGGCAGGCCGGCGGCGAGCGCGGCCGCCATGGCGCCCAGAGGCTCTTGCCGATCGAGCAAGCCGCGCATGACGCGCGGCCGCAGCGCGACCGGCGTCGGGCGCAGGCGCGGCGTCGCCTGGCGGTCGGGAGAGGCGATCTGGACCACGGCGCCCGCCGCGGCGACGACCTGGACGTTGTGATTGCCGACCGCCACCTGGCCGCTGACCGATCCTTCGATCAGCGCCTCGATGCTCTGCGGCATGACGGACTGGGCCATGGGACTTCCTGGCTGCGGTTGCGGCGATTCTTCGACTATTAATCTAGATCATTATAAGCGGTGTACCCCGGATGGCCCTACGCGCCACCGGCCTGGCCGCCGGGTATGGAGTCGGCAGGCGTATCTGATCGTTGAGGCGTCGAAGTCGCGAAATCGTTACGAGACGGCGTCGCCGGCGAGCCGGACCAGGGCGGCGCGCCCTCTCGGCGGGGCCGTTCTGCTCGCGCGAGCAACCAGGCTCGGATGAGGTATCCGGAGCGCCTCTACACGATCCTACGCCAGCGTGTAGATGTCCGCCGGCAGGGCACCGCCGCCCCCGCCGCTGCCGGCAAAGGCGCTGGTCAGGCGCTCCTGCCAGGCGGGCAGCAGCTCCTGCCAGTGGGCCGGCAGGGCGGCGCGGTCGACCAGGAAGTCCTCGAGCACCAGCGCGTCGATGCCCGAGCGCGCCATGGTGATCAGGGCGTCGATCGGGGAGCAGACGATCGGCTCGCCGCGGGTGTTGAACGAGGTGTTGACCACCATCGGGCAGCCGGTGCGGCGCCCGACCTCGCGCAGCAGAGCGGCGAAGCGCGGCGCGTCGGCGGCGTCGACGGTCTGCGGCCGCGCCGAGCCGTCCACGTGGGTGATGGCCGGCAGCGCGAGCGGCGAGATCACGCGGCAGGTCTCGAGCATGAACGGCGACGGGTGGTCGAGCGCGAAGTGCTCCGCGGCGTGCTCGGCGAGCACGCTGGGCGCGAAGGGGCGGAACTCCTCGCGCCGCTTGATCACGCGGTTGAGGCGCGCGCGCGCCTCCGGGTCACGCGGGTTGGCGAGCAGGCTGCGCGCCCCGAGCGCCCGCGGCCCGAGCTCGAGCGCGCCGTGGAACCAGCCGACGATCTCGTGCCGTGCCAGCCGCTCGGCCACCGCCGCCAGCAGCTCCGGCTCGCGGCCGCGGAAGTCGAGCGCCCGAAGCCCGGCCGCCGCCAGCAGCCGGGCGACGTCGCCGGCGCTGAAGCGCGGTCCCAGGAAGACGTGGCGCAGCGGCTCCGGCCGCCGCCGGCTTGCGTCCGCGCCCGCGCTTGCGCCGGCGCCCGCCCCGCCGCTCGTGCTCGCACCCGCCCCGCCGCTCGCGCCGGCGTCCTCCTCGTCGTCTCCCCCGGCCAGCTCGGCCTGCGCCAGCGCCGCCGCGCCGAGGCAGCCGCCCGCGTCGCCGGCAGCCGGCTGGACGAACATCCTGGCGAACGGCCCCTCCCGCAGGATGCGGCCGTTGGCGACGCAGTTGAGCGCCACGCCGCCCGCCATGCAGAGGTTCGGCGCGCCGGTGCGCGCGTGCAGGTAGCGCACCTTCGCGAGCAGCATCTCCTCGAGCAGCACTTGCAGGCTCCGCGCGACGTCGCAATGGAAATCGCCGAGCGGCTCCTCGGGCCGGCGCCGCGGCGCGCCCAGCAGCTCGGCCAGCGCCGGCGAGTCCATGCGCCGCCCGCGCACGAAGTCGAAGTAGCGCAGGTCCAGGCGGAACAGGCCTCCCGGCAGCGAATGGACCAGCCGCGACAGCGCCTCGACGTGGCGCGGCCGCCCGTACGGGGCGAGCCCCATCACCTTGTACTCGCCGTCGTTGACGCGGAAGCCCAGGTAGGCGGTGACCGTCGAGTAGAGCAGCCCCAGCGAATGCGGGAAATCGACCTGATCGAAGGCCGTGAGCCGATGGCCGCGGCCGTGGCCGTAGGTGGTGGTCGCCCACTCGCCGACGCCGTCGACGGTGAGCACCGCGGCCTCCTCGAAGCCGGAGTAGAGGAAGGCGCTGGCGGCGTGCGAGGCGTGGTGCGGGTAGGCGCGGAGCGGCCCCTCGTACCCCAGGCCCTCGCGCAGCGCGCGCTCCGGGCGACGCGGATCGAGCCATGGCAGGTCCGGCGGCAGGTCCGCCGGCACGCCGGCCCACAGCTGGCGGGCGAGCTTCTCCTGCGGCAGCTCGTAGTAGGCGAGGCAGTCGACCTGGTGCGGGCCGATGCCGCCCGCCGCCAGGCAGAAGCGGAAGGCGGCGGCCGGCAGGCGCGGGTCGTGCCGCACGCGGGAGAAGCGCTCCTCCTCGGCCGCAGCCACCAGGCGGCCGTCCTGCAGCAGGCAGCAGGCCGACTCGTGGAAGAAGGCGGAGACGCCGACGACGTTCATCGCTGGCGCGCCCCGTCGCCTCGGCGCCCCGGCGCCCCGCCGGCCGGCGGCGCGCTACCGCCCGCCGTGGCCGGCCTTGAGCGCGGCCGCCTCCTCGACCGCGTCGAGGGCGGCCAGGCGGGCCTGCGCCAGGCGGAAGGTGGAGAGCGGGTCGAGCTCCTCGAGCTTGCCGGGATGCACGCGGCCGTAGAGCCGGCGCGCCACCTCCGGCAGGCCGTAGCTCTCGGCGAGGTGCCCGAAGACGTACCAGTCGGCGGCCTCCGGGGCCCCCGCCTGGGCGCCGCCGCCGGGGGGCCTGGCCTCGATCGACTGCAAGACGATGCGGTAGGCCTCGGCCGCCTGCCCGCGCTCGGCGTAGAGCGCGGCCAGGGTATGCAGCGCCGCCGCGTCGCGGTACCCGGACAGCGCCGCGGCCCGATGCGCGTCCTCGAGCGCCTGATCGTCGGGGCGGCCGCGAACCAGCGCCAGCCAGGCCAACTCGTTGAGGTCGCCGGCGCTCTCGCGGCCGCCCGCGACCAGCCGGCGCAGTAGGCCGGCCGCCCGGTCCAGGTCGCCGCGGCGGGAGGCGGCCCGCGCCGCGGCGCGCAGCGCCGCCTCGTCCTCGGGATGGGCCTGCAGCCGCCGCTCCGCCAGCGCGCCGAGGTCCGACCAGCGCGCCAGCCCCGCCAGCGCCCGCGCCTGCAGGCCGAAGACGGCCGCGGAGTCCGGCAGGGAAGCGGCCAGGCCGCGGGCTGTGGCGAGCAGCTCGTCGAACCGTCCGAGCCCGCGCCAGGCGCCGGCCAGCGCCATCTCGACGGCGAGCCGGCGTGCCGCGCCGGCCTCGGCGCTGCTGCCGGTCCCGGCGCCGTCGCGGCACGCCCGCAACGCCGCGAAGGTCGCCTCCCGGCGGGCCGCGGTGGCACCGCTCGCCGCCGACGCCGCCAGGCTGGCCGCGGCGCAGCGGGCCGTGCCGATCTCCTCGCCGGCGGCCGCCGCGTGGGTGGCGGTCCTGGCGTCCGCCCCGCCGTCGCCCGGACCGCCGTCCCGCGCCGGATCGGCGCCGCCCGGACCGCCGTCCCGCGCGGCGCCGTCCTCCGCCGCATCGCCGCCCGAACCGCCCTCCCGCGCCGCGCCGTCCCCCGCCGCGCCGCCGCCAGCGCGGCCCCGCGGCGGCCACAGGGCGAGCAGCGGCAGGCTGGGCGGCTCGCTCGCCGCGCCGGCGTAAGCCGGCGCCGTCGCCGCCGCCGCGTCCGGCCCTGCCGTCGCCGCCGCCGGCGGGTCCGCCGCCTCCTGGCCGCCGGCCGCCGCCAGCAGCAGCTCCTCGCGAGCCCAGTCCAGCCACCGCCGCGCGCCGGCGAGGTCGCGCGCCTGCAGCCGGCGCAGCGCCTCGAAGCCGAGGGTGGCAGGCGCGTCGCCGAGCCCGGCGATACGGTACTCCCCGCCCTCCGGCACCACGAAGAACGCCGTGCGCCCCGGGCTCTCGCCGACCGTCGAGGTGATCTCCACCCGGTAGCCGGCCTGGTCGTCGCCCTGCACCGCCGTGCGCCATGCCGCCAGCACCAGGTCCTGGCGCACGTCGGCGGAGAGCCCTTCCTGCCGCGGCTCGCCGTGCAGGCCGCGCCCCGGCGCCTCGACCAGCTCGCGGCGCGCTGCTGGGGTCAAGCTCTCGGCGAGCCCGCGGCTGAGCAGCCCCAGCATGCGGTCGGTGGCGGGCGGTTCCGCCAGGGCGGCGAGCAGGAAGCGCTTGGCGGCGCTCGCCGGGTCGGCGCCGGGCAGCTCCACCTCCTCGTGGCGCCGCGCCCGCCGTAGCGCCTCGGCGCGCGCCAGGAAGGCGGCGGCGTTGGGCGACTGCCGGGCGGCGCGGGCGAGCAGCGCCGCGGCCTCGCCGTAGCGGCGCATGGTCACCAGCTCCTGCGCCGCGCCGTCGAGGGCCGCCACCAGCGTCGCGGCGTCGCCGGCGCGGCGCTCGGCGTCGCGCACCGCGGCCTCCGGCGCCGCGGTCACGGCGGCGGCGGCCAGGCGCAGCGCGGTGCGGGCCGGCGTGTCCTCGAGCTCGGCGGCCAGGGCCTGCAGGTCGGCGAGGCGCCCGGCGCGCAGCAGGGCGATGAGGAGGTTGTCGTCCATCGCCCTCGCCTTGAGGTCGGCGCGCAGCGCCTGGTACTCCGCGATCGCCGCCGCGAGCTCGGCGCCCGCCGCGTAACGCCGGCCCAGGGCGTCGTGCTCGAGCAGGATCGCCAGGTCGGCGCGCGTCGCCTCGTCCTCGGGGTCGACGCTCTTGGCCTTGCGGTAGGCGGCGAGGGCGCCGGCGCGGTCGAAGCCGGCGCCGAAGCGCCGCCCCAGGCCGTCGTGCTGCAGCACCCAGCCGAGCGTGCGCTGGGCGATCGCCGAGCGCGGCTCGAGCCGCGTGGCGCGCTCGGCCTCCTGGCGCGCCTCCTCGCCCAGGCCGCCCTCGAGCAGGGCGCGCGCCAGGCGGCAGTGGGGCAGCGCCTTCTTGGGTGCCGCGGCCGCCTCGCGCTGGAACTCGGCGATCGCCTCGCGCACCCGCCCGGCCGCCAGCTCCGCCTCGCCCACCTGGGCGAACTGCACCACGACCGGCCTGGCGGCGGCGATCTCGCGGGCGGCGGCGCGCAGCTGCTCGAACTCGGCGGCGCTGATGCGGCGCTTGCCGCTGTCGAGGCGCAGGCTGGCCGTCACCACGCCGCCCTGGCTCTCGACGTACTGCTCGGAGAGCGTCGCGGGCCCGAGGCGGCGCACCCGGCTCGGGGGCAGCGGCTGCGGCGCGAAGCCCGGCGGCGGCACGATGCGATAGACCGCTTCGGCGGTGAAGGGCCTGCCGAAGTAGTAGTCCGCGAGGCGCGCCCGCGCCGGCTTGTCCTGATCCTGGCCGGCGAGCTCCGCGGGCAGCTGGTCGAGCAGCGAGCCGGGGAGGATGGCCACCGCCGCCCCCTTCTCGTCGGTCAGCGCGCGCTTGGTGTCCCGCGCCTCGAAGTGCAGGCGGAAGGGCCGCGACAGGTCGAGCGGGTTGCCGTGGTCGTAGGCGGCGAGGTCCTTGGCGAGATAGGTCTTGCGCATGTAGTCGGAGACCGCGTCGCGCAGCGCCTCGGGGTCCTCGCTGTTGTAGAAGGCGCGCAGGTCGCGCTCGGCGGCGCCCCAGTACTCGTCGGTCTCGATGGCGCGCGCCGAGCCGAGGTCGGCGAGGACGAACTCGCGGGTCTTGACCACCCGGTTCTCCGCGGCCTGCGCTTCGGGCGTCCGGGTGAGGCCCGTGGCGGTGGGGCTGGCGACCAGCGCCAGGCGGCCCTGGTCGTCCGGCGGCAGCTCGCCGGCGCGGGCGAAGCGGTCGGTGGGATCGATCCACAACGAGGGCGAGCCGGGCACCACCACGATGGCGTGGTTGAAGGCGCCGAAGCCGGGCAGGTCCTGCTCGACGTCCTGCTGGTCGTCGCCGGCGTTGAGCAGGGCGGCATAGGCGGGGATGTCCAGGGCGCGCAGCGCGGCGATGAGCAGCACCGCCTTGTCCTTGCAGTCGCCGAACTTGTGGCGCAGCGTCTCGGCCGGCGAGCGGGGCACGATGCCGCCCTGCCCGAGCTCGACGCCGGTGTAGCGGATGTCGCCCAGGCGCTCGAGCAGCCGGTTCATGGTGTCGATCTCGGAGGCCGCGGGGGCGCTCGCGGCGGCGCGCAGGACCGGCGTCAGGTCGGAGCCACGGATGGCCTGATCGACGATCTCGGAGTAGCGCCGCGCGACGTCGCCCCACGAGCGCCCAGTCGAGAAGGCCAGGTAGGCGCTGCGCGGCGCCTCGGGAGGCAGGCCGGGCTCGGCCTCGTCTTCGGCGGCCAGCTCCTTATAGTCGAACGTCAGCCGCCGCAGGCGATTGGCGGGGTTGGCGGGGCTGGCGGGGTTGGAGGAGTTGGCGGGGCTGGTGGAGTCGGCGGGGTTGCCGCCGGCGCCGGCCGCCAGCGTCTCGTCGCGCGGCGGGGTGGAGGGCAGCAGGCGGGCGACCCAGCGCAGCGGCGTCGCCGCCGGCGCCTCGACCACGACCCTGGCGTGATGCACCGAGACCGAGGCCACCACCTCGGACACCTCGACGATGCCGGCGTCGAAGAAGGGAGCGGTGTCGCGCACCGTCACCTCCTGCTCGACCACCACCCCGGGCCCCGTCGCCGGCAGCGGGCCGCGCAGCACGCGGCCGTCCCCGAACATGTCGGGGCCGTCCTGGACCTCGCCGCTCTCGGTGAGGACGGCCGGGTCGAGCGCATGGACGACGCCCTCCGGGGTGATCACCCGCGCCCGCACCTCCGGGCGTGCCTGGTGCCACGGCGCCCAGCTCCTCTCGACGGTCGACCAGCTGGCGTCGGCGCCGGCGGACAGGATGCGGTAGACGAGGCGCTGGCTGTAGGTCTCGCGCCCGGCGGCGTCCAGGGCGTAGCGCTGATCGGAGAGCAGCACCACGACCGGCTCGCCGTCGCGCCCCGCGAAGCGGGCCGCGGCGCGCGCCACGGCGCCCGGATCGGCGGTGAACGGCGCGTCCTCCCAGGGCGCGGGGAGGGCGGCGCCGGCCGCCGCCTGAGGGGTGCCGGTGCCGGCGGCGGCGGCCGCGCGGTCCGCGCTCGCCGCGCCGCCCGCTCCCGGCGGCGGGGCGCCGTGCCGCGAGCGGCGGCTGTCGGAGGTGGACTTGGGCGCCGGGGCGGCGACGGCGACGGCGAGGCCGCGCCGTAAGCCGGGCGAGGCCGCGGCGGCGAGATCCCCGCGGCCGGGCGCGAGGGCGGCATGCGGCGTCGCGGCCGGCGCGGGGCCGGCGGCCGCCGCGAGCGTCGCCGCCGCCAACCAGGCGAGCGCGCCCAGGGCGCGGCGCGGCGCGCGCGGCTCCCCGCCGCGGCGGGCCGAAGCGAGGGTCCGCCGCGCCTGCGAGTCGCGCGGGCTGGGCTCTCGGGGCATCCTGCTGTTCACTCCATCCCCCTCGCTTCGTGCCGCAAAAAGGGTATCACGGCGCCATGGCGGCTCCGGCCGGCGAGGCAGTCGTATGGCGCGCGGCTACGCCTTGGTCTACGGCGGCGCGGTCCCCTGCGTCTACGTCGTATGGAGGATGTGCTATATTTTCATATCACCGGTTTGCGCAGTGTCCTTCCCGGTTCCCGATGGAATCCGAGGCGGCCACCACCACTCCGCCTTGCAGTTGAAGTATCGCCGGCCATCACGGCTCGGTGATCATGGGCCTCTGGCCAAGGAGCGAGGATGGGCAGGAAGCTTTTCGTTGGCAATCTCAATTTCGACACCACCAGCGACGACCTGAAGGAGCTGTTCGCGCAGGCGGGGACCTGCGACTCGGCGCAGGTGATGACCGATCGCGCCACCGGCAGGTCGCGCGGCTTCGGCTTCGTCGAGATGAGCACCGACAGCGACGCGCAGAAGGCGATCGAGGAGCTCAACGGCAAGAGCTTCCAGGGTCGCAACCTCAACGTCAACGAAGCGCGCGAGCGCACCCCGTTCCCGCCGCGCGGTCCCCGGCCGGGCGGCGACTTCGGCGGCTCCCGCGACGGCGGCTTCGATTCCAGCTTCGGCGGCAGCTTCAGCGGCTTCCGCGGGCCTGGCGGTCCCAAGCCGCGCAAGGACGGCGGCAGCCGCCGCGGCCTGCGCGCGCGCAAGCGCAGCCTCTGACCTCCTTCACAGAACGAAACTCCCTTCCCGAGTGGGTGGGAGGGGGCGTCCCCTGCCCCCCCGGCACCGCCGGGACGGGACCCGGCGATCCAAGAGAGCAGGAAGGGGGCCGAGGGGTCAGCGAAGGTGGCCTGTGCCCCTGCCGGCGCCGGCCGCCTGCGCGAGCGGCCCGGGCGCCCTTGGGCCGCCGCCGGCGGCCGCACCTCAGAACAGGTCGAAGACCAGGATGCGCGCGTCGAGCGGGCCGTTCTTCACCGGCAGGCGCCGCCGCGGGCGCAGGCCGATGTGCTTGCCGAGCCCCTCGCCGCCGGCCAGCACCACGGCGCGCCAGCCGCGGAAGTGGCGCTTGAGCAGGTCGCCCAGGCTCCGCCAGTCGCCGGGCGCCGCGGCAGAGCGCTCGCCGTAGGGCGGATTGACCACCACCAGGCCCGGCGACAGGCCGCGGCCCGCGGGCGGCCGGCAGTCGGCGGCCTCGCCGCGGATCAGCTGGGCCCGCGCGCGCAGGCCGGCCAGCTCCAGGTTGGCGCGCGCGGCGCGCAGAGCCTCGGGCGAGCGGTCGTTGCCCACCAGCCGCACGCCCGGGCCGGGCGCCGCCAGGGCCTCGGCGCGGACCGCCGCGAAGCCCGCGGGGTCGAAGCCCGGCAGCCGCTCGAAGGCCCAGCCGGCGCCGCCCGGGCGCAGCCGCCCCGGCGGCACGCCGAGCGCCACCCAGCCGGCCTCGACCAGCAGCGTCGCCGAGCCGCACATCGGATCGACCACCGCCCCGCGCCAGTCCCAGCCGGCGGCGAGCACGCAGGCGGCGGCCAGCGTCTCGCGCACCGGCGCCGCGGTCGAGATGGCGCGGTAGCCGCGGCGGTCGAGCGGCTCGCCGCTGCTGTCGAGCAGGAGGGTCGCGAGGTCGTCGTGCAGGCGCAGGCGCAGCTGCAGCTCCGGCGCCTCGCGGTCCACGTCGGCCCGCCGGCCCCAGCGCTCGCGCTGGCCGTCGACCAGCCCGTCCTTGACCGACAGCGCGGCCCAGCGGGCATCGCGGATGCGCGACGCCGTGGCGGTCGCCTGGATGGCGAAGCTGCGATCGGGGTGGAGGAGGGCGGGAAGGTCGAGGCCGGTGGCCGCGATCTCCATGCCGGCCGTCTCTCCGGCGGGCGCCGCCCCGGTGCGGGCGGCGGGCCCGGCGCCGCGGGCGGCTCCGGAGACCAGGGCGCGCGCCCCGGCGGCGAGCGCGGCGCCGTCGGCGGCGGGCCAGCTGGCGAGCTCGACCAGCACCCGGTTGGCGGTGCGCA
>Ga0307479_10001636_pt1 | contig 20479 bp, 22 predicted proteins | sample atmos_gasesECM4C_FD_203743 | JGI IMG/M metagenome (GOLD analysis project Ga0307479, IMG submission 203743) | Hardwood forest soil microbial communities from Morgan-Monroe State Forest, Indiana, United States - atmos_gasesECM4C_515 | ecosystem: Environmental > Terrestrial > Soil > Temperate...
CGCGCGGGTGGCCCGCGACGCCACCGGGCGCGATCTCGTGCTCAAGCTCGACGAGCACTTCCACGGCTGGTACGACTCACTTGCAGTCAACCTTGGCCAGAACGGGAAGGTCGCGCCGCCGCCCGGCGTCCCTGCTGTGGTGGCGTCGGCGACGCGCGTGGTGCGAAGCGGCGACCTCGCTGCGCTGCGCGACGCGCTCGGGGGCGGTGACGTCGCGGCGATGTTCATCGAGGCGTCAGGGGCGCACTACGGCAAGGAGCAGCTCGACCCCGCCTACGTGCGCGCCGCGGCGGCGCTGTGCCGCGAGCACGGCACCCTGTTCGTCGTCGACGAGGTGGTCACCGGGTTCCGGGTCGCGCCCGGCGGCATGCAGGCGCTCGTCGGGGTGCGTCCTGATCTGTCCACCTTTGGCAAGATCATGGCGGGCGGCCTGCCCGGCGGCGCGGTGGGCGGCCGGCGTGAGGTGATGGACCTGCTCCGCCTCGGCGGGCCCGACGAGGCCCGGCACATCAACCATCCGGGGACGTTCAACGCCAACCCGCTGACCGCGGCGGCGGGGATCGCCACGCTGCGCCTCGTCTCCGACGGCACCGCGCAGGCCACGGCCGACGCCTACGCCGCGCGGTACGAGGCGACCGTGCGTGAGGCGCTCGCCAGTGCAGGAGTCGCCGGCCGCGTGTGGCGGCTGAGCAGCATGGTGCACACGCAGCTGGACGATCCGGTCACGCAGGCGGGCCTCGGCGCGGCGCTGCGCGACGAGGGTGTCGACCTGCTGCGCACCTCGGCGTTCTGCTCGGTGGTGCACGGCGACGCCGAGCTGGAGTGGACGCGCGCCGCCTTCGACCGCGCCCTGCGGAGACTGCGCAGCTGATCGAGCTGCGGCTCGGTGCCCAGCGCGCCGAGGTGGGGCCGCTGCTCGAGGTGAACGGCGGGATGCGCACCCTGCCCGATCCGCACGCGCGAGTCGCGCGGCGCAACCCGTCGGGCCTGGACGTCGCCTGGCCCGACGGGTTGCGCGTGGCGTTCCGCGCCCGCCGCGAAGGGCGCGGATACCGTGTGGACTGCTCGGTCAGCAGTGACCATGACGTCCGCGTCGGCGCCATCGGCGTGCGCATCCTCGGCCTCTCCGCGACGCGGATGCTGGCCGACGGCTACCACTCCTGGGACTGGGCCGGAGTGCGCGATGCGGAGCAGGGCCGGGGCTGGTGGGGCGGCGTGTGGGGCTCGCCGGGTGGGCCGTACACCACGGTCGCGCTGCACGCCCCGCCACGGCTCGGGCCACTCCTGCTGCGCTGGAACACCGGGCGCTCCGTGGGGGCGATGACGGTGGGCGCGCCGCCGCAGGGGCGGCACATGACCGGTGAGCCGCCGCTGCTCGGCGTCGACCTGGCAGCCGGCGCGACCCTGCGCGGCGACGCAATCCGCATCGCGCCGCTGGACCGCCGTTCTCCGTGGGGCACCGGGCTGCCGCGACTCCGAGCCGCCGACCACCGCCCACTGCCGCGCATCGCGGGATGGATGAGCTGGAACTGCCTGGGTCCCGCGGTGACGGCGGCCGACGTCGTCGACGCCGCCGCGTCGCTGACCCCGCCGGGTGGCCTCGCCCTGCTGGACGACGGCTGGATGCCGCACTGGGGCGACTGGACCCCGCGGGACGACTTCGACAACACGCTGCCCGGGCTCGTCGACGCCGTCCACTCCACCGGACGGCGTCTCGGCCTGTGGCTGGCGCCATTTCTCGTCGACCCCGAGTCGCGCGCGGCAGTCGAGCACCGCGACCTGCTCCTGCGCGACGCGACCGGTGCACCCGTGGTCAGCACGCGCTCGCCGCGACCGCAATTGGTCATCGACGCCTCGCAGCGCGCCGCGCGATCGCATCTCGCCGCCATCGGTCGAAGCCTCGGCCGCCTCGGCGTCGACGCGCTGAAGCTCGACTTCCTCTTCGCGGGCGCGCTGCACGGCGAGCGCCACGACGGCATGAGCGACATCGCGGCGCTCCGCGCGGGAGTCCAGGCGCTGGCGCGCGCCTACCGCAGCACCGCACCGCGCGGGGCGCTGGTCCTCGGCTGCGGCGCACCCGCCGCACCGCTGGTCGGCCTGGTCGATGCCTGCCGCAGCGGCGACGACACCGTGGTCAACGTTCCCGCCGCCAACGCCCCTCCCCCACCCCGGCCGCACTTCGCCCACGGCGAGGCGCTGCTCCGCGCCCAGGCGCGCAACCTCGCGGCGCGGGCCTGGCTGTGGGGCGCCACCGTCCCGCCCGACGCGGACGCCGTCAGCCTCGCCACCATCGGCGACTCGCCTGCGCCCGACGCCGGTTCCGCGCAACGCTGGCTGAAACTCGCCGCCCGCTCCGGCGGCCCACTGCTCGACTCCGACTCCCCGGACGGCCGCGTCGACGCCCAGCGCCTGCGCATGCTGCGCCGCGCGCAGCGCGACGTGCAGGGGTCGCCGCCCCGTCCCGACCGCGGCCACGACCCGCTCGACGGCGCGCCGGTCGCGCATGACGACGCCGCGTTTCAGGAGTGGCCGGACTCGCTCCCCTCGGGTTGGGACGGCTGAGCCTCGCGACGCCGCCGCGTCAGCTCGTCGCGCATCGCCCGCAGCCGCTCGCCCATGCGCGCCTCGACGCCGTGGTCGGTGGGCTGGTAGTAGCGGCGACCGGCGAGCGAGTCGGGCAGGTGCTGCTGCTCGACGACGCCACCGTCGAAGTCGTGCGCGTAGCGGTAGCCCTCGCCGAAGCCCATGCTCTTGTTCAGGCGGGTCGCCGCGTTGCGCAGGTGCAGCGGCACCGGCTGGTGCATCGTGCGCGCACGTCCTCGACCGCCGCGCTGTAGGCGCGCAGTGCGGAGTTGCTCTTCGGCGCGACCGCCAGGTAGATCGCGGTCTCTGCCAGGGGCAGGAAGGCCTCGGGCATACCGATGGAGTGCACCGCCTGCTGCGCCGCAACCGCGAGCGGCAGCGCGTGCGGGTCGGCGAGTCCCACGTCCTCCGCGGCCGACAGCACCAGTCTGCGGGCGACGAACATCGGGTCCTCGCCGGCTTCGAGCATGCGCGCCACCCAGTAGATGGCCGCGTCGGGGTCGCTGCCGCGCACCGACTTGATCATCGCCGAGATCAGCCAGTAGTGCTGGTCGCCGGCGCGGTCGTAGAGCAGCGACGGGTGCTGCATGGCGCCGTCGATCGCCTCGACGTCGAGGACGCGCACACCGGCCGGCCCGGCATGCGCGCCATTGGCGGCGAGCTCCAGCGCATCCAGGGCAACGCGCGCGTCGCCCCCGCTCAGCGAGATGAGCCGCGACTCCGCGTCGTCGCTCAGCTGCACGTGCAAGCTGCCCAGCCCTCGCGAGTCGTCGGCGATCGCGCGCTGCACCAGGACGCGCAGGTCGTCCTCACTCAGGGCTTCGAGACGGACGACGCGCGCCCGTGAGAGCAGCGCCGCGTTGACCTCGAACGACGGGTTCTCCGTGGTCGCGCCCAGGAGTCGCACCAGGCCGCTCTCGACGTGGGGCAGGATGGCGTCCTGCTGCGCCTTGTTGAAGCGGTGGATCTCGTCGATGAAGAGCAGCGTCCGCCGCTGCATGCGCTGCCGTTCGCGGGCGCGCTCCACCACCTTGCGCAGGTCGGCGACGCCGGCGCTCACCGCGCTCACCGACTCGAACACCGACCGCGTCATGGTGGCGACGATGCGGGCCAGCGTGGTCTTGCCGGTGCCGGGCGGTCCCCAGAGGATCAGCGAGGGAAGCTGGTCGGACTCGAGGGCCTTGCGCAGCACCGTGCCGGGACCGATCGCGGCCGCCTGGCCGACGAACTCGTCGAGCGAGCGCGGCCGCATCCGCCACGACAGCGGCGCGTCGCCGTCCGCGGAGGACTGCAGTGCGTCGACGGCGGCGACGTCGTCCGGCGCCTCGCCGGATTCACTGCCGGCGCCACCGAACAGGCCCTGCTGCGACGTCAGGACGCCTCCTCGGTGCCCATGCCGGCGATCACCGAGCGCAGCGCCTGCGCGGCGCCGAGGATGCCCGCCGTCTCGATCGGCACCACCAGCTTGGCGTTGGGGCTGTCGGCGAAACGCGACAGGGTGTCGAGCTGGAGGATGGCCACCAGCGTCGGGTCCGGCGCCGCGGTCTTGATCGCCGTGTACACGGTGTTGATCGCCTGCGCGCGGCCTTCGGCTTCGAGGATCGCCGCCTGCCGCGTGCCCTCGGCGCGCAGGATGGCCGCCTGCTTCTGGCCTTCCGCCTGCTTGATCGCCGCCTGGCGCTGGCCGTCGGCGACGTTGACCTGGCTCTGCTGCTGGCCCTCCGACTGGAGGATGGCCGCGCGCTTCTCCTGGTCGGCTGTCTTCTGCAGCGCCATCGCCTGGAGGATCTGCGCCGGCGGGGTGATGTCGACGATCTCGATCCGGTTGATCCGGATCCCCCACTTGTCGGTGACCGCCTCCATCTGCTCCTGCAGCACCGCGTTGATGCGCTCGCGCTGCGACAGCGCCTCGTCCAGTGTCAAAGAGCCGAACACGGCGCGCAGGGTGGTGCGCGAGAGCTGGTCGATGGCGACGTAGTAGTTGGAGACGCTGAACAGCGCCAGCTTGGGGTCGACCACCTGCGAGAAGATGGTGGCGTTGACGGTGACGGTGACGTTGTCGCGGGTGATCACCTCCTGGCGGTCACCGGTGCGCGGCGTCTCGCGGATGTCGACGCGGATCAGCTCGTCGACGAACGGGACGATGAACACGAGCCCCGGCTCGCGGATGGCGCGGAACTGGCCCAGCCGCTTGACCGCGCCGACGAAGCCCTGCTGGATGACCCTGACGGCCTGCGCCACCACGATGACGCCGACCACGGCGATGACGATGACGACGATGACGAGCGGGTCCATGTCTCCTCCTGCCTCAGCCTTCCGTTGTCGACAGAGCTGTCACGAACTGGGATCAGCGGGCGGCCGGGGCCAGCGGGCGCACCACCAGGGTGGTGCCGCGCACCGCGGCGACGGTGACGGTCACGTCGGCGTCGAGCGGCTGCTCCGCGTCGGTCACCGCCAGCCAGCGCTCGCCGGCGAGCAGCGCGTGCCCGGGGTGCTGCTCGTCGCCGACCACGTCGACGGTGACCGCGCGCTGACCGACCAGTCCCTGCACGCCGGGCAGGGTTATGTCGAGGCGGCGCTGGTGGACCATGCGCATCAGCGGCGGGCGGCCCAGCAGGATGCCGAGCAGGGCGAGGCCGACGAAGATGAGCACCTGCACCAGCGGCGTGGCCCCGTACCCCGCCGCGATCGAGGCGCCGAACGCGCCGACGGCGAGGAAGAGCGCGAAGAAGGCCACACTGAGCGCCTCCCCGCCGAGGAGCAGCACTCCCAGCACCAGCCAGAAGATGGTCATCTCGTTCGCACTATACGGTTCCCCCGCGGGTGGCGCGGACCGCACGGACGGCTTGCCAAGCGCGGCAGGGCACGCTACCGTGCGCCCAAGCCTCCTGCTCACGTCAAACCCCACGCCGCACCCCGAGGAGCCCCCACCAGTGATCGCCCCGCAGCCCAGCGTCGTCACCGATGCCGACCGCGCGCTGGTGGGCGTCGACACTGAGCCCGGCTACCACCTCATCGAGGCGGGCATGGTGCGGCGGTTCTGCGAGGCCGTCGGGCTCCACGACCCCATCTACCTCGACGCCGCCGCCGCGCACGCCGCCGGCTACCCGGAGCGACCGATCCCGGCGGGCTTCTGGTGCGCCATCCAGGTGCCGGGCAGCGAGCTGCAGCGTCCCCGGCTGGGCGGCTTCGGCACCCGCAACATGAACGCCGGCACCGAGTTCGACTACCTCAAGCCCGCCTACGTGGGACAGACGCTGGCCTGCACCGCGCGCGTCGCCGACATCCGCGAGCGCGCCGGCAGGACTGGACCGATGGTGATCACCGTTCTGGAGTACACATGGCGCGACGAAGCCGGGCACGCAGTGACCAGGGCAAGGCTGACGGGAGTGCGGCTCTAGCGGAGGCCCCGCCCGCCAGGCCACCTCGCTGGGACGAGGTGGAGGTGGGCATGGCCATCCCCGAGCTGCGCCGGCGGGTGACGCCGCGCACCCTGGTCGAGTTCGCCGGCGCCACCGGCGACTTCTTCGAGCTGCACTACGACCGCGACGCGGCGGCCCAGGCCGGCCTGCCCGACGTCATCCTCCACGGCTACCTCAAGAAGGCGTTTCTTGCCGAGGCTGTCGTCAACTGGGCGGGCAGCCCGCAGCGGCTGCGCAGCCTCTCCGCCTCCTACCGCGGCGTCGACATGCCCTGGCGCGAGTCGGCGCCGCGCGAGTTCGTGGTGCGCGGCACGGTGTCGCGGGTGTGGGAGGAGGGCGGCGAGAAGCTGGTGGAGGTCAGCCTGGAAGGCTGCGATCAGACGGGCGCGGTGACCACCCCCGGCAAGGCGGTCGTGGCCCTGGGCTGACCGGTCAGTCGGTCAGCTGCGGGGTGGGGGCCCCGGCGAGCCGGCCGGTTGCGACTCGCGCGGCGGCGAGCACGGCCAGCGCACCCAGGGTGGCCCAGCCGAGGACGCTGATCCAGGTGCGGCTGAAGTCGGTCCCGGCCAGCTGGGCGTGGACCAGGAAGACGGCGAACATCGGGTAGGCGGCGCGGTGCACCCACTGGAAGGCGCGCGGCGACATCCGCCTGCGCAGCGCGCTGCTGACCCCGACGACCACCAGCAGCAGCAGGCCGATGGAGCCCAACCCGATGGGCACCTGGGCGTACGACGCGTGGAAGGGGATCACCGCGTCGAGGGCGGTCACCCGCGCCGTGCCGTCGAGGATCAGGGCGACGACGTGGACCGCGACCAGCGGGACCCAGAACCAGCTGAGGAAGCTGTGCAGGGCGAGCACCGCGGGGCTGCGAGCGATGCCGCCGAGAAGCTGGGTGCGCACCGCCATGCCGGTGAGCAGCGCGGCGGCGAGCACGGCGAAGGCGGCCAGCGCGGCCGCGCGAGCGGCCTCCCAGAGCAGGAGCCCCGTGTTCATGCCGTGGCTGACCGCAACTCGCGATCGGCGGTCTTGAGCGACCAATGCGCGGCGCCGCGCTCGGCGAGCCACCGCGGTGCGCGGGACGAGCCGAGCAGGATGGCCGCCTTGGTCAGCGCCTCGGCGGTCGCGGCGCTGCCGGCGACGACGCTGGCCTCACTGACGTCGGTGTCCGATGGAAGGCCGGTGCGCGGGTCGATGAGGTGATGCCCGCCGGACCAGCGCCGCGCGGTGGTGCCGCTGGTGGCGACGCCCCCGCGGCGCAGGGCCACGGCCCAGCGGTCGCAGAGGCCGACCGTCCAGCCCCCACCGTCAGGACCGTCTCCGCACACGGCGACGTCGCCACCGAGGTTGACCGCCGCGTTGTCGAGCCGCTCGGCGAGCCGGTCGGCGAGCCAGCCCTTGCCCACCCCGCCGAGGTCGACGGCACAGCCCGGCGCGAGTCGCGCCCAGCCGTCGCCGACCTCGAGCACCTCCGGGAGCGCAGGAGCAGGACGCGCGCCGACAGCAGCGCGTTGCTCGGTCCCGGCGACGCGCCGCAGCTTCTCGATGCTGCGGTCGTACCCCGCCGCGACCAGCGACGGCAGCACGGCGGCGTTGACCAGTCCGTCGCTGAGCGCGTTCGCGTGCAGCGTGGTGCGCAGCAGCTCCGCGAGCAGCGGCGACACCGGCACGCGCTCGCCCGCCGCGGCGTTGAAGCGGCTCAGCTCACTGTCGGGCCGGAATCGCGTCAGCCGCGACTCGAAGGCGTAGACCTCGGCGACGCAGGCGGACACGTCGTCCAGCGCGACGTCCCAGGTGTGGATCGAGCAGCGCGCGCCGCCGAAGGCCGTGAAGCTGCGCGAGTCGAGTCGCGGCGCGGTGATCATGTCAGTCACGACACATACGAGGTGGTGATCGGCGGCGCCGTGGGAGCGCCGTCGACCACCGAGGGCTCGATGGTGGGCATGGGCTCGGCGGCGCCGGACCCAGGACCGCATGAGTTTGCGCCACTGGCGAGTGCGGTGAGCTGCTGCCGCTGGTCGGCGGTGAGCCCGCGCAGGATCGCCTGGCGCTCCGCACGCGTCATCGCGGCACGCAGCTGCAGCAGCGCTGCCTGCAGCTTCGGGTCGACGGCACACGCCGGCGCCGCGGTCGGGCTGGGCGACGGCGTGCTGCGGTCGACGGCGAGCGAGGTGTCCACCGGCGGGTTGAGCGGCGCACCCGCGGGCTTGGGGCTCGATGCCACCGCGACCCCCGCGCCGACGCAGGCGACCACGCCACCGACCGCCCCGGCGACGCGCATGTGCGACGGACCCAACCGCCGCGCCACCCTCGACATCCTGCGCATCGCCTTACGCCAGCAGTGGCAGCGTCGGGAAGCTGCCGCCCAGCACCGATTGGGCGTCGCCGCCCAGCCAGTCCTGGATCATCGCCTGGTAGACGCTGCGGAAGTCGACGGTGTGCTTGAGGTTGCCGTTGTCCAGGTCGGTGAGCGAGGGAGCGGCGCCGTACAGCCCGCCCTTGACCGGCTTGCCGACGACGAAGACCGGCGCGGCGCTGCCGTGGTCGGTGCCCCTGCTGCCGTTCTCCCTCACGCGCCTGCCGAACTCCGACCAGGTCATCACCACCACGCGGTCGGCGACGCCGTGGGCGTCGAGGTCCTGCATGAAGGCGCTGAGCGCCCTGTCGACGTCGGTGAGCAGCGCGGTCTGGCGCACGGCCTCGTCCTGGTGGGTGTCGAAGCCGCCGAGGACGACGTGGCACACCTTCACCCCGGGCTGGGTGACGATCATCTGCGCGGTCAGCTGCAGCGACGAGGCGATGCTGTTCTTCGAACCGTACACCGTGGCGGTGTCGGCGTACTGCGTCGCGGGCTTGTAGCTGCTCGCGTCCTTGAGCGCCGCGATGCCCGACTCGGCGGTGGACAGCGCCTGGTCGAACAGCGCCCCGTAGATGCCGGGAGTCCGCTTGTACAGCGCGGGCGCGGCCGCCTGGCGCACCGCGCCGCCCTGCACGTCGTAGGCGGCGATCGAGTCGATGACGCTCACCGTCGCGCCGCTGGCACGCAGCTCCGCCGGAGTGCTCGCCTGTCCGAGAGCGCACGCGGCCAGCGAGTCCGCTGCCGCCTTCTGCTGCGCCGCCATCAGCTTGCCCAGCCAGCCGTCGGTGGCGCGGCGCTGGGGATCGGCGTACTCCCACACCTGCAGCGCCTCGAAGTGCGAGTAGGTGGGATTGTCGTAGCCCGCGCCCTGCACGATGGCGACGCGCCCGGCGTCGTACAGCGACTTCAGCCCGGCCAGCGCGGGGTTGAGGCCGACGCTGCCGTCGAGGTGGAGCACCTTGTCGAGCGCCACGCCGATGGTGGGACGCGCGTCGTGGTACGCGGAGTCGGCGTAGGGGACGACGGTGTTGAGCCCGTCGTTGCCGCCGCCCATCTGCAGCACCACCAGCACGTGGTCGTTGTGCACGCCGTCACTGTTGGCGGCGAGCACGCCCCTGGCGAGCACCGGCGGCACCACCAGCCCTGCGCCGGTGGCCAGCAGCCCGCCGGCGAGGAAGTCGCGTCGTGTCAGGGACATGGCAGTTCTGGCCTACTTGAGCTGGAACTCGGGGCTGGAGAGCAGCGCGTACCAGCGGTCCGCGTCGGTGGCGGCGTGGTTGAGCACCGACGCCGTGTCGGGACCGACGACGCCGTCGAGCTGGGCGTGCAGCCCCGCGGTGACGTCGGGGAGGGTGACACCACGCTGCGCCACCACTGTCTGGGCGAAGTTGACCCGGGCCAGCCAGGCGCTCGACGACACCCAGCCGGCGTTGACCGGCCAGCCGGCCACGGTGGGCGGGTCGTAGAGGACCTGATCCATCGTCGCCCCGGCCGCCATCGCCTGCGGGACCAGCTGGGGACGCTGCAGCGCGCGCATCGTCGCCACTGTGTAGTCGACGGGAGAGCGCACCAGCGAGCGGTAGCTGGACGGGTCGGTGAACTCGCTGCTGGTGAAGATGGCGCGCAGCAGGGTCTTGACGTCGTACTTGGAGCTGCGGAACTGGTTGGCGACGCGGGTGACCAGGTCCTTGCTCGGCGACGGCGTGCAGAAGTACGTCAGCGCCTTGGTGGCGATGAACGGCGCGCACGACGGCTGGGCGAGCAGCGTGTCGACGACCTCGTCAGGTCCGAGGTTGCCGGTGCGCCCCAGGTAGGTCTTGGTGCCGGTGTCGTGGACGCGCGGTTGCAGGCGTCCGGCGAAGGTCGCCCCTGCGTCGATCAGCTGGGCGAGCTGCTGCGCGTACTCCTTGGCGGTCATGCCCATGCGCCTGGGCAGCTGCAGTGGCGCACCGCCGCTGTCCAGCAGCACGAAGCGGATGCCGCTCAGCGCCCGCGCGCCTTCGCGCACGTCCTGCTCCGTGTAGTTGCCGGCGCCGAGCGTGTACAGCTCCATGACCTCGCGGGAGAAGTTCTCGTTGGGCGCCTTGGCGGTGCTCTGGTCGAGGTCGAGGTAGCGGATCATCAGCGGGTCGTAGACCACGCCGAGCAGCAGGCTGCGCAGGTCGCCGGTGCCGAGGCGGCGGTAGAGCTGGTTCTGCTGGTAGACAAACGGCAGCGCGTTGGCCTTGCGGAAGTCGCTGGTGAAGTGGCCGTGCCAGAACAGGGTCATCCGCTCGGGCAGCGGCGCCGCCGTCGTCGCCATGTGCTGCAGCCACCAGCGCGACACCATCTGGTACTGGAACCGCTGCTCCGCGGGCAGCGCCGCCGGCTGCTCCGCCTTGGTGCTGACCAGCTTGTCGACCAGGTCGCTGTAGGAGAGCTTGGCGGCGGCGTCCAGCTCCTGCGGCGAGTAGCCGAGGCCGGCGCGGCGGAGCAGGTGGGCGGCAAGGGGACGCGGCCCTGAGCCCAGCGGGCTGGCCCAGGCCCCGTTGGCTCCCCCGGCCGACGCCGAAGCGGCGGTGCCGGCGCTGGAGCCGCCGCCCCAGGGATGCAGGGTGACCAGGCGCAGCCCGGCGGCACCCGCGGCACCCCCGGCGGCGAGGCCGAGCGCCTGGCGCCGGGTGAGGCGGACCCGCAGCGGGGACGTCGTGCTCATGCCGGCAAGTCTGGGGCGGCAGCCTGAGAAAAGAGCGATGAAGCCGAGACCGCACCGGGCTTCTCAGGTTTCTCTCAGCCTGCGAGCTCCGCGAAGGCCCGCAGCTCGACTCCCGCGGCCTCCAGCGCCTGCCGCACCGCCCGCGCCGCCGCCACCGCACCCGGCGTGTCGCCGTGGACGCAGACCGACTCGGCGCGCAGCGCGATGCGCCGGCCGCCGACGCTCTCGATGCCGCCGTCGACCACCATGCGCACCGCGCGCGCCGCGCAGGTGGCGGGGTCGTCGATGACCGCTCCCAGGCGCGCTCGGCTGACCAGGTTGCCGTCGTCGTCGTAGGCGCGGTCGGCGAAGACCTCGGAGGCGACGCGGAGCCCGGCGCGCTCGCCGGCGCCGACCATGGCGCTTCCCGCCGGGACCAGCCATATCAGCGTTGCGTCGACGGCGCCGATGCTGCGCGCCACCGCGTCGGCGAGGGCGCCGTCGACGGCGGCGCGGTTGCTCAGCGAGCCGTGCAGCTTCACCGAGGTGACCCGCGCCCCCTCCTGGGCGGCGATGGCCTGCAGCGCGCCCACCTGGTATGCGACGAGTGTGGCCAGATCTCCGACCGCCTCACTGCTCAGGTCACGGCGGCCGAACCCCTCGCGGTCGCTCGGCCCCGGGTGGGCCCCGATGGCGACGCCTCGGTCGCGGGCGAGCCGGACCGTTCTCGCCATGGTCAGCGGGTCGCCCGCGTGCATCCCGCAGGCGACGTTGACGGTCGTGGCCACGTCGAGCAGCGCCGCGTCGTCGTGGCCCTCGCCTGCGTCGCAGTTGAGGTCGACCCGTGCCACGGCGTGGATGATAGGCGCCGTGACCCCGCGCTTCCGCGCCGCCGCCGACACCGCGCTGCTGGTCGAGCCGGACGGCGGCGTCGCCGACCTCGACGCGCGCATCGCCGCGACGCCGCCCGCGGGTGTGCTGGAGACGATCCCGGGGATGCGCACGCTGCTCGTGGAGTACGACCCGCTGCGCACCTCGCACGCGCGCCTCTGCGACGACATCCGCGCGCTGCTGCGGCGTCCCGCGACGTCGCGACCCGATGCGGCACCGCGGGAGCATGAGATTGGGGTCGTGTACGACGGCGCCGACATCGACGCGGTGGCACGCGCAACGGGGCTGAGTGCTGCGGACGTGGTGCGGTTGCACGCGGGCGCGACGTACCGCGTGGCCATGATCGGCAACCTGCCCGGTCTCCCCTACCTGCTCGGCCTCGACCCGCGCCTGCAGGTGCCACGTCGCGACGATCCGCGCGACTCGGTGCCCGCCGGCGCCGTGGCCATCGCCGGCGGCGCGTCGTGCATCTACCCGTTCGCGGCGTCGGGCGGCTGGCACCTGCTGGGCCGCACCGACGCGGTGCTCTTCGACGCGCAGCGCGACCCGCCGTCACTGGTGGCGCCGGGCGACGTGGTGCGCTTCGTGCAACGTGAGTCGCTCGACGTGCTGGCAGGGTCGACCGCAGTGCAGCGCATAGGCGGTCCTGCGCTGCGCGTCGTCGAACCCGGCCTGCTCACCACCGTGCAGGACGCCGGACGTCACGGCCTGCAGCGCATCGGCGTGCCCGTCTGCGGCGCACTCGACCGCGAGTGGTTGCACATCGCCAACCTGCTGGTGGGCAACCCGCCCGGCGCCGCTGCGCTGGAGGTGACCCACGCCGGCCCCGTGCTGGAGGTGCAGGCACACAGCGTCCGCATCGCGGTCGCGGGCGACGTCGAGATCACCCGCATCGGAGCGGACGGAACACGTGCGGCGGTGGAACCGTGGCGCAGCGTCGTGCTGGGCGAGGGCGAATGCGTGCGCTTCGGGCGCGTCCGCGACTCGCTGCGCTGCATGGTCGCGGTGGAGGGTGGCATCGACGTCGACGCGGTGCTGGGCAGCCGCTCGACGTGCACACGCGCGCACTTCGGCGGTCTGCACGGACGGCCACTGCAACGCGGCGACTCGCTGCCGTTGCGCCGCGACTACGCCGGGCATCACCCGGACATGCATTTGCCTGGCGACGTCCTGCGCGACGATGGTGGACCGATCCGCGTCGTGCTCGGCCCGCAGGACGGCGCGTGCACGCAGCAGAGCATCGACGCGCTGCTCACCACGGTGCTGCGCGTCTCGCCGCGCAGCGACCGCACCGCGATGCGACTCGACGGCATCACGCTGCGCCACAGCGGCGCCGCCGAGATCGCCTCGGAGGGATGCGCCGCGGGATCGGTCCAGGTCCCGGGCAGCGGGCAGCCGATCGTGCTGCTCGCCGACCGCGGCACCACCGGTGGCTACCCCAAGGTGGCCACCGTCGCCTCGGTCGACCTGCCCCGGCTGGCCCGGCTCCGTCCCGGCGACGCGCTCACCCTCCAGGCCATCGACGTCGCCGAGGCCGAGCAGCTGCGGCGCGCCCGCGAGGCGCTGCTGCGGTCGCTCGGCGGCGAGCTCTGCGCGGTGGCCTCGCGCTGAAGGCCACAATGGTCGGCCATGCGTGCCATCGTCGCCGACCAGCCGGGAGACCCCGACGTCCTCCACGTCGCCGAGGTCCCCGACCCCGTCCCGGCGCCGGGTGAGGTGCTGCTGCGGGTCCGCGCCACCGCGCTGAACCGCGCCGACCTGGCCCAGCGCCGCGGCTTCTACCCTCCCCCGCCCGGCATCACCGACATCATCGGCATGGAGGCGGCGGGTGAGATCGAGAGCGTCACCGAGGGGGTCAGCGGCTGGGCGGTGGGCGACCGGGCCTGCTGCATCCTCGCCGGCGGCGGCTACGCAGAGAAGGTCGCCGTCCCCGCGGGCCAGCTCATGCAGGTTCCTGCCAACCTCGACATCATCTCGGCGGGCGGCATCCCCGAGGTCTTCCTCACCGCCCACGACAACATGGTCACCCGCTGCCGCCTCCGCGGCGGCGACACCGTGCTGATCCACGGCGGGGCCAGCGGCGTGGGCACGGCGGCGATCCAGATCGCCAAGCGAGCCGGCGCGCGGGTCATCGTCACCGCGGGCGGCCCGGAGCGGCTGGAGCGCTGCGGTGAGCTGGGCGCCGACTTTGGCATCGACCACCGCGAGGAGGACTTCGCCGCCCGCGTCGCCGAGATCACCGGCGGCCGCGGCGTCGACGTCATCCTCGACATCATCGGCGCGGCCTACCTGGAGCGGAACCTGCAGTCGCTCGCCGAGGAGGGCCGCATGGTGATGATCGGCATGCAGGGCGGGGTTCGTGCCGAGATCAGCCTGAACGAGATGCTCGTCCGCCGCCTCACCCTGATGGCGACGACGCTGCGCCGCCGCTCGCCGGCGGACAAGGCGGAGGTGGTGCGCCGCGGCGCCGCCGACCTGCTCCCCGGCTTCGCCGACGGCTCGCTGCGCCCCGTCATCGATCGCGTCATGCCCCTCGACCAGGCCGCGGAGGCCCACCGCGTCCTGGAGGAGGGCGGAGTCGTCGGCAAGATCGTCCTGGCTGTGTGAGCGCCACCGTACGGTCCGTGCTCGCGACTCACTAGACTGGCGGGCGCGACGGGCGCGGCGGGTCGCGATTCGAGGCAGCCCCCCAGAGGTTCCGGCAATGACGCCAGACGACATCTTCACCGAGATCAACAACCGGCTCCAGGCCGACCCCAGCAAGGCGGCGGGCAGCAACTCCATCTACCAGTTCGACCTCACCGGGGACAACGGGGGGCAGTACCACATCGTCTTCGCCGACGGGAAGGGCGAGGCCGGGGCCGGCGCCGTGGAGAACCCCAACATCACCATCACCATGGCGGGGAACGACATGGTGGACATGGTGTCGGGCAAGCTCGATCCGACCATGGCGTTCATGAGCGGGAAGATCAAGATCAAGGGGGACATGGGGTTGGCGATGAAGTTGCAGAGCATCCTGCGGTAGGAGCGACCGACCGAGGTCGCGCGCCGAAGGACGGAACTTCCGCGGTAGGACGGTCCCCCGGCGCGCGGATTTCTTGTTCGCCCCGGGCTACTGGCCCCCGAAGCCGAGCATCGGCTTTCCCCGGCGGTTCTGCATCTCGTAGTACATGCGCTCGAGCTGCTGCGCCTCCTCCGGCAGCACCGCCGGCTCGCCGGCACTCAACGCCAGCAGGTAGACGCGCGCCAACCGATCCGCCGCCTCGCAGACGTCGAGCGCCTGCTGCACGTCGCGCCCGCAGCCGAGCATCCCGTGGTGGGCGAGGATCACCGCGCGACGGTCGCCGAGGCACGCGACCACCGTGGCGGCGAGCGCCTCGCTGCCCGGCAGCATGTGCGGGCAGAGCGACACCTCGCCGCCCAGCAGCTGCACCTGCTCGTCCATGATCGGTGGGATCCCCCTGCCCAGGAGGGACAGTGCCGTGGTGTGCAGGGTATGCGCGTGGATCACCGCGCCGACGTCGTCGCGGGCGCGGTGCACGGCGAGGTGCATGAGCAGCTCGCTCGTCGGGTTGCGGTCACCGTCGACCTGATCTCCGCTCTCCAGGTCGACGGTGCAGACGTCGGCGAGGGTCATCGTCTCGTAGCGCACGCTGCTCGGTGACACCACGAGTCGCGCCGAGCCGGGGACGCGCACGCTGACGTTCCCCGACGTGCCCGCGGTCAGGCCCAGGCGCACCAGTGCGAGGCACGCCTCGATGACCTGCGCCTTGAGAATCTCATCGGGCACGCGCCGAACCCTCCGTCACAGCGATTCCAGCCGCGCGTACATGGCCCGCCAGCTGCGGTGCACCGCGGCGTAGGTCGCGACCAGCTCCGCCTCCGGCTCGACGGCGAGCTCCACGCCTCCCATGGCGTCCGCCGCGGCGTCGAGATCGGCGAAGACGCCCGCGCCCACCGCGGCGCACGCGCCCGCACCGCGCAGCGTCGCGTCGGCGCGCGGCGTATGGACCGGTCGGTCCATGAGCGCCGCGACCATGCGCAGGAACAGCCGGCTGCGCGCCATCCCGCCGGCCACCGCGAGCCGCGACGACGCGCCGCCGCCGGCAACCCGCTCGGCCTGCTCCGCGTTGGCCCGGGCCACGTGCGCCACCGACTCCAGGGAGGCGCGGACCACGTCCGCGGCGCTGAAGTCCGGCTGCAGAACGGTGTTCTGCCAGAGCAGCGCGCTGGTGGCGGAGAGGAACGTCGCCGGCCGCGTGGCGTCGAGCACCCCCGCGCCACCGCCCAGCAGCAACGCCTCGCGCGCCCCGGGCGCCGACGCCGACGCCAGCCGCTCCGCCTGCGCGTAGGCGGCGTCGCCCTCCAGGCCGGACAGCCCGCCGACGAGCACCAGCGCCGTCCACTCCCAGCCGAACCCCGCCGTGCCGCCGTTGCTCTCCACCACGCCGCGCCCCGCCACCGCGTGCGGCCCGACCCAGACGTGGCGTTCCGGGTCGGACGCCACGCCCTCCGACGCGGTGAGCACCGGCAGGGTCGACCCGGCCAGCACCAGCGTCGTCCCCGGTCGCGCCGCGCCCGCGCCGAGCATCGCCGCCGTCGAGTCCGGGGCGCACACGGCGACCGGCGTTCCCTCCGCCACGCCCGTGCGCGCTGCGGCCTCGGCGGTCACGCCGCCGAGCCGGGCGCCGGCGGCTTGCAGCGGCGGCAGCCAGGCGGGGTCGAGCCCGCAGCCCGACCAGAGCTCCTCCCAGTAGTCGCCACGGTGGACGTCGAGGGCGAGCAGGTCGGTGGCGGTGCTGGGCTCGGTGGCGCACTCGCCGCAGAGGCGCAGGCTCAGCCAGTCGCCGAGCCCCATCACCGAGCGGATGCGGGCGAACAGCTCGGGCCGCTCCTGCCGGAACCACACCAGCCGCGCCGGCGCATACATCAGGGTCAGGGCGCGCCCGGTGCGCGCGTACAGGTCGTCGCCGCCCGCCTCGTTGACCGCCCAGGCCGTGGCCACGCCGCGGCTGTCGAGGTTCGGCCCCGCGTAGACGACGGCGTCGCGCTCGTCCAGGGCGACGCAGCCGATGCGCTGCGCCGTCGCGGCAACGCCGGCAACCGGCTCGTCGCTCCCCGCCCGGTACAGCGCTTCGCGGATCGCTGCGCAGGTGTTGTCCCACACCGCCGCGGCGTCGTAGCTCCGACCCAGCGGCGGCGCGTCGAGCACCGTCTCCACCGCCCGCCGCGCCGAGGCCACCACGTTTCCGCCATCACTGTCGACAACGGCGGCGCGCACCGACGAGGCGCCGAGGTCGACGGCGAGCAGGCGGGCCATCAGCGCAGCTGCAGCACGTCGAGGACGTCGGGGTTGGCGCAGCGCAGCGGCCGCTCGCCGCGGGCGAGCAGCTCGAGGTCCTCACGGATCATGCGCGAGTGGTGGCGGACCACGTCCTCGGTCGCGCCGCCGATGTGGGGCAGCAGGAGCGCGCCGGGCATGGCGAGCAAGGGGTGCGGCGGCGCCACCGGCTCGACCTGGAAGACGTCCAGGGCCACGCCGCCGAGGTGACCCGACCGCAGCAGGGCGACGAGCGCGTCCTCGTCGATCACCCGCGCGCGCGCAGTGTTGACCACCACCGCACCGCGCGGCAGCAGCGACAGCTCCTCGACGCCAAGCATGCCGATCGTCTCCGGCGTCTGCTCGACGTGGACGCTGAGCACCGAGGCGTTGTGCAGAAGTCCTTCCAGCGACGGCGCGCGCGCGACGCGGCGCTCGGCGAACGCGGCGTCGTCGACGTAGGGATCGAAGCTGCGCACCACCATGCCGAAGCCGAGCGCCCGCCGCGCCACCGCTCGCGCCACGGCACCGAAGCCCAGCAGCGCCAGCACCCGACCACCGAGCTCCACGCCGCGGAAACGAATGTAGGGGACCATCGGACCACCTTGCGCCTCGTCGTCGAGCCCGAAGCTCCACTCGCCGCGCTGCACCGCGGCGGCGGCGGCGCTGACGTGGCGCAGGCGGTCGAGGATCATCGCCATGCACAGGTCGGCGACGGACTCGGCGTTGCGCCCCGGCGTCTGCAGCACGACCACGCCGCGCTCGGTCGCCGCGGCCACGTCGACGTTGACCGGCTTGCCTCGGGCCGAGGCGACCACGCGCAGCCCCGGCACGGCATCCAGCACGTCGCGGGTGACGAACTCGGCCTCGACCACCACGGCGTCGAAGCCGTCCGCCACCAGGCGCTCGGCGAGGTCGTCGGGGGAGAGCATGCGGCGCCGCTCGATCCACGACTCGTAGACCACGTCGGCCACCGCGCGCAGGTGGACCAGCTCGGCGGAGTCGAAGGGCGCGAGCACGAGGACCTTCACGGCGCGGCCAGGGTACGCGATCAGGGACCGCGCCCCATGGCGCTCGGCCCGGGCACCTCCCCGGTGTCCGGACCGAGACGCCTTCCCTCCAACCGGGGGCCAACCTGGGTCCGCCGGCCCGGTCGCAGTTGAGCGCCCCACGACAGCGGAACAGCCGTAGCTGCGGCGCGGCGAAAACCATAGCGTTGCGGCCCCTGTCCGTCAACGCTTCGATCGCGGCTGGTACCGTGGCCCGCCATGCCGGAGCAGCCGATCGCCGTCGCCAACCGCCTCCGCGGCCACGCCGCCTTCGTCACCGGCGCGGGCCGCGGCCTGGGGCGGGCCATCGCCGAGCGGCTCGCCGCCGAGGGGGCGGGAGTCGCCGTCGCCGACCTCGACATCGCCGCCGGCGAGGACGCCGCGGCCGCCATCCGCAGCGCGGGCGGCCGGGCCGTCGCGGTCGCCACCGACGTGCGCGACCCCGCCGTGGTGGACGCGGCGATGCAGCGCGCCGCCGCGGAGTTCGGAGTTCTCGACATCCTCGTCAACAACGCGGGAGTGGTGCGCGACGCCCGGCTGGAGGCGATGACCGACGAGGACTGGACCACGGTGCTCGACATCGACCTGCGCGGCTACTTCGTCTGCGCCCGCGCCGCGCTGCCCCACCTGCGCGCCACCGGCTGGGGACGCATCGTCAACATCAGCTCGCGCGCCTACCTCGGCAATCCGGGCCAGGCCAACTACAGCGCCGCCAAGGCCGGCGTCGTGGGCATGACCCGTGCCCTGAGCATGGAACTGGCGCGCGAGGGCATCACCGTCAATGCGGTGGCGCCGGGCGCGATCGACACCGCGCTGATCCGTGCCCATCCCCGCGCGGAGGAGATCATCGAGCGGGCGATCAAGGCGCAGCCGGTGAAGCGGCTGGGGACGCCGGAGGACGTCGCCGCAGCGGTGGCCTTCCTGGCCTCCGACGACGCGGCGTTCATCAGCGGCGACGTCCTGCACGTGAGCGGAGGCCGCTTCGGCTAGAGCCCGCCTGGGCTAACGCGTCGGGGTCGCTCCCCACTGCACGGGCACCGGCTTGGGATCGGCCGCGTGGGTGGGGTCGAGGTAGGCCATGGGGTCGGCGACCGTCTGCGGCTCGGGACGCACCTCGAAGTGGAGATGCGGCCCGGTGGCGTTTCCCGTCGCTCCCGCCAGCGCGATCTGCTGTCCCTGGACCACCGTCGTGCCGCGCGATACCGTCGCCCGGGAGAGGTGCGCGTACAGCGTGCGCAGCCCGTTGTCGTGGAGCAGCACCACGGTGTAGCCGTAGCCCCCCTGCCAGCCCGCGTAGTCGACGCGCCCGCCCAGCGCGGCGTGCACCGGGGCGCCCCACACGGCGGCGATGTCCACGCCCGTATGGAAGTGCGGGTAGGTGACCTCGCCGACGCGGATGCTCGGCTCGAACCAGTAGGGGCTGGGGCCGAAGCCCTGGCTGAGGGCGCCCTCGACCGGCCACTCCAGCTTGGGGAGCGTCACCGACGACGGCGGCGTGACCTCGGCCGACACCGGGACGATGCCCTGCAGCGCGGATATCACCAGCGGCGAGCCGTCGACCCCGACCTCGTCGTCGGCGAGGCCGCCGTGGGCCGCGGCGAGCGGGACCATGGTGATGACCGCGGCGGCGACCAGGACGAACGTGTGCGACAGCCAGCGACGGGAGTGCGGCACCCCGGATCGATCCCTCCTGCGGCAAGCCCCGGGTGGCCCTCCCCGCCCGTCGGGGCCGCGCGGCAGGCTATCACAGGCGCCCGCGGCTTGGCCGCAGCCGTATGCTCGGCAGCGTTGCCATGGCCGCCGCCTCCGCCCCCTCCCCCACCCGCTTCGACTACGACGACCCCGGTCGCGCCCTGGTCGTGGAGTGGTCGGACGGCGCCGCCCACCGCATCCCCTTCGCGGTGCTGCGGCGGGCCTGCCCCTGCGCCGTCTGCTCAGGGGAGATGGGACGCCCCGGTCGCTTCCAGCTGAAGCCACAGCTCGACCCCGGCGAGGACGAGCTCGCCGACATCTCCCTGGTCGGCCTCTACGGCCTCAACGCGGTGTGGGCCGACGGGCACAACACCGGGATCTACACCTTCGAGGCGCTGCGCGAGCTGGGGGAGTCGGCGGCGGCCTAGTGCCCGGGCGGGCAGACGGCGGCGGGGACGGACACCACCGTGTTCCCCTGTCCCGCGGACACCG